>Ga0208411_1000680_pt1 | contig 25322 bp, 15 predicted proteins | sample ETN01SmetaG_4_FD_185793 | JGI IMG/M metagenome (GOLD analysis project Ga0208411, IMG submission 185793) | Marine microbial and viral communities from oxygen minimum zone, Eastern Pacific Ocean - ETNP2014F12-01SV261 (SPAdes) (version 2) | ecosystem: Environmental > Aquatic > Marine > Oceanic ... | reverse complement strand
TTTGTAGTTGCTTTGATGTTTGTAGCAATAAATAAAATTGTTAATAGAAAACGAAAACCATCTAGCAATATTACTTGACAGATGCAATATCTTCACCCATAATGAGGGCGACCTTGATGATATAGTGCTTCTTCCATCAACCTAGATGGGAGTTCAGCCGACCGACGAGGATGACTCAGTCATCAGAAAGCGCGAATTTGATATGAGTGGCGGCTTAGACATCTCAGGTTTCCTAAATCAGGACGCTATTGATGAAGCAAATAGGGCGGCACTACCTGAACCCCAAGAGCAAGATGAGCCTGAAAAGGATGAAGCAATGGGTGATTTATTTGATCCATTTGCAACTGGTTCACAACCAGGTGAAGTAAGACGTGATGGTACTGTTCACCTACCGCCAGAAATGGACAGCATTACAGAATTAGCAACAACCGGGGAAAAGCGGTTGCATTGGGGCATCATGATTAGCATGATTCTCGTATATTCAATCGTAGGATGGCTAATTGGTACTACATTACCCCCTATTGTTGGCTTGTTTGGTTTACTTGGATTAGCCCTCATTGGTTTTGTTCTAGGTGAACGCTGGGTCCCAGATTCTGGAATGCGAATGTTAGGAATCACTTGGGTCATAATTACGATGAAACTTCTCTATGGCCTTGCTATTGACTTACATCATTGGGAACTATGGGGTATTTTCCCAATTGATGCCACTGCATTGGGGGGCATTCTCCTCGCTCTTGTTGGGCTAAATGTTTGGATTTCATACCACCACAACGAGGATGCTATCGCAGCACAAGCAACGCTTGTCCTGTTAGCAATAGGTTCTGGTGCAGGGGCAGTTTACGGAGAAATGGGGGTTGCAGGAGGAATCATTGTTGCAACTCTACTTTTACATGGATTAGCATGGCATCGTCAAAGTGGCAATCTTGCATCACTTGGTATAGCAGCATCTAACATTTGGATTGGTCTCCACGCTTTCAGCGATGATTGGAAAATAGGTGCTCTTGAAATTGTCAAATTTGATGACCTTCTCCTACTCTTTTTGTTATTGGGTGGAATCAATGCACTTAACGCTGCAATGGCCGCCAAATTTTCTAAGAAGGATAATTGGTTTAGTGATGGGTTATCACTTGTCGGATTAGGTCGCCCTGGTCTATGGTCCGTTTCTATTGGACTTGGCATGATTGGTGCATTACTGGCAATATCAGCAAACAGGGCTGATACTCCATATGCACTTGCATTAATTATGATGCTTCTAGCCAGTTTTGGTGGCTCCTATCTCGTAGTTAGGGGAATTTCAAAACAGCGAGTTATAACGCCATTTAGCATAGGATTGCCCTTATTGGTGCTGTTACTAATTATTCAGGAAGCAGGAACTTTCACAGCACCATTTGGTATAGGTAGTTATGAGATATTTACTGCAACATCAGCCATTCTTACTGCAACAGTTCTTCTCAACAATCAATCAGTTGTTAGTGATCATGTGTTGTGGGGCGGCAGTATAGTCATGGTTATTCTGATGACTATTTTGATTCCATCTCAGCCAAGTGCACAAGGGGGGGATGGTGGATTACTAATTTTCATCGCCCTAGGATTAATTCATCTTGGTACAGGAATATTATCTCTGATTCGTAAGTCGCCTTCATTGGCAGGAGTAACTAATCTGATGCCTTGGCTTTGGGTTCTCTTCATTACTTTCTGGGCAGCAGGTGCACGAACTTTCAATGCTGCTAATCAATCTTGGGAATTAGCCTCAGGAGTTGTGGGCTGGGATGGTTGGTATCTTACTTATTACCTAATTTTCATCACTCTAATACAGTATCCTGTAAACCGTGCTTTAGGTGAATCAGGAGTCAACCTTGCAGCCCGTTTTGTTGGCCTTTCAGAGCTAGGAGCTAGGTTGCGTGACAGTGGAATGTTGAAACTATGGAATCTAGCTTTCCTCTTATCACTCATTGTTTGGATAGCGGTTACTAGGGCTGGAGATATCCCCGGTTACGGTTTGTTACTTGGGCTTGCAGTTGTACTTGCAATTAACGTGTTTGCAGAATGTCGTGGAGAACACCAAGATAACCCTCGAACTTTGATGATATTATTTGGTATCACAGCCATTTGGTTGCAGTGGCTCCACGGCCTTGATGCTGCTTGGATGGTAATGATTGTAGCAGGGTTAGGTTCATTGGTATTATTTGGAAAAAATCTTGAAGTTGAAGATATTCTTAGTTTACTCATGGGCTTCTTGACGGCTCATACTATTATCTTCACACTAGAACAATCAACGAGTTCATTATTGGATGAGGGTCCACTTCTTGAAGTAGGCCAAACTGGTTGGGTAATTATCGCCACTGTAATACTCACTCTTTCCCTATATTTACCACGCGCAGGTAAAATGGAGAAGTTGCTTAAACCCGCAGCAGCATCAGCAATGTTGCTTATTGTTACCATTTGGGCTATGATGGCCGAAGGTATGTCAATCATTCAACTCGGGATTGCAGGCACATTGTTCGTTGGCTCAGGCATTTGGCTTGCTGCTCAAGGGGAGTTGCGAGCTGAATTGAAAGCGGTGGGGGCTCGAGAAGATAGAAGGGGGAGAATGGAGAGGATTGGAGAAATTCAGCGTTCCTTAGAATCTCTACCAACAGCAGGTAACGAGACGCAATCCCTTCTTGAACAGGGCGTAGCAGGGTCTGAGTCACTAACAACTCCTAGTTCAGCACTTTCGGTATCAGGTGGGCAAGATCCAACTATATTGGTTGGCCAATCATCTCCTACTTTGACACAAGCAAACAAAATATATCATTTTGATTCAGAAGAATCTGCAACTGCTGCAGCAGTAGGAAATGAATCAGTTGAGGCACTATCTCAAGCGGTATCAATTGGTAAAGTGAAGGCAATATCTCCAGAGCTTTACACTCAGGTAGAAAAGATGCGTAAGAAATCTAAACGTCGCGGTGACTTATCAAATGAAGAGATGCTGTACGGCGATATTCATCACAAGCCAGTTATTGTGTTAGCATTTATTGCTGGAATCATAATGTTCGGTGTCTATATTATTTGGAGTACAGGTGGCACTGTTTCTGCAGGAATTCTTGTTGTTAGTGGGGCTATTAGTCTCGTACTGATTGGGATATCTCGCTGGCGTGCTAGCAGTAATGACTTGACACTCCCTGATGTGTTAGGCATTGAAACTCCCTTTGCTGCTACAATTGCAGGATTGACACTGATGCAATTTACGGGAAGATTAGCCCCTGGCGCTAGCATGGGAAATCAGGTTGATTTTGCAGTATTTGCGATAATTCTACTTTTACTAATGGGCATTTCACTTACCGGAAGAAAGGACTTAGTGCATCGGATACCCGCTGCAATTGAGTGGTACATCGCTACTATTGTTATTGCACGTTGTGCAGGTACTGTAATGGCAGGAACCATGCCTATGCCAATTCTTACGGACCCATTGACTCCACTCGCAGGGGGTACAATTACTTCCTTTACAGTGCCTTGGATAATTGTTGAAGTAATCTTACTTTTGTGTGTTATTGGTTGGGATTGGATAGAAGGCGTACGCCGGAAAAACAACCTCCCTGATTTCCACGGGGCTGCTGGAAGAGGTGGCTGGGTAATTCTCATCTCGATTATATCGATAGGCCCTGTCGCTTTCTTAGCAATCATTCTAGGATTACGTCGCGGAATACAATGGAAACAACCAGTTGTAGTTGGAATCAATATTCTTGCCATAGTATTGGCATCTCGTTCACTGGCTAGTATGTATTCTGACTTGATTCCATACATCACTTATGTGATGATAATTCTGGGTGTGTTCACTCTTCTCTGCCTAGCGGCAACGGTACCGATGAGGAAGCCCGCTTGGTCTACTACATGGTCTTGGGATGCTCACTTATTACTCCCTCTTGGCCTTCTCGTTCTTACTGGAGTAAGTTCCCTTCTCGTGGTTTCGATTCTTGCCCTCTCTCTTGCAATTTGGGTTACTGGAATTCTTCAGTTACGGCGCTCTCTTAGAATATGGGGGGCCGCTGATCTCGTTCTTGCATTAGTTGTAGCAGCACTTGCGGCCCAGGGTGAAATCAACTCTTCCTCTTTACTATTGATGGGTATTGCATTGGGGGTTCAATTGGGAATAATTGCATGGCTTGGGCAGAAACATGAGGGCCAAATGGCCCTAGATTGAGATTATCACTCAGTCCATATCTTGATTTGAGATGGCATCTACCCAATGCTGTGTCCGGACCGTGGATTAGCGATGAGCCCGAGGACCCGCCAGTCCCCCTTGGCCTCAATGAGATGACAATTCCGCGTGCGGCAATTTTGGCATCTTTGGGCACAATTGTCATGTTACTTCTCTCAATAATATGGATTGGTTGGGGTGCTTATTCATTTCTTGGACAAATGGACGGTGCGTTTGTTACTGTAGATGAATCATCCATCAAAGAAGATGGTAGATGGGCTTGGGAAGTGATGCTTCTGTATGATACATGTGACCCTAAAGAGGATGCATGGGATTGGCCAGAGAATCTTTCCGCTCAAGATGAACCATTTTGGTTACCAGGGGAATTGACATGTGAATGGCGCCACCATGGGGCAGGGGATACTGCAGTGGTAACTGTAAACAACGCGGGCAATCAAACATTGGAATTACAAGCTAGTGTTGATTCTGAATCAGTATCAATTTCTCGCCCATCTGGTGGATTATTGGAAATAGAACCAGATAGTGCTGAAATGTTAGTACTTGAATTAGATACTGATGTAGAAGAAGAAATTTTCATCGTAACTGTATCTCATCCAACTGTTGAAGGTGCAGAGGTTCAATTAGAAGTAAGATTGCTTGCAGATGATGATTGGGCCCTTCATGTTGATTATGGCGACCACATGAATGTTCATTATAAGGTCTGGATTTCTGATACAGGTGAACAACTCGATGAAGGGGATTTGCCAGTTACTGCAGGCTCAGAACCAACTTGTGATGCTGGTGCTCCAAGTGCGTGTTACATCAAAGGTTTCCATTGGGGAGTAATTGGTTTGGATTGTGATGTACTACGCTGCGCATGGAGTGATGGAACTACACAGACAGTAATTCTTCCACCAGAACTTGCATACAAAGACAGGCCAGATAGAGAGCCTGCAAACAATCAGTGGTTGGTGTTTGAATTGAGCATCAATGAACTTCTAATTTGAATGATGTTAACCAGCCACCATATGGAGTTGATACAGAATGGGGCGACATACAGTTCTTCCACTTTCTTCTGAGGTTCTTGGATTTGCTGAGATAATTTCTTCACGAGCAGAGTTAACAGAATCAAATGAGAGATCAAGTAAACCTGCTTTATTTCAAACAGATATGATGAATCGTCTTTCAACCCCCTGGCCTGTTTGTTTAACAAGGGCAGAGCAGTTAGCAGATTGCCGACTTGGAAAAGGAGTTATTCTTGATCCTGCTTGCGGTTCAGGTTCGCAATTGTTTGCATATTGTGAGGAATTGAATAGACCTGGATTAGGTATTGAATTAGATTCTGATTCAGCAGTTATTTCTGCTGCGAATGGTCAAGTAATATCAGAATCATCAGTAGGTGATTGGGCTGATAAGACATTTATTTTGGTTGGCGATGGTACCGACGCATCTTCAATCCTAAAAGAACTTGATTTGGCAGGTCGTACAATTGCTGCATTACATGTAGATCCAGCGCGCCCACAGGACGCCCAGAATCATGCATTAGATGAGATGCAGCCTCCAATTGCAAAACTATTGCAAAAATGGTCAGATTATCTTGTAATAGGCAGTCAAGGACCAGCAATTATCATTGATTTATCTCCAAGATTACTTCCAGAACAACAAGCAGAAGTTGAGGCTATTTTACATGATTTATGGCCGGGTTCTCCAACTACTTGGGAGTGGGTATCAACAGGTCGAGGTAGAATAGATCGTTTGACAATTTGGTTTGGCACTGCAGCAGTTGCTGGTACCCCAGCTAGAATGCTTCGCCTTCTACCTGATGGGTCAGTCATCAGTTTTGCAGGCCCTCGTACTAAAGTCAAAAAAGATATGTCAACGGTTCCACAAAAGGGAGATTGGCTTACAATTGTAGATACTGCCCTACTTTCTTCAGGATTGCAGAGTCAGTGGATTAGAGAAGCCTTGCCCGTAGAAGCAAGTTACAGTTGGGTAAGAATATCTGGCCGCCGCCCGATGTTACTTTCAAGTGAATCACTTGACATGAGTAAATCATTAGTCAAGGCATTTGTTTCTTCAACGGGTGAAGTAATGAGTCGTCTCAAAGTGGACCCTGCCGTAGAAAATATTTCACCCATTTTAGTTTCTGCTAATTTTGCATATTTATCATCACTCACTCTTAGATGTAAAATTAGCCCATCCATCCAACCAAAATTACAATCTTTACTTGATAATGGTTTGAAGGACCATTCTAGGGGTAAAAGTGGCTTTTTAGCAGATGTAGATACCTCGGAAGGTAGTGCATGGTTTGTTTGTCGTGAACCCTAATTGAATATAATCGATCTATTTTTTCAGTTAATACCCCTATGGGGTAAATCGTTTCTGTTAAATAGGGAGGGTAGGTCGCGGAGCCGCTACACAGTAGCCACTGGGTGACCGGTGTACTCGGGGGAACCGAATATGACAAAAATAGATGAGAGCGAACTTGGTGATGATTTTAGATATATTCTAAGACTTGCCATGGCCGATGTTGATGGAATGAAACCCATTGGATTAGGTCTAACTTCAATTAATGGAGTAGGCCAAAGAACAGCTAGATCACTCTGTGAAATCGCAGGTGTTGACAAGAAGAAATTAGGTGGGCATTTATCTGATGATGAACTCAAACAGTTAGGGGATGCTATTGAATCATATCCTACCGAAGTACCTACTTGGATGTTGAATAGACAGCGTGATTTACACACTGGGGATGAATTCCATCTCTTTTCCCAAGAAGTTAAAATGGTTCAGAAGGAAGATATTGAACGTCATAGAGCGGTGAAGAGTTATCGCGGAATTCGCCATGCAGTTGGTGGTAGAGTTCGTGGTCAAAGAACTCGTTCTAACAGTAGATCAGGTCTCACACTCGGTGTGCAGAGGAAGAAATGAGGTGAGTAAATATGGGACATCCAAAATTTAGCCGTAGAGTATGGCAAGGACCCAAGCACCCTTGGCAAGCAGAGAGAATAGAAGAAGAGCGCACACTAATTTTCAACTATGGACTTCGTAATCATAGAGAAATATGGAAGGCACGCAGTAAGTTGCGCCGATGGCGTTCTAATGCAATGAAATTAATTGCTACAGCAGATTCAGGAGAAGAAGACCACGTTTCTCGAGAGAAGGCGGATTTGATTACTTCATTACACCGTAGAGGATTACTTCCTGCCGGTGCCTCTCTCGATGATGTGTTGCGCCTAAATGTCGATCACGTTTTGGCACGTAGATTACAATCTCAAGTGTATTTCAAGGGGCTTGCAGCAAGTCCAAAGCAAGCGAGGCAATTACTCATTCATGGACACATATCCATCGGCGATCAAGTCATGACAGTTCCAGGGTATATCGTTACTAGGGAGGAAGAAGCTGTATTACAATACAGTTCATTTTCAGAACTTGCTAATGAACAGCACGCACTAAGACTAGAAATTGAATCTATTCGCTCACAAGCAGATTATGCTAACGATGAAGAAGAGTCGACTTTAGAACTAACTAATAGCAGGGCTCCTTCATCTGAAGAAGTCCAAGAAATGGCAGAAGCTGCTGAAGCCGCGCCCAGTTCTTCTGACGCTAGTGGAGGTGAATCGTGATGTCTCGCAAGTGTATCATCAACATTTTCAGTTCTTACAATAATATATTGATGACAGCGACCGATCAGACCGGTGCTGAAACAATTGCCAAATGCACTGGTGGACAAGTTACCAAGAAAGGTAGTGACAAAGGTAGCCAATTTGCAGCTATCCGTGCAGCAGAACGTCTAGCAGAGGCTATTCAAGAGAGAGGATTCACCCAAGCAGTCATCCGTTACCGTGGACAAGGGGGTAATAAGAGCCCTAACACAGGACCCGGCGCACAACAAGCAGTAAGAAGTCTTACTCGAGCTGGAATTCAAGTTCAGAGAATTGAAGATTGCACCCCTAGGCCACATGATGGTACCAAGCGCAAGGGTGGTAGAAGAGGACGACGAGTTTGAATAGAGGTGATATTAGATGCCAAAATTAAAAGTACTTTCAGAAAATGATAATTCAATGAGAATTCTAGTTTCAAATAGTGACCGTTCATTCTTGAACGCACTACGCCGAACGATGATTGCAGATGTTCCTAAATTTGCGATTGACCAAATGCGAATTGAACTAGGTATGTTCCAAGATAAAGAAACAGGTGAATATTTTGAATCAAATTTTGCTCTTTCAGATGAGCAACTTGCTCACAGGTTTGCTATGTTACCTATTCCAACATTCCATGCAGATTTCCACTTTCAAGATGAATGCCCCGAATGTCAAGATTTGGTAAAGGACCAACGCGGATGCCCGGCCTGTCAAATCATATACACAATTTCATCATCTGGTGAAGCGGGTGGCAAAATTGTTGAAGCATCGGAATTGAATGTAATTGGTGACCGTAGATTAGATATCCCTGATGAATTCAAACAAATACCTCTAACTAAGTTATACGAGGGTCAAGTTCTACATGCTTACTTCTATGCAATTATGGGTAGAGGGAGAGACCATGCCAAGTATTCACCAGTTTCTGGAGTTACTTTCAGAGCGCGCCAACATGGAGTAATCAATGTCAAGACACGCTCCAAGATGCTCTTTGCCTTAAATTTAAACATCGTTGCTAAAGATTTTGATAAAGATGGAACCTTGACTGACATCGACAAAGTAGATTTATTGAGAAATGATCTCAATCACGTAGGCCCAGGTACTGATCTTGAAACAAAATTTGATGGTGCAATCACTTTAGAGGATGTCAAAGGAGAATACATTTTCAAATTCCAGACAGATGGTTCAATGAGTGCTCGTACATGTTTTGAACAAGCATACAAGGAACTGGCTAGCCGATTTGAATTGCTTACCGCAGATATTGCTGACGCTTTTTGAGTACATAATTTCAAGCGCTTCAATTAACACGGGGTGTCGATGGTGGCGCCACTAAACGCAGAAGCCGCTGCTTCGGGTCATATCACCTTGCTTTTTAGCATTCAAGACACATCAAATAACCCATTAGATCAGGGGAGTAGAGGTGTTGGCCTATGTATTGATGCGGATCAACCAACCTGCAATGTAAGAGTATGGGGCCATAATAATAAAGACAATATTGAAGAACATTATGAATTAACAGAATTACATAATGCAGTTATTTCTGAAATATCTATTATCAACCCCGAAATAATGGAATATAATTGGAGAATTGAGCAAGAATGTTCGCTCCCTCAACAACAAGGTTTTGGATTATCTGCAGCAGGTTCACTTGCTTGCGCTATGGCTCTTCAAAAAGCACTAGGCGTAGATTCAAGCATTGCCCACATCCGCTCATTCCAGATTGCTCATCTAGTGGAGAGAAGATTATCTGGTGGTCTGGGTGATGTAGCAGCTCTTTGGGCTGGTGGAGTGGATCTTAGAAGAGAGCCCGGTTGCCCCTTTCTAACTGAAGATTATGGTGGTAATGGCGAGGTTGAATCATGGCATCATCCAATACAAATGTTAGTTACTTGGAGAAACACAAAAACAAGACATACATCTTCCTATATTGATAATCCCGAATGGAAAGTACGCATACGCGATTGTGGGGAAGAGGTCATTGCACCTCTTCTTTTAGGCGATTGGAATTTGAATCGTTGGAATGAGATATTAGATTCATCTAAAATTTTTGCAGAGCAATCGGGATTGTCTTCAGATGCTGGACGTGCTGAATTAATTGAGATTACAAATGATGCAATCACCGCTTCAAATGTTAATGCAACCGCTCTTCTATGTATGCTTGGTGAAAGTGTGGTAATTATTCCAAATAATACTCAATCGAGTTTTTCAGTTAATGAAATAAAATCCATGACAGAGAAATTGGAGTTTGCAGATTTACAAAGTCGTATTGTACATTTGTCAAATAATACACTCAGATAATTCATTCATCTGGATTCATAATTGAAATATCAAGTGGCGTATGGTCAAGTTTTAGCACCCCAGGAATATTAACGGCATCACAGAAACTGTGACGATAAACAATGGCTCCAAAGCCCCATTCATCGATGTATCTATTCATTTGTTTTCTTGTCTTTTTCTTGGTGAATGAAAGATTAGCGCCATAGAAGTTCTTAGCATCAATCCAAGCAATTTGCTCTCCATTAACCTCTAGTTTATCCATTATCAGGAAATCAGGTGTGTTGACAGGTCTGCCGTGTTCTTTTTGTTGTTCTTTAAGCAAATCTTCTTGTCTTCGATAGTTAATTCCATGTTTATCTAGATAGTTTCCAACTACAACTTCGAAAAGATCTGCTTTTATTGCAGTGTCTCCTTGATCGACATTGGTAACTCTATCCTTTTCCTCAGCTTTACGAAACTCATCCACATCTCTCTTTTCCATTTTTTTATCAGGTTGCCTTAATGAATCTCTTATTTTCACTTTAGACCATCCACGAGATGTAAGAATTGCTCTGAAAATTGCTACGGGGGGGAAATCAAAGCGGCGTGAAAGTTGAAGGACAGATTCCCCCTCATCATATCTTTTTCGAAAGGTATTCGCTCGCCCCATCATCTTGTGGTGCCCATATACAGCCTTCTCTTGCATCAGTGCTTTGCGTAATGAAAGTCCCTGTTCAATTGTCATGTTGTGAGGTTCTAATCGTTTAGCAATTATTTCTACAGCATCATCATCTAGAAATCCCCATTCACCAGGGATGGTAACCAAGTCACACACTTTTCTCTCGACATTTTGTCTTATTGGATTTGTAGGCCAATCAATTGAGATATTTACTGGTTCAGGATCTATATTATCTGGGAAACCCAAGGGTATAGGTGTGGTACTAAACCTTACTTTTGCTTTTTCCCTTGCTTCATTTAGCCTCTCAGAATATTGGCTGTTTCTTTTACTACCTTTATCCGAAGAGTTCCTTCTTCTACCACTTTTACGCTGGTTGCGTCCACGATTTCGATTACTGTTTTTATCATTCGATTGGTGGTTGTCGTCTTTCCTGTCGTCTCTGTTCACTTATTGTATGCGAATAGCCCCTCCCTTTTCAACCTCGGCCCAAGTGATGGAGGAATTAGGTGGCTAATTCATAGGTATGCGATACCCGGTTCTGAAGGGAAAGCAAACTTTGCCTTCCCACCAATATCTTCACCGTCACCAACAGCATAGATATTCACATTTTCAACCCCTAACTCAGTACGTATGAAATCAGTAGCATCCAGTAGTATTTCAATTTCGTTTAGATTTTCTTTTAACACATTTCTTTCTGCTGGAGACCACCTATACAATTGCTTCATGATTCTTTTCCAAGCCCCTGGTACTAACCCTCTAATATCTGCATCTTGGGCAAAAGGACGTGACATTATTTCACCCATGGCTCCTTTCATGGGGAAATCACTCTCAAGTAATTCAATACCGGTACGCACTAATTCGCCTTTCCATTCTTCAGCACACTGGATAGTAACAGAAGTAGCCTTACCTTCAAGATGGCGTTCAGCGAGTTCCTTCATCTGTCGTGCTTGGTCAATGAAGGATTGGATGAACAATTCTCTAGCTAGAATTGCTGTATCGCCATTTACTTCATCATTGAAATTTAGGGTGTGGGCTGCAACAAGTCCTTCTCCACCTGCAACTGACCACAATTCTTCAGCTATATGTGGCGTAGCGGGATGTAACATTTCAGACCAATCAAGAAGGAGAGATCGAACTACATTTCCATTATTACCACCTCTTCGCTGATACCAAATTAAGTCAGAGTAAACTTCGTAATGGCTAAGCATTACAGCGGCTCTAAGATTTACTCCATCCATTGCAGTAACCCACTCTTTTTTCCTAACTTCGAATTGTGTAACCAACCAAGAATCTACAGTTGATGTGTCGTCACCCCAAGACAACATATCTCGAGCAAGATTCCATATTGCTTTCATCTGTCTATTACAAGCCTCAACTGCAGTATCAGACCAATCCATTCCAGCAGTTGGTTGGGCTGCGAATAGAATGAACAAACGTACAGTATCAGCACCAAATTGTTCTACCATTGATATTGGACTTACTGTATTACCCAGAGATTTACTCATTTTAGCACTTCTTTCATCTAGTTCCCCATCACAGTGGGGGCATGAGTTACCCCTTACAGACGTAGGGTGAGTCACATTACATGATTTACAATATGGTGCTTGAGCGTTGACCATTCCTTGACATAACAGCTCTTTGAAGGGTTCATCTTCTTTGTGAAGCCCAATGTCTCTCAATGCCTTTGTCCAAAAGCGCGCATAAATGAGGTGCATCTGAGCGTGTTCTATTCCACCACAATAAAAGTCAACATTCATCCAATAATCTGCGGCTTCATTACTAAAACATTCATTGTTGTTTTTTGAATCAACATAACGCATGAAGTACCACGAAGAATCCACAAATGTGTCCATGGTGTCAGTTTCTCTCCTTGCATCATTCCCACAAGTAGGGCAAGAGACTTCTGAAAATGTAGGTGAACTTTCTATTGGGTTTCCTTCCCAAACAAATGTCACATCATCAGGAAGTAAAACTGGTAAATCTTCTTCGGGGACGGGTACTAGTCCACATTCATCACAATGAATTATTGGAATTGGGGTGCCCCAGTATCGCTGTCGTGAAATGAGCCAATCTCTCAATTTCCATTGTACCATTCCATTCCCCAAGTGTTCATTTTCCAAGGCGTCTATTACTGCTCGTTTCGCATCATCTCCAAGTAAGCCATCAAATCCATCTCGGCTTGAATTGACCATAGTTCCGTATCCTTCATACGCACCTTCAATTTCTGCTTCAATGTCATCACCGTGGTTCTCAATCAAGACTCTACGGACTGGTAGTTCATGTTCTAATGCAAATTCATAGTCACGCTGATCGTGTGCAGGAACTGCCATGACAGAACCAGTTCCGTATGAAGCTATAACAAAATTACCAGCAAATATGGGTACTTTTTCTCCATTGATTGGATTGATGGCATAACGCCCAAGAAATACTCCTTTTTTCTCTTTTAGCATTCCTCTATCCATATCGCTGAGCAAAGTTGCTTGTTTCCGTAATTCACGCCACTCCTGTTCATTTTCATGTCCTTTGACAAGTTTCTCACATAATGGATTTTCAGGTGCTAGAGTAACAAACGTGACTCCGAAAATAGTATCAGGTCGAGTAGTGAATGTTTCAATTACCAAATCCTCATCACCATCTACATGGAATTTTATCAACGCCCCTTCTGAGCGCCCTAGCCAATCACGTTGTAGGGCTTTCACATGGTCTGGGAAATTGATATCATCAAGAGAATCTAATAATTCCTGAGCATAATTTGTAATTCGAAGAAACCATTGATCCATGTTTTTTTGTTCTACTTCTTTTGAACATCTCCAACAACGTCCATTGTGCACCTGTTCATTTGCAAGCACAGTATTACAATCGTCACACCAATTGACATTAGCAAAAGTACGGTAAGCAAGACCCTTCTCTAGGAATTGCAAGAAGAACCATTGATTCCACTTGAAGTAATTATGATCATGACTCATTAACTCCCGGCCCCAATCATGTGAGAATCCCATTATCGAGAAATCTTCTTTGATACTGATTATGTTGCGGTCGGTGATTTCACGCGGATGGCCGCCTTCTTTGATGGCCGCATTTTCTGCAGGCATGCCGAAGGAATCGAATCCCATGGGATAAATTACATTCTTTCCACGCACACGGTGATAGCGAGCCATGGCATCTCCAATTGAATAGTTCCTAACATGCCCCATGTGCATCTTGCCAGAAGGATACGGATACATTTCTAAGCAGTAGAATTTTTCCTTTTCAGAATCTATTTCAGCAATGAATATTCTTGCATCGGCCCATTTATGTTGCCATTTAGATTCAATAATTCCAGGTGAATATTCTTCTTCCATTGAATCACTTCCAACCTAATTGAATGCCCTTTGGCAACCCGCCGACTCCTTCACCTCTATCAAACGAACGGAATACTTAGGCATCATCCCCTAAGGATAGTAATTCTGACGTGTTAAGCAATATTAGTGCACGGTCAGTCAAGCGGTATCGATATCGTAGCGCCACTCTTTCTTTCTCAACTAATCCCCAATTCTCTAGTGATTTAAGGTGGTAAGAGACTAGTTGTTGGCTAGTTTCCAACTTATCTGAGAGCTCTTTTTGTGATAAGTTTAGTATCTCGTTTTCATGGATGTCAAGAATTTGTAATATTTTTCCTTGAAGGCTATTTGGATCAGGTGTAAGTACTGGTACAGGTAATTCATCGTTTGAGACACTTGAATCAATTGATGCTGGATAATATCTAACTTTACGACCATCCTTTCGTCTCCAAATTGCTTCATCTCCTTCAAGCACAGAAAGATGGTGGGCTAGTTGTCCATTTGACATATCTAGAGCGGCCAGTAAAGCTCTGAAGTGGATACCCCTATGTAATTCAATGTAAGCCACAATTCGGCCACGTTGATACTCTCCACCCTTCTCTCTGTTTTTACGTACCATACCAAGTAGGAATAAGCCGTATTTAGTGGCAGGAAGCCTAATCCATTCAACTTGAATTAGTGACCCTGCAAGAAGTGCTAGGAGACTAGTTGAAGCAATTACTGTTACAATTGCAGGAGCGGTAGCAGGGATGGATATGATAGGAGTCGCTTCACTAACTTCTGTAATTTCTTCCTCAGCGCTCTGCTCAACATATTTCTCACCTAATACGTCATCAACGATGATCAGGGAATTCCATACAGTGCAAGCAGATGTGCTTTCAGATGTTTCTTCTACCCAGTATGCGCCTTGGAAATTTGTGCGAGGCGCCCAATTTTCTACATTAGATGCAGTAAAGGCATGCTCAACACCATTTAGATCAACTAGAATCCAGCAACCACCAGATTCTGTGGTGACATAATCCCAATTTCCTTCTGCTAACCAACTGAGTTTCGGCACCAGTTCTTCTATAATATCTGGAGTTTCATTCACTTCATCGACAGTATCGTCATTCTTTTCATTCTCTTGTACGGGTTCAGTAGGTGGATTCCAAGTGTGCGCCCACTGTGTGGTGAAACTTGGTGTGCCTGTAGTTCGAGCAGTTAATCTCCATGTTCCAGCATCGAGTTCTGCAAATTCAACTGTGAATGGGTTGTAACTAATGCCATGCCCTGCCGGGATAGTCCCCATCAAGCCACTACCGCTACCACATTCTTCCAACCAAACCTGTTGAGGGTGTGATGAACCAACTTTTTGTAATGTAAATTCAAGTTGACAATTCTGTGGCCAATAGAAGTTTAGTTCATCCTGATTATCTAAATCTAGTTGAAAAGTAACTGATTCCTGTGCTGTATCAGCATTATTTGTAATCAATCCAATTACGTTGAAATTAACTGAACTTGTGTCTTGCATCGAGGCGCGGCATTCAAGTCCAGTATTGGAGCCATCATAGATAAATGGGATTTCATGTAATAGACCAAATTCAGGTATAGTTACAACCATCATGTAATTGTCATCATTTAATTCACATCCAAATTGGTCTACCATTTGCCAGTATCTTTGTTCAAGTTGATGAGTAGTAGATGGGCTGACTTTAATTTCAGAATGGGTGCTATCGCATCCATCAGTAATGCGGGTGTTACCAACAATTGCACCTTGACTAGAAATTAAATGGATTGCAACTAGACAACTATTGTTGAATTGTATGTCAACAGGAATATTCTCAAGATTTGTTAAACTGGTATCAATCTCTATTGTATCGGCATCAGTAATAATCCCATCATTTCCGACATCCCCTAAAACATTGACTTCCATTTCCAGCAAGGTCGTATCAGTAAATTCATCGCTCCCTGAAAGGGTGGCGAACACAGTACCTGATACATCAGAGATCCCAGTTAGTCCAATATCAAGAGTCCAAATACCAGGCAATAGTTGCTCTCCCGATTGAGTGAAATCCCAATTGAGCCAACCTAGAGAAAGAGATTCACCAACTTCAATAATCCCTTTCCCGCAACTCAAATCAGTCATAATTGTTGGAAGTGAAGAGCCTAGGGAACTAGCCTGCAAAGTAACTCTACACCCCTCATCAACATCTAGGAGCAGCGGTGTATCATCTACATTCTTTAAGGAAAGATGTGAATATATTTTCTCCCCAGCAAAGAATTCCTCTCCAGTTATTCTTGGAGCAGATGCAGTGCTGACTTCAAGCATTAATCCATCAATTGTGATTGGGTTTTGCTGGAATTCAATTATTTGGGAATACAAAGCACGACCAGATTCAAAATTGAAATTAATAGTAACAGAACCACCAATGATGGTTTCTCCGGAACTATTTTTCCAATCCCATTCAAAATTATCTATACTTCTAGTTTGGCCAGCAGGGATATCTATTCCTCTACGTTGTTGCTGGCAGGCTCGATGTTCATGTAGATTTGAGAAAAGTTCACCATTCCCATCTAACATTTCAATTTCAACAGGACATGAGGGGTTGTATTCTATTGACTGTGTGCTTGAACCGCTGTTGTGAATTTTGATATCAATTACTAATGTTTCATTTTCATTGTACCAAGATGAATCAAAGTTTGGTTCTTCAATTGTGATAGCTAGTTCTATTCCATCAGAATCAGCACTTGTGGAGTTACTGGCTAATGGAATTATGAGTATCAAAGACAACAAAACGATGAGCACTCGAACTGCTGATTCCCGCCCCCTCATGGTATCGCCTCTTTAGAGGCGACAAACATCCTTGCACTTAAGACCCCCCCTTGGTAGAGAAATCGGAAATTTCTATGACACTAGCGCGTGTCGCACATTTTGATGTTGGCGAAGGGCGAGTTTGACCGTCGCGTTGATGACAATGGAATTGAGGTATGGGTTTCTCAAGTGGGGCTTTTTGCAAATATCAATACAGCCTTCATCGATAGGGCAACTGAAACGGTTGTGATTGTCGACCCACACTCTGCCAATAAATGGCTATCAGCGCTTGAAAATGAAAATTTGAAGCCCACGCACGTCATTGTCACTCATACTCATAGGGACCATGTTGCTGGAGTAAAAAAACTACTCAAAAAAGTCCCCGGTGTTGAGTTGATTGGCCACGTAGATTCTAATTATCCAAATATATTATCTCGAGTATTATTTCAACATCAAAAATATACACAAACATGGACACACAAGGAACACACCATCGAAAAGTGGCAAGCCGGTGGAATCACTCTCCACGTCACTCATTCTCCTGGCCATGCACCAGGTCATTTGACCTTCCATGGCCATGGCGTATATCACGCGGGCGATCTTCTATTCACTGCACGTTCAGGGAGGGTAGACTTACCGGGAGGGGACGCCGAAACTCAGTGGCGTAGCATTTCTCATGCACGGGAGATTTTGCAATCCCTGCCTCAAGAGTGGTGGATGGTGCCGGGCCATAATTATCAGTGGATTGATGGAACAACACCAAATTGGGTCACAGTTGCTGATGCTTTAGCTCACAATCAAGCACTAAATTCCCCAACACTAGAAGATTTTGATAATCTGGACTTCTTACGTTTTGATGATGATTTAGCAGCGTAAAGAATTAACCAGTTACAATGCGGGTGTAAAAATTAGGGGCAATTCAACTCTGAAAGTAGTCCCATATCCAGTTGAAGTGACGTAATCCACTTTTCCATTCATTAAGTCACATAGTGCCTTTACCAAGGTTAGTCCTAGACCGACGCCACGTCTTAGTTGCCCGTCTTTTACCAATGTCTTCGAGTATGGTTCATACAATCTCATTTCAGCTTCTGCAGATATTCCGGGGCCAGTATCTGATATTTCGAAAATCACATTGTCTTCATTTGTAGATACTTTCAAGCAAATTTGTCCACTTTCTGTAAATTTGACAGCGTTGTCAAGTAATTGCTCAAGAACTTCTTGCAATCTCATTTCGTCAACACACATTTTTTCAGGTGCACGTAAAATTTCCATCTGGAAGTCTAGCCCCCTTCTGATGCAGAGTCTTCTTGCTGCTTCACTAGATTTCTCAACCAAAGAATCCATATCGTGCCAGTCAGCAACGATACGAACATTTCCAGAAAGAATGTTCGAATAAGTAATAACTGAATCAATCATCATTCTCAATGAATCCCCAGCATCAATAATTTCTTGCAGAAACTCTTCCTCTTCATCTATTATGTTAGGTGAAATAGCCAATAGATCTGCAAACCCTAGTACACCAGATAGTGGTGTTCTAAGGTCGTGGCTGAAATTAGCGATGAAACCCGCTTGTAAGTTATGTGCACGAGATAGTTCCCCGTGAGTCAAACGCAATTCTTGGTTTGCTGATTTGGTTTCAGTAAGTTGTTGTTCAAGGGCATGTTGTAGACTAATCAGTTCGGTAATATCTTGGTAAGCACAAATCACCCCAGTTAGAAACCCTTCAGCGTTGAATAATGGCTCTGCGGTACCCATTAGATGAATTATTTGTCCGTCCCTCATTTCAATACTAAATTGCCAATCACGCTGTGGTTCTTCAGTCCTCAATGCTTCGAACAAAGGACCCTCTTCTGCACTCATAGGTGCACCATGCACATCATGGAATGTAACGCCTTCACCAAATTCAACATCCCAACCAGGTGGTGCTGGCGTGGGTGGTAAATCAGGCATCATCATATTAGCAGCTCGATTGGCATGAATAAGTGCACCATTTGCATTAATTTCTAAGATACCACTGTGCATTGAGTTTAGCAACGCGCGAAATCTCAAATCCATAGGAGCAGGGGCAGGAGTGGTATCAAATGGGTTTGCCATGCTCTTCCCTCAAGTTAATGGGCAAGGGTTGAAGTGATAGAAATTGCGGCTATCAAATTGATTTTCAAAGCAGGTCATCTAAGTCCAAAGCATCGGGTAGTGCTTCAATTTGTTCAACCGCTTGCTGCTCTTTTTCTTCCTCATGTAATTGCCATTCTGCTTTTTCAACCCAGCCTAACTCTTTGGCTTTCTCTAAGTCGCCTTGATCAACATAATAGTCAATCCATTGCTGCCTACGTCCATCTTCTTCCTCAAAGATTTGCTCTTGCAATGCCAAGTTCTGGCGCATTAGCTGATTGCTACGTTTTGCTGCTTGTCGCGCAATCATGGCAACAAGAATGGCCAACAGTAGTAGGCCAACCAAAACTATTCCAATTGTTTGTGCCCACTCAACAAGAGATTTTCCTTCAGCAGCGGGATCAGAGCCATCATCAGGTTCTGTTTGTATACACTCGCCTGGTGCTTCCCAAACATTAGAGTCATATCTACACAAGTCACCTTGATTGGACCAGCCATCACCATCATCATCTTCACATCCGAATCTATCTTCAAATGAGGTACCATATTTTGAACGACAGTCATCGGGTTGATATGCGTCTCGAGTGGTGTTATCTCCATATCCGTCTCCATCACTGTCTTTGTATTGTGAGGGGATTAATGGGAAGTCGTCTGGATTAGTCCCATTGGGATTATCACCCCATCCGTCTCCATCAGAATCATTCCACTGGGTGGCATCATTAGGGAATGCATCAGCCTTTTCAGCATCAATTATGAAATCCCCAGGCCAGTTGTCATCTCGAGTATCGTTCCATGTAGAATTACCCCAATTGTCCCCATATCCATCGTCATCACTATCTTTCCATTGGGAGGGGTTATTGGGGAAATCATCTCGTGTATCAGCCCATCCATCTCCATCGGAATCGGGGCAACCATAGGTGTTTCCTTGGTTGCTTGTTCCAACAGTGTTGGGACAATCATCTCTGTTAGGTGCCAGAGGATCATCACCGTATCCATCACCATCAAGGTCAGATGATTGGAATGGGTCATCAGGGAATGCGTCTAAATTATCGGAGATGCCATCTCCATCTGAATCAGGACAACCACGATTTGTATCACTTTCCATTTTCCCATATGTGGTAGGGCATAAATCAGGCTTGAACGCATACTCTACATATATTCCAGGCCATGATTGATTTCTGTCAAATGCCCATGATGCATTTCCATAATTGTCTCCAAAACCGTCAACATCAAAGTCATACCATTGAGTAATTTCATCTGGGAACCAATCTCCGTTTTCTCCTACTGGATAATCACCATGCCCATCTCCATCCCGGTCACCACATTGGGACGGGTCGTCAGGGAAGAGGTCAGGATTATTGCCGGCTAAATTATCTCCACATCCATCAGCATCACTGTCGGACCATTGAGTGCTATCGCCGGGGAATGGTTCTCCAGCATCTGAATAACCATCTCCGTCAGAATCTTTGCAACCACCTCTGTCTATTGAGGAATTTCCATGGAAACCGGGACAAGAATCACCATTGGTCCCACTTTGATTGTCTCCATAGCCGTCACCATCAGCATCACACCATTGGGTTGCATCATTGATGTAAGCATCACCAGTTCCAGCTCCACCAATACAGGCGGGCCAACTTTGGTCAGGATCTGACCATCCGTCACCATCGGTGTCGTAACAGGCTAACCTGTCCCAAATAGAATCTCCATAAACATCTATGCAACCATCCGAGCGACTGGTAAATTGCTCATCACCATACCAATCCCCATCGCTATCATTCCATTGTTCTATGTCCAAGGGGAATACATCGATGTCATTCATCTCTACAGGGGTCATTGTTGTAATTAGTATTCCTGGCCATTCTGAGGGCCTAATACTAACCCAAGAGGAATTAGCGAAGTTATCTCCATAGCCATCTAGGTCCGAATCATCCCATTGAGTTGGATTATTTGGTAACCAATCTACAGTGCCATGTGGGTTTGGATCACGAGTATCATCTGTGTTGTCAGGGTGACCATCACCGTCAGCGTCAGCCCATTGTTTGTCATCACCAAGGTAGTCATCATTATCATCAGACCAACCATCTCCATCTTCGTCAGGACAGCCGAATCGATCTTCTGTAGAAGTTCCCGCTACGTTAGGGCACGCATCAGGGTCTGTTGCAGGTGCAGGATTATCTCCATATCCATCGTTATCGGTATCATCCCATTGTGTTCCATCTTCTGGGAATGCATCGTCAGCATTCATCACACCATCATTGTCAATGTCAGGGTCAACTATCCAGTGGTAAATTCCTTCATCCTCTCGCCCTTGTGCTGTAATGATATAGTCGCCACTTGGGTGCCAATCTACACAATTGATTTCTCCAGGGTCACCGCTACCACTACCATCTAGAGTATCAATTATTGTGGCACTGCTTGCATCGACCTTGAAAATTCGCACCTTGGCTCCATCACTTTGGTAATAGCGCATCGAGGCAGAAACCATTGTTCCATCAGGAGAATATTCTATATCGTTACATGAAGTTGAAGTGTCATATCTCCAGTTTTGTAATCCACTACTAACTTGGTAAAGTCTAACTCTAGCACCTGAATTTTCATACTCTTCACATGTAGCAATGGTGTTTCCATCAGGAGCCCACGCTACTGCATTGTTCGCTCCTCTGTTGGTGTTAATAGAACGATTTTCAGTCCATGTGGTAGTTTCGTAAATCCAGACATCTTCTCTGCCACCAACAAGAATTCTACTACCATCAGGACTCCAATCTACTGAATAGAATCTATCTTCACCCCCAGGAGTAAAAGAGGTTATTTCAGAACCATTCAATGAATTGTAAATTTGTACTTCTCCACTAGTTCCACCATTTCCTGACCGACCAATTACTACAGCAATCATAGTTCCATCAGGGCTGTATGCAACTTCATTAGGCTGATCACCGCTACCAACATCAGTACTTACTGAAAACAATTGAGTTACATTGCTTGAGTAGTATGCCTTCAATGTGTCATCATCATCTACTGCAGCCACATACATTCCATCGGGAGACCAATCAACATCATGGACGTAAGCACCACTAAATTCGACAGATTTTATATTGACTTTGGTGCTTGTATCCCAAATTCTCATCCAACCAGAAGAACTCCCGCCCCAGCCAGTAGATTCAGCAGTCATGTATTTACTACCATCAAAATTGAATAAAGAAATATATTGATCATTACTCATTGTCTGCACATTATCTTTTTGGAATCCACCTGCTTGAATCACCCAAGGGTCAGCAACGTCACTAGTGCCATCTCCATCTCTATCGGGACACCCATCTCTATCTACGGTACTATTACCCCAAGCTAGTGGACAGTCATCAGTACTATCATCAACCCCATCTCCATCAGTATCCAATGCCGAAGCCAATGGTGCGAAAGCCATGATTACCATGAGCAGAGAAAAAACAATTGCCCGAGAACAAAAGACATCTTTAACCCCATTTGCCATGATTGCGGATTAGTGTTCATAAAAAGGGCTTACGCCCTTTATGCATCATCAATTTCCACTGAAAAATAATATTAGATTGCATTTTATTAAGTTCAGTCCATCAAAGAGGCGAATCCTTCAATGCTAACGGCAGTCCCAGCCACATTAGATGTCAGAGGCTCCGCTACGCGTCTCGCTATCGGTCAACGACCGAGTATTGCTTCATTTATTAGAGAATGATCATCAAGCCGATCACTTCATTGTTACTTCTGCAATTACTAGGCCAGGCATAGCTGAATCTTGTGGATTACATCCACCTAATGTCAGTCGTGCAATTAGGCCTATTTTGAAGCTGGGTTTTGTTAGTGAGCATACTCGTCAAATCCGAGGGGAATCACGACGTCAGAAGACATGGCAATTAACTCCTTTAGGTAGAGATGAAATTAAGAACAGAATTTCTTCTATTAGGGGCACTAATATCCTAATTAGAGATCGTGATGGAAATATGTTAGAAGTTACAGCAGGAGATGCCGCAGAGCGCTTAGACAGCAACCTATCTCTTCTTCAAGTATTGATGATGGTAATTGCAGAAGGAATGTTGCAATATGGTGATATCCGCCTTGGTCGCATTGAGAAGGGAGACGGTAAGCCACAGCCAGGGCGCCTTCAAGTTCTAGCCGGTGCTCATTCAACTTACCACATTCGTGCACCAGATACTCGAGTAGTACATGGTCGTGAAGAGGAAAGGTCAAGCCTAGATGAATGGTATATTGGGAGGGAGCCTGCACTAGTAGTCAATGGAATTGCAGGTTGTGGAAAGACAACCCTTGTCTCACATTGGCTAAACACCCGTCTTGATGCAGAACCAAATCTCAGAGTAATGTATTATCCATGTCAACCGTGGGATACTACGATAGGAATTGCAACGAGCATTCTTCATCGCCTTGGAATTGAATCCAAAGGAAGTACTGAATGGGATCCTTACCTTATATTGGAATCATTACCAATGTCACCTAGTGGTAAATTCGACATTGACATGTACCGCCGCCGCCTAACCGCCTACCTCACAGACCCAGAAAAGTTGAGAGAAAAGGTGTTTGAGGGCTTAGAAGAAAAAAGCAAAACCCCTCCATATATTCTCTTAGTTTTGGATGATGTACACAATGTTGAGGATGAGGCCGAGCATTTGCTTGGCTCATTATTACAAGTAGCAGATCAAACTCCATTGCGCATGTTACTAATCTCTAGAACCTCTCTTTCCTTTTACGATAGACGAGATGTCCACACGCGTGGTTTAGTCAGCGAAATATCTCTACGTGGTCTAACTCTTGAGGAGATTGAAGAGTGGATTGCAGAATTTGATACCCCCTCCCCCCCAAAGCCAGAAGAGGTTCACAGGATGACAGGGGGCCATCCCTTGGCTGTTGAACTTCTAGAAATGTATGGTAGTATTACCCATGGTGATTGGTTGCGTTTCCTTGATGAAGAAATCCTAGATGTTTTACCAGATGAACATCGTGACTTACTATCTTACCTTGCTGTAACTGAAAGACCAGTAGAATGGTCAGTACTTGCTGAAGTATGCGGGCTAGAGGGTACTCCCCCTGCAGAATTGTTGAGCCGTGGCCTAATTGTTGAATTGGAAGATGGCCTTTGGTTGCATGAGGCTATGAGAGAACGCCTCCTGCGGGAAGTTGGAGAAGCAATGGAACAGCGAAAAGAGAAACTTGACGATGCTCGCAACTAGTATCATCTTCTTCCTTGTTAACCTTGATAATCATAATCACTCACAATTCGCATATGGCCACAATAAATTCGCCTACCACCCACAACTACTCGATGAGGCCCGCATTGGCAGGTCTTCCAAGCACCGTTTGTCTCAGAATTATGCCCTTATATCATGGATGAGAATTGGGGTCATAGGGGTCCCAATGATCAATCCACTCGTCGTAATCAAGATGTCCATCTCCATCAGAATCAGTATCTCTCCAATTTCCATCATAATCAAGATCGGGAGACAACATATCCATCACAGATTCGATAGTGTCATTTAAATTATCTCCATCACTATCAAGATCCAAGTAATCTAGTTCCCCATTACCATCTACATCAGAATGTGAAGGATGTGTGGCATTAGACCATTCAGTTGTATCATGAATATTGTCCCCATCACTATCAATATCGAGATAATTGGGGGTGCCGTCATTGTCAGTATCTAAAGTATATCCTTCTTCAATATCAGAAATCCCATCACCATCAGAATCTACATCTGCAATCTTATCACGACATACTGTCAGACGCATGAAATCAACCATCGTATCATCTTGTACGAGGACTTCCATCCACCCTTTGGCATTGATTGCCCCAATAAGAGACATTGGAGGATTACTATTTCCGATCATGGAAGGGCCGTCTATGAATTCAGTAGTAGCTGGCTGTAAGTTGCCCAAATCTAGATTCAAAATATAACCAGAACCCGTGGTTAAAGCGGTCAAAGCGGTGAACTCATAGTTCACGAGTTGATTGGAGTATGCCCCTGAAGGATTAGCCCAAATGTTGCTAGGAACTACTCCATTTGGAGACTGCCCCACCCAGTTCCCATTAGTATCAGTTTCCAGCCAAGATAAAATCAAGGAATCCGTGTCAGGGTCGGCGCCGATATTAGCGTCCTTCATTCCAATTTCTAAATTCGCTTGAAGAATGTCGGTAGGTAGCCCAGTGAATTTGTGCATATACCATCTATTTGCCTGAGTGGGGTTTGAATTCCCCAGGCCGTTATTTGTGGGAATTCCTTGTTGGCCATCGAAATCAGCCAGAAGATGAGAATTTTCTTGTTGTGTTGCCCCCTGAGACCAAGCCATATAATCATGTTGAGCCTGA
>Ga0208411_1000656_pt1 | contig 25779 bp, 21 predicted proteins | sample ETN01SmetaG_4_FD_185793 | JGI IMG/M metagenome (GOLD analysis project Ga0208411, IMG submission 185793) | Marine microbial and viral communities from oxygen minimum zone, Eastern Pacific Ocean - ETNP2014F12-01SV261 (SPAdes) (version 2) | ecosystem: Environmental > Aquatic > Marine > Oceanic ... | reverse complement strand
TGTTATCGATTCGAGCTCGTCGTTTATACTGTAAATTGTAATTGTTGGGGCAACAAAGTATCCGCTTCCATGATTTGTAATCAGAATTTTTCCAATTTTTCCGTTATTCGTGACCTCTGCTACTGCTGCTGCCTGTGCCCCTCCCGCCTGGTCTGGCGCAGTGATGGAGACAAAGGTCGTTGATTGAGTATACCCCGACCCGGAACTGGTAACTGATATCGATTTGAGCGGTTTACCAGTATTTATAGGAACGCTGGTTCCTACAGTTGCCCAGTTGCTGTAAGAACCGGAGATGGTGCTACCGCTGACCGTTCCATCCATATCCAGTTGTAACCCCGAATGAAGGTTCATTGAAACCCTGACGGCAGCTGGGCTCGTAGCAGTCTGCGCTGTATAACTTGCTGAACCTGAGTGAGTGTAGCTCTCGTCATCACTATCAACATCCCCATCTCCATCACTATCGTACGCCATAGAGAGCTCAATATTGGTATCACCAAAATCAAGGCAGTTATCATTGCTAGAGGCGTTTGAATCAAAATCAAATTGCATGGCCGCCGTCAGGGTGGCTTCTTCACCACTTCCTGTTTGCTTGAAAGTCAATGCAAAATCAAGAGACTCGTCCCCGGGATAGTTGCTCGAGGGGGTGTTTGGTGCAATGGCAAGACGTCCCCTCCATTGCCCTGTAATGTTTAGATCACTATCCCCCGGATAGTTAATCATTGGCTCGGTTCCATCACCCATTATGCTGCTGCCGCTGTCGCAGCCGGTCAGCAGAAGGAGGGAAGTCATGGCCCCGGTTTTTATGAGCTTCCCCAGGTTTGAATTGATAAAATTTAAAGTCATCCTGATCTCCTTACCAGCATGATCCCGTATTACAAGCTACCCCATGCCGATTTGAGAAGGTTCTGTTATTCTGATCTAACCGGTACCAGTCCGATCCAGCCGCTGCTTTTGCTTCAGCCTGGAATGAGGTTGCGTTCGCGGCGGTGATACAGTACTGCCAGTTGTCTCCCTTGAGTTCTGATTTGCCTTCAAAAAGATCCGTATTCAATGCATTGAGTGAATTCGCACTACAGGCTACCGGCCCATAGTAGGTGTTGTTGTTGCTTTTCCAGTTCTCCTGCATCAGTCGTATGGAACGCAGATTGTTCTGTGCCTCACCCGCCCGGGCTTGATCCAGATACCCGACATACATGGGTACACCGATCGCAGCAAGAATCCCCACAATCGCCACCGCGATAAGCAACTCGATGAGCGTCATTCCTGACTCGCTCCCGCTGGCGATGGGCGTAGTGGACAACAACAATCCTCAAATCCTCAAATCCTCATAAAATTCCATTCTCCGGCAGCAATCGGTTCAACCCCTCAGTGCCGGCTGCTCTTTGTTCAATAAAACACCCCACCCTCTGTCAACAGATCGTGGGTGAGGAGTTTCCCCTGTCAGCGTTCGTCGACGACCGTATAGGTCGCCTTGTCAGCTGCCGCACAGGTTCCAGCCGAATTACCCGGCTGGCCTGTGATTGTAATGGTGCCACTAGCTTGGCTGATGCCGATCGCACCACATGTGGTGCCCGCATCACCCGCGATGACCGCGACATCGCTTGTGGCGTAGGTATTCATGAAAGCGTCTCCGGCGAAGTGGGCGATAAGTGCGGTAACGAAAGCATCGGTGCTGGTCGTACTTTTTGCGCAGGTCATCGGCGCGGCACTACCGTCCGCTTTTTTCAGCGCGACGGTTGGCGCGCCGGACGCGCAGTAGGTAATGGTGGAAGAGGTGAAGTCCCTTGCCCGTATTGTCATCTCGGTTGTTCCACTGAGCTTGGCGTTAAGGACATACCCCTGATACATGGGGACGCCCACTGCGGCAAGGATACCGATGATGGCCACTACGATGAGTAGTTCGATCAGGGTAAATCCTTTCTGATTCCTGTGTTGTTCGTTACCCGATGTTGCCGAAGTTCTGTTTGCAGCGTTGATGCTCATCTTCCTTCTCCCGTTGGTTAATACTGCCTTTCCTGTCAGATCCTGCCCTTAGTTGTTACTATAACTACGGTAGAATATCAGTTAGATAGATTAAGTATACCTTAATAGGCTTAATCCGTTTTGTATGTGACGGCGATCACATCCTGCAGCAGGCAATTCTGCTACAACCGGTGTCTGATCTAATGCAATGTCTGCCCCATCTGGAAGATAGGCATATACATCGAGACCAGTATACCCCCGATGGTAATGCCCATAAATACAATCATTATCGGCTCCAGCATGGCGGTTAAATTCTCAACCGCGGCATCAAATTCCTGTTCATAATAACCGCTGATGGAGCCAAACATCTCCTCCATACCCCCGGTCTCCTCCCCGACGGCAATCAGTTCGGTAAACGTCATCGGGAAGAGCTTTTGGTATTTCCGATAGAGGACGGAGAGGGGCTCTCCGGAATAGACTCCCTTCTTGACCTCAATCAGCGCCTCCTTGATGATCAGATTGTCCGTCGCCTCAGCAGAGATATCAAGGGAGTCGAGAACCGCCACCCCGGCAGCAGCCAGATTTCCCTGAATCATGGCTATTTTTGCCAATGCACTCTTTAGCACCATATCTCCCAGGGCCGGGGCTTTCAACTGCACCGAATGGAGGAATTTTCGAAAACCATAAAATCGTGCGGCGAGTACTTTTATGATCACAAACAGACCGACAATGGTGCCGCCCAACATGCCGCCCCGGGTCGGATCACGGAAAAAATCGCTGATCGCCATCACAACCTGGGTTGGCTTGGGCAGAGTCCCGCCCTTGAACATATCGGCAAACACAGGGACCACAAAAACCATCATTATGATAATCACCAGGATCGCTGTCACCAGCAGGATGGATGGGTACATCATCGCTTTTTTTACACTTGCCTTGATCTTCTCGGTTTTTTCCAGACTGATGACAAGACGTTCAAGGAACTCATCCAGACGGCCGCTCATCTCTCCGGCCTTGACCATGTTGACATAGATGTTGTCAAACACTTTTTTGTGCTTGCCAAAAGCTTCCGACATCGGAACGCCCGATTCCACATCCCGATAGATCTCGTCAACCATCTTTTTGAAGGTCTTGTTCTCGGTCTGATCTACCAGCATCTGCAGTGTATTCAGGATCGGCAGCCCAGACTTCACCATGGTGGCAAACTTCTTGGAAAAGACCATCACCTCTTTGGTCGGCACCTTTCCTCTCCCCCGAACCGAGAGCAGCCCGCTTTTGCCCCTCGACTTATCCTGCAGTTCGAGGACGGTAATAATGATCTTGTCCTTCTTTAACCGGGAGACCGCATCATCCCGGCTGGCTGCGATGATGGAGCCATTGACCTTTTCACCCTGTTTCAACCCGGCATATGTGTAGTTCGGCATCAGACGATTACCTCAGCACCAATACCCGTTGATGCTCTTCAAGCGTCGCCTGCGATCCCGGATCAACTGTAATCCCCGCAGACCCTTGCGGTTTCATCAGATCACTCGGGGGGAGATAAACACCAGAAGTTCAGTTCGATTATCCTTGACTCGGGCTTTACGGAAGAGTTGGCCGATAAACGGGAGATCTCCCAGTCCCGGCACCTTGTCTTCGGCATCTGCGGTCTCCTGTTTCTTGATCCCGCCGATCACTACTACCGCCTTATTGGGAACCAGGAGTTCAGTCTCAATGACCCGCTGAGTGATATAGGGGTTCCCCTGCACGGCCTTGCTGTCATCGGGCACATCCCAATTGAGTTTGATCTCGAGGACGATGTTGCCGTCTCCGACAATACTGGGCGTCACTTCGAGGAGCAGGTTGGCCTCTTCATAACTTACAGAAGCCGGTTCTGATCCGCTGGCCGGCGTTACCTTGGGCACCTTGTCACCCTGTTTGATCAGGGCCTTCTTGTTGTTGAGCGTAAAGACCTTGGGGTTGGCAACCGTCTTCGAGAGCCCCTCTTTCTCCAGGGCGGAGAGTTCTAATTTCAGAGCCTGGGTGCCGCTGGAGAGGAGCAGTCCGATCCCTCCTGTGGCTGTCTCTGAAAGGGCCAGCAGATCACTGATTGAGCTCGTATTATCCCCTATCCAGGAGGCGGTATCTCCAAAACCCACCGCGGGAGGAATACTCCCTGAAGCGGCACCGGAGGCCAATCCTGCAGCACGTCCCACACCCCCGAATATGGTTCCAGTCTTGTCGAGCCCCAGCCTGGCCCCCAACTCCTCAAGAAAGTTATCCGTGGCGTTGACCACAATGGCCTCAATCAACACCTGAACATTGCGCACATCAACCCGCTTGATGATTTCGTGGATCTGGTCCAGTTCACCGGACCGTGCTTTGACTACCAGGGAACGAGTGCGCTCATCAATAACCACCTGGGCGGTACCCGCTGCCACTTTGGTCGCCCCTTCTCCTCCTTCCGCCTTGCCGAGAATACTCTCTATCTCTGTTTTTACATCTTCCGGGTCAGCATAATAGAGCCTGAAGATCTCCGTTCGCAAGGGTTCCAGAGCGCGCTGGGCATCGATGTTTTTCTGGGCATCTTCCGCCCGCTTGCGATCGAACTCCTCCTGGGCCACCAGTGCCTCCTGGGAGTGAATGCGGATAATTCCCGATTCATTATCCACATGCTTGGCCAGTTTCTTGATCTTCAGAATATTATCGAGCACCTTGTCCCAGGGAATATCCTGTAGGCGGATACTCACCGTACCGCTGACCTCATCTCCAACAATAATGTTCATCCCGGCCATTTCCGAGATCATGTTAAAGACTGTGGTGATCTCCACATTCTCCACATTGATGGAGATGGGAAACAAGCTCTCACCCGGATTTTGATTGCCCTGGATAGTGGTGTAATCAGTCACCGGATCCTGGTGGATAAACTGGCGGCGTTTAAGATTCTGCTTGTCATCGGTAACAAGCTGAGGGCCATGGCGAATAGTATCTTCGGCCTGGATGTTGGTAGAGTTGACATAACTTTCAATATCGATAATCGAGGAGCCCGCAGGGAACTTAGCTTCAGACTCATACACTCGCTGGCGATCGACAACACAAGCAGAGGCCAGGAGGCCGGCAATGATGATGACAAGGAGTTTAGGAGCTTTCATTACTGGTCACGATCCGGTTTTGAACCCGCATGATGGTTCTGGATCCGCCCTCATTAACAGTGATGCCGGTGATCTCGATGGCTTCAACCACCCCCTCCTGGTTACCCAGCTTGTCTGAAAGATGGAGATAAAAGTCTTTCCGCTCAGGGGTGCGTATGAGCGCAACGCTCTCCTTCGGGCCTTTCAAGACTCCAATAAGACGGTAATCGGAGAGTGGATAACGCTCAAGCGGCGGTTTTTGGGGAACCACCTCCTTATCCCCCTCTTCTGGATTTCCGGGTATGACTATCTCCGGCTCCTCAATCACATAAGGGGCGAAAGGGTCACGACCACTCTGTGCCGAAGCCTGGAGGGCAAACCCCAACCCTATGCAAACCAACCCGGCGGCCAGCCATTGACTGATAGCTCCTATATTGCTCAAGTGATACATCCCTCCATTCAGTTCATTCATACAATGTATACGAAGTGTAGTGATCGATACAAATCATCCGGCAATCCGATAAGTAGAGAGCCCAAGTGCAATCTTGATCCAGCCCTGATCCCTCTCTGCTTCTTCCTTTCCGGTCTCGATAACCTCTGAGTCGATATTGATGATCTTGCCTTCACTGGCCAGATCCCGCCGAAATGCCTCATAGGCGGGATACCGTCCTATAATCTGAAAAGAGACCTTGATCCGGTAATAGAGCGGCGGGTCTTTTCTGATCGGGTTGCCCTGTTGATCAAGCTCGGGTTCCTCCCCGGCAGGTTTGGCCTCTACAGACTCCTCGTAAATTGGGATTTCCATCCCTTTTGTCACCTTGCTGATCATCAGGCCATGCTGCTGGGCAAGGGTACTCAACCGTCGATAGAGGTCTTCAAGCTCCTGGTCAGTATGGAATAGACGGGTTACTGACTCATAGGTTGTTCTGGCATCTGCCAGCTGCTGACCGGAAATAACAATATCCCGGTCGAGCTGTTCCCGCCGCATCCTCAAACTGTCGATCTCGGCAGCCTGGGTTCTGAAGGTTGTCAGTTGTGCACTCTTTGGCAGCCAGTAGAGGCCAATGTAACTACCTGCGAGGATGGCAATTATCAGAATAGTAACAATCTGGCCGATAAAAGGATTGGAACCGCCCCTCCCGCCAGAGTTTTTTCTCTTAAAGAGGTCGCCAATATCCATATTCAGGTTCACTGGCCACCTCCCGGTTGACTCGGTGTCAGGCCTTGGGAGAGCAACTCTTCATGGATGCCCGTAAGCCGGCATCTCAATTTAAAATTCTTGGCTGTCACCCCGCGGCGACCGGCTTCGATGGTTTGTTCTTCTCGGGGAAGGGTCATGCTCAGCAGGGATGCCTGAGAGACATGGCTCTTGCCGGCAAGATTACCGATAAATTCGACAATATTCTCGTCATTGACGGATTTTCCCTCAATCAGCAGTTCATCGGCATTATCGCCTTCATTCCCGGCACCATAACTGATCCGGGTCAACCATACCCCCTCGGGAACAGACTGATTAACTTCAATCAGCATCTCATACATCACTGTTTTGTTGGTGTAGATGTCCCTGCTGGCGTCCAGCTTGGACTGCAGCGCCGCTTTCTTCGTGATGATTTGATCAAGTTGCTGCTGGAGCTCGCTGGTCTCGAACTGAAGCTCGGCATATTTCCCCACAGACTGTTGCAGCAGACGACCCTGCTTCTGGGTCTCAAGGTAGGTCCAGCCACAACCGGCAAGGACAACCAGTGCCAGCAAGCCGATCCCAAACCGGGTAAAAAACTTGAGTTTCTCGGTCTTGCGCACACTCTCTCGTTCCGGCAACAGGTTGATGGCACTCAATGCACTGCTCGACAGGTAGTAGCCAAAAATATCCAGCTTGCGGGTCGCCAGCCCGATGACTGCAGAATAGCCGCTGAGGTTGCGTGAGGATCGTCGCTCCTCTTCCGTCCCGGCCCGCTTCAGATTGACGAAGGGATCCGGCACTTCAACCTGATACCCTTCAAGATCACTCCTGAGAAAATTGGCTGCACTACCAAACTCGGGTAACGCCGACACCAGGAACACCTTGTCGAGCGTGGTCTTGTGGGTATCTTCAAAGGCGGAGAGGCACTGTCTGATCTGCATTGCAAAGCGCTGCATAATGCCGTCCGCATTCTCGGATGTGAGATCGATCTCTGCCAGCTTGTGCTTGTCATGATCGGAGACATAGAGATCTGTAATTTCCGGTACGCCATTGAGATAGATCGCCACATAGTTTTCAACCGGCCCAACCTCAAGTACTGCGATGGCTTGTTCGTCAAAATCAACATCCGGCCGCATCGCCAGCGAATCCCTGATCGCCATGCATCTTGAATCGACCACCACAGGGTTGAGTCCTGCTGCCCGGGCGATGCCAACATAGATATTAATCTCTTCCAGTTTGGCCGCCACAAAGAGGAGGCTCATGGTGTTTTCATTGGGCTGTCGGCTGATGACATGCCAGAAGACCGAATATTTGCCAAACTCTTCAGTCATCTCAACCATGTTCTCCCAAAGTGATTCTGTCTTCACTGCCTCTTGCAGTTCCTGATCACTCATCAACGGCATATTGATGGTGCGAATAATCGATCCGGTGACCGGGATAGCCAGTGCCACATTGGTGTTTTTGATCTTCTTTTGGGCGAACACCCGTTTGATGGTTTCGACATGATCTTCCGCAACCTCATTGAGATCGGTGTCACCGGAACCGTTGTTATTGAAGCCCTGGCCACTATTCCTGACAGCCCACTTGTGTCTCTTCTGTTCGAGCTCGACAATCCGCACTCCGGAGGCGGTCATATCGATACCGACGACTCCATCCCGGTCACCGACAAAGTGAGAGAAGAACCCCCCCTTTGCAGGAGCCGGTTTCTTTTTCTTGTTCCTGACCGATTTTTTTTCAGGGGGCGTCTGCAGGGACCCCGACCGCGAGACAGTGCCGACCTTTTTGTTCTTTTTATTTCCCAGTCCGAATACCATTTCAGGGCTTCACTTTAAACTTTTTATTATTGTTAAGGTTAATAATGCAGGGTACTAAGTTGATTGTACATAATAAAATACATACAGGTAATTCGATGCCCGTTCTCATCGGACCACCTCTCGCCAGTGTTCGATCTTGACCCCTTCATCAACCCGCTTCGAGGCCGGGACCACGGAGAGCAGTTGTGGCGCTTCCTCGGTCACCGCCTTCCCCTGTCCAGGGCCAGGGCCGCCACCGCCACCGCTGCCGCCAATACCTATGTAAATTTTCTCCCTGCCAATGGCTACACCGGTAGCCACCCCTTCACCGAGATCAATCTCCTGCTTTTGGGTACCGCAGGTAAAGTCCAGCTCGGTGAAGAAGGAGGTGCCGGCTGAACAACTGCTGCCACTGCCGGGAGGTCGGTAACGGGTAAACATGACCGCATTCAGCCCTACCGCCACCTTTCCGGTTACTTTTGAGTTGGCATCGGGAAGCGGCCACTTCCAACTGCCGGCATTCTGACACTTAGAGGCATTAAGAAGATTTACATCCTGAAGGGGAGAGTCGTCCTTAGTCCACACCGGGAAATCCTGATCCTGGATAGCATAGACCCGGTTCTTGGCCGGCGGAGTAGTCACGGCGTTGACCTCAAGCTGATCACCCGTTCCATAGAAGAGACGGAACACGCCATCCTTGCCAAAGGCCGGGGTCACGGCATCAAAGGCGAAGCGACCGTTAAAGGCACGCCCTGGACAGCCCGCCTTGTTTAAACAGCTCTCAGGATCAAAAAGCCGGGTGAGCTTGAACTGATCGGTTCCTCCGGTGAGGTTGAACTTGAACAGCCGTCCGTCAGTCGTCGGGAAGTAGGCGATCGAACCGGTATAGGTCGCTCTCTTGGTGACATCAAAGTTGATTACAGAGAGTGGTGCACTGACCCCGCTGTTCCAGCCGGTCTTTGAATCTCGCGGGATCGTCACCTTCTTCAGCAGTTTGCCGCCATCAGCCCCGCTGTCGATCTTGGCAACATAGAGATAGCCGTCTGCATTGGGGTCAAGGCTGAAGCCGGAACCCAGCACTACCGCCGGAATCTGGGCCGAACCTTTGGTGATAGAGACAATACGAGGGGTCGACCAGGTCTGGGCCAGCCCGGTGTAGTCAAAATCCGAAACCACTGAGGCGTGATCATAAGAGGTGTAGTCCCGGTCTCCCTGCCAGATATGAACCTTGTCATCTACGGTATCGTTATCGATGGTAAAGAGGTGTTTGGGGTTGGTCGGGTCGGTGATGTCGAGGGCGAAGAAGCTGTTTCCCCCTCTGCCGAGCCCGGCCACCAGCACTGTCCGCCAGCCCTTCTTGCCCAGATAGACATCCTTGACCTGGGGCGGGCCATCCACACCCCAGATACTGACGCTGACCTTGTTCTGCCCGATCTTGTACATCTCGTCCAGGCGACGCAGCATGCTGGGCGGTATGAAGGCCCAGCGCTCCTTGCCGGCGTTGCTGCCCTCGGCATAAAAGGCGTGGAGCATGCCGTCATTGCCCCCCACATAGATCATCTCATCACGCTTGGCACAGCTCTTGCCGCACCTATTGGAGTTGACCAGCTGACCCGCGTAATTGCGCTTGAAGCGATAATAGGCCTCGCTCCGGTAGTTCTTGTCGCTCGTATCACTGCTCACCCGCGCACTGGGCGGGCCAATCAGGATCGGGGCAGAGTTGACGAGATCGCCCAGCTTCCAGCGGTCTTCGGTAATGTTTTTGTCATCGTCCTGGTCGGCAAGATCAGAACCGCGGACGAAGTTGATGAGATCTGTGTAATCCTTTACCTGGTTTTGAGCGCAAGGCGGAGGATTGATAACTTGTTTGGCGTCGACCCCTGTAGTGATGACAACCAAACCATCTCCTGACCTTCCGGTCATACATCCCCCATTTGATGGGTCAGGCATTGCACTATCCCCAGCAATAGTGCTGTGATTGGGATAGAAATAACTATTGATTCCTATATAGGAAGAACCGCCACCACCACCGGTACTGTTGCTTCCAACCTTTCCGCCCCAATAGCCACCACCTCCGCCGCCACGCAAGTTGTTGCCACGCGAATCTGCACCAACACCAGGCGCATTACCCGTTGATTGGGTGCCGCCTTGTCCAGCTGTTCTGTTATAGAACTGGGTTGAGCGCGGCATCTGAATTCCCGCCGTACCGCCGCCTGCACCGCCATCACTCCGGCGTGTTGAGTTCTGACTGTTTCCGGCGCCACCTCCTCCTCCAGCAACAATGACTCGATTTGAGAGAGTTGGCGAGACTGCATAACGAACATCAGATGCACCTCCACCACCTGTCATTCCATACTGGTTTCCAGTTCCTCCACCATTCCAACCTCCCGCAAAGGAGAGGTGTCGACGGCTTACACGCTGGCCCACCGAGCTTGTACCTTGTCCTCCAACATATATATTGAAGACATCTCCTCCGTTTACTGCTCTAAGCCCGGTTGCATAACCTCCCTTCCCTCCAAGCCCGGTAGATGCAGCATGAGAGTACCATCCAGCATCCCCGCCCTGTGCTCCCCAAGCTTCTATTTTTATAATTGACTCAGAATATGGCCCAGGAACGGTCCAGGTCTGAACGGCACCGGTATAATTAAAGGTATATGTTTTTGGGGCGGCAGGAGCTGGGGTTGGAGCGACAACATTTTTTAAACAATACTTTAATACACCTTCATTCTTAACAGTAAAATTATTTTTTGAAGCCGGCAGACCGTCACACATGGTCCAGATATTGCGGGTTGCCTGGGGCGTCTGTCCGCCATCGAGCTTGCTGCCGGACTCAAACTCCTCCTTATCCAACGAACCATCGATCTTCATCGAATAGCTTCTGAGAAACCCCTTCCACTGCTTGTCCTTCATCGCCTTGTAGGCGGTCTGGAGGATGCGGTCTCCACTGTCAATGGCGGGCTGGAGCACCGGTGCACTGCCGGTAAAGTTGGAGGAGAGTACCCGGCGGATGAGATACTTGAGCTCCTGAACCAGCCCTGCGGTGTCATTGGCAAAGACCGGGCTGTCGTCTTTTGTCCCCCCGGCCTCGGCCAGTTCGCAGTAGTTGCGCAGCCCGTAGTGGCGGATGGGAGGGGTGCAGTTGGGTTTGGCCGGCAGGCCGGGAAGGCGAAGGCCGAGAACAAAGGTCTGCACCCCATCCTGATTGAGTTTGCGGGCGGTTGCAAGGGCCTGGGAGTGGCCATACCAGTAGCCGTCGCTGACCACAATCACTATCGTCTTCAGGCAGCTCTGGTTGGCCGCCTGGGGGAGAATTTTGGCTCTGAGATAGCTGTCGGCGGACTGCATGCAGGCCCTTACATTGGTTCCACAACCAGTACGCTGGTATATATATCTTCCCCTAACAACTCCTCGAAACCCATAACAAGGCCAAGCCCCTCCGATAGAAGAAGCAATCTCTGACGCTCCGTTGGAAGAGATCGGAATAAGTATGCTGCCGGGGGCGTAACTGGCCCAGACGCCGAGGCCGAACTGCACATCCTGCTTCAGCTCCGGGTCCTGGACCAGGGCCTTGATCCCCTTCGTGGCGATGTTGATATTGGTGCCCCCCATGCTCCCGGAGGTATCGAGCATGATCAGCACATTGGCCTTGGCGGCGCTGGAAGAGACCAAAAGCGGCGGCGACTTGGCCTGGGCGGAGAAGGCCGCAAGAAAGATCGACAGCAGGAGCAGTCGGGCCGCTGTTTTCATTGCCCCCCGCCTGTTTCGGTGACATCATCAATCGTCGTGATCTCCCCATCTGCGGGGGGCTGGCCCTCTCCAATCTCCTTGTTCTGCTCTTGCTGTTGGCGCTCTTCTTCAAGGCGCTGTTTCTCATCCCCTTCGATGCGGGCCGCCTCATCACCGGTGTAGTAGCGGTGTATCAGCCTTTCATGGGAGATCGAGGTGATAATGACGTGTTCGGCCGAACCCTCAGACCAGTATTCGGCGAGGGCACCATGGCGCTGGATGGTGTAGCTCGATTCCTCGTCCACACCTGCGGGCCGAGAACCGTAGCGGCCTGAAAACCAGTTCAACAGCGCCGGAGCGGTGGCCGCCACACTGATCTCGGTGAGCTGGTCGTAATAGAAGATAAAGTCGATGGTGGCATCGGCAAAGCGGCTGTCGCTGCGGCATACGGTGGCACCCGGCAGTGAGACCCGATGACGATCAGCGACCCTGACGGCTTGCGGTTGTGCGTTCTGTTCATCCCCAGCGGGCGTGGAGAGAGCGGCCTGAAGATCGGCCACCGAAGTGCCGAAGGCAAAACGCTGGACCACACAGCCATTGGCTACCGGCGGGAGGCCGCCCATGACTGTAAAGAATAATATGATCAGTCCTTTGCGCATCCGGAATCTCCTATCGCACCCAGGAGAGTACGGCTTCGATTTCACGCCGTGCTCCTCCAGGTCCAAAGCCGCTGCCATTGATATGGTAAAACTGCTTGCGCAGTGTTCCCTGCTGCTGATAACCAAAAGTCATCTCAATAGTCTCCCCGGCATCGGGGTTCACCAAAGTCTTATCAAACTGCTTGAGGTTGCAAGTGTAGCTGAATTGGCTGAGCCGATCCCTGACCTTTGCTCCTTCCGTGGCAGGGTTATAGAGGAAGGTCATGTTTCTCCGCGGAAGGTCACGACCCTGGGGTGTGGCCAGCACTCCCCCCCAAGGGCCGCTATTGCCAAGTATGTAGTTCTTGGCATCTTCCACACAGGAGTCGGCGGCATAAAAGGTCTCGGTTCGTGCCGTCGCCCGTTCCACAATCTGGATATCGCTACCGACGCGCTGAAAGAGTGCCACACCAATCAATGACATCACCGCTGTGATCAGCAACGTAACCACCAGCACAGCCCCTTCCTGCCGAATAGGTAGCTGAGCAGAGGGATGGATGGATAAGGAATTACCGTTCATGATGACCATCAACGTTGGGGAAAGTAGTTTTTGGTGGTCCAGCCGCCTTTGGCATTTATCGCCTGGACCTGAATCTGGGCGTCTGCTCCGGTGCCGCCGAGGGCAACCACCCTCCCCAGGGCTTGGGGAATGTTCAATACCCGCAAATGTCGGTTATAGGCGTTCGCCAGAGCACCGGAAGTTGCGGCACAGTCAATCCGGGTTCGTCTCCCGCAGCAGAGTTTACCGATGGTGTTGCTGCCGTCCGCACTGAAAGCAAAAAGCTCCTCATTGCTACCCCCGCATCCCCCACCGAAACTGATCGCCGTCTCAATCGCATTGAAGATCGGCACCCGGGTGAGATCGGATGCAACCAGGTTGCGCAGTACTACGCTGGAAAAGAATTCATCCCGCATGAATTTGTCACTGGCTCCGAGGTTTTTGGTTTCGGTACGCAAATTCACATAATCCCGGCCTCTTTTTCTGGGGAAAGGTTTGACACTGTTGCCATACTCCTGCTTTGACCGCCGTACCAGACTGATGTCAACCACATACCCGGCTCCAACGTCATAATTGAACTGGAGATCATCAACATTGTCGGCAATCAAGGCCGCATTCTGGCCACTGTAGCAGGGGGCCTGGCGGCCACCGGGGGCGCAACTGCCCTGGGTGCTGGACCAGAAAGCCCCGATCAACACCTCTTTGGTTCGATAAAGGTTGTAAGGTCCGGTGGCGCGACAGGGGGAGACGGGGCGATCACAGGCGAAGTAACTGATCCGGATGCGGTCGATCTGTGGCTCCTGAAGGGTACAGTTGTTGGTGAGCGCAGGCCCTTCATCAAACTGGATGGTGATCTGCTCCGTATTCGAACCAGCAAGATTCTGGATGCGAATTGGCTGCTCAATACTATTCATACAGTAGTCGTGATAACCGGTCATGCGAAGATCACGACTCATCAGATCGAGAACAGTACGCCCGGCCCCGTGCATCTCGGAGATCTCCACGACTTTATCGTACTGGTTGCTGACCATCATATAGGACCCGTAGGCGGCAGCGACAACAGCTGAACTGACCACCATGGCCACCATCAATTCGACCATGGTCAGACCGCTCTGGCGATGGTTGAGGGTTGATCGATCAGGGCGAGACATAGACAACCTGCTTCATGACCACTTGTGATTTGCCGCCACCGGAGTTGAGGCGCACTTCGATGACCCGCTGGCTGGATTGGGAGGAGCTGCAGGGCTGACTCCCGCTGAGGGGACGCACCCGGATCTGCCGCTGATCGCCCTTGACAGTGGTAAGGCCATCTTCCATGCGCTGACACCATCGGGCCATGCGCTGAGATACGGGCAAGTCGGTCTTGGAGAAGGGTGGACAGCTAACCTGTCCACCGGAGGTGACCCAGGATCCGGTGTAGCTGCATTGGCCGACAGCATCGGCTGCCACGGTTTCGATGATCTGACGGGCCTGCATTTTCATCCGTTCACGTTCAATCGCTCCCTGCAAAGAACGATCAGAGATTGTGACCAGGCCGAACACCCCGGCAAAGGAGATGCCGATGATGGCGAGCGCCACCACCGCTTCGATCAGGGTAAATCCCGACTCTTTCATCCCATTTCCGGGAAATCGCCTGAAAGGCCTGCGACTTCGATCCACTGCTGTGAATGGCTGCAGAAACACAACTTTAGCCAGTTTGGCTCTCCTGTAAGAATACTCCCGTATCAACACCGTTGCCCCCAATCAGAACAGAACTCGCCCCTGTTCTCCAGAGCCACCGGCTCCAGTAACACTCTATCCTGTATGGTTAGAACTGTAAGTGACGGGGATCACACTAATAACAGATTTTTTTTATTTTTATTATCAATAAGTTATAAGCTACATTCCTGTATGGTCAAAACTATAAGTGATGGGGATCACATTAATAACAGGTCTTTTATTTTTATTATCAAAAATTTATAAGCTACATTTGATAATAAGTATTAGCTTGAGTGTTCCATTGCCATCGGCTCATGAATCCGGTCGGCTGATTGACCTGTAGCTGATAACCCCCTCCACCCGGCCCGTCGGGATGTTCAACACCATAGGTGTAGGGTGAATTATTGGGTACGCCGCTGGCACGGCTGTCCCGATAGAAGCAGAGTCGGCTGGGACCTGAGACGGTGGCTTCATTGACAGGGATCACCACTTCGCGCGGATTGACATTGTCAGGATAGGGAATCCAGTTTCCGCCCACACAATCCGTAGATGGAGGTGTGGCCCCACCGCCGGTATCAAAATAAAACGCACTCAGAGTGTCTCCTGCAAGAGTGATGCGCACTGTGGTTGACCGGGCTTCCGCTTCACTCTTGAGTAACCGCAGATACCCATTCAGGTCTTCAAAATGGGCCTCCACCCTCCGGCCGGACTGCCAGCCATCCATAGCCGGAAAACCGAAGAAGCCGATGATGGCAATAATAGCGACCACAACAATCAGCTCCAGCAGGGTCAGTCCCTGCTCCATTTTCCCCATCTGTCCTTTCCTGCTCACCCCGCTCTCGGGGGGTCAATAAGCCCACGGGAGACAAGTTCCTCAATTGATTTGCTCATGGTCATCATCCCTTCCGCGCGTGCGGTCTGCATGATTCCTGGAATCTGATGAATCTTGTTTTCGCGGACAAGATTCTGTACTGCATTGTTACAGAGCATGACCTCAAATGAACCTACCCGACCCCCTCCGCTCTTCTTTCGGTGGAGAGACTGGGTCATCACCATGCGCAACGATTGAGCAAGCTGGCCGCGCACCTGACCCTGTTGTTCTGACTTAAAGACATCAATAATCCGATTGATGGTGCTGGGAGCACTGTTGGTATGAAGGGTGCCAAAGACCAGGTGGCCGGTTTCAGCTGCTGTGAGCGCCAGGCTGATGGTCTCCACATCTCGCATCTCCCCCACCAGAATGATATCGGGATCCTCCCTCAGGGCCGCCCTCAAAGCACTTTCAAAGGATGAGGCATCACGACCAATCTCCCGTTGGTTGACAATACAGTTCTTGCTCTGATGGATGAATTCAATCGGATCCTCGATGGTAAGAATATGGCCCTGGCGGTCTTCATTGATCTGATCAACCATTGCCGCCAGTGAGGTGGATTTACCGGAACCGGTAGGACCGGTCACCAAAATCAGTCCATTCTCCACCTGGGTCATCTCATAAACCACAGGCGGCAACCCCAGCGTTTCAAGCCTTGGGATTGCGGTTTCAATCTTACGCAGCACACAAGCAGGGCCGGTAAAGGTATGGAGAAAATTGGCACGAAAGCGGATCTTCCCGGCGCTAATTCCCAGATCCACATTTTTCTTCTTATCAAAGACCTGTGAGTGAACCGGATCCATGCAGGAGGAGATAAAGCTTTCCACCTCGCCCCGGGTTGGAACATCCTCGACAAAGGTACGGATAATTCCATCCTCTCTGATTGCAACCGGTTGATCAGAGCGGATGTGAATATCAGAAAGTGCGTACTCACTGGCATAGCGTTCAATTTTTTCCAGCATGATTTCTCCCCTGCCAGATACCACCAAAATCATCAACAGCGCCTGATTGGTGTGATCATGTCACTCTCAACCCGTCACCATCTTTAATCGCCGGCATAGTCTGGTAGCCATGGCGCCAGCAGCAAACCCGCTGAACTGGGTTCTGGGCCCGCCTCTGGACGTCTGACCCTTGCAGATTAACTTTAGCACACCTGCCGCCAGGTGTTGGGATTGGTGATCACTGTATGGCGTGGTTTATGATACGCCCTGATCTTGTCACCGAGAGTTTACTGCAAAGTGGCGGGTGTTCTTATTTACTGCACGCAGACTTGCTTTACTCTCTCCCTTGGAGCAGGCTGGATCAATGGAGACAGCATCAGGAGACAGATTGTGAATGAAGCAGGTGATGAAGAGGTCGTTGAAACAACCCTCATCCCCACAGAATCGGGCCGGGCGATAATCGGTGGTGAAGAGGTAACAGAACTCATGCGTGCTGCCGCCGCATTGCTCGGGCAGTCTAATCCGGGCCAAAGTGCACGGATCGTTGAATCACTCCAGACAAGAGTGCGTGCCTGGATGGTGGCCACAATGATCGCCGCTCTGGCAGCCGTCAGTGGATGGTGGATGTACTCCACTGACAATACACGCTTCAATCTGCTTCTGGACAATGCACGTGACCGCCAGACCGAATCCGTCAGGGAGATGGCCCTTATGCAATCCAGGCTTGAGTCAAGGGAGAGAGAGTCGGCCACCCTTCTCGGCCAGTTGGATCTGCTGAAAGAAAATCAAATTACCTCCCAGGGAGAGATCAACCAGCTCTATTTTTTCCGGCGTGATCAGGAAAGAAAAATGCTTCAGTTGGAGGATAATCTGAAAGCAGCTCTGTCCCGGCGTGATTCAGCTCAATCCAGATTAGCGCAATCACTGGTCGAAGCAGCAAAGCTGAATGAACGTCTTGCGCTTGCCAAAAAAGAAAATGAGCAGTTCAAACTCCAAATTGGCAACACTGAGAGTGCCCTTGAACTGGCTCGGCAGAAAAATGAACATACTCTCTCACGTCTTCAGGATACAGAGAGTGAACGTGTCCGGCTTGAGGAACGGCTGGAGCACTTGCCCGCACCCGATGAAGGTGGAAAGAACACCCCGCTCACAGCAGGCAACCAGGAACCACTCACCTACCAGCTCGGTGTCTTCTACCGCGACAGTGGAGACTATACCGCTGCTGCGCTCCAGTTTAATAAAACCCTCCAGCTTGATCCCGGGCATTTTGGGTCAATGATGAATCTCGCCCATCAGTATACGCTGGGGCGTGGCGTCAAACAGAGCCTGGAAGAGGCCTTTCGCCTTTACAAATTGGTGGCTGACAAAAGCGACAACCTCCTGACCGCGGATGCCCTGTACATTGTTGGCATCTATTACCTGCGTGGTACTGGCACTGCACCTTCCAGGACAGAGGGCCGCAACTACCTCACGCGAGCCGCAGCAAGAGGTCATCAAAAGGCACAGGTTGCACTGGAGACACTGAACACCGACAAGTAGGACCGTCATTACTGCTCAAAGAATGTATAGTCGATGTCGTTATTTCAGGATACTTTAAATTAACAGGACAACAAACAGGGAACCATGAGTCCCTAAAATGGTCAGATAGAGGAATGATGCGATCTAAACTCTTTTCTCTTTCCTGGTTGATCATTGGTCATCCATATCAATCGTGGAAAGAGGCAACACTTTGAAACTCCAGTTTCCGAGTATTACATCACGCCTGATCGTTGTACTGGTCATCGCCATTATCACCTTCACGGCAGTTGGCTTGATTGCCATGATTATCACCGACCGTCAACTCATCAGGGAACGGGCTGACAGCTCATTGGTTTCCACCAGTGCGATGTTTGTTCGCCTTGCCGAAAACTATATCGAGTCGGGGTTGTCACAAAATAACCCGGACCGCTTTATTGAAGACCTGAAGCGACTGACCGAGGCAGAATTCACCTTCCTGCGTCCGGCAAAACACCCCCTCCCCCAAACTCGGGAACAGGGTGCCCTTTTGACTCCAGCTTATGCTCTTGTGCTAAAGGAAGTTCTTGATGTCGTCAGTTCCACACTACCCGACCCCCTGAGTCATCAGTTGAGAGACAGCATCAAACAGTTAAACAAAGACACTCTTGGCACTCATTTCGAAGCCACCCTTGGGGGCCAGGCATACCTGACCCGGTTAATCCATTTCAATATTGCCCCGGATCAGGCCATTGTTATCGTCATCCAGAAACCCCTGATTTCCGGGGCCGAAATCTCTTATGCCATGATTCTTGTTGGCGGCCTCGCTCTGTTTGGCGCTCTTTTTATCATCATGGTTGCCTTTTTCCTGGGTCGTAACATCACCCAACCGGTCAAGCGTCTGATTGGTGCTGCTCAAGCTGTACAAGAGGGTGGACAACACTGGGTTGGGATGGCTTATCTCTCAAAAAGCCTCAGTCTCGAGCGTAAGGATGAACTGGGAAAACTCGCGGCTGCATTCAACAGGATGGTTCGGATTCTGCAGGAAAAGGAACAGATGCAAGACCTGTTGGGAAAAGTGGTCTCCCGAGAGATTGCCAAAGAACTGCTTGATCACGATATAGAACTCGGTGGTGAAGAAAAACAAGTCACTGTGTTATTTTTGGATATACGTAATTTTACCGGCCTCAGTGAGGGCCACTCACCCAAGCGGGTGCTCTCAATGCTCAACACCTGTCTCACCGAAGCCAGCCAGATCATTGAACAAAATCATGGTGTGGTGGACAAATATGTCGGTGATTCGGTTATGGCTCTTTACGGTGCTCCACTAGCCACAAAAGAAGATGCCAACAATGCTGTGGCGACCGCACTTGCCATAGAACAGAGTCTGGACACTCTCAATGTGAAATTGAGCCAGGACAGTTTTGACACCATCCGGATAGGAGTTGGCATCAGCACCGGCACAGTGGTGGCCGGAAATATGGGTTCCATAAACCGATTAAACTACTCGGTCATTGGTGATAACGTCAACACGGCTTCCCGTCTTGAGGAGCTTACAAAATATTATCGCACCTGGGTGATTGTTAATGACACCACCCGGAAAGCAGCCGATCATTACCTCTACCGAATGATTGACCGGGTTCGGGTGCGGGGAAAGAAACAATCCATCGCCATCTACCAGCCGCTTTGCCATCGAGATAAATTGGATGAGTCTGTCCGCACTCTGGTGGGCATCCATCAACAGGCCATAGATGCCTACAGCAATCAGGAGTGGAGCCAGGCAATCAATCTGTTTACCAAACTAAAGGGGCTTGACTCGAAAACACCCCTTTACCCGATGTATATCGACCGCTGTGAACACTTGCAGGCCAACCCTCCAGGGGGTGAGTGGGATGGAGTATTTGACAATGGTGACAATAGCCATGAGAGTCAACGGATCGATGTTTCAATAAGCAAAAAAGAGACCGGCCAGGGAGAGAAGTGCCAGCCATGTCCATCCGACTAAGAATACTGGGTGCAAGCGGAGGCACCATAACCCACGGCGGCTGGAAGCCGCTTCCCTTTGCCTGGCTCCGTGGTGGATCAGGCAGGGCAATGGGAATGGTGGTCGCCGGCGGATCCGGTCATCGACTGGAAACCACCTCGTTCCTGGTCAATAAAACCATTCTGCTTGATGCCGGAACCGGGGTAGGCATACTTTCGCTGACGGAGCTAAAAAAGATACGTCATATTCTGATCACCCACTCTCATCTTGATCACATCGCTTCGATTGCCTTTATGGCAGACAGCCTGTTTGAAATTACTCAAACCCCGATCCAGGTACATGCCTCGGAAGAGACTATCGAGTCACTGAGAAAACACCTTTTCAATGATGTCCTCTGGCCTGATTTTACCCGCATCACCAACCCGATGGGGATCCGTGTTATCCAACTTATCCCGTTTTCAAGCAGCGAACCACTGCAGATCGAAAAGCTGTCGATAGAGATGATCCCGGTCTCCCATACAGTGCCTGCCGTCGGCTACAGGATTGAGTCCAACTCTCATTCTTTTGCCTATACGGGAGACACCATAACCAATAACACCTTCTGGGATGTAATCAATGATCATGGCTCTCTTGACATGCTAATCACAGAATGCGCCTTCCCGGCCGGGATGAAAGAGATCGCCGCCCTCTCCAAGCATTATGATCCCGACTCTCTGGCCGCTGATCTGAACAAACTGAAAATTAATACCCGGATTTTTGTAACTCATCTCAAGCCAGGCAAGGAAGACCAGATCCTGAAAGAACTGAAAAAACGTGCTCCTGACCACAAAATCCAACTACTAAAACAGGACGAAATCCACAAGTTCAGGTAATCGTTACCTGGTCAGGCGATACACACCCTTCTCACATTCGGCAGATCAGCAACCCCCTCAAAAATTCGCCTGATCCCATCCTGCATGAGGGTGTTCATCCCGTCTTCTCTTGCCTGAACCCGCAAGCTGTCAATATCACTCTTGGTCTGGATGAGGTGTTTCATTTTGTCTGTACCGACCAGCAGTTCAAATAGCCCGACTCTTCCCCGATAACCGGTATTTCCACAATGATCACACCCTTTTGCCCGGTAGAGTTTCAGTTCATCAGTATAAATATAGCCGGCCTCTTCAAAACCTTGCCCATAATTATGGGCAAGCAGTTCGAACTCCTTTTTATCAGGGTGGTAGGCTTCCTTGCACTGTGTACACAGAGTCCGAACCAGTCTCTGAGCCACAATACCCCGGATGGCATCGGCAAAGTTGAATGGATCCAGACCCATCTCCAGCAACCGGGTGATGGTTTCGGGAGCACTATTGGTGTGCAGTGTACTGAATACGAGATGGCCGGTAAGAGATGCCTCGATGCCGGTTCCGGCGGTCTCCTCATCTCTCATCTCCCCCACCATAATGACATCGGGATCGGCACGAAGAAAGGAGCGCATGGCTGCTGCAAAGGTAAATCCGATAATCGGCAACACCTGAACCTGACGCAGACCGGACTGGGTGATTTCAACCGGATCCTCGGCTGTCCAGATCTTTCGATCTTCCGTATTGAGGGTCTTGAGAATAGCGTGAAGAGTGGTGGTTTTACCACTACCGGTCGGGCCAACAACCAATACCAGCCCATAAGGCTTTGCTGTAATGTCCTTTAGAGCACCGAAGTCCCGGGAAGAGAAACCAATTACATCCAGGGGCAGTGGTTCACCGGCAGTGAGGATACGCATCACCACATCCTCTTGTCCCCCTACTGTCGGAATTGTTGCCACCCGGAGTTCAATATCCTTTGGCCCATACTTGCGAAAAGCGATCTTGCCGTCCTGTGGTTTTCTGCGCTCAGAGATATCAAGATCAGCCATGATCTTGATTCTGGCAATCACCGCTTGTTTGAATTTTGTGGGAATCCGGAGATAGGAGCGACAGATGCCGTCCACTCTGAATCGGGCAACCAGACCCTCCTTTCTGGGATAGGGCTCAAGATGGATATCTGAACTCCCCTCGGCATAGGCATCCAGGATGATTTTGTTGACCAGCTGAATAACCTCACTCTGCTCCTCATCAGCTTCATCTGACTCCTGCTCTGCCTCCTCCTCCTCTTCATCCAGGGAAAAGTCGAGATCAAGCCTTGCCAACTCCTTCTCCAGCATATCTGAATCAGTCAGTATGATGGGTTCGGCAAGGGTTTCCTGAAGCGACATGGGGTTTCGATAGAAAAGGGAGATAAAACTCTGAATATCCTCTCTGGTGCCGACTGCATAATCGAATGATTTATTGGGGAGCATGTTGCCCACCAGTGAATCACGATCAGATCGCCTGGGATTATCAATAAGTATCCTGACCACACCCTCTGCTCCGTTGCCAAGAGGAACCCAGTTACTGCTCTGCAGGTAGAACTTGCCTTTGCGTTCAAGAAGATCTTCAGGAACCGGGTGGTGCTCATCATAGGCAACAAATTCGCACCCATAATAATCGCTCAACGCCTTGCCCATATCTGTCTTGCTGACACTGAGATCACCCATCAAAATCAACTCTACATCAACCCGATGGCTCCTCGCTTTATTGATCGCTTGATCCAGTTGTAACTGGGTGACAATGTTCTGATCTACAAGATAATCCAATCTGCCTTTTTTTCTGTCTGTAAGGGAGAGCTTCCACTGATTACTGATGGCAATCCCGACCACTCTCGCCAACTCAATAACAGAACTCTGATCTTCAATCGTAAACCGGTCGCCACTCTTCTTGTTGATCAGCTGTATCACTCCGACGACCTGATTACCCTGGATAACCGGCACCACCAACACCTGCCGGGTGATAAACCCTGTGCCTTCATCCCAGGAATAATCAAAAACCAGCTCGCGATTGATCATGCTCAGTTCATCCGCATCATAAGCATTGGCAACATTTACCGGCTGTCCATTCTTGGCCACAAATCCGGCCAGGCTTTTGTTGTCGATTGAGAGACGAATCTCAGTGGGCTCACTATCCCCTTTGCTGAAAAAACGGGAGAATATTTCCTGGGTATCGTCATCAACGGCATAAAGGGTCAGTCGTTCTGCATCAAAAAGAGAGAGAATAGACTCTTCCAAGTTGATCAGAATCTCATCCAGATTCTCCGCCGCATGAATCTGATTTGAGATATCAGTCAGCGCTTTATAGAAAATCAGTTTGCTCTTTTGAGCTTCACCAGCCATGAGACTATTTCCGTTATAGAAACAATTTGAACAGGAGGTAATCAATCAACCTGTTGGTTTAGTTTGATTCAGTTTACACCAAAAAAAAACTGTTATCTTCACCCAATGCAGGTGAAGAACGTGTTGTGTTATCTGCATGATACGCTGGCGCCAATGGCAGTTCTATTCCACTCTCTTTCGATTTCAAACCGGATGCATTCTTAAAATCAATCGAACCGCTCTTCTGACAGAGCTCCTTCACCGTAACCACCAGTGAACAACACAGATCCCTGCCGGCAAACACCGACTCCCACTCGCTTCCAGTCCGCTCACTTACTCTCTGCCTCACCGCAAGCAGGGTCCCTTCGGGGTCATCGGTATCATCAATCTGCTCTTTTGGGAGTGAGATGGCGTTACAGAAATCTCTCCAGAATCTCTCTTCGATCGCTCCCACGGCAAGCGTGCGGTCATCCTTTGTCTGGTAGAGCTGGTAACGGGGAGATCCGCCGGTGAAAAGCTCTCTCCCTGGTTCTGGAGATTTTCCCCGTGTTACTGTCATCGCTTTTGCCCAGAAGAGGAAGGGGTCGAGGCTATTGGTCATCGAAATATCGAGATAGTTCCCTTCCCCGGTCTGTTCCCGGGCATAGAGGGCAAGCATGATATTCATCACTGCAGGCCATGATCCTCCTGCAATATCTGCCGCTAAAAGAGGAGGAAGAACGGGTTGACCCTCTGGGCCGACAGAGAGTTCAAGAAGCCCGGACTCAGCCTGGTAATTGATATCATGACCTGCCTTGTCGCTATTCTCGCCTTCCTGCCCATAGCCTGTAATGGAACAATAGATGAGGCCGGGGTTGATGGCCTTAAGACTCTGATAACCCAGCCCCAACCGTTCCATGACGCCTGGGCGGAACTGCTCAACCAGGATATCGCTCTCCCTTATTAACGGGGCAAGTTTCTCGATGGCGCCCGCCTCCTTGAGATTGATTGCAATACTTCGCTTGCCTCTATTCAGCATTTCGAAGATGTGGCCAGGTTCACCCAACAGGGCATCCAACTGACGCATCTCATCACCCCCTTCAGGGTGTTCAATCTTGATCACTTCGGCTCCAGCCTGGAGAAGCCAAAGGGTAGCCAGGGGGCCTGGCAGTAGAGAACTGAAATCCAGCACTCGGATATTTTTTAGGGGCATGGTCACTGTAAACTCCTATTGCTTTTATTGTTTGGAGAACCAGACCCTATCCAAGGGTTGGATTCCGCCGCAAGAATCAAACAAGAACTCAATACTGAACCCGCTGTTGTCAACAGGTATCCAGAAGATATAGTAATTCGGTAACCAGCAAAATCAACACCCCTCTCTTTCTCCTTCATGGAGGGCTTGTGATCTGAAAAGAGGATAGGGGTGGTGAACAAAGTGGCGCTCCCTAGGGGATTCGAAAATATACTTTAACTGATTGTTTTTTTATGTGTTTTTTATTTTTTTAGCTAAATTATACCCCCTTTTGTACCCCCACTTTTCTTCGTTGAACAGGCATAAAAACGCAATAGAGTACCGTTATTTCAACGAGTAAGGAACGCCATTTGCTAATTCAATTTTTCCGCTTATAACGAGACCTTTTTGGCCATCTTAACGACCATCATGAAAGAACACGTACCCCACCCTAAAAACACACCATCACGGTCGTCCTAATAGCCTTATCAGACGTTTTTCACTTCTCTCACTGAAATCTGTTATGTCGTCTTGGAAGTGTTTTAGAACGTGACAAGACATCAAACAAACGATACGCCTATGACAAATGTGCGGTATCCATTTTCTTTGTCAGGAATGCCTTCTCTTACTTTACCTTCTTCAAGGGTCTCTCCGTCCTTGAGATGAAGAATGTAAGGCTTAGGAATAGCCGAGGGGAGAATTGCAGTTTCGAGTTTCTTGATTCGACTATCTAGTTTCATTTTGCAAGGCGAAGACTGCTTCGGTTTTTTATGTAGTTGCACGTTCCAAGGCTTCGATGCGCTCTTCAAGCTCTGTAATTTCAGTTATCCGTGCGTGTGCCGTTAAGCTCCGAAACAGGGCTTCTGCTTCATTAGGGGTAAGCTCACCACGTGCTACAGCGCATAAGACTTCACTCCCTTGGTCTGCAAGGGAATCACCCAAGGGCAGCTCTACCACGGCATCAACGCTCTTGAAGGGGGGTACAAGCCGTTCAAGACACATTTTCTGTGCAACAGCATCTCCTTCCAAGGCCTTTTTAATGACTGCCGAAACAAGTTCCTTGCCGTGTGCTTGGAACGCCTGACGGTATTCAGTTCGCTTGTCGACACTGCCCGGCTTACGTCCTGCCGGATTACCGGAACGGCCTTTCAGGAAACGGCCTGACTTATCTCGAACCACTTGATCCATCCCTGAATTATAGCTGCAAAGCTCTAATCAGACAAGTAATTACATATATCAAACAAATAGTTAAAGAATGTTTATGATGTTGAATCAGCTATATCAATATCGTGTTTTTTGCAGGAGTGCAGACCGGAGACCGATAGACCACCATGCCCTGCTGCGCCTGGTACTCCATCTTCTTAAGCGAAAACGGATTGCGGATCATATAGCGGGCCAGCTGGCGGCGGCCTTGCGG
>Ga0208411_1000655_pt1 | contig 25830 bp, 18 predicted proteins | sample ETN01SmetaG_4_FD_185793 | JGI IMG/M metagenome (GOLD analysis project Ga0208411, IMG submission 185793) | Marine microbial and viral communities from oxygen minimum zone, Eastern Pacific Ocean - ETNP2014F12-01SV261 (SPAdes) (version 2) | ecosystem: Environmental > Aquatic > Marine > Oceanic ... | reverse complement strand
TAAGTTTTTCTTTTATTGAACCAATCTCTGGATATGTTGGAATCACAACACGTTCAAAATCATTCTCAAATAACTCTGGTGAAAACTTTTTCTCACCGTAAAAGCCTGCGAAGTTAGTTAAAGTCTCTTCACAATTCAATTTATTTTTTATTTTAGAATAGGCCCATTGCGTACTAATTCTTATGTCTGGAATAACTAGTAAATAAAAACCTTTTATAGGATTATTTATTGGCTTCAAGATTTCACCTACACCTTTACCTAATTGAGTACCACCTTCAATAAAAAAGGGAACATCTGCACCAATTTTTAGGGCGATTTTTTTTAGTTCATTATTTGATATTTCCAAATCATACAATTTACAAACTCCTTTTAATACTGCAGCTGCGTTGGCTGAACCCCCTCCTAATCCAGACCCAACTGGCACATTTTTATTAATTATTATTTTTATCCCATCGAGATCTGGGAATTTCTTAATTAATTCTTCATAGGCTTTATAACAAATATTTTTCTTGTCACTAGGTATCCAATCAACATCAGATATTATATTGCAACCTTGTCCAGATTGTACAATTGAAATATTATCTCCAAATTGCAATTCTTGAAAAATTGTGGTTATATTGTGAAAACCATCATTTCTTTGTCCAAGGATTTTTAATCCAATATTAATTTTAGTAAATGATGGGCAATCAATACCCATGATCAATTTTCTAAAGTTGTGATTGCCTGAGCAGCTATCGCCTTACCTTTGCCAATATTACCAATATGATCTGTTGTTGTCGCTTTGATCGAGATTTGTGATTTATCAATTTTAATTGTATTTGCTATATTTGATCTCATTGTAATGATATGCTCAGATAGTTTTGGTTCTTGCAATATAATAACAGAATCAATATGATTTATTCTAAATCCAGCGGATTTAACTTTTTCAGTTACATTTTCAAGAAAAATCATGCTATTCATATCTTTCCATTTATTATCATCACTAGAAAAGAGCTGCCCAATATCTCCTAATGAAGATCCTCCCAACATGGAATCAACAATTGCATGTAACAAAACATCTCCATCTGAGTGACCAACAGAACCAAATTCGCTTGGGATTTCTAATCCTCCGATTACTAATTTTCTGCCCATAGCTAATTTATGGACATCATATCCTATGCCTGTTTTAATCATTGATTTAAATAATTATATATGGCTTCAGCAAAAATCCAATCTTGAGAAGTAGTAATTTTAATATTAAAGGGTGATCCTTCAACAAAGCCAATTTGATATCCAATTCGTTCCAATAATGATGCTTCATCAGTGCCATTTATTTTTTCAGATTGTGCAAACTTAAGAGCTTCAATCAAAGGCTCTTTAAAAAATATCTGGGGAGTTTGAGCGCGCCAAATTGTTTCCCTTGGTATTGTTTCCAAGATTTGATCAACAACAACTCTTTTGATTGTATCAGTGGAAGGCAATGCAATAATAACTCCATCATGATTTTTTATGGAATCCAATGCCTTTTTAATTAATGACTCATTGACAAATGGTCGTACTGCATCATGAATGCAAATTAAATCTGATGACTTATCAGCTTCTAATAAACCATTGTATACGGATTCTTGTCTTGTGTCACCTCCGGTTACAACCTTTATGGATTTAGATAATCCTAATAATTTGATATCTTTATGAAACTGGATAGAATCTTCATCTGAAATAACTAAAATTATTTCATTTATCAATTCTGAATTAATAAACGGTTGCATAGTTACTATGAATAGAGGCCGGTCAAAAAATTCTTTGATTTGTTTTTTACCACCAAATCGTTTTCCCAAACCTGCGGCTGGTATTATAGCTGATATTTTAATTTAGTAACCTCAATCAAATAATTAACATGGCATCACCGTAACTCAAGAACCGATAATTATTTTTCTTGGCTACACGATAAGCTTTCATAACTAAATCTCGATCTGCAAAAGCTGATACCATCATAAGCAGTGTACTTTTAGGTTGATGAAAGTTTGTAATCATGCCATCAATCATTTTAAAATCATATGGTGGATAAATAAATTTATCAGTCCAACCTCTTTTAGGTGATACTTGAAATCCAGATACTGCCACTGTTTCTAATGATCTTACAGATGATGTCCCAACTGCAAATACTTTTCTACGTTTTTTCTTGGTTTCATTTATTGCTATGGCTGTTTTAGGTGAAACTTCAAAATACTCCGAATCCATTTGGTGTCGATTTAAATCTTCAACTTGAACGGGACGAAATGTACCTAATCCAATATGGAGGGTAGTATGTGCTGTTTTTGCTCCTTTATCATGAATCCTTTTTATCAAACCCTCAGTAAAATGAAGACCAGCTGTTGGCGCAGCAACAGCGCCTCTTTCCTCAGCAAAAACTGTTTGGTAACGAATCTTATCTTTTGGTTCTGATTCGCGTTTGATATAAGGAGGTAGTGGTGATATTCCAACTTTGTCTATAATATCATAAATATTTTGATCTTCGTATTCAAATCTGACAACCCTTCCCCCTGAAATTGTATTATCTATTACATCACAAAAAACATTTTTTGTAAACATAAGTTTATTACCAATGCGTACTTTTCTAGCAGGTCTAACCATAACCTCCCATAAATCGTTTTCTAATTCACGAAGTAAAAAAACCTCAACCTTAGCTTCAGTACGATCTTTACTTGCATACAGTCTAGCAGGAAATACTTTTGTATTATTAGTGATGACTAAATCATCTTTTCTAAGATAATCGGGTAAATTTGAAAAAATCTTATGTTCAATTTCACCTGTATCTTTATGCAATACCATTAGTTTGGATAAATCGCGTCTTTTAGCAGGATATTGTGCAATATACCGTTCAGGCAATGGGTAATCAAAATCTGCCAGCTTCCACTTTTTTTTCTTTTCTATCATTTAAATAGCCTCTGTTGTTTTTTTGTGATTGTCTTTCCTAAAAGTTTATAACATTTTTCTTGAGCAATTCGCCCTCGATTGGTTCGCTGTATAAATCCTTGTTTGATTAGATAGGGCTCATAAACATCTTCGATTGTTGAAGCATCTTCGCTCACTGCCACTGATAAAGAGTTTACTCCAACTGGACCTCCATCAAACTTATCAATCAAAGTAGATAAAATTGATCGATCCATATCATCTAAACCATATCCATCGATACCAAGTGATTTAAGCGATTCTTGAGCAATTGATAAATCAATTTTACCATCCGCTTTTACTTCAGCATAATCACGCGTTCTCCTAAGAATTCTATTGGCTATTCTTGGTGTCCCCCGTGATCTTGTTGCTAGCTCCATTGCTCCATCATCATCAATTGATAACTCTAAAATTTCTGCAGACCTTATTATGATTCGAAATAAATCTTGCGGATCATAATAATCAACTCTCAAAACTACACCAAATCGATCTCTAAGGGGTGAGGTTAAATTCCCCAAACGTGTCGTTGCACCAACTAAAGTGAATGGTTCAATATTAAGTTGAACATTTCTTGCGCCCGGACCTTTATCTATCATGATTTCAATTCTATAATCTTCCATTGCGGAATAAAGATATTCTTCAACTACTGAATTAAGTCGATGAATTTCATCTATAAAAAACACATCTTTAGATTGGAGATTTGTTAACAAACCAGCTAGATCGCCTGCTCTCTCAATTACAGGACCCGATGTTTGTTTAACATTAACTCCTAGCTCTTTCCCAATGATATTTGATAGCGTAGTCTTGCCTAAACCTGGCGGCCCAAATAACAAAACATGATCTAGTGATTCGTTACGTTTAGTTGCAGCTTCTATATAAAGTTTAAGGCTATCAACTACATCTTTTTGTCCAATAAACTCATCCATTTTATTAGGACGTAATGATTTCTCAATAATTAGATCTTCTTCAAATGGTTGAGGGTCATTAATGTGAAGTTCAGTCATATAATTGCTCAAATAGAAATATATCCATACTAATCGGGGTAGAAAGGTACAAAATGGAGGGGGGGGTCGTCAAATTTAGTTATCTTATGATGGAATAGATTGACGAATTCTATTCAAACGATCATCTCGATTAATTGCGAATTGATTTATTCCATCCAAAATACTTTTTGAATCAAGTTTAGATTCGCTTACTATTTCTTCCACTGATCCACCTGTCCTCCAACTATTATCAAAATCTGGGCTTAAACTATATTCTTCAACTATTTTATTTGAAATCCAGTTTTTCATAAGATTTTTAGCTCCATTGGTAATTATCATCGAATCCATCCATTCATTATCAGAAACAATTTTTTGTTTATATTTAGTTGATTGAAGCATAAAAAGATCCCATGAAATTGCAGCAATAATTTTTACATTTGGTCCTTTGACTTTTAAATCAGGAAGGATTTTCATCAGAGAGTTAATAGAACTCGTCCCTCTTATAATGACCAATCCATCTTTGCTCTTATTAGGATCATAATCTTTTATTATATAAGCACCCTTTGATGCATCTAAGTGAGAAGCTATCCCAAGAGCTTTTCTATCTGGTATTTCTATTGGAGGTCTTGTTAGGTGAATAGCAATGATAGGTATATTAGTTTGCATTGAAGCTGCTAACGCTGGAGCAACCTCATTATGTTCCCATGGGTGCAGATTAATAATATGACCTTTTGGAAATAATTGAGTAACCCCTGGAGAAAAAATTCCAAAATGCGTCCTACTATCTTCAGCTGTCTCTGGACCAGAATGCCCAGCAACCCAAATTAATTTCCCAACTTTTAAATCTGAATCCTGTGCTAACTGACTAAATAATCTAATTGGTCCATATTTTAAATAACTAAATGATCCATAAGTACTCATAGCCCCAAAATAACCATTGAATTCTTTATAAGGATCTTTATTTAGGTTTACACTAGTTAGGCCAGCCAACATTCCTGCGTTTGTGAATTCTGTTATTCCTTGGGGCATGAGAGGACTTTTTCTATTTGTTTCTCTATCAAATAGCCCTAAATCAATATTATTATTGAAATCTTTAGCAAAACCAGATACATTGGTTGAATCAGCCAAATCTGCGCTCATAGCAATCACTAAAGGTCTCCCATAATCTTGAATAGAAAGAGTGTTGATATAGCTTGCATATTTTGAAAAACCAACTCGATTAGGCGCTTTTTCTCCTGATTGGAGGAAAAGGCTATCAGGAAGTGAATCAATATCAAATAGACGTTTATCTTTCGCGGGATTCTTGCTTTTAATTTCGCATCCTGAAATTTCTTCAGGTACAGCATCACCAATTGAGACTAATGTTTCAGCTAAATAATCAATTAGTTTTTGGTTTGATCTCATGATAGAAAAAACAGAATGGAAATAGTTTCGAGCTTGATCTTCTTGAGCTTCTTTAGACTTTGCTTCCTCATCACCAAAATTATGAAAATCAACATTATATTTTTCAGCAAAATCCTGTTTTGTTTTCCAAAATAAATCGGAATTTCTTTTATGTGGAGCTCCATGACTTTGATAATTTATTTTATGATAACCCCTACCCTTAATTGATTTTGCATAAAGAACTTTTGGTGTTTGAGGATCAGCATTTTCAATTAATAATTTATAATATGCATTTGTTAATTCATTCCAATCTTCGCCATTCATTGTCCCCTCTACATGCCATCCATGGGATCCAAACCAATCTTTTGGATCCCCATAGACTATAGAGCTAAATGGTCTGGCATCAATCCCATAATCATTCCAATCTAAAAAATAAACAAGATTACCAAGACCTAATCCCCATGATGAATTCATTGTTTCATGTGATGCACCTGTAGTAAGGCCTCCTTCTCCTTCAAAAGCAAAAACTTTTACTTCTTGGGCATTAGCAACTTGCAAGGCTAATGCTTCGCCAGCAGCAGCAGGAGATCCATGCCCGCTTGGACCAGTATTAAATTTGAAAAATAGAGTTTTCCCCTCCATTTCAGCATGCCCAGGGAGTCCACCATTATTTCTCAATGTTAAAAGATCTTCCCAAACTAATTGAAATTCTTTGCCCCTAAAATGTCTATACCGCTTATCTTTTGTCTGTTTATATTTTATTCGAAGGGCTTCATTTAAAACAGCTAAAGTTGCATAAACTACTGGATTTGTATGTCCTGCAACCAATACATATCGATCAGAAAATCGTTTACCAGCATCTCTTATATCCCACCTCATTGCTCCCGATAAAAGCGTTGTAACCATCCCATGAACTTTAGATCTTGATCCGCCAGGATGACCAGACTGTCTAAGGTTTAGCATTATATCAATGCACTGGTCAATAAGGTCTTTTGTTATTTCCCAGAAAGGAAAAAATTGCTCTAATTCTTTAATATTTTTCATTTATTTTGAAACGTGTCCATTTAATATTGATTTTAAAAATGATCCTGTATAGGATTTTTTCCATTTTGATAAGTCTTCTGGAGTTCCAGAATAAATAAGATTACCTCCATCTTCACCACCTTCCGGGCCTAGATCTATTACCCAATCAGCACATTTAATTACATCTAGGTTATGCTCTATAATAACTACCGTATTACCTTTATTAACTAATCTTTGTAAAACATTTAACAACATATTTATATCTTCAAAATGTAGACCGGTTGTTGGCTCATCAAGAATATAAAATGTTTTATCATTAGATGAACGTGATAACTCAGTAGCAAGCTTTATACGCTGTGCCTCACCTCCAGAAAGAGTCGTTGCTTGTTGGCCTAGTCTAATATATCCAAGACCTACATCATTAAGGGTAACAAGTTTTTTCATTATTTGAGGTATATTTTCAAAAAATACTAATGCCTTTTCGACTGACATATCTAATACATCAGAAATATTTTTCCCTTTGTATTTTATTTCCAAAGTTTCACGATTATATCTAGCTCCTTTACAAATTTCACAGGTAACATAAACATCAGGTAAAAAATTCATTTCAATTTTAATTATTCCATCTCCTTCACAAGTTTGGCATCGCCCTCCTTTTACATTAAATGAAAATCTTCCTGGCTTATAACCTCGAATTTTTGATTCTGGCAATTGAGTAAATAAATCTCGGATGATTGTAAAAACTCCAGTATAAGTTGCTGGATTTGATCGAGGCGTTCTTCCAATGGGCTTTTGATTTATATCAATAACTTTATCCAAATATTCTAAACCCAAAATTGATTCAAATGGCAATGGATACGTACGAGCATTATTTAACTCTTTAGATAAAATTGGGAAAATAGTTTCATTAACTAAAGTGCTTTTACCTGAGCCACTTACTCCTGAAACCACTATCATTTTCTCTAATGGGAATGATATATCCACCTTTTTTAAGTTATTTCCACATGCTCCAGATATTGTAAGGAGTTTACCGCTTCCCTTCCTTCGTGAAGAAGGTATAGATATAGTTTTTTTACCGGAAAGATATTTTCCTGTAATAGATTCTTTGGATTTTAATATTTGTTTTGGCTCTCCAGAAAAAACAATTTCCCCACCATGTTCACCTGCTCCCGGGCCAATATCAATTATTTGGTCCGCAGATTCCATTGTTTCTTGGTCATGTTCAACAACAATAATTGAATTGCCAAGGTTCCTTAATTTTTTCAGTGATTTTAATAATCGATTATTATCTCTAGGGTGAAGGCCGATTGAAGGTTCATCTAGAATATATAATACACCAACTAATTGACTTCCTATTTGAGTAGCTAGTCTAATTCGTTGTGCCTCTCCACCAGAAAGGGTTGAAGCAGATCTATCCAAGGTTAAATAATCCAAGCCAACATCAATTAAAAAACTTAGGCGTTCTTTTACCTCCTTCAAAATTTGTTTTGCAATAATAGCTTCGGTTTTTCCCAATGAAAGATTTATAAAAAATTCTTTAATATTTTTTATTGAAAGTGAGGATACTTCTCCTAAGTTTTTCCCGCCAATTGTTACTGATCGTGATTCTTCTTTGAGTCTTGACCCTGAACATTTTGGACAGGGACGCATACTCATAAATTGTTCAATCCAATCTCTGATATGATTTGATTTTGTTTGTTTATATCTTCTCATAAGATTTGGTATTGTACCTTCCCATCCTCCTGTATAGGTACCACTCCATCTTTCCGAGGAATAATCCATTTTTAATTTTTTATTTCCTGTGCCATTTAAGAGTATTTTCCTGATATTTTTATCTAGTTTATACCATGGTGTTGTAAAACTAAAATTATAATGCGTAGATAAACTTTTAAGAATGCTACCATACCAATTACCTCGAGGTTGTTCTCCCAATGGTATTATTGCACCCTGGATTAGTGATTTAGTCTTATCAGGAACTATCATCTCTGGATCAATTTCCATGTGAGATCCAAGTCCATCACAATGAGGGCATGCGCCATATGGTGAATTAAATGAAAACATCCTAGGAGTAAGTTCTTCCATAGATACTTCACAATGGGGACACGCAAAGTGTTCGCTAAAAAGATGATCTTTATTTGGCAATTGATGAATTATTGTCAATCCTGATCCAATTTTTAATGATAGCTCAATCGACTCTGTTAGCCTTTCTTTATATTCATCTTCTAGTACTAATCTGTCAATTACAACTTCTATAGAATGCTTCTTATTTTTTTCTAGTTCTATTTTTTCATCAATAGAATAAATAGTTCCGTTTACTCGTGCTCTTAAGAACCCTTCTTTTCTAATTTCCTCAAAAACTCCTTTGTGTTGCCCTTTACGACCACGAATCACTGGAGCTAGAATATAAATTTTCGCGCCATCTCCAAATTTAATTATTGTATCTACAATCTTTTGGACAGTCTGTCTCTGAATAGGTCGATCACAAATCCAACAATGAGGTGAGCCAATATGAGCAAATAATAATCTCATATAATCATGAATTTCTGTAACAGTTCCTACAGTAGATCTTGGATTTCGAAGGGTTGCTTTTTGCTCAATTGATATAGCGGGAGATAAACCTTCAATATAGTCCATGTCAGGTTTCTCCATCAGTCCAAGAAATTGTCTTGCATAAGATGAAAGTGATTCAACATACCTACGTTGACCCTCTGCATAAATAGTATCAAAAGCTAGAGATGATTTCCCCGAGCCAGATAGGCCTGTTACAACTACAAGTTTATTACGCTCAATTTCTATATCAACATTTTTTAAATTATGTTGTCTTGCACCCTTAATAATGATTTTATTGCTAATTGACATAAATAATAGCCGAAATTTTAAACGGCCTTGAATTTACACTCTATTATATACCTATTCAAAAACCTCATTACTAAATATCTATTTATTTTTATGGTATTATCAATAAGTATTGCATAAGATAAGTAATGAATTCCATTATCAATCACATACTAATTTCAATGCCACATATGGAAGATCCTTATTTTAAAAAATCCGTAATATATATGTGTGAGCATGATAGAAATGGCGCAATGGGGTTAATTGTGAATAAGCCGTTTAGTGATCAAATTTTTAATGAGGTTTTATATCAAATAGGTGATGATTCTGATGACTTAATAAAATCTTTTTCTAACCTTTACTTTGGGGGACCTGTCTATGTTGACAGAGGAATTGTATTACACGATAAAAAACTTGATTCTGAAAAATCAATAAAAATATCCAATGATTTTTTTATTTCAACTGATAAGCAAAAGCTAAAAAATCTATCAAACATAAATAATGCTAATTATAGATTATTTCTTGGTCATGCAGGTTGGACTGAAGGACAGCTAGAAAATGAAATTGCAAATGGTGATTGGGTTGTACAAGATACTTCAATTGATTTTATATTTAATGCCCCTGAAGAAAAAATGTGGAGTAATGCTATTGAGTCATTTGGGATAGATGTCTCGACTCTATCATCTTATAGTGGAAAAGCTTGAAGTTTAAAAATTCTAAACAAAATTATTATACTATAGATTTATAGAATGAAAAAATACCTACCTGGCCTTGCTGTTATAAGTGCCGCTGTATTATGGAGTCTTGACGGATATATTAGACAAAATTTATCTACACTACCTTCATTTTTGATTATATCCCTAGAACATGTTATAGGGGCAATAATTTTTTTCCCAATACTTATAAAAGGATGGAATGAAATTGTAATAATCCGACAAAGAGGTTGGATTTCTATTTTGTGGATCAGTATTTGCGGAGGAATCCTTGGAACATTTTTTTACACCAAAGCACTCAGTTATGTCGGATATATTAATTTATCAGTTGTGGTTTTATTACAAAAGTTTCAACCAATATTTGCCATTGCATTAGCTGCCATAGTTTTAAAAGAAGAAATTACTAAACGATTCTTAATATTGGCATTTTTCTCTATAATTGGTGGGTATTTGATTACTTTCGGAAATAATCCAATAGCAACTTGGGATGACAAAACTATTATTGCTGCATTATTGGCTCTTCTTGCTGCTTTTAGTTGGGGAAGCTCGACTGTTCTTGGAAAGCATGCTTTAAATCAAATCTCATTTAGCACTTTAACATCATTAAGATTATCAATTACAGCAGCTATAACATTATTTGTTATTATTTCAACTGGACAATATGAATTAGTACCTGAGATTTCTTTTAATAGCTGGCGTTATATTTTACTGATTGTCTTAAGTACTGGCTCACTAGCCTTATTTATATATTATTATGGATTAAATCATCTACCAGCATCACATGTTACACTATATGAATTATTTTGGCCACTATCTGCATTTGCAATTGATTGGTTCTTCCATGACAATATAATGACACTTTATCAATTTGGTGGCGCGATTATACTGCTCAGTTCAATTATTTTATTATCGAATGAGAAAATTTCAGGTAATAATTAAGCTTATAAACTAATAAATGTTTTCCTTGTATTTATTCTGACAACAAGTGAAATTTTATTACTACATAATGAAGTATACAAGCATCAAACAACTCTTAATTTTAAGTTTTCTTCTCTTTATCATAGGTTGTAAAGAAGACCCTAAACGCCATTTGAAATTGGGACAGTGGTATGCCCAAAAAGATTTGATTGAAGAAGCAATATTAGAATTCAAGGAAGTGACAAGACTTTTTCCATTGGAAGTCCAAACATTATCAAGAGAAGATTTTGCGACGCTAAGTAAAGCACATTATAATTTATCTTTGATGTATACGAAAAAAGGCTGGTGGGAATATGCTTTAAAAGAAGCTGAAACCTGTTTTGAATTACAGCCTATTAAAGAACACTATGATTTAGTATCTCTTATAAAACAAAGATCTAAATTAGAAGTTTCTATAACAGACTAAATATTATTATTAGACCATTCCTGATCTGTGTTCACCTCCATCACAGTAAATTATTGAGCAATTAATAAAATCTGCTTCAGGTTTTAAGAGCATAGAGATTGTTCCAGCTACGTCTTCTGGTCTTGTTGTCCGGTGCATTGGATTGCGTTTTTTTGTATTTTCAACCCAATATTCCCACTTATCTGTAATCTTAGTTAAGGCCCGCGTAGGAGTAACTCCAGCCTGAACAGCATTAGCTGTAATCCCATATTGACCTAATTCCCAGCCTATTTGTCTAATTATTGCTTCCATCGCAACTTTGGCTACACTTACTGGGCCATAACCTTCCATAGCTAAATAATTTCCTTCACTAGTAAGGCCCATTACTCTTGACCCTTCACCTAAAAGTTTTTCTGAAAACAATTTTTGCGTCCAATATAAAAGAGAATTACCCATTACATGAATAGTCATATCCATTTGTCGTTGTGTAACTGGTTTTTCGCCAAAAAAATTAGTAGTTGTACCAAATGCTATTGAGTGTAGTAATAGCTTAAGACTAACGCCTTTTGTAATCTCTGAAATTTTAGGTAAATATTCATCTATAGTTTCCTCAGAGGCTGCATTTGTATTAAAATAATGACATCTACCATTTGAAAGTTGATTTACTTCAGCAATAGTTTCTTCAGCAATTTTTTTAGCATCACCCCTATCAAAATGAAATGCTATAATCCCGTAACCATCTCCTGCTAGTTTTTTAGCAGTAGCAGCACCATGACCGGTTGATCCTCCTAGTAATAATACCCATTCAGACATTTTCTTCTCCAATATTAAAGATACAATTTAATTAGATCCATACATCAATAAAACGAGTTAGAAAAGATTCCCTTAATGCCTATTTGTTGAAGTAAATTAGATTATCATTATTAAAGAGAGAAAAATGGAACGAAAGTCAAGTTTCACAAGAAAAGATTTAATTAACAGCGGAATAGGTAAATTATTTGGTAAAGATATGGGGAAGCTTCCAAAACCACCAATGTTAATGATGGATCGTATCCTTCATATATCAGATACAGGTGGTAAATACGGGAAAGGTGAGATTAAAGCTGAGTTAGATATAAAAAAATCTTTATGGTTTTTTGATTGTCATTTTAGTGGAGACCCAGTAATGCCAGGGTGTCTAGGCATGGATGGGTTTTGGCAATTGGTTGGCTTTTTTCTTACTTGGGCCGGTGGAGAAGGACGTGGACGTGCTTTAGGTGTTAAAGAATTAAAATTTAAAGGTCAGGTGCGACCATACCATGAAAAAATCACCTATAAAATCGATATTAAAAAATTTATTACCAGACCTACTTATATGGCTTGGTGTGACGCTGTGCTAGAAGTAAAAGATAAAGCCATTTACTTTGCCAAAGATGTTCAAGTTGGTTTATTTGAAAGTCTGACTTGGGATTATGGTAAAGATCCTGCTCTTGATCCATTTTAAGATTTATTTCTTAAAATTAAATTATTAGGAATTAAACATGTCACTTAGGTGTGGTATTGTTGGTTTACCTAATGTAGGCAAATCAACTATTTTCAACGCGTTAACAAAATCTTCAGTTCCATCTGAAAATTACCCTTTTTGCACTATTGAACAACATGTAGGTATTGTTTCATTGCCAGATTCACGCTTAGATAAATTAACTAAAATTTTTCAACCTGAAAAAGTTACACCAGCTACCGTAGAGTTTATTGATATTGCCGGTTTAGTAAGAGGAGCTAACAAAGGTGAAGGATTAGGAAATCAGTTTTTAGGCCAAATAAGACAGGCCTCTGCTATAGTTCATGTAGTTAGATGTTTCGAAAATGATAATATAACTCATGTAGAAGGATCAATTGATCCAATTCGCGATGCTGAATTAATTGAAACAGAGCTTTTATTGGCTGATTTGCAAACAATTGAAAAAAACATAAATAGATTAGATAAGCTGGCAAAAAAAGAAAATAATGCTCAAAAAGAATTAAACGTTCTATTGCGATTAAAAGATCACTGTGATAAAGGAAAAATGGCAAGAACATTTTATACTGAAAAAGAAGAGGTTAATTTAATTGAATCACTGTTTTTATTAACAGGTAAGCCCATACTCTATGTAGCCAATGTAGATGAAATAGAAATTGCCAATAGTAAAAGAAATAATTATGTAAGTAGTTTATTTGATTTTGCAAAAAATGAAAATAATCTTGCAATAAGGCTTTGTGGGAAAATAGAACAAGAAATAGCAGTTCTTAATAAAGAAGAAAAGTCCCTCTTCCTTGATGAATATAACTTGCTTGAACCGGGTCTAAATAAATTAATTCATGCTGGATTCAATTTATTAGATCTAGAAACATATTTTACTGGCGGCCCTAAGGAAGTTCGAGCTTGGACTATTAATAAAGGTTCAACGGCACCTCAGGCGGCCAGTGAAATCCATACTGATTTTGAAAGAGGGTTTATTAAAGCTGAAGTAATAAAGTATAAAGATTTAATCAAATATGGATCAGAAAAAAAAGTTAAAGATGCTGGCCTCTCTCAACTGCAAGGCAAAGAATATATTGTTGAAGATGGAGACTGCGTTTATTTTCATTTCAATGTTTAGGTGAGAATATGTGGTTTTTCATGATTTTATCATATGTGATGGTTTTTATTTCAGGTATTGGTTTACTGCTTATAGGAATCAATCATTACATAAATTTCTGGGCGCAAAATCATATAACATTGGATTTGCTTGTAAGTATTATTTTTATTGCAAGTCAGACATTAGTAATGTTCTTTTTTGTAGGAACTGGAGTTAACGTAAGAGAGTATTTAGAATCTCATAAAGAACTAGGCGATAATCTCTATCATCAAATGTTTGCAATAAAAAGAAAATTATATCCCCCTACAATGATGGTTACTATTCTTTTTATGGCTATGGTAATTATTGATGGTGCGTTTTTCATTGGGAAAGTCTCTGAATGGTGGTTTCATATTTTATATTTATTGACACTTTATTATTATTTTAAAGCTACCAGAGTTCAACATCATTCCTTCAAGGATAGCACCAAAATTGTTATAACAATGACCAAATCAGCTAGAACCGATTCGTAAAGTATTAATTAAATACTTATCATTAAATTCGTCAAAATGATAAAACGATTTAACTACATCATAATATTTTCTCTATTTATTCTTAACTGCGGAAAGAATGATAGTTCATATAGTAATACACCGCAATTCTTAAAAAAAGAACCACTTAATCCAATATCAACAAAAGATGGTAGCGGGTTTACAGAAATGAATCCATCATTAACGGGTGTAACGGCAAAAAATAATATTGGTGAAAACGAAGTTCTTGAAAATCAACATTTGATGCATGGTTCTGGGATTGCCCTTGGTGACATTAATAATGATGGATGGGTTGATATTTATGTTCCTCGATTAAAAGAAAAAAATATCTTATATCTAAATATGGGTAACTGGAAATTTAAAGATGTAACTGAGGAAGCTGGTGTCTCATGCCCAAATAGATATTCAAATGGTTCAGTTTTTGCAGATGTTGATGGAGATAGAGATTTAGATCTGATCGTAACTGCATTAGGAGGACCAAATAGTATTTTTGTTAATGATGGAAATGGCAATTTTTCAGAATCCAAACTGGATTCAAAACTGAATAATCCTGGCAGTACATCTTCCGCATTGGCTGATGTAGATAATGATGGTGACCTAGATTTATACATCACCAATTATAAAAGACTTGCTATGAGGGATTCTTTACCACCGCCTGTTATTAGCTTTGAAAACACCTTAATGGAAATAACAAATAATAGATGGATTGTACTTCCTCCATTTAATAAAGAATATGAAGCAGCTGTTAAAGGAGATATTTTACTAAGATTTGAAATGGCCGAAGTTGACCAATACTATATAAATGATGGAAATGGCAATTTCGAATTAATAGATATAACAAAAAGTCACTTCAAAGATGAAAATGGTGATCCAATTGAAAATCATCTACGAGACTGGGGGTTAATGGCACAGTTTAGAGATATTAATAATGATACTCATCCCGATATTTATATATGTAATGATTTTGAAAGTCCTGATAGATTTTGGATTAATAATGGTGACGGGACATTTAACTTGATTCCAAAATTAGCTTTGCGCCATACGAGCAATTCATCAATGGCTGTAGATTTTTCTGATTTAAATAAAGATGGTAAGGTTGATTTTTTTGTTACTGATATGATGAGTCAATCTCACGTTTTACAAAAAACGCAAATGGGTACAATGGCACCAACGCCTTTGGGTATTGGAGAAATCGATAATCGCCCGCAATACATGCATAATACATTATTTCTTAACAGAGGTGATCAAACGTTTAGTGAAATTTCACAATATAGTAATACTCATGCATCAGAATGGTCTTGGGGCACAATATTCATGGATGTTGATCTAGATGGGCATGAAGATATCTTAATCGCGACAGGACATATGTTTGATGTTCAAGATTCTGATTCTAATCAAAAACAAAAAGATGCTTTACCTAAAGTAAAATCTTTCGATGAATACAAACGGATGTTATTGAAATATCCAACGCTTGAATTAAAAAATATTGCTTTAAAAAATAACGGGAATATGAAATTTGAAAATGTAGAAAATGGATGGGGAATTGGAAATACTAAAGATATTTCCCATGGAATTGCCACAGCAGATTTGGATAATGATGGTGATCTAGATCTAGTAATTAATCGTCTTAATAATCATGTTGGGTTATATAAAAATAATTCTACTGCACCACGTATAGCTATCCGACTTGAGGGATTCAATAATAACTCTCAAGCCATTGGGGCTAAAATTAAAGTCAAAGGTGATGACATATATCAATCTCGTGAAATAATATCAGGAGGACGGTATCTGTCTGGATCTGACCCCTTACAAGTTTTTGCGGCTAACGATAGTTTTATGTTAGCTGAAATTCAATGGAGAGATGGTACAATTACTGTAATTGATTCATTAGTAAAAAATCAATTGTATACGATTAGACAGATTAAGAGAAATTCTATTGATATTGTAAAAAGTAAGGTTAATCCCATTTTCAAGGATATGAGTCAATTGTTAAATCACACTCATCATGAAGATCCATATGATGATTTTCTATATCAAAGTTTATTACCAAATCGATTTAGTCAAATGGGCCCTGGTGTTGCATGGATTGATTCAGATTTTGATGGTGATGACGATCTTTTTATTGCATCTGGTAAAGGTGGGTCAATCGATCATTTTGAAAATAAGGATGGTGATAGTTTTATCCCGTTTTCTGTAGAAAAAAATCTACAAGAGGATGTTACAAGTATAATTAGTACTGTTGATAACAATGGCAATCAAGGTATTATAGTAGGTAATAGTAATTTTGAATCACAACTAGGAGCTAAAAGCTCAATATCAAATTTTACAAGAGAAGAAAAAAATAATTTTATAAGCTTAGATCACATGATTGGTTCATTGTCTCAAGCTGACATTGATAACGATGGTGATTTAGATATTTTTGCAGGAGGCCGTGTAATACCTGCTAAGTACCCCATGCCTGCATCATCAATATTATATATAAATGAAAACGGCAAATATTTACCTGATAAAAAAAATTCTATAGTTTTATCTAAAATAGGTCTTGTATCTGGATCAGTGTTTAGTGATATAGACAATGATGGAGATGCCGATCTTTTACTTGCGTTAGAGTGGGGTCCAATTACAATTCTAGAAAATAATAATGGCATTCTAAAAAACATTACATCTAAACTAGGCCTTGATCAATTGAAAGGGTGGTGGAATGGAATTGCGACAGGTGATTTCAATGAGGATGGCCTCATTGATATTGTTGCTACTAATTGGGGTTTAAATACAAAATATCATTTTACTAAATCTCACCCAAGACAAGTATACTTTAATGATTTTGATAAAAATGATGTTCTTGATATTGTAGAAGCTCATTACGATGGAGAATTTGAAGACCTAGTCCCAGAACGAGGATTCTCCTGTATTTCAAATGCTATGCCATTTGTTCGAGAAGAAAAACAAACTTTTTTGAACTATGCTCAATCTACATTAACTGATATTTTTGGGAATACCCTTGAAACCTCACCTTATTTAGAAGCAAATACTTTAGAAAGTGTTGTATTAATAAATAATGGCAATAGTTTTACATCCTACCCTCTCCCATTTGAAGCTCAAATGTCCACTGCAATGCATGCTGGTGTTTCGGATATAAATGGAGATGGCCATGAAGATATTTTTATTAGTCAAAATTTCTTCACTGTTCAAAAAGAAACTGATAGAAATGATTCAGGTCGAGGACTTATAATGTTTGGTGATGGCAATGGAAATTTCGAAGCTATCCCTGGACATATGAGCGGTATAATAGTTTATGGCGATCAAAGAGGTGCTGCATTTTCTGATTATAATTTAGATGGAAGAATTGATCTTGTAGTTTCACAAAATGGATCAAAAACAAAATTATTTCAAAATGTTAATAGTAAATCAGGTGCTAGAGTTATTCTTAGAGGACCAAAATTAAACCCTTGGGCATTTGGTGCAAAAATTCAACTAGCATATAAGGATGGATCATTGGGACCGGTACGTGAAATACAATCTGGGTCAGGTTATTGGTCGCAAAACTCTCCAGTCCAAGTTATGGGTTATAATAAAACAGTTTCTAGTGTAAAAATACAATGGCCCGATGGTTCAAAAACCACCGAGCCATTTATTAAAGAAAAAGTTATAATTAATTATAATTCAGACTAATTAATTTTCCATTTTCCAAAAAGCTATACCACCAGCCTGTTTACCAACTTCAGCAACTGCAACAGGTTTTAATTTTTTCAAATCAAAAATCTCAACAGCACCTGGTTCTTTCCCAATACCTTCAACAGATACAAAGGCATATTTATTATCTGGAGAAATAACAACACCATGAGTCACTTTACGGGTGTTTTTGAATTTTGCAATTTCTTTTCCTGTTTTTAAATCCCACACACCTGTTTTTGCAGCTCCTTTGTAAGTAACAACTAAATGTTTTCCATCGCTACTCACTTCACAATTATAAGGTGCTTTGTCTGTTTTAAATGTTCTTACCACCTTCCATTTTTTCACATCAACTTCCACAACATTATTTGTGCCATTATTTACTACATAAAGAAGGTTGTCATTAGGATGGGGATAAACCCAAGTAGGTTTTTCAGGAGGCATTTTATGGTCCATTTTAGCTCCTGATTTCATTTTCATATTATGACCACTATGTTTATTCATTTTTTTCATTGGAGCTGTGGAAAGGGTCCGGTTTAATTGCATTGTCATTGCATCAATTTCATATAAAGTACCTGACATCATTGCCACAGAATAATGTTTTAAACCATTATTTAGCAATCTTGATCCATGAGGCATTATGCCCGTTTCAACTCTATCAATTTCAATCATTTCATCTGGATCTACTATTGAAACGGTGCTCTTGTCAGTGTGACCACCATGTAAATTAAAATTAACTATATATAATAGCCCGGTTGCATTAGATATGCCCATTGTTGCTGGGAATAGTCCAAGCTCAACTCTATCAATTAATTCATCTGTACCCGTTTTATACTTATATAAATGTCCATAGGGTAAACCATGAGCCATAGATAAATACCAATAACTTCCATCAGGTGAAACTGTAATTCCATGAGGCCCTTCAATCTCAACTGGCCAAACACCAACTGGTATTCTTTTTTCAACATGAGCAGTTTTACCATCAAAACGTATTAATGCAACTTCATCCTCTGATTCAGTAGCGCAATAGATATAATAATCTTTTGCGCTTACATGAGTTACAATAATTAAAGTTGTTAGTAGAAATTGAAATGTTTTTTTCATTTTAATTAGTTCCTAATCTATTATTGTCTTCTAATTTTATAGCCCACAATCCATTATTCATGTCAGAAAAATAAATTAGACCTTTATAAGGCATTGTGCCCCATACATTTGGCCTGTTAGCCATGAATCCATCGGGATCACTTGAAAGGAAGAAAGCAATTTCTCTACCTTGTGAATAAATATCACCCATTAATTCTCCTGAGATATCAACAACTCTTAATCCTCCTTGATAATATGAAGCAAGTAACGTGTCTCCATGAATCCAGTGATTATGTGAGCCAGCTTCAGGTACTTGATAAACAGCAGTTTCTTTAGGGTTTTTTGGATCAGTGAAATCAAGAAAATGGAACCCACCTGCCATCCCAAATTGGTTACCCCATTCATCGCCTGCAATAATATAAAATTTATCAGTTGATTGACTTATAAATGGGAAGGCTGCATGATTATGACCATTGGGATCAGCCATTCCTCCGAGCTTTACTGGATTACCTGGGCTACCTTGCCCAGCCATAGCAAGGAAGGGGTTATATTTCATCTTTGATCTATTCTTTTCATTAAATTTTACACCACCAACATCAACTGCATGTACACCATCAGCCCAATTAGATGAATAAGCAATACCATCTTCAACCCATACATCATGCACTCCATGACCAGGTGTATCTAATTCATAGCGGCTTACGCGAAAAGGATTATATGGATCTTCTATGTTGATAACATCATATTTGCGTCCATTATTAACAGCATAAACATGATTATCATAGATGAATACATTATGAACGCCACCAGTCATATCATCATTGAACTCAGCCGTTATTTTTACATTGTAAGGGTCTGTAATATCTAATACAACAAATCCATTTTTGCGGTTTGATGCACCTTCACGAGTTATAACACCAACACGCCCATCTTCCGAAACTTTAACATCATTTACAGTACGTGCATCTACAGTAATCGTATCAATAATTGCCATTTTAGAAGGATCTGTAACATCCCAGAAATAAGCCTCACCATTCGCTCCCCATGTACCAGTAACTGCAAAATCCTTACCCTTATGCTTGCCCACACCTGGCCAGATCCATAAATCTGAAGTATTCACATCAGACACTGTTCCATGCCCAACTACTTTAACGGTTTTCTTAACATTACGTGGTTCAACTTTTATTGTTTTTCTAGCTATAAATCCTCCAGATTGAGCGGTAATTGTAAATAGCCCTGGTGTATCTGCAACAAATTTTCCTGAAGAATTAATTAACCCAGACGCAGGAAGTCCAATACCGTACTCAACTTTTCCGGTATAAGAGTACACTATAGGAACATCCTTAATTTGACGACCAGATTTGTCAACAGCTTTTGCAGATAACTGTAATACGTCACCAGTCCTTATTTTATCTTTCTCTGCATCAAGCGAAATTTTATTAACAGGATTTTTAATTACTGTTACATTTAATGATTCTGAAACATTATCAACACTTGCTGTTAATTTCACTTTACCAGTTTTTTTAGTAACTAAATTACCATAATCATCAAATTCAGCAATATTAGTTTTGCTAGATATTAATTTTACATCTGCATCATCTCTGAGTAGATCTGCTTTGTCATAAACCTCTGTTGTATATCTAACAGATGTACCTGCATATAGTTTTTTTGATGGCCCATTTAAGACAATCCTATCCAATGGAGGAAAAGGAACTTGCACTATCATTTTATCATAGACTCTATCTTCCCTTTTTTGAGAAATACTTCTAACGGATAAACTAAGCTTACCTGGTTTATATGGTTTAATTGTAACCGTAGCAACACCAGTTGAATCACTCATTCTAGGTTTCGATTCTAATGATCTTCTTGGTGATCCATAAACATAGAATGGATTTTTTATAAGTTCCCCTTTAGCATTTACAAACTTAATGGTTACAGAACCTGTTTCACCTACATTTAAATAAAGCGAATCTGGTTCAAAAACAAATTTCATGTCTTTGTTTTGTTGTGCCTGTGGAGGCTGTCCAACTAATGTAGAAAATGATAATAGAAATACTATTGAATATATTTTTTTCATTTTAATCTCCAATTTTAAGGTGTGTCTGATTCTTTTTCATCAACTAATTGAATACAGTATAATCCTGAATTCATATCAGCAATAAAAATATAATCTTTATATGGTTGAGCGCCCCACACCATTGGTGCATTTGGTATTTTACCTTCTTTGTGGGCTGATTGATAAACGCCGATTTCTCTACCTTGTTTGTAAATATCTCCTAATAATTCACCTGAAATATCTACAATACGTAATCCACCTTGATAAAAGCCTGCAATAAGTGTATCTCCATGTACCCATAAATTATGGGATCCAGCTTCAGGTACTTGATAAAGAGCGTCTTCTTTTGGATTATCAGGATCAGTAAAATTTAAAATATGGAAACCTCCTCTAGGATTAGAAGGTTTCCCCTGTGTTGCCATAACACCCCATGGAAAATTTTCATCACCTGCGATAATATAGAAGTTACCCGTTGATTTGCTCAAAAATGGGAATGCTGCATGATTACGTCCAGTCGGGTCTCCCATTTCTGCCAATTTTTGAGGATTAGCTGGACTACCTTTTCCTGCCTTTACAAGTAAAGGATTAAATTGTGATTTAGAGCGATCAGCTTCATCAAATTTTGCACCACCTACATCAACCGCAACTACACCATCACTCCAGTTTGATGAATATGCAATTCCATTTTCAATCCAAACATCATGAATGCTATGCCCAGGAGTATCCAATTCAAAGACTCCTACTCTAAAAGGATTTTTCGGATCATCAATATTAATTATATCATACTTTGTACCATTATTTACAGCATAAACATGGTTTTCATAAATAAAAACATTATGGACACCACCTGTCATATCATCATTATACTCAGCTGATATTGTAACATTATATGGATCTGAAACATCAAGTAAAACAAAACCGTTTTTTCTATTAGATGCACCCTCGCGTGTCATAACGCCAACTCGCCCATCTTCAGAAATTTTAACATCATTAACTGTTCTAGCATCAACAGTAATAGTATCAATAATCATCATACTATCAGGGTTTGAAACATCCCAAAAATAAGCTTCACCATTTGAACCCCACGTACCAGTAACAGCAAAATCTTTTCCTTTGTGTTTTCCTATGCCTGGCCAAATCCATAAATCACTAGTTAACACTTCTGAAATTAATCCATGGCCAACTAATTTAATTTTTTTCTTTACATTTCTTGGGACAACTTTAACTGTCTTTTGTGAGGAATATCCTCCTGAAGATGCTGTTATGGTATAGAGACCAGCTGTTTCTGCAACAAATCTACCATCATCTGTTACTAATCCAGATGTTGGTAAACCAAACGTACCATAATCCGCCTGACCGGTATATGTATATGTAAGAGGAGCATCTTTAACTTGTTTTCCTCTCCTATCTAATGCCATTCCATTAATATGTAATACATCTCCAGTTCGAATTTGATTTTTTTCTGTTCTTACAGAGACACTTCGAGTAGGATTTTTTACCACACTAATTTTAAAAGATTCTTTTACATCTTCTGCTTTAGCAGAGATGGTAACTCTTCCAGCTCTTTTGGTTTCTAAATTGCCATATGCATCAAAGTCTGCAATGGAAGAATTACTAGATTTTAATTCAACATTAAGATCATCTCTATTAAGCCCCGCTTTATCAATAACTTCAACAGAAAATTCTGTAATTGTTCCAACGTACAATTTCTTAGGCGTACGATTAAATACAACTTTATCAATCGGCGGATATGGAACATTCACTACAAGATTATCTCTTACGCGGTCATCTCTTTTTACTGTAATTGTTTGTGTGCTAAGTCTTAATCGACCTGGCTTATGAGCCATAAGCGTAACAGTAGCTACACCTGTAGAATCACTGATTCGTGGTGATACTGATAAAGATTTTCTCTGACCAAAAACATAAAAGGGATTTTGCGCGAGTTTATCTTTTTCGTTTAATAACTTAATTGTTATCTCTTTAGACTCACCAACATTGATTATTAAGGAATCCATTCCAAATTCAAAATGGAACTTTTCATTACTGTCATCCTGACCAATCAGGGTTGCAATAATTAAAAACGGTGCAAATAATAATTTTCTTTTTTTCATAAGTACTATCTCCTTTAGCTCATGCTTTATTAAAAATATCATCAAATTTGATAAGACAAATTTCATTTTCATATTCTTTAGCGCATAATACACTCATAGTGAATGTATTAATTATTGTTGTTTTAATGCTTACTCTCATTTCTGCTCTAATTTGTTCCTAATGGCTCATCATCCACTAGGCGAACAGCCCATAAGCCATTATTGAGATCGGCAAAATAAATTAAACCTTTATATGGGATTACACCCCATACATTGGTTTGGTTAGCGGTGCTACCATCAGGATCTACACCTTTGAAAAAGGCTATTTCTCTACCTTGCGCATATAAATTTCCCATCAGTTCTCCTGAAATATCAAGAACCCTTATTCCTCCATAATAATAACCAGCAAATAATGTATCGCCTTTAACCCAATGATTATGTGAACCAACCTCAGGTACCTGATAAATTGCGGTTTCTTTTGGGTCTTTTGGATTTGTAAAGTCCAGAAAATGGAATCCCCCTTGCATTACTCTTCCTGGTGAACCTGGAACACCCTTAGCCCACTCATCACCTGCAATAATATAAAATTTATTTGTTGATTCGCTTTGAAAAGGAAAGGCTGCATGGTTATGTCCATTTGGGTCTTCTTTACTACCTAATTTTATCGGATTTCCTGGGCTCCCTTGGCCAGCTAGTGCTAAAAATGGATTGAATTTGTTTCTCTCTCTTGATTTTTCATTCTGCTTTATTCCACCCACATCAACCACATGAACACCATCATTCCAATTAGATGAATATGCAATACCGTTTTCTACCCAGACATCATGGATACTGTGTCCGGGGGTATCTAATTCATAAGACGCTACGCGAAATGGGTTTGCAGGATCACTTATATTAATTATGTCATATCGTCTACCAGCGCTTAATGCATAAATATGATCTTCATAAATAAAGACATTGTGAACGCCACCCGTTAAATCATCATTATATTCATTAATAATTAATACATTGAATGGGTCAGAAACATCTAGTATGACCAATCCGTTTTTACGATTTGATGCACCTTCTCTTGAAATAACACCGACTCTACCATCTTCAGAAATTTTTACATCATTTACAGTACGCGCATCAACTTTTATTGTATCAATAATTACCATATTAGCTGGGTCACTAATATCCCAAAAATATGCCTCGCCATCTGCGCTATGCGTACCTGTTACAGCAAAATCTTTTCCTGTATGTTTACCAATGCCTGCCCATACCCAAAGATCAGATGTATTGTGATTGGAAATGGTGCCATGTCCAACAACTTCAAGTCTCTTACGTACATTTCTAGGAACAACTTTTACTTTTTTGGATGCTGAGAATCCACTTGATTGAGCTGTTAACGTATAAATACCAGGTGTTTCAGCTACAAATTTACCATTTTGAGTAATCAAACCAGATGCTGGTCGACCAATACTTTCAGTTGATTGATTATTAATAAAATTATCAGTATGATGAATTGCTTTACCTGAATAAGAAAAAGTTATAGGAATGTTATCAAGAACTTTATTTCTGCTATCTAAAACCATGGCATTTAATTTTATTACATCACCGGTTCTTATTTGATTCTCGCTTATATCAAATTTTAACTTTCTTGCTGGGTTTTTTTTAGCTGATACTACTAGGGATTCTTCTATATCATCTATTTTAGCGGTAATAGTTATTTTACCAGATTTTTTAACAATCAAATTGGCAAAGTTATCAAATTCAGCTACCTTATTATTATTTGATGTAAAAAGAACATTTGTATTCTCTCTGATTCTTTTTGCCTTATCAAAAACTTTAACAGAATAATTTACTGATGTTCCAACAAAAACTTTTTTGGGTGGATCAACAAAAGTTATTTTTTCTAATGGAATAAAAGGTACATTAATTTCTAATGTACCAACAGTTCTTCCTTTTTTCCCAATAGCCATGGTCCTAAGATTCAATTTCCCAGAATCAAGTGCTTTTATTATTACTTTTGCCACTCCAGTTGTATCACTTCTTCTTGGTTCAGCAACTATTGCTTTTCTTTGCCCTCGTATCATAAAAGAACTGTTTACTTGATTTCCTGTTGAATCAACAAGCCGAATTAATACTTCGGCTTCCTCACCAATATTCAATGAGAGAGAGTCCAAACGGTGAAGTAATAATGGATGTTCGAAAATAAATTTATGATCTGTACTAAGTGACCTTGGAGGCTGTCCAAGTAATCCAGTAAATGATAATAGAAATACTATTGAATATATTTTTTTCATTTTAATCTCCAATTTTTGAAGGTATGAGATTTATCTAATGCCAAACAGTGGCTATTTGATGAATTCTTTTATTTTTAATAATATCTAACACAATATGCCAACTCTATCCGGGAATACGCCTGCCCGACGGCTGGCCATCAACTAATTGAATACAGTATAAACCTGAATTCATATCAGCAAAGAAAATATAATCTTTATATGGTTGAGCGCCCCAAACCATTGGTGCATTGGGTATTTTACCTTCTTTATGATAAGGTACATAATGACCAATTTCACGACCCTGTTT
>Ga0208411_1000653_pt1 | contig 25854 bp, 20 predicted proteins | sample ETN01SmetaG_4_FD_185793 | JGI IMG/M metagenome (GOLD analysis project Ga0208411, IMG submission 185793) | Marine microbial and viral communities from oxygen minimum zone, Eastern Pacific Ocean - ETNP2014F12-01SV261 (SPAdes) (version 2) | ecosystem: Environmental > Aquatic > Marine > Oceanic ... | reverse complement strand
TGGTGCCCAGGGGCGGAATCGAACCACCGACACGCGGATTTTCAGTCCGCTGCTCTACCAACTGAGCTACCTGGGCGATGAGAAATAAGTTAAATGTTTTTTGAATGGCGTTATTGAATAAGAGGGGCCTTTCACTCGCCGCCGCTTATAGGAAAATTCCTACCCCCTATCAACCCTGAACCGCTTTGGGCTGCTGCTCTCAATCTTTCTGATCGGGGCCATCCTGGGCGGTGTCGGGATCGCCATCCATATCGCCCGGCTCCTCGTTGGTGGGGATGCGATAGCTGCCTTGCAGCCAGTGGCCAAGGTCGCGCCGGGTGCATCGGGAAGAACAAAAGGGGCGGTGTTTTGCCACCCGGGGACGGCCGCATACGGGGCAAGCTGGAGCCTTTGCCTTTTTGCCCTTGCGGTCTGCGCTCATGAGTTCTCTCCAGATGATTCTTCGGACACCCCCCCGGGTGCCATGTCGAAACGCTCCCGCGTAAAATCGTCGTCACCGGCCAGCGTCACCGTGGCCCCGATCGCTGCCTCCAGTTTCTTGAGGTCATCCGCCATTCCGTCCCGCAGATCTACCGCCACCTCCGCCGACGCGGTTACGTTCCAGACGCTGCTTGGCCGCGCCGCCTGTTCCCGCATAAGGGCGCGCAGAATATCATAGCCCACCGCACGCGGGGTCTTGGAGCCCGCCGCCGCGCCGCAGGCGCCACGAGGTTCGGTAAGGAATTCCGCTAGCGGCGCGCGCCGCCGCCGCCGGCTCACCTCCACTAGCCCAGCGCGGGTCATGCCGAAGACGCGGGCAAGAGAATCCTCACACAGCCCATCGCGCAGTGCTGCCACCACGCGGTTGCGGTCCTCGCTCTCGCGCATGCGGATGAAATCGATGACGATGATCCCGCCCAGTGCGCGGAGCCGGATCTGGTGGGCGATTTCCCGCGCAGCTTCGAAATTGGTCTCGAGGATGGTATCGGCCTGGCCCCTGCGCGTGGCATGGCGGGCGCTATCCACGTCGATGGCGGTCAGTGCCTCGGCGGCGTCGAAGGTCAGGGCGCCGCCACCGGGCAGGTCGATGCGGCGTTCCAGGGCCTGTTCCAGTTCCGCCTCGACGCCGTAAAGCTCGAACAGCGGCTCACCCTTATGGTGCTCCAGCCTCGATGCGGCTTCCGGCATATGGCGCTCGCAGAAGGCACGGGCGGTTTCTAGCGTTTCCCCGCTGTCCATGAGGATACGCCCGGCTTCCCCGCCCCAGCCCCGCAGCGCCGACTCGATAGTGCCCGAGTCGCGGTACAGGCGTGCGGGGGGTTCCACGCCTTCCCGCCGTTCCAGCACCTCATCCCACAGGCCTTGCAAGAGGCCAGCTTCGGCCTCCAGCACCTTGGCCTCAGCGCCGCTGGCGGCGGTGCGCAGCACGTAGCCGCCGCCGGTATCCCCCCCGGCTGTCAGATTCGCCATCAGATCAAACAGACGCTCGCATTCGGCCCTGTCCTCGATGCGCCGCGAGACCCTGATGCCATCTCCCGTGGGGAGCAGGGCGAGATGGCGCGAGCCGAGGCTGATATGGGTGGTGAGCCGAGCTCCCTTGTCACCCACCGCCTCGCGGGTCACCTGACACAACAGCGCCTCGCCCTCATGAGGGGCGTCTTCCCCCTTGAGAGGCAGGAATCCGTCACGGTCGGCACCCAGGTCCACGAAGGCTGCGCCCAGTTCGGATTTCAGCGCCTTGACCCGGCCGAGATAGATATCCCCTGAAGCGGGGCCGGCGTCGCGGCGCAGGATCAGGATTTCACAGGGGCGCTCCCCCTCCATGAGGGCCACTCGTGTTTCGCCGGGAACCGTGTTCACCACAAGGTCGCCTGTCATGGCGATCCACCTCTTTCTAGGGGGCGTCCTGCGCCGTGTATCCCAGCCCCTCCAGCAGGGCGCGAGTCTCGAACAAAGGTAACCCCACCACGTTGCTGTAGGAACCGTTGATGAAGCGCACCAACGCTTGCGCACGCCCCTGAATGGCGTATCCGCCTGCCTTGCCGCGCCATTCACCGCTCTCCAGATAGGATGCCGTTTCGTCCCTCGTCAACCGTTTGAAGGCCACGGTGGTGGTGACGCGGAGGATATGGGACCTGCCCTCGGGATCGATGATGCAGACGCTGCCGATGACCCGGTGGCGGCGCCCGGAAAGCAGTTCCAGACACTCCTGCGCTTGGGCGGTGTCGCCGGCTTTGGGCAGGATGCGCCTGCCGCAGGTCACCACCGTATCGGCAGCGAGGATGAAACATCCTTGGTGGCGGGCATGGACGGTTTCAGCCTTTTCCCGGGCCAGCCGCAGGGCATGCTCGGCGGGCTTTTCGTTGCCCAGAGGGGATTCGTCAATATGCGGAGGGTCCACCTCGTCGGGGTGGATGCCGATTTGCTTAAGCAGGTCAAGACGGCGTGGCGAGGCCGAGGCCAGGATCAGACGTGTCTTTGCCACGGGCGTGGAGACAGCCATGAAACGGGGGGGTTATTTGAAACGGAAGGTGATGCGCCCCTTGGTCAGGTCGTAAGGGGTCATTTCCACGGTGACGCGGTCGCCGGCGAGAACACGGATGCGGTGCTTGCGCATTTTGCCGGCGGTATGGGCGAGGATTTCGTGGTCATTGTCCAGCTTGACCCGAAACATCGCATTGGGCAGCAGTTCCATGACCGTGCCCGAAAACTCCATTAACTCCTCTTTCGCCACGGGCTCTCCTTTTTCATGGGGTTAAAGCGGCGAAGCGCGTCGAACGATAGGTGGCAATAGGCAATTTCCGCCGATTTTTCAACATTATTCGCTGTTTTCCGGAAAAACACAGCCGCCGGAGTCTACACTTCTGCCGCCCTGTCTAGGGTCACGGCGACGATATGGCGGCTCTCCTCAGTTATGGAAAGGTTTTTCCGTCCACCTGTGGGCTGGGGCGCTCCATCCGCCGCCACAACATGGGACAGCGGCGGAACTATTTATCGAGGGGCATATTAAGGCGAATCGCCACGGACTGGGCATGGGCATCCAACCCTTCTGCCTGGGCCAGCGTCACCGCGGCAGGGCCGATGGCCCTGAGGCTGTTGGCGTCACAGCCCACCAAAGAGGTGCGGGTGAGAAAGTCAAAGACGCTCAAGCCCGATGAAAAACGTGCGCTGCGTGAGGTGGGCAGCACATGGTTGGGGCCGGCGATATAATCACCGATGGCCTCGGGCGTGAAGCGCCCGAGGAAAATAGCCCCGGCGTTGCGTACCCGTTCCGCCAGCTTTTCCGGGTCCACCACCGCCAGCTCAAGATGCTCCGGAGCCAGCGCGTCGATCAACGCCACCGCCTCGTCGAGGTCGCCGACGATGATGACAGCGCCGTGATCATTCCAGCTTCTCCCGGCGATTTCAGCGCGGGGCAGCGTCTTCAGCCGCGCCGTCACTGCTTCCATCACGGCGGCGGCGAACCCGGCGTCGTCGGTGATGAGCACGGAACGGGCCAGCGCATCGTGTTCGGCTTGGGACAGCAGGTCGATGGCGATCCAGTCGGGATCGTTCTCCTTGTCGGCAACCACTAGAATTTCCGAGGGGCCAGCGATTATGTCGATGCCCACGGTGCCGAAGACCCGGCGCTTGGCCGCAGCCACATAAGCGTTACCCGGTCCCACGATCTTATCCACCGGGGCCACCGTCTGGGTGCCGAAAGCTAGCGCCGCCACCGCCTGGGCGCCGCCGATACGGTAAATTTCCTCGATGCCAGAGATTTTGGCGGCGGCCAGAACCAGCGGATTGATCTCGCCGTCGGGGGTGGGCACCACCATGGCCAGCCGCCCGACCCCGGCGACGCGGGCTGGCATGGCGTTCATCAGAACCGACGAGGGATAGGCGGCGGTGCCGCCGGGAACGTATAGTCCGGCACTTGCGATGGGTGTCCAGCGGGCGCCCAGAGTCACGCCGACGGTGTCCACATAACGGTCATCGCTGGGAAGCTGGCGGCGGTGATAGTCCTCGATGCGTGTGGCAGCCAGTTCCAGCGCCTCGATTAGCCCGCCATCACAGGCCTTCACGGCGTCGGTGATCTCACGGGTCTCCAGCCGCAACTCCCGGGCCTCCAAGTCAAGCCTGTCGAACTGCTTGGTGTAGTCGAGAAGCGCGGCGTCGCCCCGCGCCTTCACGTCATCGAGGATGGTAGCGACGACGGCATCCACGTCGGCTTCCGCCTCGCGTGCGGAGCCGAGGAAAGCGGTGAAGGCCGTCTCGAAGTCCTGTTGGGTGCTGTTCAGCTCAAGCGGCATCGGTGACCTCGCGGAGACTTTCGACCCAGGCGTTGATTTCTTTCGACCGGGTCTTCAAGGCGGCACGGTTGACGGCTAGCCGTGACGTGATGTCGGCGATGCGTTCCACCTCCACCAGACCGTTGGCTTTCAGCGTCTGCCCGGTGGAGACAAGGTCTACGATACGCCGGCACAGCCCTAGGGCTGGCGCCAGTTCCATGGCGCCGTTGAGTTTGATGCATTCGGCCTGGACTCCGCGTTCGGCGAAGTGGCGGCGGGTAATCTCCGGATACTTGGTGGCGATGCGGATGTGGCTCCACCGTCCGGGGTCGTCGTCCCCCGCTATTTCTTCCGGTTCGGCTACCGCTAGGCGGCACCTGCCGATCCCCAGATCAAGAGGTGAATAGATATCCGGATAGTCGAATTCCATCAGCACGTCGTTGCCCACCACGCCTAGATGGGCTGCGCCGAAAGCAACAAAGGTGGCGGCGTCGAAGGCGCGCACGCGGATGATGGAAAGGTTGGGGTGGTTGGTGGTAAAGCGGAGCTGGCGCGATTCCGGGTCATCGAAGGCAGCTTCCGGTTCGATTCCGGCACGCCGCAACAGCGGCGTCATCTCGTCGAGGATGCGCCCCTTGGGCAGGGCTAGGATAAGCCCGTCGTCTTGTCTGTTGTCTGCCACTTCGTTCTCCCGGCGCCCTTGCGGAGCGGGCGTTCTGGGTCCGAAACGTCTCGCGCCTTTAATGGCACAGCTCGCCTCCTACGGCAAGGAGGGGGGCTAGAGTCTTTCCGGCTAATATTGACTCACTCTAACCGAGAGCATTTGGGCTTGGAGTAGGAGCGCTTTGCAGAGCGTAGCGGCGCTACGGTCAATAAGCGTGACGCCCGCCAAGCCCAAATGCCCAGGCCCCGCATCGCGCGCCTGGCGGACCACCAATTCACATGCCATCAGAGCGGGTCAATATTAGCCGGAAAGACTCTAGCCCCGTATGCGGGTGATTTCGGCGCCGCATGCCGCTAGCTTCTCTTCCAGCCGCTCATAGCCGCGGTCTAGGTGATAGACGCGGTTGATGACGGTTTCGCCTTGCGCCGCCAGCCCCGCCAGCACCAGGCTCACCGAGGCCCGCAGGTCGGTGGCCATGACCTGCGCCCCGGTCAGGCCGGCGACGCCGCGAATGATGGCTGACGCCCCGTGGACATGGATGTTGGCTCCCATGCGGCAGAGCTCCGGCACGTGCATGAAACGGTTTTCGAAAATGGTTTCGGTGATCATGGAGGCACCTTCGGCGCAGCTCATCAGGGTCATGATCTGGGCTTGAAGATCTGTGGGAAAACCAGGGAAAGGCTCAGTCATGGTGTCCACCCCTTCCACCTTCTTTCCCTTGCGTCGCACCCGTAGCCCCCCCTCTGTGGGCGTAATATCCACCCCGGCGCGGGTCAGCGTCTCGGCCGTGGATTCGATGAGATCGAGCCGCCCCCCGGCAAGGATCACGTCGCCACTGGTAATCGCCGCGGCCATGGCGTAGGTGCCGGTCTCGATACGATCGGCCACCACCTCGTGCGTCGCCCCCTTGAGGGAAGTCACTCCGGTCACGGTCAGGGTATCGCTGCCGATTCCCTCGATCTTCGCTCCCATGGTCACAAGACAGTTGGCCAGGTCGCTGACCTCGGGTTCACGCGCGGCGTTGGAGATCACGGTTTTGCCCTCGGCCAGACAGGCCGCCATCACCAGGTTTTCCGTGGCTCCCACCGAGGCCATGGGGAGGACTATATGCGCCCCCTTCAGTCCGCCCTTGACGCGGGCCTTGATATAGCCTTCCTCGAGTTCGATCTCCGCGCCGAGCTGTTCCAGGCCTTGTAGATGCAAATCCACGGGCCGGGTGCCGATGGCGCAGCCGCCGGGCAGGGAAACCTGGGTCTTGCCTTCACGCGCCAGCAATGGCCCTAGCACCAGGATCGAGGCGCGCATGGTACGCACCAGATCATAGGGCGCCACGGTGTTGGTGATGGTCTCCGCGTTCAGGGAAAACACACGCCCCATATGGCCGCCGCGGGCCTCGCCGTTCATTTCCAAGGCGACGCCGTGCTGCGAGAGTAGATTGGCCATGGTGGAAATATCCGCCAGGTGGGGCAGGTTGGACAGTTGCAGTGTATCCTTGGTCAACAGGCTGGCGGCCATCAGTGGCAGGGCGGCGTTCTTGGCGCCGCTGACGGGGATGGTGCCGGTTAATCTGTTGCCGCCGCGGATATGAATACTGTCCATGGTTTTTTCTGTCTGCCTGCTGCCGGGGAAGGGGGCGGGGCTGTTCTACTTTAGGCGCGCCTCCGCCACAAGCAATGAAGGCCCCTTAAGGCGCCTTTGTCTTTTTCCCCGCGTCACCGCTCTTACCGCGCTCCCGGGCCTTGCGGCGGCGCAGGTTTTCGCGCAGAGCATTGGCCAGCCGCGCCTGTTTCTCTGTGGTCTTGATCTTGGCGGGGAGCTTACCTTTTTCCGGCATGAGTGGAGGCCTCCTTTTCGCAAGCCTCCTTTTTTAGCGCGGCGAGGCGGACCTGGTGGGGACGTCTTTGCGCCGGGTCAAGCCCGCGGCGAAGGGTCGGGACAGGCTGTTTCGCGCTTCTTGTCTCGGTGTGGCGGCTGTGGCATGTTGCCCGCCCTGTCTCTCATGCCGCCGTAGCTCAGGGGTAGAGCACTCCCTTGGTAAGGGAGGGGCCGGAAGTTCGATTCTTCCCGGCGGCACCATTAAAATTAAAGGCTTAGCAATAATTAGTTAAGTCTTTAATTATTTATCCCCACCATATCCCCATCAAAATAGCCCTTTAGTCGGAATATAGGTTTCCCAAAACAGCAAAAACTTAGGTGCCAGATTGAGTCAAGGTTTCTGGGACAGGCGGGCGCGCTGGGACAGGAAACCTGGGTTCTGGTGCCCTTCGCTCCGAAGTGGTACTGGGGAACGAAGGGGACGTCATGTCTGTGGTATCCCTCGGTACATCTGTTCCGGCAACGAGACAGGGAACGATGGCGCGACCTTATGGTGGCGATGCGATCAGCGCTTGAAGAAAAGGCCGCCGGGGTTTAAAACCCCCTGCCCGAAGGCGCCCCGGACCTGCGTGGCATGGTCATATTTTTGCCAAGATTAAGGCGATTATTCCCTCCCACAGCGATGTGCACCGGGCATCGTCGGAACCGGGTTTCGTGATTGACCATCAGGTAAAGGAAGGGACTTGCAGGAACTTATAGCCATAGAAGGACTGACCAAGAGGTTTGGCCCCCTGACCGCCGTTTCCGATGTTTCCCTGACGGTGGGGCGGGGCGATGTGCTGGGATTCCTGGGGCCCAACGGGGCTGGGAAATCAACCACCATGCGCATGGTGGCCGGTTTTCTCGCTCCCACCGCGGGCCGCTCCCTGGTCTGTGGCTATGACGTGGGCGAATTCCCCATTCTCGCCAAACAGCGTACCGGTTATCTGCCCGAAGGAGCCCCGCTTTACGGCGATATGACGGTGGAAAAGTTCCTTGATTTCGTCGCCCAGGCCCGCGGCTTTACTGGAGACGACAAGGACCAAAAACTGGCTGCTGCCATCGAAAAGCTGGAAATCGGTGATGTGCTGGCGCAGCATGTGGAGACACTTTCCAAGGGGTTCAAGCGCCGCGTTGGTCTGGCCCAGGCCATTCTCCACGATCCGCAAGTGCTGATTCTAGATGAACCCACCGACGGGCTCGATCCCAACCAAAAGCATCAGGTGCGCAGCCTGATCCACGACATGGCTGCCGACAAGGCCATTATTATTTCCACCCATATCCTCGAAGAGGTGGACGCGGTATGTAACCGCGCGGCCATCATCGACAAGGGCCGCCTGATTTTCGACGACACGCCCAAGGCGCTGTTACGGTGTTCCACATCGGGGGCGAAAAAGCTCGAGGACGTATTCCGTGAACTGACCTTGGGCCACAAGGGGTAGGGACCATGATGCATAACATCGGTGTTATCTTCAGACGCGAACTGGCGAGCTATTTCTCGACCCCGCTGGCCTACGTGTTCATCGTCATCTTCCTTGCCCTGGCGGGAACCTTCACCTTCTATATCGGCAGCTTTTTCGCGCGCGGCCAGGCTGATCTGGAATCCTTCTTCTATTTCCACCCCTGGCTTTATCTCTTCCTGATTCCCGCCGTGGCTATGCGGCTGTGGGCCGAGGAACGTAAAACCGGCACCATCGAATTGCTGATGACCCTCCCGGTGACGGTGGCCCAGGCCGTCATCGGAAAATTCCTGGCCGCCTGGTTCTTCATTTTCATCGCCCTGGGACTCACCTTTCCGATCTGGATTACGGTCAATTATCTGGGCGATCCCGATAACGGCGTGATTTTCGCCAGCTATTTCGGCAGCCTGCTGATGGCCGGCGCATTTCTGGCCATCGGCTCCTGTGTGTCGGGCGCCACCAAGAACCAAGTCATCGCCTTCATCATGGCGGCGGCGGTTTCCTTTCTTTTCCTCATGAGCGGCCTTGATCTGGTGGTGGATTTCTTCCGCGGCTGGCTGCCCGGTTTTCTTGTGGATGCCATCGCCTCCATGAGTTTTCTCAATCATTTCACCGCCATCACCAAAGGCGTGATTGATCTCCGCGACCTCATTTTCTTCGGTTCCCTTATTGCCCTCAGCCTGTTCGTCAACGTCATGCTGATTGATCTCAAAAAGGCTGAATAGACCATGGGCTGGTTTTCCATAAACATCCGTGACTGGAAAACGCGGGAGATAGCGGCCATCGTCCTGGCCGTGATCTTGTTCCTGTCGGTCAATATCCTGGCTTCGGCGTGGCTGCATTCAGCTCGAATCGACCTCACCGATAACCGCCTCTACACCCTGTCCGAGGGCACCAAAGAGGTGCTTTCCACCATTGACGAGCCTATTACCGTGCGTCTCTTCCTTTCCAGGCGTATTCCTGAACAAAATCCTCAGCACGCCAATTTCTCGAAGCGGGTGCGCGATCTTTTGGAAAACTTCGTCACCCTTTCCGACGGCAAGCTGAAGCTTGAAGTCTATGACCCCGAACCCTATTCCCCCGAGGAGGACAAGGCCCTAGCGTTGGGGCTGCAGGGAGTCACCATGGGTGCCTCAGGCGAACAGGGCTATTTCGGTCTGGCGGCGGTTAACAGCAGCGACGAGAAAAAAGTCGTTCCCTATTTCAATCCCTCCCGCGAGCCGCTGCTCGAATACGACCTTACTAAGCTGGTCTATTCCCTGACCCATCCCAAGAAGCCGGTGGTGGGGCTTATCAGCAGTATCCCTATGGGCGCCGATCCCACACGCAATTTCCGACCCTGGGCAGTGTTTGAACAAATCAAACAGTTCTTCGAGCTACGTTCCCTGCGCGGTTCCGATGAGAGCATAGACGAGGACATCGACATTCTGCTCATCGCCCATCCCCAGAACTTGAACGAGAAACAGCTCTATAACGTGGATCAATTCATTCTCCGTGGCGGCCGTGCCTTGATCTCCGTGGACCCCTATTCGGAAACGGCAGTGGCCCGCGCTAAGGCCGCCGAACGCGAACGCAGAGGAAAGATTCCTGTGGCCTCCAAGCCCATTCCCTATTCGACCCTGGGCAAGTTGTTCGACGCCTGGGGCGTGGAATTCGCCACCGATACCATGGTGGGCGATCTTGGCGCGGCCCAGCAGGTCACCCTGTCGGGCCCGCGTTCCCGCGTGGTGGACTACCTTCTGTGGCTGGCCTTGGGTAAGGGGACCCTCGACAGGGACGATGTGATCACCTCACAACTGGAAAACATGAATCTGGCCAGCAGCGGCTATTTCACCCTGAGTGAAAATTCTGGCCTGACCATGGAGCCCCTGCTGGAGTCCACATCCCAAACCATGTTGATACCCACCTCGAAGATGGATTCTCAGCCCCGCCCCGATGACCTGTTGCGGGAATTCCGTTCCGACGATACACGTTTCACCCTCGGTGCTCGGCTTCATGGTGTCGTCAAGACCGCCTTTCCAGGCGGCTCCCCCGCCAGCGTGGATTCCGCCGATACACGGGAACACCTTTCGGAATCAATTGCTCCGGCCAATATCGTCATCATTGGCGATAGCGATTTTCTCAGCGATAATTTCTGGGTCCGGGTCCAGAATTTCATGGGCCGGCAGATCGTCGTGCCTTTCGCCGGGAATGCCGATTTCGTCATCAACGTTCTCGATAACCTGAGCGGCAGTGACGCCTTAATCGGCCTGCGCAGCCGCGGGTTATCCTTCCGGCCTTTCCTGCGTATCGAGGACATCCGCCGTCAGGCCGAACAGCGCTATCGCGAGCGCGAACAGGAGCTTCGAGAGAATCTTGCCGAGGCCGAGTTAAAGCTCAATGAGTTGCGGGAACAGGGCGTGGGGGAAAAGGCCGCCGTGGTGACCCGGGAAAACAAGGTGACGCTTGAGGCCTATCGCCGAGAAATCCTCGGCCTCCGCAAGGAATTACGCAATGTACAGCATGCCCTGATCAAGGATATCGATTCTCTCGATTCCATCTTCAAAATGGTCAATATCTGGGCCATTCCACTTTTGATCGGCATCCTGGCCGTGGTTTTGGCGTTCATCCGCCGCGCCCGCTACCGCGTGCGCCACAGTCGATATGAAAGTGAAAAGACGTGACCCCCCCGGCATTCAGAAAATTGCTGATAGTAACCGTCCTTGCGGCGGTGGTGGCTCTGTTCAGCGTCTTCGGCCGTTTTGATCCCGCCACCGTCGAAAAAGCGGGAGTCCTCATGTTCCCGGACCTGTCCGATCATGTGAACGAGGTGACGGAAATCCATGTGCGCGACGGCAAGGGCACGCTCACCGTCAGACGCGGGGAAAAGGGCTGGGCCCTCGATAACAAGGCCGGCTATCCGGCCCGCGACGATCGCGTACGTACCGCTATTATCGGTCTTTCCGAACTGGCTTTGAGCGAGCCCAAGACCCGGCTTCCTGAACATTATGCCGACCTCCAGGTGGAAGACGTGGAGGCGGACGAGTCGAAGTCCGTGGAACTTTTCCTGCGCGACGAGGATGGCGGCGATCTGGCAAACGTCATCATCGGCCGCCGCAAATTCAGCTATACCGACCTTGCCGAAGGTGGTCTTTACGTGCGTAGGCCCGGCGAGGCGCAGTCATGGTTCGCCACCGGTGAATTCGGCGCGCGCACCGATCCCATTTACTGGCTGAAAACTCAGATACTCGACCTGCCCCGTGAAGAGGTGGCGGCCATGATGACGGTGCAGCCCGACGGGACACAGCTGGTTATTTCAAAGGCTTCTCCCGACACCCCGTTTTTCACCGTTGCCGATCTGCCCGAAGGCGCGCGCCTGCGTTCTCCGGGTGCGCCCGACCAGCTGGGGGCGGCCATGGTCGGCCTCGATCTGGCGGATGTGGCTCCCGTGGGAGAGGTTGATTTTTCCGGCGATAATCTAGCCCGCGCCCAGGCCAAGACCTTCGGCGGGCTGGTTGTTGATGTGGACATGGTGGGCAAGGACGGTAAGGTCTGGGCGAGGTTTGCCGCCTCTACCGCAACCCAGGCAACAGCCGAGGCGGTGCGCCAATCGCAAGATATCAACGCCCGGCTATCGGGCTGGGCTTATCAGATCAAGGACTACCAGATCCGCAATCTGCGGATGCCGCTTGCGGCCCTGCTCAAACCCGAAGGGGAAGAAGACGGAGACGATGAATACGAAGGCGAATTCATGGACCTCAGGGATTTTGGTGTCACTCCCCAATAGGCGCTTCCCAACCTTCGCCTTGCGGACCGTGCTACGCCGGCTTTTCCCGCCCGCCAGTTCCCCACTTGATTCACTCCAGATCAATGTCAATGCCGATCCCAAATGACGCGGCTCCGCGGGCCAGGTCCGCTGCGGTTTTCCTGTTGGTCCTGCTGCTGGCGGGGCTGGCTTGCCCGGGCATGGCGGCGAACCCCTTCATTACCGTGGCTTCCACCACCTCGACCCAGAATTCGGGGCTCTTCGGTCGTATCCTGCCGTTGTTTACCGAAGCCACGGGGGTTGCGGTGCGTGTTATCGCCGTGGGCACCGGCCAGGCCATCCGCCTGGCGCGCCGGGGAGACGCCGATGTGCTTTTCGTGCACGACCCCCGGGCCGAACAAGCATTCGTGGCCGATGGCTTTGGTGTCGACAGGCGCGAGGTGATGTACAACGACTTCGTGGTGGTGGGGCCGGCAGGCGACCCCGCCGCCATTTCGGGCATGGACGATGCGGCGGCGGCATTGGCCCGGATCGCGGCGGCGCGCGCTATCTTCGTTTCTCGTGGTGATGACAGCGGCACCAACAGGGCGGAGCGCCGCATATGGAAGGCCGCCGGGCTGGACCCCTCCACTTTTGATCCCTGGTACCGCGAAACCGGCTCCGGCATGGGGGCCAGCCTCAGCATGGCCTCGGCGGTGGGTGCCTATACCCTCAGCGACCGGGGAACATGGCTGAGCTTTAAAAACCGCGGTGATCTGGAAATTCTGGTGGCGGGCGATCCGCGTCTTTTCAACCAGTACGGCGTGACCCTGGTTAATCCGGCGCGCTTTCCCCATGTGAAAAAAACCCCAGCCCTGGTCTTCATGGACTGGCTCACCTCAAGGGCCGGACAGCAGGCCATTGCCGGTCACAGGATCGGAGGCCAACAGCTTTTCTTTCCCAATGCCGGGCCTAATGACGGAAGGACTGGGGAATTTCACACCCGGGAAGATTTCTAGAGAAGGTTTTCCACTTCATCATCCCCACACTTGCCACCTGTTTTCGATGGTAGAGAGCCTCGAATCACTCTTCGGGAGTCAAGCCGAGTCCCCACCATTTGTCGCGAACGTTCTGGTAATGAACCTCAGGATCGTAAAGTTCTCCGGCAAGTTCCATGCGATTGGCGGTTAGCCATCCTATTGCTTTTAGCAGTTTCAATCCGGCTATAAATTCATCGCTTTTTGCAGTTACAAACGACACATTGGCATCCAGAAATTCCTGCTCGGCATCAAGGATGTCCAATATTGTTCTGAAGCCCACCGAAGCCTCGATCCGGACTCCTTCAAGCGCTACCTTGCTAGCCTCAATTTCATCTTGAAAAGACGTGATCTGGACGCGTGCTGCCACCAGGTCCTCCCATGCACTGGTAGTTTCTTCTTTGACGTTCCGCAGGGTGCTGTTTGTCTTTTCACGCTTTTGACTTACAGTTTGCCTAGCTTCCCTCACCCGGGAAGAGACAGAACCGGATTGGTATAGTGGTAATGTCAATTCCACACCGATCTCCGCACTATCTGTGCGAGCATCAGGATTAGAAGTTTGGCGCGTTCGACTTAGTTCTCCACTAAGGCTGACCGTTGGCAGCAACTCACCAATAATCTTGCGGACATTATGCCTGGCAGCCTCTTCATCATATCGCGCGGCAAGAATTTCAGGGTTCTCATTGAGCGCAATCTTGAGCGCTTCCTCGAGAGTGGGAGGCATTTGTGTAAGTGGCGTAGGCTCAGTCAGATCCCCAGGATCCATGCCAATGACTTTCAGGTAGGTAGCCTTGGATGATCTGAGATCCGCCCTCGCCCGAATACGCCCGGCGATAGATCTGGAAAGCCGTGCCTTCGCTTGCGAGACATCGGTTTTTGTTTTTTGACCCAACTCGAATTGTTGCGCGGTGATGCTTTGTTGTTTTTGGAGAAACGTCTCGTTATTGCGCTTAAGTTTGAAAACGGCTTCATCTCGAAGCACCTCGATATAGGCCGTCGCCGCATCCAGCAGAACCTGTTGTTCTGCCGTAAGTAGAGAGTAGCGCTCGGCCCTAACAAGACTTTTCGCCTTTTGTGTATCTGCGACGGTTTGACCGCCTCTATAGAGGGGCTGAGAGAGAGCTAACCCTTGGCTCCAGGGATCAAGATTGTAAGAATCTTGTCGTGGCTTTGTCATCATGGCGGATTTACCGGCGGAGGCACTGTAATCCAGTGTGGGCCGCCAGTTAGAAAGCGCTTGCGGAACCAGCTCATCAACAGACCGCAGTGTAGCCCGTGCCGCCAGGAGGTCTGGATTATTGGAATATGCAGCCGCCAAGGCTTCCTGCAATGTTTCAGCAGAACCTTTCCACGGGAATAGAATCGATGCCACGGAAAAGGAAAAGACAACCCAAGCTGCTCTAAAAAGGACACCCATGCTCGGAATTAAACTCACTTCCCAATTTTATCTATTTTAATCCTGGGGCTGACATTCTGAGGTGGCCCCACCTTTAAGTTGAGATGTATTTCTGTTGCTGATAATGCCGCACTGTCAGATTTTCTGGGGCCCCTTAAGTGCAAATATTACTTACACTAATCTAGCATTTATGTATAATAACAGCGAGGAAAGAACAACGATTCTTCATTCTCAATCTGATGAGGAGGATTTTTCCTATGGCAGATGAAACAGCGAACCAACCAGACAACAGTAATCCCCCACCAGGAGGTCCAGACGGCGATCCTGTAGGAGCCGCTGCTGGGGAAGCATTCCAGAGCGCGATGGCCGACGGGGCCACGCCCCATGAAGCGTTCGGTGCAGCGATGGGCGCGGCGTCCTCAACCGCTGCTGATATGGGAGCAGATCCCGAAATGTTCCAACAGGGCGCCGACGCTGCTACGCAGGCATTTAACGATGCCATCGACAGTGGCTCGAGCCCCGAGGAAGCCATGCAGGCCGCCGGAAATGCGGCACAAGAGGCGACGATGGACGCCGGGCCTCCTCCTCCCGAGGATGCTCCCGATCCCGGTGCTCCGGATGATGCCGATCCCGACGACGCACCTCCGGGTGGTGATGCCGGGCCTCCTCCGGGTGGTGATGCCGGTCCTCCTCCGGGTGGTGATGCCGGTCCTCCTCCGGGTGGTGATGCCGGTCCTCCTCCGGGTGGTGATGCCGGGCCTCCTCCGGGTGATGCCGACCCCGACGCTTGGGGCGGCGATCCAGGAGATGCGCCTGCGGGTGACGATCTTGGGGTTGCTCCTGTGGATCCACCGCCGGAGGGCAATGTGCCGCCGGAAGACACAGGTCTGCAACATCCCCCGCCCCCGCCGGGAGGCGAGGGGCCACCGCCACCTCCGGAAGGGGAAGATATGGCCCATATGGATGACGCCATGTCAGAGCAGAGTGATGGTGCCGCCGCCGAGGGCGCTCCTGATCCCGGCGACGGGCCTCATCCGGATGCTCCGGACGGCGGGGACGCACATGACGCTCCCGATCCCGGTGGTGCAGATGCGCCGGATGATGTCGGCTGAGAGTAAAAGTCACTCTGTACTATAAAGTATGGACTTGATATGAGGGCCCTGGTTTACCAGGGCCCTCTTTTTACGTTACTCTTTTCCTTATTCTCGGACAGGAATTGGAGATCGCCGATTCATGGATAGTGGATTAAAAAGCTTAGTCCTGACGTCGCGTCAAAAAGGTGTCGAGCTAAGTCTTGAACGCTTGCACCACGACTACGCCCTGGGCGAGGAAGAACCAGATTCGAATCTTCTGGTGAAAATTGCCATGGAGAACGGGCTTAAGGCGCGTCTGGTGAGCTTCAACTGGCAGGATTTGACCCGCCTGGGACCAGCCTTTCCAGCCATTGCCCGACTGAAGAACGGCAACTACGTCATCGTCGTCGGCTATAAACCGGGATCGGAAGACGACGACCAAGGCGAACATGTTCTTGTCGTCGATCCTCTTATCCCCAAATCCCAGATCGAACCCGTGGCCATGAACCCGTTTCTCGAACACTGGGACGGCGCGCTGATTCTTCTCAAAAAGGAATTCAAGCTGACCGACGAGGAAAGGCCGTTTTCATATGGGTGGGTTTTTGGCCAGTTTCTGAAACAAAAGATGTTGCTTGGCCAACTTTTCTTCGTCGCCATTGTCCTCCACTTCTTCGCCGTTGTACCGGTTATCTTTATCATGATCGTCCTTGATAAAGTTGTTAATTACCAATCTCAGTCAACACTGTACGTGATTGCCGGCGGCGTCCTCGTAGCCTATATCTTTAACGGAATCTTCGGTTATTTAAGGCAGTACCTCATCCTGTTTGCCACCAGCAAGGTGGACGTCCGCGCTAATAGCCAGGTTTTTTCCAAGTTGCTCAATTTGCCGTTGAGTTTCTTTCAGAAACGCTCCATTCCCGATCTCATCAAAACGGTTCAACAAACCAACACCTTGCGCCAGGTTCTGACCGGCAAGTTCTTTGCCGCCATTCTCGATTCGACAGCCCTCGTGATTTTTATCCCTATCCTGTTCATGTACAGCCCCTTGCTATGCGCCGTTGTTTTTGTGTTCGCCGCACTGATTTCCGCTAACGTGGCCATTGCCTCGCGCGTCCAGAAAGACAAGATGAAATCCGCCGCTGCCGCGGACAGCGAGAAGCAGTTGGTTTTGATGAATTCGGTCTCCGGCATTGAAACCGTCAAGTCGTTAGCGCTCGAGCCAGTACAGAAACACGAGTGGCAGGATGCCGCTGCCCATCAGATTATCGCCAATCTCGAACTTGGAAAGGCTAACGCCGTCACCTCGCAGATAAGCTCAACCCTGCAACAGATGATGACCGTAGCGGTGATTTTCATCGGGGTGCAGCTTGTATTTAGCGGTGAATTAAGTGCCGGCGTGCTGATTGGCGCCAACATGCTTGCGGGGCGGATAACCGGTCCTCTTGTTCAACTTGTTTCTCTGGCCATGGATATGGAGAAGGTTTCCATCGCCGTGAAGATGCTGGCTTCGGTGATGAACACCAGGGGGGAAAGTGGACGCCGGGGGTTGGTTCCGGACATTCTCGGCGGTATCGAGTTTAAGGATGTGTCTTTCACCTATGAAGACGAGACGAAGGCCCTCGACGGCGTCACCTTCAGCATCCCACCCAGGCAGAAGATCGGTCTGGTCGGACGGTCAGGAGCGGGGAAAACCACCATCGCGCGCCATATCCAAGGAACATTGAGGCCGGACGAAGGAACGATCACCGTGGATGGAGAAGATCTCCGCTCCGTAGATCTCGGCCACCTTCGGATGAACATCGCCGTTGTCAATCAGGACGCCTGCCTTTTCAAAGGCTCGATTCGCAGCAATATCTTAAAGCCTTCCCCCGGCAGCACCATGGCGCAGGTTCTGTGGGCCTCCAAGATGGTCGGTCTGCACGAAGACATCGAGAGTCTGGCGGACGGTTATGAAACCATTCTCGAAGAAAGTGGAGCCAACTTGTCAGAATGTCTGTGCAAAAAGATAGCCATCGCCCGGGCGCTAATCCGCAATCCACGGATTCTTGTTCTTGACGAGCCCTTCGCAAGCTTCGACGTGGAAAGCGAAATCATGATCAAAGACCGGTTATCGGAAATCGGCCGCGGCAGGACCCTTATCATTATTTCCTCGCGCATTTCCCATGTCATGGATTGTGATCAGATTCTTGTCATGGAGCAGGGCAAGGTTGTTCAGACGGGAATCCATAACGAATTGGTGGAGACAGGAGGAGTCTACAAAGAACGCTGGCGGATGGAGGAGACGCTTATGGGGCCGGCTTACTCGCCGACACCTTAGACCCCGGATTTTAAAGGACCAAGACACATGACGCGATCAAGGGCCACCACGCCGCCGACAGACTCTAAAAACGGGCAGAAAGAACGCTCCTTCGCTGCTGGGGAGTTTATCTTCGAGGAAGGCCAGGTCGGCGATGTTGCCTACGTTCTGGTCTCCGGCGAGGCGGAGATAATCAAACTCTCCAAAGGCGAATTCATCAAGCTCCAGGATATTGAAAAGGGAGTTCTGTTCGGCGAGCTGGCATTGATCGACAAATCTGTTCGCAGCGCCTCGGCAAGGGCTGTCACTGATATCATCGTCCGAGAAATTGATGAAACGTCCCTGATGGCGTACATCAAAAAATCGCCCGAAGTGGCCATGAACATGATGTACCGGCTCGCCGGCTACGCTCGCGTATCCACCAAGACCCTTGAGGGCAGCATGTTCGCCGAGAGCCCGAGGGAGCATGAGGGCGAAGATGATAAGAAGGAGGACAGGGACGATGACCATAATGTCCGGCTGTTGCGATGGAAGAGCGACGCCGATCACGTTATTAACGAGTTTCAATCCTCCCAGGTAGAAATCGAGAAAGGCAAGCTTCCTCACGCCATCCAATACACCTTTCTGTCCATTATCCTCCTTGTCATCTCGTTTTTTGTCTGGGCTACGGTTTCCGTTATCGATACCACCATTTTAGCACGCGGCAGGTTGTCGACCACCGTTCCAACTATCTCCGTACAGGCTACAGACAACTCGGTGGTAGAAGACATCAAGGTCATCATCGGTCAGCACGTCAAGGAAGGGGACTTAATGGTGACCCTCGATGCGACCTACGCCAAATCCGACCTTGCCCGCGCCGAGAGTGAATTTGATCTTCTTATGGCCAAGATTCAACGCCTTAACGCCGAAATAAACAAGGAAGGCACGGAGAGCGCCTTTACAATTGACAACCGGATCCAGCGCGGAATTTATCTTGATCGGCAGAAGGAGTACTCCTCAAGGGTTGCCTCGCTTGATTTGACGATTAAGAACCATGCTCAAAGGCTTGAGACGATTCTCGGTGACATTGAACTGGCCAAGGAGCAACTCGAGATTCAGAGCAGGTTGGAAAAAGCACAAGAGACGCTTCACGAACGCGAGATCGGCTCATTGGTGAGTTTATTATCCGCCCGCAACACCCGTTTGAGCAGCGAGCGCGAGTATCGGGAGCTACAAAACTCCGTCAACAACAAGAAAAGCGATATGGAAGCAACCCGCGCCGAGAAACGAGCGTTCATAAGCGGATGGTTTTCCGGTATCGGAACGGAGTTATCCCAAGTCACCAAGGAGCGCGATGCCGCAGCCAAGGAGCTGGTCAAGCTCCGCCGACGCCAAAAAAATGTCAATATCCTTGCGCCCGCCAATGGCGTCATCATTCAAATGGAGAATTTATTCGTCGGCGCGATCGTGAGCGAGGGTATGTCCATTATGTCTCTGGTGCCCAGTGACGTTCCCCTGACCGTGGAATTGGACGTTGATCCACGCGATATAGGCAACCTGATTCTCGGCACCCATGTGTCGGTCAAGCTCGACGCCGTGCCTTACCAGAAGCACGGCGAACTGGTGGGCGAGATATCCTTTATCTCCGAGGATACGGTTGACCAGTCACTGGATGGAGAGCCCGGCACGTTTTACCGCGCCCGTGCGACGATTCTTTCCAACGAACTCCGTGACCTTCCAGAAAACTTTCGCCTGGTTCCCGGTATGCTCCTGAACGGTGACATCCGGGCCGGGCGACGGCGTATAATCACTTACTTCATCTATCCGATAATCCGGACCATCCAGACAAGTTTCTCTGAACCCGGACGCTAGGGTCAGGAAAAATTCGTTAAAAAGCGCTGTTCGTTGTGCAGTATTTGAACATAATGGATAAGCATGGTATTGGGTATTTAGTCGGGTAATTCCCTTTTTTATGCTGTGGATAGAGGGATGTGGACATGAGTAGTCCGGGTGGAAAAAAGCAGAAACTCGCGCTAGTGGTCTATAGAACTTTTGTTACGGCCGTCCTTTTGGCCGGGTTTGTGGTGTGCAGAGTCCCTTCCGTTACGGCGGAGAACCTGCACGAGTTGTTCCTTGATCTCTCCAAGCGCCATAAACGTATCCAGGCCGCAGAAGCCGACATGGAGGCCGCGCGCAACAATGTCCGGGTGGTTCTGGGGGCCTGGTTTCCAGAATTCAGCGTCACCACCCATTACGGGTATGAAGACCAGACCAAGCCTAATGCCCTCGGCACCCACATGCCGTCCCGTGAGCTTGACCTCAAGATATCCCAGCTTCTCTGGGATTTCGGCGCCACCAACTCGGCGGTGAGACAGGCCAGCCTAACCTTTGAACAGACCAGGAGCGTCTTGGAGTTGACGCGGCAGGGTCTTCTTCTGGAGGCGGTGGTCGCCTATCTCAGCCTGAACAACGCGAAGGAGACCCTTGGTTTTGCAATCCAGTCGGAAGCCAATATCAAGCGTCAGACCGAAATGGAGAATGCGCTGGTTGCCCGTGGGTCCGGTTTCTCCACTGATGTGCTTCAGGCCAAGGCGCAACTCGCCGGCGCCAATGCGCGCCTGGTCCAGGCCCGTGGCGTCCTGCGCACGGCGCAGAACCGTTATCAGGCCGTTTTTTATGCCGCTCCTCCAGCAACCTTGGTCAAGCCCCGCATTCCCGAGGAACTCCTGCCTGCCTCCATGGATGAGGCGGTGGACATAGCCATGAAGAACAGTATCCAGCTCAAGGCGGCGAAAATTGCTGCCGATGTAGCGAAAGAGGCCATCACTCACACCAGGGCGAGCCAGTATTATCCCTCTATCAAGGGTACCGTGGACCGCAAGTGGAAGGAAAATGTCCAGGGCACCCAGGGTTTCAAGGGGGAAACCTTCTTCAAGGCCGAGCTCACCCATACCTTCAATCTTGGCTTTACAGCTTCCAACGCCATGGGGGCCGCGCGGTCCACGTGGCAGGCGGCCGAAGACCGTTATATGGACACCCGCGAACTTATCTCCGAACAGACCCGCAACGCCTGGTCGGATATCAAGACGGCCCGGAACAATGCCGCCTTTCTCAGCAACCAGGCCAATATCTCTGCAGAGTTTCTTGATCTTGCCCGTAAGGAACGGCAACTGGGCCGACGCTCTCTGCTTGACGTGCTGGCGGGCGAGACCGAGTTAATTAATGCCCGCAGCGACGCCGCCGCAGCCAAGACCTCTGTGGGCGTAGCCATTTTCAGCCTTCTCTCGGCCATGGGAGAGCTGGAAGCGGACCTACTCCGGTAGGCTTTTTCGCCCGGTTCGACTCGAACGCGACTATTTAGCCGACTCTTTCCGGGATTTCAGGGGATCATTTTATTATAAACTGTGATGGGGATCACTCGTATTCCTGTGACGGTGGGAGAGGTTGATTAGGTGTAGGGGACCTCTGAAACACCGTGGGAACGTAAATAGGAATCCTCGGGGCCCTTCGGGTCATCTTCCGCTCCAGCACGTCTATGTTGCTTTCCCCGGTATTGGCTGCGGCGTCGTAGATCATGGTGTCGATCACCATGCGGCTGTCCCCGCCCAGCGAGAAGGTGGTGTCGTCGTTGAAGACGATGCCAAGCTTGCCGTCGGCAGCGGTCTCGATTACGTCGTCCTGGAAGATGGCGGTGCCCTTGGAGATTGCAACCTCGGTGCCATCGGCGCGAGTTATGATGACGCCGCCGGCAAGGTTATACACCTTGCCAATGGATTCGGAGGCATTGTCTGCAACACCTTCGGTCTGGACATAAAAGAACGAAAACATCGCAAGAAAAAGCCCTGCAATGATAATGGTCGCTCTTGGTTTCACGCTCCTAATATACATCGTACTTCTCCATTGCTTCGTTAAGTTTGAATCCGGTGCGACCACCCCCGTATCTCGGGGAGGTGATCACTCTTTAACTGCAGTGTGGAGGAATGGAGTGTTTATTGAAGTGACGGCGGTCACACTTGCTGAATTTTTTTATAAAGGGCTGAGTTGGACATCGTTTTGCATTAGTCTGGTGAATCGTTAATAATATACCCATAACTGGTTTAGGGTTTTCACATGGCTCTGGATACCGTCGGTTTTAGTTCTGCTTACGGGCCTGCTCCGGGTATATTCGGGGGTGGGACAACTCCTCGGATACTCGGCGCTCGTGTAGACCAGAACGGTGACGGGCGTATTGTCATCCCCGGCGGCGAAGCGCTGCCCCGGGCGGACTTCGTCCGTGAGGGTTCCGACCTCTTCATTACCTCTCCCGACGGCGACACTCACCTCATTGTCGATTATTTTGCGCTGTCCTCGCCGCCGGACCTGGTGACGGAAAACGGCGCGGTAATCCGCGGAGACCTGGCGGCGCGCCTGGCCGGACCTCTTGCGCCTCGACAATATGCCCAGGCCGAAGGCACCGCAGATGATGCGGGCGGTGCCATCGGTAAGGTGGACAACCTTACCGGCGGCGTCACCATCACCCGCGCCGACGGCGCGGAAGTGACGGCCTCCAAGGGCACCGCCATTTTCCAGGACGACGTGATTGAGACCGCCGCCGACGGCAAGCTGGGCATCATATTCACCGATAACACTACCTTTTCGCTGGGTGGGGACGGCCGCATGGTGATCGACACCATGATCTACGATGCCGCAGCCAACACCGGGGAAAGCGACATAGACGTGCTGGCTGGCACCTTCTCCTTCGTCAGCGGCAAGATAGCCAAGGCCGGGGATGACGCCATGACGGTTTCGACCCCGGTGGCCACCATCGGCATCCGTGGTACCACCGTGGCCGGTCATGCGGCGGCGGAGGGTTCCCAGAACACCATTACGCTGATGCCCGACCTCGACGGCGGTGTGGGTCAAATCGGCGTCACCAGTGGTGGCCAGACAACAATAATGTCGGTGGCCTTCCAAACCACCACCGTGACCAGCGCCTTTGTTCCGCCGGCCCCACCGGTGGTTATGACGGCGGCCCAAATCCAGGAACAATACGGTGCGGTTACGACCATTATGCCGGAACCTCCAGCCGACGATGCTGACGATGCCGCCGATGACGCGCCTGCGGAAGAAGCCGAAGAGGAGGCTGTAGAAGGAGGCGAAGAAGGCGAAGAAGGCGAAGAAGGCGAAGAAGGCGAAGGCCCCGAAGGCGAGGGAGAATTTGAAGAAGGTGAATTTGAAGAAGGCGAAGGCGAGGGAGAATTTGAAGAAGGCGAATTCATAGAAGGCGAAGAAGGTGAATTTGAAGAAGGTAAAGGCCCCGAAGGCGAAGAAGGTGAATTCGTAGAAGGTGAATTTGAAGAAGGCGAAGGCCCCGAAGGCGAGGGTGAATTCGTAGAAGGTGAATTCGTAGAAGGCGAAGGTCCTGATGGTCCAGGAGGTCCAGGAGGTCCGGGAGGTCCCGGTCCCGAAGGTGAATTTGGACCCGAAGGTGAACAGATAGCCGAAGGAGAGCTAGGTCACGAAGGTCCAGGAGGTCCCGGTCCCGAAGGAGAAATCACCCCCGAGCAAATGATGGAGATGGCAGAGGCTGGCAGGGGCGCTTTTGAACAGGCCCTGGCTGAGGGCAAATCGCCGGAAGAAGCAGCGAAGGCGGCCGAACTGGCAGGAAGAGGGAAAGCCGAAGAGCTCGGCGTCGGCCCGCGTGGCGATCGTGGCGACCTTGGCCCGCGTGGTGATATTTTTGGTCAGATGCCTGGCGATCGTGGTGACCAAGGCCCGCGAGGCGATATTTTTGGTCAGATGCCTGGCGATCGTGGTCCTGAATTTACGGGACCGATGGGGCCAATGATGGGGCCGGAAATAGAGCCGATGGGACCGATGGGACCGATGGGACAGATGGGGCAGATGATCAGCACCATGGGAATGGGAATGGGAATGGGACAGATGGGAATGGGGCAGATGGGAATGGGAATGGGACAGATGGGAATGGGAATGGGAATGGGGCAGATGGGACAGATGGGACAGATGGGGCAGATGGGACAGATGGGACAGATGGGAATGGTAGTGATGGACTGGTCCATGCCGGAGAATGAGGGAAATGTAGATTATTGGGTCGAGGATGATGTGCTCCCGACCCCACCGGTGTATGAAGATATGGAGATGGTCATTGCCACCACTGGCAACGACTCTCTGGTGGGCAAACAAGGCTCCTCCACCCAGTTCCAGATGATCCAGGGCACTTCTCTCGGCGGCACCGACACCATCAACGGCGGTGGTGGCACCAACATGCTAACCCTTCAGAACCTCGATAACATTCACTTCGTCTACAACGTGACCAATAGCGTCATAAATTATGCAAACAATGACGCTTCCATCACTGGCAACATAACGGTCTCCAACCTTCAAGAGCTCTACGCCGATGACGGTATCAGCGGGAGCACCCTTCTGGATCTGTCTGGCGCAGCATCCGGGACCGGCTATATTATTGCAGGAACCAACAACAACGATGAAATCCCCTTCCTTGCCGGGGAAGGGCTCTATGGGACCTTGCCCAACATTGCCGCAAATAACGTAAAGGGCGCCCTCATCTTCGGCAAAGGTGGCGGCGATATCATCACCGCGCACCCTTCCGGCAGTATGGTCCTCGGTGGGGCCGGCAACGATTCTATTTCTGGCGGCGTTAGTGCCGACTTACTCCAGGGCGGGGCTGACGATGACACCATCGGCGGCGGTGGGGGCATTGATATACTAAGTGGGGGCACCGGGAATGATACCTTTTACTTCAATGTGTCGCCTGCCAACAATATCTACAGTCAAATTACCGATTTCACCCCCGGTGATGATAAATTCAAATTTCTGGTGGATTATCTCGGCGACGGCGCCAATTCGTACCCCTTTAAGCTAACCGGGACCACGCTGGCCGCAAGTGAGAATAACGCCGCGACCCTAAACGCCGCCAATAACGCCGCCAAAAATCTCCTGATCGTAACCGATGCCGGCGGTTTTGCCAGCATGGCCGCCGCCGCCGACGCCATAGATGGCGCCACCGCCACCGGGTCTGCATTGGTGGCTTATTTTAATTCCACTGCAGGACATGGCCAAATCTATCACGACAGCGATATCGGCGATACCGGCGGCAGCACCGAAATCCTTGTCGCCACCTTCAACGCCGCCAGCGGTACTGATGTGGCGGCGTTGGACGCGACCGACAATTTCCAATGGGTAACAAGTCTAAAATAGATAACAGATTGATGATTCTTGATTGTCTTCCAGGTTCAGGCTTTTCCTGAACCGCTGGAAACGCCCTTTTTATGCAAATTCTCCCCTTCCCATTATACTAGGCCTTGCGGCCGGAATGCCGGCTGAGCGATAGCGGAAAGAAGGTCGCCTATGAAGGAACTGTTTGCCCGCCTTGCCGCCCGTCCTCTCATCGCCGTCGAGCTGGTGGCGGCGTCCTTCTTCGCCAATCTTCTGGCGCTGGCCTCGCCCCTGTTTGTAATCCAGGTCCTCAACCGCTATGTGGCCTACGGGGTGGACGCCACGCTGGCGACCCTGACTGCCGGGGTAGTGATCGCCATAGTTCTCGAATTCGCCTTCCGCCAGCTGCGCCTGAAACTAGCCGCAGGCGTCAATGCCGGCAAGGACGTTGCCCTTTCTGCGGCGGCTTTCGACGTGCTTATCGGCGCCAAGGCGGCGGCCCTTGACCGTCTGCCGCCAGGTCTGCAGCGCGAGGTGGTCAATGCCACCGATTCCATCGACGCCGCCTATAGCCCCGTCAACGTGGCCGCGGTTCTCGATGTCCCCTTTGCCCTGTTGTTCGTAGCGGTGCTGGCCCTGCTCAGCCCCGTTCTGGCCGTTATTGCCGGGAGTTTCCTGGTGGTGGTCTTTCTGGCGTCACTGGTGAGTCATTCCACGCTACGGAGGCCGGTCCGGGATCTCACCTCGGCTTCGGGGCACCGCAACGCGCTGGTGGGCTCGGCTGTTGCTGCCGGTGACGCGGTGCGGGCCTTCAATTCTGCACCGTTCCTGCGCCGTATCTGGAAGGAAACCGGAAGTCTCTTCCAGGGGCTCAAACGCCACATTGCCGGACGCCAAGGAATAGTGCAGACGGCGACCCAAAGCTCTCAGGCGCTAATGGGCGTG
>Ga0208411_1000647_pt1 | contig 25966 bp, 14 predicted proteins | sample ETN01SmetaG_4_FD_185793 | JGI IMG/M metagenome (GOLD analysis project Ga0208411, IMG submission 185793) | Marine microbial and viral communities from oxygen minimum zone, Eastern Pacific Ocean - ETNP2014F12-01SV261 (SPAdes) (version 2) | ecosystem: Environmental > Aquatic > Marine > Oceanic ... | reverse complement strand
ATCACTATTTTTGATCCAGTTAGAACGATATATATCCATTAGATATTCAGCATCTTGTCTCCCAAAGCGATCTTCTAATGTCTTAATAAATTCATATTGGTCAGCATATCCTTTATCAGCATAACTAAACATCCACATTTCTAACTGGAGCCAATTACCTAGATTACAGCCCTTAAGGGTTATAGTTTCATTAAGGGAATTTTTTATTTTCCCATCATCAAGCCGAAGAAGATCCTGACTTCTTAGCATACCCTGCACTAGAATAATTGCATAGAGTATTGTTCTCATGATTATTATTCCCCTATTTAACATAATCAATCAATTAGAGATTTAGTATGTATGAAGACGCTGATTTGTGTTATTCTGCTGTCTCGATTAAAAATATGGCTACTCTGTTTCTCATCTAACCTATTGCTCTCCAATTCAACCCTTGAACCATCATTGTTGTCCAATATGATGCGGCTCTCCGTATCAGATAATATATAGATGATGGGTACCTGGCAGAATGTGTATGCTAATTGACCTTTTTGGATGGTTAGTTTCCTTTTCTGTTGAAAAACGTCATAGTATTCGAACGCTCGTTTTTCGGTAAGGAATTCATTCCGTTTCAGTAGACGGGGTTCAAACTTTACGCTGCCATGGACCACTAGGCATCCCAGTTCACCAAATCGGGTGAGTATTTCTTCCTTCACCTGTCCGGTCATTCCCGGCTGCTGAGCACCTGAGTGGGCAGGGGTATGAGAATAGGGATCGTACGGGAACGCTCCGTACTCTTCCGGTGTTTTTGATGCACTGAGGCCACTGCGAATATCGTAATAAAGATGGCCTAATTTTTTTACTTTTTCTACAGGTTCGTTCATGCGTACGGCTCGAAAATAGTTTTCCTGTACTGCCAGCAGCAGTTTGGACACCATGTGCCAGTAAATAGAACCAATGCCCTCGTAGGAGAACATTGTCCCCGACCTCCCCGTATAGTTACGGTGGTCGAAAACTTCCTCAAAAATCTCCAGCACCAGATCCTGCTCCTGTTCAACCAGATTTCTGTAATCTTCGTTATTTTTCAATTGATGTAATGCTGCTTGAAGGTCGAAAGCATTCCTGAAGTGAGGCCGAAAACGGATCTGCTCTCCTGCATCTTTTTCAATGAGAGTAAAATCCTTTTTCTGGAGCAGGGTGGTCAGCAGACTGCTTTTGGAAATACTCTGGGGCTGGATGATGTTTTTATGCAAGAATGGAGTGGTATCTTTTACGGGGTATAGGATAAAACTATGCTGGTCTGCCCGATACAGCTTGCTTTCAAAAATAGATTCTAATAGTGAAATAACATTGTCCATATCTAGCTGCCCTGAACTTAATGCGGCAACCTGTCCTTCAAGCATGATGGGCAAATGTTTAATATTTTCTGATTTACTTTTTAGATCCAGGTTAATAGTATTATAGGCATGATAAAATCCATTGCTATCCTCGTTCAGCTGGATAGTGTTATCCAGTTCATTGATCAATGTACATAAAAAATCATTGATAGCTTCTATAGCCAGCTCTTTTTGCCCATTAAATCCTTTTTCATAAACTTTAGTTCGATATTCTGAAAATACAGTGCCCAGTTGGGAAATATATTCCATTCTTTCCTGATTACTGATGATGTGAGAATTACCCTCATCCTGCCAGTCAGAAATAATATTATTAACGGAATGGATCCAGGTTATTACTTCTGTTGAAACAGCAATGGTTTCAAGATTTGTTTCCTGTAAAACAGAATTAAAAAAAGAAAGAAATCGTTTCATGTAATACACTGTTACCATAGATGCGCCATAGCCGACCAACGCATTATTTGCATCATTCCATTCCGGTCGCTGGGTATTCAGCCATATACCGCCCCCGGGGATCAGGTTGCATATTTTAGCCAGGAGAAGAACCAGGATTTTTTCACCGAGATTAACATGATACACGGTTCCATCCTTATTCAGTACAAGTTTGCCATCAAATCCCAGCTTTGTAATTATTTCTTCAATGACCGCATTCTGCTCAAAGTCAAAATCAATGGTTTCCTTGGGGTTTGCCGCTATATCATCAAAGCTTTTTATTCGGTAGGGTATATTGGCATAACTGAAAATCGAATCCTGAAATAAGCGCTCTATACTGGATGGGTCATGGTTGTGAAGATGTTCCAGTAATTTTAACAGATATATGATTTGATGGTCATTCCAGTAGCCTATAAAACTCCATGGATCCTCAGGATCACTGATTTCCCAGTCAATACCGTCGCTGGTAATGCGGTAAGGGTTATAGCCATCTACGGTGGTGGCATTTAGAAATTTGGCAGCCATAGATTCCCAGGTGAGGGGGTAGCTGTACCCTAAGGCTTCCCAGTTCTGGAAAATATCCCGCCAGTTCCCTTCATAATAGAAAAGCCGATTGCCATGTTCATCCCGTGTTCGTATTTCAAATCGGTTCCAGGGTCGGCTGGGATCCCCATGCCTTCTACCCAGGGTAAGCGGCAGATATTCTCTGCAGAGCCTTCTAATAGACGAATCTTTTGTTTGATCCCCAAAATCAATAAGATCTCGCAAACCAATATTATTAGGCAACGCATTTATTGCTTCAAAGTATTGTTCAAATATTGGTTCATTTCTGTTGTGCAAAAATTTCAGAAAATCTTCTGTGCTTAAATCATAATTCTTTAAAAATACACCCCCACGCAAAAGGTTAAACATGGAGTTTGCCGTATGGTGTAAATCATTAATGGTTTCGTTTGTGCATTGATATCCATCAGCAGCTCCTACAGCACACTCAAGAAGCAAATGATTTTCCCCTATACTTTCTTCCAGTTTCAATTCAATATTTGATATATCCCTGAGGTCAGAGATAATATGAGTTATTTCCGATTGTGTTTTATTAACGTCGGCAACCGTATACCAATACATTTCATCTTCAGGTTCCAGATTTTTTTCAATTTTGGTTAAAAAACAGCCCGGCTTTCCTTTGATAATATGTGCTCCGTTTAATGTGCCGCTGTCTGCGAATTGATCAATATCTGCTTCACTTACGGAAATTATTTTATTGCCATTATAATAAGACCACACCAGGTTACTATACAGTGATTCACCTGGCTCAGGGCTGTCCATGAGCAGGGCATTCATGAAAAACAAAGCACAATTGGAATCTGGACTGTATTCAGATACTTTGTAGGCATTCGCCAGGTTACTCATTTCCTGCTGGGTGCGCAATTCCACACTGGCCGGCATTATATTTCTTAAGCCGTCAACCAGTTCTACGTTAAGCATATTTGAATGATGGTTGACCAGTCGGGATTTTCTGATAAACCCGTACTTGGAACTGGACTGCCACTCATAAATAAAGGTTAAACCCAGGGAATGATTTATTTCTTCAAATAGTACAGTATTCCCCAAACTATTTTTATAGAGATTCTGTTCCGTTTCATAGGATTCTTCATACCAGGAAAAAGGACGCCATACCAGGTTTTTATTATCTTCCTTGATGCGTATCACGGTGACGGGGCCGGTAAAATGAGCGTTGCGATGCAGAAGATCATCGGTGACATATGGAAACAGTGCATGCTTTGCTTTTTTTCTTCCCGCAGTAAGACAGCCGGTACTGGAGAGATACATCCAGTGATCTTCACCACTGGTAATGGTCATAAGGAATGGATCCATCCGATTTACATTGGCAATTTTGTATAGTGACCGATCCATGATTTATTCTCTTATGTCTTAGATTTTAATGAATGGAATCATCGATAAGTGTTACAATGGATCGCCCGGGTATGGACAGGGGGATATTCGTATCACCATTTTGATATTTAAATTCTGCTGATACATCTTTTTTATTCATTACAACAGCGGTTACAATCCCTGAGGCATTGACTGCGGCTAGGGTCAGCAAATCATTCGTTTTACATTCATATCCAATAATTTTATCGCCGCGCTTAATGAATCGAGAGAAATGGCCAAGGTAATAGTAAGAACTTTGATAAAGGATATCCTGCGAGCGGGTGTCCACAATAATAGGGGCACTGCAGTAATTACCTACATGGTTGGGGCCGCCGCGTTCGTCCAGGATAAGGTTCCAGTCGATCCAGGCTACAGTCCAGCGATTCAGGTCGTTAATAATTGATGTGGCGTACCGTTCCCCAAGGTCCCAGGATCCTATATGCGGTCCATTTTCCTGGCAGCCTTCTGTAAATATCAGTTCCTTATCAGGGAACTCATCATGAACTTGCTGTACTGCGTCAAAATGGTTACCATTGTACCAGTGGAATCCCGTACCCCAGACGTATTTTGCCGCTTCCGGGTCATTGAGCACGGTCCTGGCTCTTTCTACCATAATATCCCGGTTGTGATCCCATATAATCACTTTTTTATCAAGGAGATTTCTGCTTTCCAATGCAGGCCCTAAATAATCCCGAATGAAATCCCGTTCCTCCTCCGGGGTATAAATACAGGAATCCCAGGACTGTTTCGCTGCTGGTTCATTCTGAACCGAAATACCCCAGATGGGAATGCCTTCTTTTTCATAGGAATTGATATATTTGCAAAAGTAATTGGCCCAGGCTGTTCGATATTCGTCTTTTATTTTGCCGCCATGGTTCATTTGACCATTGGTTTTCATCCACGCCGGCGGACTCCAGGGTGATGCCAGAATATGTATCGGTGTATTTGCATGGTCCATGGCATCCTGGACAAAAGGAATTAGCAATTCTTTGTCTCTGGAAATAGAAAAATAATTTAATTCTGTATCGCCTGGTGTGTCACAGTAGGAATAGTTGCCAAGAGAGAAATCACAGCTGTTTATGTGCGTTCTTGCCATGCTGTAGCCGTTTCCATTTGTCCCGAAATAGGCTTTAATAATTTCTTCCTTTTTTTCAGTACCCAGTTTATTGTAAACACTTGCAGCAGCTTCCGTAAACGCCCCTCCAAACCCCAGGATCTCCTGGCGGGTCTTATTTTTATATAATTTGATGGTTGGGGCCTCTATGCTCTTTGTAGTCAGCAGGTGAGATATATCCACCTGCTCGACTTTTTGCCCGGTATCCTTGGAAGTAATATATACTGATATTGTTTTTTTTGGTATGCTGCCCATTTAGTTTCCATCTAATCCATTCGTTGAAATGAACTTCTTATACCAGTAATAGCTGTCTTTTGGGATACGTTGCAGGGTTTCAAAATCCACCCAGACCAGGCCAAAGCGCTGGCTGAATCCTTGAGCCCACTCAAAATTATCCATCAAAGACCAGGCAAAATAACCATTGCATGGGGCACCATCTTCAATTGCTCTTTTGAGTTCATTGAGATGTGAACGATAATAATCGATTCGCCTTATATCATTTATTTTATCTTCCGAATTGGGGCCATCGCTATAGGAACATCCATTCTCGGTGATATAAATGTTTAGCACTTTGTACTCATTTTTTAATCTCATAAGTAAATCATAAATCCCAGGTGGGTAAATCTCCCAGCCGAAATCTGTTTCCGGACCCATATCCACATTACGGGGAAGGTTATTCTCTTCGTCGATTTCTTCATTTCTAATAACCGCTCTGCTATAGTAATTCACCCCTAAATAATCCGTTTTAGTAGATATGACATTTAAATCACCCCGTTTAATAAAATTAAGATCCGATTCAGAGATCAAACCCTTATTATTTAGATGTTCAAACACATCCTCTGGATATTCATTATTGTAGATTGGATTAAGATATAAGCGGTTAAACTGGCCATCGTAAAATTTGCATGCTTCCCGGTCATATGAACTATCTGATGCAGGGACTGCAGTATTTAGGTTAAGAGTTATGCCTACTTCTGAATGTTTTGAATTATTCCTTATCTCGGGAATTGCCATTCCATGGGAAAGTAATAAATGGTGTGCAGTAGCAAGACTTTTTACCCAGTTATTTTTTAGTCCAGGCGGTTTACGTCCTTCAATATACCCCAGGTAGCTGATGCACCATGGTTCATTATGAGTAATCCAATGTTTTACCCTGTCGCCTAAATGGTGGCTGACATGATAACTGTATTTTACAAATTCGTCTACAATCTCTCTATTGGGCCAGCCGCCCGCATCTTCCAGACCCTGGGGAATATCCCAATGGTTTAAGGTTATAAACGGTGTTATTTGATTTTCAAGGAGAGTATCAACCAATTTGCAGTAAAAACCCAATCCGGATTGATTTGGTTTGCTCTCACTGCCTGTTGGAAATATTCGCGGCCAGCTGATTGAAAAGCGGTACGCGTTTATTCCCAGTTCCTGCATTAAGGTTATATCCTGCGGCCACAGGTGGTAATGGTCGCAGGCAGTATCACCGTTATCATTGTTTTTTATCTTTCCCGGAGTGTGACTAAAATTGTCCCATACGGATGGACCCTTACCACCAGCTGTTGGCGCACCTTCAATCTGATAGCTTGAAGTAGCTGTCCCCCATATAAAATTTTCAGGGAATGGGTTCTGCTCAGACATGATTAACATCCTTTTCCTTCGTATTCTTGAAAGACAAGCTCTTAAGCCAACCTGGAGAAGCTGCTTTTATTAATTGTTTGGTGTATGCTTCTTTCGGTGATTGTATTAGATCTTCTGCAATGCCTTCTTCCACTATGGAACCGTGTTGGAGTACAATTATCCTGTCCGCAAGATATCGTGCTGAGGCTAAATCATGAGTGATAAATACGATTGTAAGGTTCTTTTCAATGCGCATACGGGCAAATATCTCCAGAATTTCCATGCGTATAGATACGTCCAACATAGATGTGGGTTCATCAGCGATGATCAGATCAGGACTTAGGCTCAGCGCTCGCGCTATTGCTACCCGCTGACGCTCTCCGCCAGACATTTCGTGAGGAAATTTTTCTGCAAATGTAGTACCTGGTCTTAGTCCAACGGTCTCCAGCATTTCATTGATATAGTCAAAAAGTTTTTGTTCAGGTATTAACTGGTGCCTTAGTAGCGGCCTAGCCAAGTGATGATAAACTGTATGGACCGAGTTGAGAGAACCAAAAGGATCTTGAAATACCATCTGGACCTGTTTTCTATATTCTAGGGGCACTCTTCGTGCCTCAGAGATTTTTAAATTGGAGCCTTTTAAGAAGATATCTCCCGAAGTTGGGCGAATTAAGCGCGTTATTAGTTTAGCGATGGTACTTTTTCCACTTCCGGATTCGCCAACCAAACCTATGATCTCACCCGGGAATACCTGGAATGAGACATTGTTAACAACATCGATTGACATTGGATTAAAAATCCCAGAATCATAAAAACTTTTACTAAGGTTTTGAACTTCTAATATGGGTTGATCACCAAGAACAAGGCTCTTTGGCTTGGGAAGCAGACCTTTTTCCCGAGGCCCTGATGCAGATGGAAGTGATCGAATTAATTTTTGGGTATAGTCATGTTTGCCGCCACTGCGGATCTTCTGTGCCTTATCCAGTTCCACCAGTCTCCCATTTTTCATGATTGCCACCCGATCAGCAAATTCCAATAATAGGTTGAGGTCATGAGTAATAAAAAGGATTGTAAAACCGAGCTCTTTACGTAATTCAATAATTTTTGCAAGGATCTCACGTTCTACGATCACATCAAGGGCAGTTGTGGGTTCATCCATAATAATGAGTGGCGGCATTAGAGCCAGGGCGATAGCGATTACGACTCTTTGTCTCATCCCGCCTGATAATTGATGTGGATAACTGTCTAGGCGGCTTACATCAATATCGATTAACGACAGCAATTCTTTTGTGCGATCCTCCGCAGCTTTTCCCTTTAGATCACTATGCTCTTTCAGCACATCTTCGATCTGTTCTCTTACAGTTAGAACAGGATTTAATGCATTCAGAGCACTCTGCATAACGATTGAAATTTGTTTCCAGCGGTATTGTAACACTTCAGTATTTGAAATAGAAAGAATATCTTTATTATTGATTATAACCTTACCACCTGTAATAACTGCAGGAGGGGGGAGAGTACGCAGCACTGCCTGTACTACGGTACTCTTTCCACTTCCTGATTCTCCTACTAGGCCAAAAATTTCCCCCTGCTGTATTTCAAAAGAAACATCATTTACAGCTTTTACCGGATCACCGGGCGTGATATAGTTCACGCAAAGATTTTGGATGGAGATGACAGAATTATTCATGATCTTTCACAACTGGAGTTATCCCGTTGACAACCGTATCAATTGGAATCTTCTCACGCCATACCCGTTCTGCAATCAACCGCGGATTGGTTACTTCATCAATGCCAAAATTGATAAGCGTTAGAGCAAAACTCACAATGGCAATACTTAGGCCGGTAGGTACAAAGTTCCACCAGGATCCTGTGAGCAGGGCCATGTCGTTGCTGGCCCAGTAAAGGTTGGTGCCCCAAGTAACGGTGCTTACATCGCCCAATCCCAAAAACTCCAATCCCACTTGTGCGCCAATGGCATAAATAGACGCACCAATGAAAGAAGAGGCAAGGAGAGAGAGCATGCGCGGCATAATTTCCAGGACAATAATTCTGATGTTATGCTCCCCACTGACAATTGCGGCTGATACAAAATCGCGACTTCGAAATGTCATCATCTGGGAACGAATTACACGGGCATTCCAGGCCCACCCTGTAAGCACTAATACGCCCGTTAACGTTGCAGGTCCTGGCGGTAGCCAACTGGCCAGGATCACCATCAGCGGCAGGCCCGGCATAACCAGGAATACATTGATCAGTAGAGATAGAAAATCATCAATACGACCACTATAGTACCCAGATATTCCGCCAATCAGTGCACCGATCAGGACAACCATAATGCCAGTGGTGAAACCAACCAGTAACGTCTGTCGTGCTCCTGAAATAGTCTGGGCCAGGACGTCCTGGCCCTGACCATTGGTTCCTAGCCAGTGTTCCCATGAAGGAGGTGAAAGCGGCGTGCTCAAAAATGCTGTGGGATCCTGGGTAATGAAAGGACCCAACGCAGCAAGAAAAATGAAAAGGAAAATGATCACAACACCTGTTATTGCCTTGCGGTTTCGGAGGATGCCGATGATCCAGCGAGTAAAAATGCTGTCCTGGTTATTGTCCATACTACGTTTATTTCCTTGTCCTTGGATCAAAAAACAAGACGGCAATATCCACCATCCAATTTGCAGCCAGTACCGCAAATGTAATTGTCATGAACAATCCCTGCATGAGCGGGAAATCTTGAGCCCGTACCGCTTGCAGCAGCAGATATCCTTGCCCCGGGTAAGAAAAAATGATCTCTGTTAATAGTGCGCCACTGAGTACAAAACCCAAGGCCATTCCAAACCCGGTGAAATTTGGCAAGATTGCATTCCGTGCCGCATAGCGCAGCATAATTAGGCGTGAAGAAAGCCCCTTTGCATGGGCAAAAGAAATATAATCAGTGCCGAGAGTGGTGATCATAATATTGCGCATTGAAAGCATCCAGCCGCCAAGGCTTACCAGGATCATGGTCAGTGCCGGGAGTGCAGCATGATACAGTGCACTCAAGATGAAAGGCATATTGAACCCAGGCGTTACATCATCTCCATATGCATGGCCAAGAGGAAACCAGCTCAGTTCAAAACCAAAAATATACAGCGCTACCATGGCCAACCAGAAATAGGGAAATGCGCCCACAAATGCCAGAACAGGCGGAAGGGTAGAATCCAGTTTACCACTTCTTTTCCAGGCAATGATGGTTCCCAATAGGGTACCTAAAGAGAAGGAAATAATTAGGGAAAACCCAGCAAGAAAAATCGTCCAAAGAAGGGCGCTGGAGATTATGTTCGTCACTGGCTCAGGGAAATATGCAATTGAAATTCCCAGGTCTCCCTGTAAAATGCTTTTTAAGTAAGACCAGTATTGCCCCAACAGGGGTTCATCGGTTAAACCAAAGGTTTCACGAAGAGCATTTATTGCTTCAGGTTTGAGTTTGCCTCGAAATCGGGCAAAAATAATAGCGGCCGGATCTCCTGGCATCAGCCTTGGAATGAAAAAATTAAGCGTTAATGCCGCCCATGCCGCTATGAAATAAAATCCTAATCGCCTTAGTAGATAGTTTAATGACTGATTCATCGGTTTTGTACGTTCACCAATACAAATAAATTTTCTGGAGCATAATTGGGGGACAAGGTTGCGTATGGATTCTCTGCACTCGGGAAATTTTTAAAATATTTTGTATTGCATTCCGCCCAAGATGGTTCTGCAAAAAGAGGCACCGATGGCGCATGCTCAATAAATAAATGTTGTAGTTTGTATATGATTTCTGTTATTTCGTTCTGATCAGACGTTCGTTCGTACTCTCTGAAAAGTGAGTCTGCGGAAGCCACACTGAAACGGTGCCAATTTACGTCGGCAGTTTCGCCTATCGGTTGCAAATACTCGGAAGACATCATACCTCTATAAAGGGCATAAGGCGTGGTTCCTTTTTCGGCCCAGCCGATGGCCAACTCAAATTCGCCTTTTTGCATGCGGCTTATCCAGGCTCCGAAATCGTAGGTTTTCACTTTTGCTTTTATTCCAACGTTTTTAAGATTTTGACTTACGACTTGAGCGGATCGTATCCAATCGCTCCAACCTGATACAATGATAATATCGAATTCCAGTAGGTGTCCATCCTGCGTATGCCTCAGACCTGTTTCATCTTTATTGAAGCCGGCATCATTCAATAGCATATTTGCCTTTACCGGGTCATATACAGTCCAGTCTTCTCTCTGATTTAAATATGGCGAATGCCACTTAGACATGGGGCCAGATACGCCCGACACATGTGCTGGTTCGGTATAATTATACATGCCAACCTTAACCACGAGTTCGCGGTCAATCGCGTAACTGATTGCTTTTCGTACCCTCACGTCACTGAGTATAGGATCCTGCGTATTCGTATGAAGAAAGGTTGTGTGACCCGTCAGCGGAAACCAATACTTGTGATGTTCAGTATCTTTTGATACGAAGACACGATCAACAGCGGGAATGAAGGCTCCTGCCCAATCCAGGTTGCCGCTAAGTAATGCAAGTGTAACCTGTTCATTGCTGGGGTAGGTTGGAAAAATGAGTTTGTTTATATGCGGCTTTCCTTTTTGCCAGTAGTTGGGGTTTTTCCCCAGTTCCCACAATTGACTATCAAATCGAATAATTTCCGTATAAGGTCCCGTTCCAACAGGGTTTGGATTGGAATATTTCACTGGGTCGTCTATTTTGTCCCATATGTGCTTTGCAACGATTGATTGTGTGGCAAGAGCATCAAATCCAGGGACGTAAATTCGTTTGAACTCGAATTTTACAATAGTATCGGACATTGCAATTACTTCCTTTAAATATCCCCAGGAATCCCGAGTATCTAGAGCACGGTGTTTTCTTTTTACATTAAACGTAAAAGCGACGTCCTCCGCGGAAAATGGTTCTCCGTCAGACCATTTTACACCATCACGAATCAGCATTTCCAGAACTTTATTGCCTTTATCCCATTTATAATCGAGCGCGAGCCATGGCACATATTCCCCTGACATGGAGTTATAAATAAATAATGGTTCATAAATACCTGCGGAAGTTGGCCACCTTGCCGCGCCTGCAGGACTCAAAGGATTAAAGTTTCGCACCCATGATATTTGGGATTCTTGAAAAATTATTAATCCCCGGCGTGCGTTTTGATTTTCTTTATTTTTACAGCCATTGAATACAATAAGCCCAAAGGCGACCATAAGTGTGAATCTCATATTGTCCAATCGCATTTAAACAAATTTATCGCTGATAAACGCGAATATAATCTATATACATTTTCTGAGGAAAAATTGTTTCTGGAGTAGGGCTCCCTGGCCAGTTTCCTCCCACAGCAAGGTTCAAAATTAAGTAAAAGGAGTTGTGGAATGGTTTTACAACTTTACCGGCTTTAGTATCCATCTTAAAAATTGAATCCCCGTCAATTTTGGTCTCTAGATGGTCATTGGCATAGATAAGTTCAAATATATGATATTCATCCGATAATGAATTTTCAATTACTTTATGTTTGCCGTACTGGGCATGTTTGTAGTTATGACTATCGAAATTATCATTCCAGTGTGCTGTTGAATGAATCGTATGATTATTAGCATTTGAAATCGGATTTCCACCAATCATTTCCAGTATATCGATCTCGCCGCATGTAGGCCAGCCAATAGAAGAATGATTACTCCCAAGTGCCCAAAATGCAGGCCAGATACCTTGCCCCCATGGTAGTTTAATGCGGGATAAGATTCGTACGCCTGGCTCAAATTGAAACTTGCCAAGTGTAGTTAACCTGGACGATGTGATACTGCCATCCCTTTTACCAGGCTTCCTGCTAGACCTAGCAGTGATTACTAAGCTGCCTTCAATAATCTCAACATTTTCCGTTGTATACTCTTGCCATTCATTATTGCCCCAGCCATTATTACCATAACCTATTTCAAAATTCCAATGCTCTTCTAAACTTGTTAACGGGTAGTCGAACTCATCCTGCCAAATCAAATTCCACCCTGGTACATGGGTTGTGTTATCTGCCGCTTTGCATGATGTTGTAATACAAAGCAACAAACCAATAAAAAGATTTATAATGTAGTCATTAAACAAAATATTTGGGCTGAATCAACCATCCATATATGTGCTGCCTCTGGTCTTGATTTCCACAGGTAACATGGTCTTATGTCCAAGACTGTCACTTCCATCAGCTACCATATTTTCAATAATACGAATTGCTTTTTTTCCCAGCTTGTAAAAGTCTGTGGCAATGGATGTTAATTCCGGAGTGAATGTCTTACAAAAAGAAAGATTATCGTAGCCGGCGATAATAAAATCATCCGGTATTTGATAGCCATTTTCAATGGCACCTTTCATAAACCCAAAACAGGTATGGTCATTACATCCAAAAATAGCAATGTCTTTCAGGCCCGTATTTTTAAAATCATTGAAAGCTGCTTTCCCCGAAGAGAGACTAAAATCTCCTGCAAATGACCAGACCAACTCCAGTTCATTACTTTCGTGAATATGGTCTAAAAATCCGTTCTTGCGAAATACGGCATCAACCGCAGCTGGCGGCCCTGATATAAATCCAAATTTTGTATAGCCCAACTCTTCAAAATATTCAGCTATCATATAACCGCCGCTGTAAGAGTCAAAAGAAATTGTATCGATCTTTGAATTTTTCATAGGCGTTAATGATAATATTGGATACTGACCCACCCCTTCTTTTAAACGGCTATAATCTATTTTATCCAGGTTCGGAAGGAAAAGACAGATACCGCTGTATTTTTTGCTCAAATTAATAATGTGTTCGATGGGATCATCACTGTGTTTTGCCAGGTTTACGAAAAGGACATCAGAAGCGGTTTTTTTACTGGCCCTGTAAAAACCATGGAATAGAGAAGAATAAAATTCACCTTCGTGTACTTCCGTAACCAGGGCTACTGTTAATTGATCTTCATCAATTGTATCCCCCCCAATAAAAGGATAACCAAGCTTTCGTGCTGAAGCATAAATTATTTCTTCGCTTGGAGTATGTTTTCTCTTGCTGCGATTCAGTGCCCTTGATACTGTAGCAATAGACATTCCCGTATCATCAGCTATATGTTTCAACGTTACACGCAATGCTTTACTTGCCTTTTTTATTAATGAAAAATGATCCATTGAAAGTAAAGATTAAATAGAAGAAATGCAAAAAATTTCCACAAATATGAAAATTATATGCAAATATTTTGTAAAAATAATGAAATATTGTTGCATTATTTTGCAAATTATATTAGAATAGGCGGTCTTGGAAATTCACAATTCGAAACTTAATTGAATAAAACATTGCATATGAGGAGTAATATCATGAAAAAAATGGTAACAACTTTATCTGTGATCCTGGTGCCTTTCTGTCTTTTTGGGCAGCTGGACTATGGCCAGATGATAAACAACTTTGACGCGGCACCTGCAGACCCAAACTATTGGGGGTATGATGCTTCTGAAAATTCTGACAGCACTCTTAGCTTTGTGAATGTGAGTTACGTTGCGGATCCGGTTTCTGAAGGTGCTGGAGCCATGCAGCTTGACTACAGTGCGCATAACATAGAAGCTTGGGGAGGCTATGCTAAAATTTTCCATATGTCGGGTGGTGGCGATGATGGGTCAGGATCACCTATTGAAGGTACTTGGATGATGGCGCCAGTAGCTGGTGCATTGATGGTCGGTCCAGCTGCTAATGATGGAAGCTGGTGGTCAAACTCTGCGGAAGATGTTACTGCAAGAGCTTGCTATTTTGATGATCAGTATGTTTTTAACGCAGACGGTTCATTTAATAATGTTCTGGGTACTGAAACCTGGCTTGAAGCTTGGCAGGGTGTATCCTCAGATCAGTGCGGAGCACCTGTTGCACCCCACGATGGTTCTAATGCGGCGACCTGGGATTATAACCCAGGCACCGGCACGGTTACACTCAATGGATTAGGTGCCTTTCTTGGACTCCCTAAAGCTGTTAATGAAGGAGAATTGAGTTCCGATACTCCTCCTGCAGTTCCAGAATCAATCACTTATACTGTAACCCTTTCAGATAATAACAATACAATGACTGTAGTTATTGAATGTGGAACAGGAGTGTTCTGGACCTTTAAACTTGTAACAGATGAACCGGCACGGGCAGAATCTTGGGATGCGATTTTTGACAATGATCTTACATTGCTTCCCAGGACCGGTGGAGTCTGGGACTGGTCGGGTTATGACAGTATTTCATTCTCTTATTACAATTCGGTCGCACAGATACAATCAGATGGTGGCACTCAGACAGTTCATTTGAGGGTTAACCTTAGCGACTACGGAGATGTTGCAGATCCAGCCAACTACGATGGACTGGGTGAGTATTATTATTCTTTCCATTATATCCTGGATAACGCGCCGGGGTGGAATACCATTACCATGCCTCTTGAGAGAAACGATTCTTGGGATGGCGGAGGGTTTAACCTGACCGGTTGGGCTGGTGATCCTGGTAATGGTGAACTTGACAGTGATGCCATAGGCGGGTTTCATTTTGAATTCTCCATCGATGGCGGTGGAGACAGTACCTGGAATCATGGTACAATCATCCTGGATGATTTCAAACTGACTGGTTCAAAAAATGTGCTCAGCAATGCCGGTTTTGAGCTTGAAGATGGACAGGATGATGGATTCGGCTGGGGCTCTGCCCTTGGCGGCGGACATGCTCAGGTACTTACCGGTGATGGAAATGCCCACAGCGGTGAGAGCTATTTTAATATTGGCGTTACTGATAACTGGGCTGTTTATTACTCAGAAGACAACATACCTGCTCAATATGGCGAGACCTGGCTTTTCAGCGGGTATGGGAAAAATATGGTTTCTGGTGGTGATGGAGGCGGCGCTGCATTTAAGCTTGATGCCAAGGATGCTGATGGTACCGTGGTTGAAACAACTGGTGATGTATTTTTTGTTATGACTGATGAATGGGAAAATCACTCTATTGAATTTGTAATGCCAGAAGGTGCAGTAACAATCACCGCAGTAATAGTAGCATCCCGCTGGGACGGTGTGGCTTGTGACTTTGCCTTTGATGATATGTTTCTTATGAATTCGGGTATACTAGATGTGGTCCCTCCGGTGGCAGTTACAAATGTGGGCGCAACCATTGCTGACTATGCTAATCTGGTCACCTGGGTAGATGTGGATGGTGAAGAAGGTGAGACCTACAACGTATATACCAGTACGGTGCCTATCGAAGATATAACATCTTCCAGTGTGGATGTGGTGACAAGGAGGGCTTTGGAAGGCTCGCCCGCAGCCGTTCATTACCTGCACAACCCGCTGGTGGATACAGAAGTAACTTCCTACTATGCGGTAACCTGCGTGGATGCATCCAACAATGTTGGTGCACCGGGTGTGTCTGGTTCAGTCACCAACACCGCAAGGGGTGTCCCAACAATCTCAATGACTCCTCCGGCGGCTTTCGCAGCGGATGGTGATTTGAGTGAATGGTATGACAGCGGTATTGCACCATTTGAGATTGGAGCGGCAGATAATTCTTATGGTACACCCCATATAGGGTTTGGTGTAGTGGATGATGATGATGACCTGTATGGCACTTTTTTTGCAGCTGTTGATAATGACTACTTCTATCTTGCCGCAGAGATTACCGATAATGATGTCAATACTGAAGGAACCGGCGGATGGTGGACAACTGATGTTGTTCAACTCTGTATTGGATTATATGATCAGCGAGGCGCCAAGCATGTTGGTCAGCAAAGGGGAGCTGAGCCGGATTACAAAATGTATTTCACGCCAGCGGGTGCAAACTCAGACAATGGCGCTGGGGTACTGGCGGCGCACGGTGATGGCAATTATTTTCATTCAGTGTTTAACCCTGATTATGCGTTTGAGTTTAGAATATCGCTTGATTCACTTGTAATTGAAGATGATGCAAGGCTTATCCCGGTGAATGGAATGAGAACCCCTTTCGAGCTTATGATTCATGACAATGACGGGGGTACCTGGGAAGGACAGTTAACCCTTTCAAATACCAATGATGATAATGCACACCAAACCTGTGAAGTTTGGTCCAACACCTGGATCGGAGATCGGTCAACCGTTCTCGAGACTGATCAAGATTTAGTGGCTCATGAATTTGCATTATTTCCAAATTATCCAAACCCTTTCAACCCTGTAACAACAATCAGGTTCTCACTGCCGGAAAAGCAGTATGTTACCCTGCAGATATATAATCTGATAGGCCAGGAAGTTGCTACAGTTATCAATAAAGAGTTACCGGCTGGGTTTCATAATCTAATCTGGAATGCGGAAAACATTCCTTCCGGTGTATATCTTTACAGGCTTGCTTCTAAGGAAAAGGCTATTTCAAATAAAATGATTTTATTGAAATAGCAGCTTGATAGAGTCTTATTATATATAACTATATTATATGACTACACACACAAAAGGGGCAGAAATTATTTTCTGCCCCTTTTTTTATAATATATAGAAATATTAAGTGACTATTTTCAGTTATCTTTAAAGATAGTATTTTTAAATCATGAAGCATATCATAAGTATTCTTATCTTAATTGCATCTGTATTCGGACAGACAACAGGAAAAATCGCTGGTACAGTGTTGGAAAAAGGTTCATCAAATCCTCTAATAGGTACCAATGTTTACCTGGCGAATACCAGTTATGGGACTGCAACGGATGGAGAAGGGCGCTTTACCATGATTAATATTCCGCCTGGTAAGTATGATCTTAGGGTGGATATGATCGGCTATAAATCTGTGCAGGTGAATGAGCTCAAGGTATCGGTAAACAGAACTTCATCTCTGAATATTGAAATGGAAACAACAGTGATCGCAGGAGAAGTGGTAACGGTGGAAGTTGCTCGATTGGCCCAGAAAAAGGATCAAACAGGTACAATCAAGAATATTTCCGGCGAACAGATCAATGCTATGGCAGTAGAAAGTGTTGGGAATGTAGTAAATATGCAGGCTGGTGTTGTAAATGGCCATTTTCGCGGAGGCAGGTACGGGGAAGTAACCTATATGATAGATGGTGTCCAGGTGGATGAAACCTTTGGCGGGTCCAGCGCTGCAGTGGATGTTCAACCGGAAGCGGTGCAGGACCTGGAAGTTATCACTGGTACATTTAATGCTGAATATGGTAGGGCCATGAGCGGAGTTGTGAATGTAGTGACCCGTGATGGTGGACCAAAATTCGAAGGTTCTGCTTCTGGGGCCATGTCTTTCTACAGTACGGACAATACAGATATTTTTATAGGCCTTACTCCAGAACTTAATCGCAGCCAGGATCTAAAGTTTAGCCTTGGAGGCCCTCTGCTAGGTGATAGAGTGACTTTTTTTACCAATGTACGCACACAGGATAATAAGGGCCACTTGAACGGCTACCGCTTATTTAAGGTAGACGATTTTTCGACCTTTTACGGGGATGACCCATCCCTGTGGATCTCCGAGAAGTCTGGTGATAGTACCTATGTGCCCATGAATACCGGTGATCATAAGTCTATACTTTTAAAATTCGGGTTTAAACTTTTTAAAGGAATCCGGTTTTCTCTCCTGAACTCCTATAGTGATGACTCCTGGTTTGGATATGACCATTCCTATAAATACAATCCAGATGGCAGGGGTGGCAGTTATAAGGAAACGTTGTATAATGCGTTCCAGTTGAATCACATGATAAATCCCGGATTATTTTATGAGCTAAAGCTTTCGTACATGGACAACTATAGCGGATCTTATCTATATAAAGACCCGCTAGACTCCAACTACGTGCATGATAAGTACCATAACAATTATGGCTCAGGGTTCTTCACTGGTGGACAGGCCAAAAACCACAGTATGCTGACAATGATTGATCAGACAATTAAATTTGATATCGTCTGGCAGGCGAACCACCGCCATAGCATTAAACTGGGCCTGCTGGGCATAACCCATGCGGCAGACCAACAATGGCGGTCTATAAGAAACAAGTATGATGGGGAAGAGAACCAGCAGGACTCCTATGAACCTGAAATATTTGGGGACACCACCATTTATGCGGATATCTATAAAGTTGAGCCTGTAGAAAGTGCGGCATATATCCAGGATAAGATGGAATTTGACAATATGGTGATTAACATTGGATTACGTTACGACGCATTTGATCCTGCCAGCGTATTTCCGTCAGATGCAAGAAATCCAGCAAACCAGCTGGTCCTGCCCGACTCCATGACTTCGACATATCCCGAGGCACCAATCATTGATCAAATAAGTCCCCGTATTGGTTTTGCTTACCAGCTGGGTAGCCAGGCTGTGCTGCACTTTAGTTATGGGCATTTTTTCCAGATGCCGCCCCTTTATTCCATGTATCAGAATCACAGCTTTCTGATAGGTCCCAATGATTACGGTACCACTATGGGCAACGTAAGACTAGAGCCAGAAAAAACTATTACCTATGAGCTTGGCCTCTGGCAGGAGCTGACCCGCGGCTTGAGCCTTGATGTAGCTCTTTTTTATAGAGATGTTTATAATTTGCTTAGTACTAAAATTATATCTACCTACAACCAGATCGAATACGGACAATACAGCAACAAGGATTATGGCAATGCCAGGGGGCTGGAGATAAAACTGGATATGGGATATGGTTCTTTGAAGGGTATTATGAATTATACACTGCAGTATACACGGGGTAATGCTGATAGTCCCACCCAGACCTTTGACCGTGCCGGCAATAATATGGATCCCGTGAATCGTTTTATTCCCATGAGTTGGGACCAGAGGCATACTCTGAACGGTACAGTGATGTTTTTTGGAAAAAATTACGGTGGCAGCTGTACGGCCTACTACAATTCCGGTTCTCCCTACACTTTTTCCCCCCAGAGCGAGAGTGTCCTCTCTAGAATTAATCTATATCCCAATAATGATTATAAACCTGGTACGTCAACCGTTGATGCAACATTTTATTACAATTTCAAGCTGGCAGGTAGTTTTAATGCAAAAATTGATCTAACGATATATAATCTTTTGGACCGCTTAAATGAAAACTGGGTTAATGGGCAAACAGGTAGGGCCTATACTGCCGTGGTGAAAGACACGGACCTTGCGAGCCACCGCAGTGATTTTAATGAATATGAAGATCGTATTAAAAATCCATCTATGTATTCTTCACCGCGCATGATAAAAATGGCGATTGGTATCAATTTCTGATCTCAATGCAAAGTATAATAATCAAATTCCTCATTTTATTAGTCTCCCTGAATTATCTCATGGCCCAGGGGAAGGAGTATCAGGGTCCTGAAGATTCTGCTGGAGATATTGCGGCCGAAAAAGAAGGCTATATGACTGGAAACCGGGTTTTTATTTATTTTCGTAATACCACGGAGCTTTCAGACTGGCCCAGGGTAAATGTTTCCAAATGGCCCAACAATACCAATGGTTTGAAAATGACCGATGGCATTGGCCTGCTGGTGAGTGCCAAAGTGTATATCGAAGATGATGGGAATGGAATTTCTGTTGATACCATTCCCCTTACTGATCCAATAGATATATATTCTACAGACCACCATACGCTTTATTACCTTCAGACCAGCTACCGTGAAGAGATGGATACGGATCCTACGGGTACAGTTGAATGGGGGTTTTATCCAACATTCGGTTATTTTAACGAGACTGGAGAATATCCCGCTCTTTCGAATATTGCAAGTTCCTGGCCCATTAATGGATGGCCATCCATCGGCTTCGATACTAAATGGCCTGGCGAATGGAATGGCCGGTTTGGACGGGGAGTGACCTACGCGGATCAGGAATCTTATTATGTGGTTAATGATGCTCAGGATCAGGAGAATCTTGGTGCAGAAGACATGGTGCGATATTATCCCAGGCCTGGTCATTACGTGGGGGATATTAAACCTGATGTAACCATTCAGTACGGGGTCCCATGGGGTGGTCTAGGGCTTCGCGTTTCAGTTCGAGGATTTCAGTGGAATAACCCCCAGGCCAGAGACGCAATATTTTGGGAATATTCTATTGCCAATGTTTCTGATTATGACCTCAGAGATGTTGCTTTTGGATACTGGCTGGATAATTCCATAGGCGGTGATGGTGATGATGACCTTGGTTACTTCAATAAGCTGGCAGATATGGCCTATTCATGGGATATTAATGGTATAGGCTTAGGCGGTTTGCCAACAGGTGTTATGGGATTTGCCTACCTGGAGAGCCCTGGACTGGCATACGATTATATTGACAATGATAATGATGGATTGACAGATGAAAAGCGGGATAACGAACCAACTGCAATCATTGGTCCTACAGCGGGGATCACAGATTTGGATGCTTTTCTGGAATTTTATAAACTTAATGCTGAAGACTTAAGAGATCACTGGGACGCGGATGAAGACCAGGACTGGGAAGATGGAGAAGATCTGAATGGTGATGGTATATACCAACTCTCTGAATTCTTTGGTGATGACATTGGAATCGATGGAGTTGGCCCTGGTGAATTAAATTACTACGGACCAGACCTTGATGGATCCGAGTGTAATCATCGGCCCGATTTTATGGAAGGTATAGGCTCTGAACCCAATTTCAACACCACTGATGTTTCTGAGTCAGATATGATTGGATTGACAGCTTTTCGCATGTTCCCTATACCCAGCCACTCCCCTTCCAATACTACAGCATGGTTTAAAAATGATCAGACCATGTGGGAGCTTGTAGGAATGGATACCTTAGAAGAATACACAAGCAATATTTCTAACCTGGTGGAAGTTTTTGCTTCCGGAGCATTTCCTCTTTATCAGGGTAGAGTAGAACGCATTTCCATGTCAGAACTCCATTCTTATGATCCACTGGCAGGATTGAACTCTGAAGATCATACAGCACCTGCCCTCTATGAATTAAAACGTATTGTGCAGGTAATCTATGAAAAAGATTACCGCTTTGCGCAGCCGCCAAAAATGCCTACTATCACAGCAACCGCTGGTGATGGTGAAGTGATCCTTACCTGGGACGATATCGCAGACACCAAAACCAGGGATCCGTTTGTGGGTAACGTGAATGATTTTGAAGGCTACAAAGTATATCGTTCATCTGATAAATATATGACCGATCCAGAGATTATTACAGATGGGTACGGCACTCCAATGTTCAAGAAGCCAATCTTTCAGTGTGATTTATCAGATGGTGTGCTCGGTTTTACTGATTTTGGGCTTGTAAACGGTACGGCATACAACCTGGGTTATGATACGGGGATCACTCATATTTTTGTGGATAATACTGTTCAGAACGGCAGGACGTATTACTATGCCGTTGTAGCCTATGATTATGGTGCTCCTGATATTGGTCCAGGCATTTCACCATCAGAAAACAACGCAGTTATTGAACTGGACGAAGCGGAAGAAGTACGGTCCATCGGGAAAAATGTGGCGATTGTTGTGCCTCACCAGACAGCTGCGGGCTACATACCTCCAACCATAGATGTTGAACAATCAGATATACTGGGTTCGGGCAGTATTGAACCTGTTATCCGGGCATCGGGAGGATTAAAAGCGGATCATAAATATGCATTGACGTTTGGTGTGGATACCATTGCATTAGTGAGCAATTATGATCATGGATTTCAGTATGTAACCAATGAAATTAAGATTTTTGATGAGACCGACAGTACTGTTCTCATCTATGAAGAAAAGCCTGCCAAGTTTGTTGGCTCTAATCTATTATACAGAGATACACTCGAGTACTGGACTTTAAACCCAAGCGGGATAATCTCAACGGATATTATCGATGGCTTTCAGGTAGAGATAGATCCTGCCGTAGAAACTGCTGAATATAATTATGAGACATCGGGATGGATCACTGGTAATGGTATCATGAGGATTACGCCGTCTGTATCAGATGGAGTGAAACTACCCTGGAAGTACCAGATCGTATTTACAGGAAATGATTCAGCTTATGTTGGAGTTATTTCAAATCCTTCCGGTATTCGAAATGAGCTGGGACAATCCATTTCCAGAACCCAGATTATTAATAATCCAGCGCTGAACTTTTACGTTCAGAATACATCATTTATTGATTCTACCACAGGACAATATGAGCTCATGGATATAGTCATTCATGATGTAAACGATAATGATACACTTGATCTCTATGAAGACCGAATTATGGTGGGTGCTCCTACCATAAGCAGGTGGAGAGCTACTGCTTTCGTGATTGATTTTATGCTTTCAACTGAAGCGACCTATCCAGCCCCGGGAGATGTATATCAGGTAGAATGGAAACGACCATTTTTTGAGACTGATACGATACGATTCACAGTAAATACGAGTAGTGCGATTGATGAAGCTGTAATCTCTGGGGACATGAAAGAGATTAAAGTTGTTCCAAACCCTTATGTGATGACCAATATGATGGAGACCCAGGTTTCTAACCCTTTTCTTAATCAGCGTCGTAAACTGCTGTTTACCCATATTCCTGCTGATTGCAGGATCAGGATATTTACGGTCAGTGGTGTTTTGGTGGATGAGATCAACGTTCATAACGAACCGGATAATGGAATTATACACTGGGATATGCTCACCAGGGAAAATCTGGAGATTGCCGCTGGAATGTACATTTACCACGTTGAATCAGAAAAAACCGGTGATACAATGCTGGGTAAGTTTGCGGTCATAAAATAATGGTCAGGATTCTTACAGTTGTTATCACTCTTTTTTCTATCTCTGGGACAGTATTATATGGAGAAATGATCAATCGTTATGGCACCACAGCAGCGAATTTCCTTGAGATAGGTATCGGCAGCCGTCCCAATGCTATGGGAGAAGCATATGTTGCGATTGCAAGCGACCTTACGTCTATATATTGGAATCCTGCAGGCCTTGCGAATGTAAACCGCCCTTCTGCCATGTTTGCCCTCCAGCCCTGGGTCGCTGACATTGATATGCTGTTTGCCGCCGGCGCCATGGCCATACCAAATATTGGTACGCTGGGCCTGGGTATTACGCAGGTCAGTTATGGGGAACAGGAAGTAACTACACTGCAGTACCAGGATGGTACGGGGGAATATTTTACAGCCAATGATCTTGCGGCAACAGTTACATTTTCCAGGAAATTGGTTTCCTGGTTTTCTTTCGGATCATCTCTCAAATACATTAACTCCAGTATATGGCATTCTTCTGCTACTGCGTTCGCAGTAGATCTTGGTGTACAGGTCAGTACTGACTTTTTTTCTTATACAGGACAGGAAAAGGATGGATTGCAGCTTGGTATGAGCATCTCCAACTACGGTACCCGTATGAAATATGACGGTATCGATACTTATCAACCTATCGATATATCAGAGTTCGAAGAAGGGAATTATGGTGATGTAGCGGGTCAATTTAGAACTTCACAATGGGAACTACCCTTACTGTTCAGGGTTGGTTTTGCAATAAAACCAATTGTGACCAATTTCGCTACAATTACACTAGCGGCGGATGCGCTCCATCCCAACAATAATTCTGAGTCAGTGAATGTAGGCATCTCCATGCGAAATACCATCCCTGGATTTGGAGAATTCAGTATTAATGGCGGTATAAAAGCATTGTACATGGATGAAACCAGTGTGGATGCACTCTACTCTGGCAGGAATACAAAATACCGCGCAACTGGCGGTGTGGGGGTAAAACTGAACTACCTTGGAAATCGATCCTTAACGGTAGATTACGCCTATAAATCCATGGGTATACTGGGCAACGTTAACGCCTTCACGGTCGGAATTTCTTTTTAATATTCAGCCATGAAATGGATTTCCCATTTTGGGTTTTTCCTGGTATTGGCATTGTTTATCACGGGATGTACAAAATCCGGGGCAGCTCCAGAGCATGTTATCTTGGCCAAAGTTGGACCCAGAATCATAACCATAGATGATTTCATACGCAGGGCGGAATACAGTATCCGTCCCGACTATTGCAGACAATCCAACTATATTCATAAAAAAATCGTATTGAATTCGCTGATTGCGGAAAAATTGACTGCGCTGGCTGTTGAAAAGTTGGGGAACGATCCTGACAATGTACAATTTCAGGCCTATTTGACCGGCCGCAGAGAACAGGCAATGCGCCAGCGTTTTTATGTGGATACATTCTATTCCCAAACAAACATTGCGGAAAAAGAGATACAATCTTCCTACTCTTTATCCGGGAGAAGAATAAAAGTGAATTTTATTAACCTTCCCGATGAACAGACAGCAATAAAAATAAGACAGCTGCTGCAAAACGGAATTGCTATAGATTCAATTTATGGATTTCTTTGGGAAGGAGCTGTCCCTGAAAAAGAGATCTCCTGGTTTGATCGGGACCATGAGGAAATTCACCAGGCTCTTTTTACCAAGGATCAACATAAAGGCAACGTTCTCGGCCCGATCCGAACGGAGGATGACACATATGTCATTATGACCGTAAATGGATGGATCGATCAACCGGCGATCACAGCAGAAGACCAAAAGCAGCGGTATGAAGATGTAAAAGAACGCATATTGGAAACAAAGGCCAGGAAGGCATACCTAACCTGGGTGGCAGGTATCATGGCAGGTAAATCATTCGAACTGAATCCCCAGGTATTTCAGACCTATGCGGAGCGGGCTGCAAATCATTATATCCAGACTGATTCTGCCAAGCAGTCGGCCTTGAATCAGGCCTTATGGGAACAGCCCATGGTTATGGATCAACCCAAAACAGTGCCAGGTCAAGGAAAGCCGGAATTGAAAGAGGAAATGACCCTTTTTTCTTACGAGGGTGAAGAATGGAACATTGAGCGGTTCCATACCCTTCTTAACAAACATCCTCTGGTTTTTCGGAAACGAAAAATGAGCCGAAGCGAATTCCCTGCTCAGTTGCGGCTGGCCATTGCTGATTTACTGCGGGACGAGGAAATCACGAAAGAATGCTATCGTTCAGGGATAGGCGATCATTGGAGTATCGGCCTGAATATTGAACTATGGCAGGATTCTTATTTCAGCATCCAATTTCTGGATCGGTTTGAAAAAACAGGGTCAGGGCATACCCAGGAACAGAGGCTGGATATGCTGAATCCAATCATAGATTCACTCCAGGCAGTTTATTCAGATCAGATCGAGATTGACATGGATGCCTTTGAAGCCATTGAACTAACAGCCACCGATATGATGGTTACCCAGCGGGGGGTACCTTTCCCAGTTATGGTACCTTCATTTCCGATCCTTACAACAGACAGCCGTTTAGACTATGGTTCAAAAAAAGACTGATTTATGAAATTTCCCAAAATATATTACGTATTATTGCTTTCCTATCTTTTAGGAGCAGAACGCGGGGCTGAACTGCGCACCCGTGAACGAGTTCTTTATGGTAAATTTGAAACGCGATATAAACCTGCCCAAGGCGAGGGTTTGGTTTCTTCTTTTTTTATTTATAATGATGATACCCCTAATACACCCTGGGTTGAGGTTGATATTGAACTTCTGGGACGTTTCCCAAGGGTAGTGGATATGAATAC
>Ga0208411_1000631_pt1 | contig 26487 bp, 23 predicted proteins | sample ETN01SmetaG_4_FD_185793 | JGI IMG/M metagenome (GOLD analysis project Ga0208411, IMG submission 185793) | Marine microbial and viral communities from oxygen minimum zone, Eastern Pacific Ocean - ETNP2014F12-01SV261 (SPAdes) (version 2) | ecosystem: Environmental > Aquatic > Marine > Oceanic ... | reverse complement strand
GGCAACAGTGCCTTACATTATATCTTTGGAAAATGTAATCGTTTTTCAAACAGGTCCATCCCAACCTGGCCGGAATCGGGCATAGCCAGAGTGAATCCCCTCAAATTTCCAGCCCAGGAGAAGAGCCGTCCCTTCGATTTTATCCATTTTCCCGCCTGTGTGAACCGTATTTTTCCCGGGAATCCCCGTGGAGAATCATCCTCGTCTATACTGCATAAGATTGGGCAACATGCAGGTAAAAGGTTAAGTGTATTAGATCAATACGAAGATCAATGCTGCGGCATGGTTTTTGATTCCCGGGGGTACAGGAAAACCGGTAATGAACTCAGAAAAAAACTCCTGAAAAACATTGCTATGCAATCTGACCGGGGCAGGGTACCGGTGATTATCGATCTTTCCCCCTGTACACAATACATTCTTGCCGGCGATACGACCAGCCTGCAGATTTTGGATTCAATCACCTTTATGAACCAGGTAAAGGCAGATCTGAAGCTCTCACCAATACCTGCAGCTGTATTTACCCATCCGGTCTGCTCTTCGCAGAAAATGGGTAATGGTCACCACCTGAATGAACTGGCGCAAGCTTGTGCCGGCAGTGTGGAGACATCCATGGAAGGATTTTGCTGCGGCATGGCTGGGGACAGGGGGTTGCGGGTACCGGAACTCCCCCGTCATGCTGTGGAAACATCAACAAATCCCAGTGCAGAGCTGGGTGTCTCCTCCAGCCGGACCTGCGAAATGGGCCTCAAGGAATATACAGGATTGGAATTTATCAGTATGGAAGAACTGGTAATGCGGGCAATTGCAAATTCTACTTGATTTGATCAATACCGATTCAGGCTTAATTTTTGTGATCCTATTCAAATCAATAATATGAAATCGGTCCCATTCAAAATTATATTTGCGGCTGCAATACTTTCTACCAACCTGCTGGCCGAGCCCATCGCAGTCCTGGCCGGCAGTCATGGCGATGTTCTGATCAAACGCATGGGCAGGGACGCATTTTCTGAGAAAGCGACACTTGGCGTCTCGTTGAACAACGGCGATGCTTTAAAAGTAGGGGCGCTTTCTTATGCTTCTGTCATGTATATCAATGATAAATCGGTTGTCAAACTGCGTGAAAATACCCAGTTGCAATTGATGGATACCCAGAATACTCGAACGGTAGACGTGGATTTTGGTACAATGCTTAGCACGGTGATGAAGGAAGGCCGCCGCAAAACATTTCGGGTGCAAACCCCCTCGAGTGTGGCCAGTGTAAAAGGTACAGAATTTGCATCCATTGTTGATCCGATCAGCGGGGTTGATCAGTTTATTGGAAAATCGGGAAATTTTGATGTGATGAATATGGCCAGCGGTCAGACTGTTTCCGTAGGACCTGGGCAAAAGGCGGTGAGCAATGCTGTGGGAAACTTGGTTCAGGCTCCAGCTACCCCTGGCGAATATCCGCCTGATCCGGAAACAACACCCTACGAGCAGGGACCGAAACCCTCTGAGCGTGAAGCACCGAAGAAATCAACCCAAACGAAGCCACAACAGCAAAACCAGACCAAACCACAGCCGCAAAAAGAAGCTGCCCCCCAGGAAGATAAAAAACAGGAACCGGAAACAGAACCTGAAACTCAACCCGATGAACCGGATGCACCTGATACGGGGGTTGAAGGGAAAAAACCGCCTGCGCCGCCGAAAAAACCATTCGGTATGGGTTTGGGGATCGGTTCCGCTACTATGGATGGTGTGTTGTACAATCAACTTTCTCTGCGTCCGGAAGTGAACATTGGCAAACTGGGGTTTGGTTTAGACCTGGTCATTTACCTGGACAATGAAGGCAATATTCGCCCGGATGAATGGGATATTAAAAACGACCCATCCATGCTGCTGGATAAAATACTGTTTATTCGCTACGGGGATAAAACCGATCCTGCCTGGGTAAAATATGGCTCGATTGAGGGCATGACCCTTGGATATGGCGGCTTGATGTCTGGATATTCTAATATGATGGAATTTCCTTCAGTACGAAGGGTGGGTATCAATACAGGTTTTAATCTGGGACCGGTCAGTGGTGAAATTTTCCTGGCGAATGTGAAGGATTTCTCACGCGGCGGAACCCTCATTGGATTTCGGACTGCCTACACCATTTCGGATAATTTCCCCCTTTCTATCGGCATGAACTATGTTACGGATGCCAATATGTTCTCTGGACTCAAAGACCGGGATGAGGATACAATTCCGGATGTATTTGACGATTTTCCTGATGATAGTACTTTATGGAATGATACGGATGGCGACGGCTGGCCCGATCCAGGACAGGGGAGCAGTGTACCGGATTCCTTGATCGATATTGATGCCGATGGTGATAATATTGTGGATGGCGATGAAAATGCTGATGAGATTCTTTTAAAAGCCACCCCATTCAGTCTTCAGGATAATAAAGCCAGTGTGAGCGGCTGGGCTGTTGATATAGGGTATCCGCTTTTACAAAGCAGCATCATTGATCTCACCGTTTACGCTGAATACAACAGCCTGAGTTTTCCCACTTCTGTAGCCTTAGATACCGTTTCTTTCAATCGTCCTGAGCGTTCGGGCACAGGGCTATCCATCCCCGGCATACGATCATCTCTCTTTGGTCTGCTTCACCTCTCCCTCGAATATCGACTCATTAACGGTTCTTATGTACCTCAGTTCTTTGACCAGTCCTATGATCTGAACCGAGTGGTAACCCAATCTTCCGCAGGCGCCACAAGTATCCAAACCAAGGATATGTTTGTGTTCACTGATTCGTCCGGGGCCACTTCCTCACAAGGACTGTTTGGTTCGGCATCCCTGGACCTGTTCAGTCTAGCCACTTTCTCAGCTTCCTATGCCAATATGAGAATGGATACCACGGATTACAAAAGCTTTTATGCCTTTATAAACCTGAATGCGGAAAATATTCCCAAGGTGAGTACCGCCATGGCCTACTACCAAAGGAATAATGATGATAACCCATTTGATTTTGAGAATCCCACCGTGAACACGGTCATGGGCTACCGGGTAGGCTACGAATTGAGCAAGGGGGTGAGTCTTATCTGGGATTTTCGCCAGTATTACCGCGATGACGGCACCGGAAAACTGCAACCCATCAAACAGACAACAGTCGAAACTGCTTTTAATTTCTAAACCTGATCCGGGATGAAAAAATTAATCTTTTTTACCATATTCAGTTTTCTTCGGGCCCAGGGGGAAGTGCAGGCATTAAGCCCCAGGGTCGGGACCGAGATTGATATACATGAAAACAGATTCTACCGTATATTCCCCGGGGAAAAAGGGTTTGTGAGTGCCCAGATCCTGACCGCGGGACCCAATGAATTCCGGGTAAAGATTATCAAAGAAATCAATGGGCAAAGAGTTCAAAAGACGTCTACCTTTACCCTGCGTAAATTTATTGCACTGCAGACACATGTGAATGGACAGCCGGAGCTTACAAAAGAAGCATTAAACGAACTGTACAAAGGAATGCACTTTTTGCAGGCAGCAAAAATTGTGGCTGAAATACCAAAACCCCAATTTGTAAAAATCAAACATTCAGGCAGTAAAAAACTAAAAGGTACCCTGTTGAGTTTTGAAAATGAAATATTACAAGTCCAGACACCAACCAGCGTTGAATGGGTTCCCCTGGATCGTATGGAAGGGATTTCTTACCGTATGACAACCGGGGAATATTTATTTTTAAAACCATATATATTTGCAATCAGTGCTGCACTGGGTTTCGGAATCGGACAGGTTTATAATTCGCAGCGCAAACCTGAAACAGATATCAAATGGTATAACCGTTTTTATGGTACAATAATAGGATTGATTTTTAGTGGCGAAATGTTTGATGCTGTCAGTACATTACTGACGCCAAAAGAGACCTTTATTTTGGCTGAAGAGGAATATGAAAGGCTACGAACCCAATAACCGGAGGACATATGCCCAAAAAACCTGACACAGGTGGATCCGAGGATCAGGCGCCAGCCATTGATCCGCAAAAGAAATATTTAATGGACCAGTTTGGTTCTCTTATGGAAAAAGTGGGAGATGGTTTTGGAATCCCATTGCAGGAAGAACTGGTAAGAAGACTGGAACAAACCATTGCCGATTTTCATGAAGAAGTAACAGAATTACTTGAAAACCTGAAAGATAATTCTGAAAAACGTCACGAAAAATTAAAAGAGATCTGGGAAAACCAGGAACTTATAATTGAGGATGAAGGTGAAGCGGAAGAAGGCGATGGCGGTGGAGCAGCCCCGGAAGAAAGCGGCCAGGAATTGAGTGACTGGGAGAAACGTGTCGAAGGCATGGAAGAGGGAAAAGGTGATGAAAAACCAGCTGATGAGGGCGAGAAAAAGAAAGAGAAAAAAGGTTTATTTGGGCGTAAGAAAAAGTAGGGCCAAATTCGGGGGTGAGAATTCACCCCCTTTTTTTTATCATATCATTTTTATTCCTTTTCCCGGCACTTAATCGTGCACAGGAACATCTAAAGAACCTGGAGGAATACACTCCACTCCGGAAAAGAGTTTATAGTTTCTCCAAAATAGATTTCATCACTGCTGAGGGTGAGTTCAATGAATCTATCTGTACCCTGGTCATCCCGGATCTGAAAGAGGACAGCCCGCCCTTTGTAGCTATTTACTATAAGCGGGATAATTCGAAGTGGTTCACTGAATCCTTATACCGTAAAAGGCTCAGGTTCAGTTTTAAGGACGGCGTGTTAAAGCTTGACCAATCCAACTTCTGGGACTGGTTTGAAATCACAGAAATAAAAATTGTTGTGATTTATTAAAGAAATCAATTATCTCTTCTTGTAAATTAACGGCTGGTTAATTTGGAAAATTCTTGGCCGTGCTAGATGGGGAATTAGCGGTGCCCTGTAACCTGCAATCCGCTGTAGCAGGGTCGATGTCGCCGCCAGGTCATTACTGAACGGTTTTCATACTCTAAGCGGTGCTGATATTTCAAACTGTGGCAATGGGTGCCCGGTGAATCCCGTCAGGCCCGGAAGGGAGCAGCGGTAAATCGACGCATTCATGTGCCTGCAGTCCACTGGAATGGAATTGGCTGGATTATGGACAATCGGAACCAGGGTGATCGAACGGCGGTGCACGGCCAGATCAGATCTATGATGACATACAAAGTATTATCTCTAAAATGGCGCCCGCAGTCTTTTCAAGATGTGGTTGGACAAAATCATATTACCCAGACCCTGATCAACGCCTTTCAACAGAACCGTATTGCCCAGGGCTATATTTTTGCAGGCCCCCGGGGGGTAGGTAAGACCACCATGGCCCGGATCCTGGCCATGGCGCTCAACGCGGAGGGGGGACCAAGGGCTGATTTTGACAAGGATTCTCCTATCTCAAGGGAGATAGCCAATGGACGTTCTCTGGACGTTTTGGAGATTGACGGCGCTTCGAATCGCGGTATTGATGAAATTAGAAATCTTCGGGAACAGATTAAGTTTACACCCATGCACTGTTCTTTTAAGGTTATTATAATTGACGAAGTACATATGCTTACCAACCAGGCATTCAACGCTCTATTAAGGACACTGGAGGAGCCTCCCGCTCACGGGAAATTCATATTTTGTACGACCGATATCCATAAGGTCCCGGCAACGATTATATCGCGCTGCCAGCGGTTTGATTTTAACCGGATCTCCCTTCACGATATTACGAGCCGGCTGGAGGTTATATTAAAGGCGGAAGAAAAAAACTACGATAAAGAGTCTCTGGTTACCATCGCCCGGAAGGCGGATGGCAGTATGCGCGACAGTTTAAGTTTACTGGACCAGGCGATATCTTATTGCGGGGATGAGATTAAATACGACGGTGTGGTGCAGGCTTTGGGGCTGATTACGGATGATTTGTATTTTGAATTTACCAGGTGTATCCGAGAAAGAGATGATACTGGAATGGTGGAGATTGTATCGCAATTTTCCGGGTTTGGCGTTCCAGCGTCCGAGGTACTGGTGGGCCTTGGCGAACATATCCGCAATTTAATTTATGCCGGTATCAGGGACGGAGGTTCACTCTTGGAGATGAACCAGGAACACAAAGAGAAATATACCACTGAATCATCCAGCTGGGATCGGCGTGACCTGTTGCGTATCGGGCAGTTACTCAGCAATGTATCTGCGGTAATTCGACGGTCCGAAGACCCCTATTTACTCTTGGAAATGACTGCTTTAAAATTGCTGGAGCTGGATGCATCGGTTTCCATTGATGAATTATTAAGTGGCGATTATTCTGATCCAGAAAAGCGGGTAAGTACAATTCAGAAGGTGTCCGCTCCAAAGGTTTTGAAACCTGATGAAAAACAAACAGTGGAATCTGTTCCTGAGACAACATCCAGGGAAAGTAAAGTGTCAGCAGATGCTGCACCTGCACCGGTATTGGATTCTGTTGAACCGGAAGAGGAGGATGCAAATACACCTCTGCCAACTCTGTCCATTGAATCTATCCATGAACACTGGCCCGCGATTATGGAAAAAATCCACCTCAAAAAACCATCTATTGGAGCTGTCCTGGAAGGATGCAGACCATTAAAAATTTCTGGAAACATAATCCTGATTCAGGCATTTGGAAAAAGCGAGTTCAATATAAAAATAATAGAAAAAGGAATCGCGATTGTTGAGGAAATTTTAGCAGAAATACTGCATCAATCGTTGAAAATAAAATTTATTCAAGATGGAGGAGTGAAGCCGTCTGAGAATATTGCTGACTCCAATCATGAGAAACCACAACCGCACCCCGACGATGAAAATACCTTAAACCGCATCGTAGAATTGTTCGATGGAGAAATATTACATTAGGAGAGATTATGTTTAAAGGAAATATGTCAAAATTGCTGAAACAGGCCCAGGAAGTACAAAAGAACATTGAAGCTGTTCAGAATGAATTGTCAGATCTAATTGTGGATGCTGATTCCGGCGGGGGTATGATTCAAGTCAAAGCAAATGGCAAACAGGAAATTCTGGAAATCAACATAGATCCTGAAGCACTGGATGAAGAAAAAGAAATGCTGGAGGATTTGATTATATCCGCTGTGAATAAAGCTCTTTCCAAGGCTCAGGAAGAATCTCAGGAAAAAATGAATGCTGCGGCAGGCGGGATGGTGTCTGGAATAAAAATCCCAGGGATGTAATTGCAGACCTTACCCGCTAGCGCAAACAAGCTCATAGAAGAGCTTTCCAGGCTTCCCGGTATAGGGAAGAAAACAGCGCAACGATTGGCGTTTCATATATTAAAAGTAGATACAAGTATAGTTTATCGACTTTCTGATTCCCTGAAGGATGTCAAAAATAAAGTGCGGTCATGCTCATCCTGCGGGGGAATCACTGAGGAGGAAACATGTGTAATCTGCAATGACCCGAAACGGGACAACAATCAGCTGTGCATCGTTGAAGATGCACCGGATATATATGTTTTTGAACGGACCAATATTTTCAAAGGGACCTATCACGTGCTGGGCGGTGCTTTATCTCCCCTTGATGGTATTGGTCCTGATGAATTAAATATGGACAGGCTCATGGATCGAATCGAGCCGGGAATGGAAATTGTTATAGCCACCAACCCTACGGTTGAAGGTGAAACAACTGCATTATACATTTCAAAGAAACTTTCGGATTCTGACGTGAAAGTTACTCGTCTGGCCAGGGGTATTCCTGTAGGAGGTGATCTGGAGTATACCGATGAAGCCACATTGATCCGAGCCATGGAAGGGAGGACATTATTTTAACAATTCCTAATATTATTACTGTAGGCAGAATACTGCTCACACCCATATTCATATTATGCCTTTTCTATGATCATCCCTGGTCCAAGGTATGGGCACTGGCCATTTTTTTCATTGCCGGTATTACAGATGCCTATGATGGGTATTATGCCCGAAAATATAATATGGTCACACCGGAAGGGAAATTCCTGGATCCACTGGCAGATAAAATACTGGTATCTTCTGCTTTTATCTCCTTTGCAATCATTGGTGTGATCGATTACTGGATGGTGGCCCTGATCATTTTCCGTGACCTTTTTGTGACCGGTTTGCGTATGGCCATGAATCGAAAAGGGTTGGAAATGGTCACATCCAATATTGCTAAGGCTAAAACGATAATCCAGATAAACATTATTGGATTTATTTTAATCGTGTTGGGTATGAAGGGTTTAGCTTTGGCCTGGACCTCTCCTATTCTGGAAGTGGTTAAGGAATATCACCTGATTTACAATTTCACATTGCTTGTAACCCTTTTTACTGTTTTGACCGGCTTTACCTATCTTTATTCCAATCGGAATGCGATTATAGGATTTCTGAAGAGCGAGTGAATTTTCAGATAAAAATAGCCGAAATCATTGGGACGGCCGCGTTTATCGGTCGTCTTCCTTTAGCGCCGGGTACCTGGGGCAGTGCCGCTGCCCTGTTGGTCTGGTATTTTATTGCTCCTTGCATAGAAAGTCCATTATTCCTTTTGATTACACTCGCTTTATTTTTTATCGGCGTGGTTGTTTCTGATATTTTGATTGAAGCCTGGAATGAGGATGATCCTTCCGCTATCGTAATTGATGAATGGGTTGGACAGTGGATCGCTCTTTGGCTGGTTCCACATAGTATCGCCTGGGGCCTGATGGCTTTTCTCTGGTTTCGGTTGTTTGATATTTTAAAACCAGGACCGGTACAGTTGATGGAAGACATGAAATCTGGAGTAGGAGTCATGATGGATGATGTTGTGGCTGGTATTTTAGCCCTGTTCATGACCATGAGCATTCACTATTTCTGGACAGCATGAATGTAGTACTTCTATCTATCGGTAATGAAATTCTAGCCGGTGATACAGTGAATACAAATGCATCCTGGATCAGCAAAAGACTTACAGAACTGGGATGCAGTATAAAAATCCAGATGACCGTTCCTGATGAACAGAACTCCATCCAGGATGCCCTGAAATTCATTCTTAAAAACAATCCCGACCTGGTGATCACCACCGGCGGTTTGGGTCCTACAGAAGATGATATAACCAGGGAAGTTATTTTTGATTTTGTCGGTACAGGCTATGAATTTGATGAGGACTACTGGAAGAATTTGAAACAGAGATTTGAAAGGTTTGGTTTTGATATTCCGGAATCAAATAGATCTCAGGCACTTATTCCCATACAAGGTAAAGTAATACCAAATTCAGTTGGTTCTGCCAGGGGTTTACAATTTCAGATCGATTCCACCACACTGATTACATTGCCTGGTGTGCCTGCGGAAATGAAATCCATGATGCATGAATCGATCATCCCCTATATCCGGGCTCAGGGCGTTTCTACCCCCAATATGAAACTTTTGCGAACCACCGGAATTCCAGAATCTACCCTGATAGAAAAAATCGAGCCCGCTACTGCAAAAGAACACCATTGTACAATTGGATATTATCCCTCCTACTACGGTGTGGACATCCGAATCACCAGCGACGCACAGGCTACCCTGTCCAGACTTTCTTCTGAAATCTCAGATATATTGGGTCATTCCATTTATGCAATCGACAAAATTGATATTGCAGAAGTCGCCGTAGGTCTCGCCGTGGATAAAGGGGCAACATTCGCTGCCGCCGAATCGTGCACTGGTGGTTTGATTGGTCATCGCATCACCGAGGTATCCGGCAGTTCGAAGGCTTTTCTGGGTGGTGTTGTTGCCTATAGTAATGATGTAAAGCAGAAAGGACTGGGGGTACAATCATCTACTTTGGAAAAATATGGTGCAGTCAGTGCAGAGACCGCGGAAGAGATGGCAGAAAATGTTTTATCGGAGTTTCAAGCTGATTATGGTTTATCTGTTACTGGAATTGCGGGTCCTACTGGCGGTACGGAAGATAAACCAGTTGGTATTGTTTATATCGGCCTGGCTAAGAAAGGGACAGTAAAGGTTAAGAAACTGCAATTTGGTGAGCACCGCAGCAGGAACAAACTGAGAACAAGCCAGGCGGCTTTAAATATGCTCAGGCTGGCACTTATCCATGAATGAAAAATTATTAAGAACATTTTTATCCGTACCGGTGCCTGGGAGGGTAAAATCATTAAAACATATGTTTTATTCATCCATGAAAGATTCCCCTGGCGATATTAAGTGGGTGCGTGATCAGCAGCTGCATCTCACCTTGAGTTTTCTAGGGCATACACCAGAATCAACTATCAATACCATTATTGAATCAGTACAGCAGGTAACCCGCCAGTTTGAACCTATGGAATTAGCTATAAATAGTACCGGATGTTTTCCTGTCCCAACACGTCCCCGGGTACTCTGGCTTGGTGTTGAAGGGCACACTCTGCCATTGATTTCAATGGTGAAACAGTTACGGGAATGCTTGAATACACTGGGTTTCCCATCAGAAGAAAGGGAATATTTTCCCCATATTACGCTGGCCAGGATCCGATACCCGCAAAGATTCACACCGAACATAGATTTATTTCTACAATCGTCCTATGACACGATTGTTTTCCCCGTGGATCGTGTGCAATTTTTCAGTAGTGAATTGTTGCCCGATGGAGCAGTTTATACATTGTTAAATTCGTTTCCGTTAGGGGAAACATGATAAGGAGTTGTTCATATGTCCACTAATACCAAAAAGGCAAAAGCATTGGATCTTGCTATTACACAAATCGATCGTCAGTTCGGAAAGGGATCCATTATGCGACTGGGTGATAATCAATTTTCACAGATGGAAAATGTGATCTCCACGGGCTGTTTATCCCTTGATGTAGCCTTGGGTGTGGGTGGCGTTCCCAAAGGCCGAATCATCGAAATTTACGGCCCGGAATCCTCGGGCAAAACAACCCTGGCCCTGCACATTGTAGCGGAAGCACAAAAATCCGGCAACTATGCTGCATTTATCGATGCAGAACATGCCGTAGATCCTGAATATTCGAAGAAACTGGGCGTGAATACAGAAGAGTTGCTGATTTCCCAGCCCGATAATGGGGAACAGGCGCTGGAAATATGCGAAACCCTGGTACGAAGCGGCGCGCTGGATGTGATCGTTGTTGATTCCGTGGCGGCACTGGTACCTAGGGCAGAACTGGAAGGGGACATGGGGGATTCTCACATGGGGCTACAGGCTCGACTGATGTCCCAGGCTTTGAGAAAACTGACAGGAACAGTGAGCAGGTCCAATACAACAGTAATCTTTGTGAATCAGATTCGGGAAAAGATCGGAGTCATGTTTGGCAATCCAGAAACGACACCCGGGGGTCGCGCACTTAAATTTTATTCATCGATTCGCATGGAAATCCGCAGAATCACCACTCTGAAAGATGGTGGTGAAAGTGTCGGCAACCGTGTCCGTGTCAAAGTAGTCAAGAATAAGGTGGCTCCCCCATTTAAGCAGACGGAATTTGATTTAATGTATGGCCAGGGAATTTCTTTTGAAGGTGATATCCTGGATCTTGCCGTTTCTGGCAGCATTATTGAGAAAACCGGAGCCTGGTTCTCTTATGGCGATATGAAAATTGGTCAGGGCCGTGAGAATTCAAAGCAGTTCTTAAAAGACAATAATGATATTCTTGCAGAAATTATCGATAAGGTCAAGGCATTCATGGGACTCAATGAAGAAGTTGCCGAAAAAGAAACTTAAAATTGTATCTATTTCGTCGCAAAAACGGCGAAAAGATCGCTATACAGTTCAATTCGATACTGGGGACGTCTTCGGGTTATCCGAAGACGTTTTTATTTCCAGTCAGTTAAGAGTTGGCCAGGAAATTACCTGGACAGAATTGGAGGCCATTAAATTACAGGAAGGAATCGCTCGTATCAGGCATTCTGCCCTTCATTTGTTAAGTTACCGGATACGCAGCAAGGCAGAATTATCCCAACGGTTGCTACAGAAGAAGTTTGGTGTGAACCAGGTTGCTTCTGTAATAGATGAATTAGAAAAAAAAGGTTATTTGAATGACCGGGAATTTGCAGCTGTCTTTGTAAGGGATCGGGTGAAAAATAAAAAACTTGGACCTGTTGCTGTACGAAATGAAATCGTGCGTCACCAGATCTCGCCCGAAATTCTGGAAGAGACCATGGAGGATATTTACCAAGAATTCCCCCAGGAAGTACTTATTTCATCTATTATTGAAAAACGCTCAAATACGATAAAAGATAAAACCGTTAAGGAACGGAAAAGATTGATCGATCATTTGAAGCGCAAGGGCTATCATTGGAGCACCATACAGCCCATAATGGCTGTATCCGGCTGGTTGGAACCATGAAATATTTTACTGACCTGGATATTGAATACATCCAGACCGCCATCGGTCGGGCAGCACACAGGAATGAACTGAAAATAATCCATGAATTTTTATACCCGGTCCTTAAAAAGCGGGCCATGCTTCCCAGATCCTATGTGGATCAGATTACAGCTAAGAAAAACCAGCCCGTAAAGGTTATAAGTGAAACCAGGTTTTGCAAGGATAGCGGTGCCTGGCAATCTTATGGGGCTTTATTTCGCAATTTCGCCCTTTCAGGGCTTTGGCCGGAGCACCTGGCATATATCTGGACATTTTTTCCTCCAAAAACCGCTCTGAAAAGACTGCAGGCAGCTAATTGTAATATTTCATTGGGTGTTGCTTCATTTTCGCATCATATTATAAAAATTGCCAACAGAAGTAGAACGGGTCGGGTGATTATTATAGGGATGGCACGTACACCTGCTGTACACCCAGTTGCCAGTCCCGGATGGTTGATTGGCAAAATTTCTATACCAAGGTTCGGAAAGACCATGATGCATGAAAAAAGGATATATAGACAGTTTGCACCTTTTACCAGTCAGTTAAAAGGGTTCTCGGCCTGCGGTTCTCCGGGAAATGATTTAAGAAAATTGTTAGAATTGGTGCCGGATAGTGTGGGACTGCAGTTGAATTTTCCATCAAAATACAAGAGGGGGGATGGAATATTGCTCCTGAATCATACCTTGGCTAATGATGAAGGTAAATTCCCCTTCAGACTGATTAATGATATTCAAGTCGTAGGGCGGATCCTGCCTGAACCGGTATTTAATATAGATTTTGGGGATGGCTCCGTGAAAAAGTGGCCCAGGTCTATTGCAAGAATTACTATTCATCATCATGATGATATTCAGGCAAAAACATATCGCAAAGAAAAAGCAATTCAGAGAAAAGGGAAAAAAAGAGCCTCCATATCTGTGATGAAGAATATGATCCATAAGTATATGGAAAATTCGAAAAAGGCTTTTAATCAATATCTGCATAAATCAGACTGGAATATTTATTCGAATGCCGGCATGATGAATGTGAATGAACATCAAGCTGCTGACTTGGGGATGAGATCCATTGCTGATGCGGTTCGGTATCTGGCTTGCCTGGGAACAACTGTGAAGGCTATTCAACTCAACAGTAATGTAGCCAATAAAAACTTTTTGGCTGGACAGCTATCTGTCTTAGAAGGGTTTCAGTTAAAAAATATCGGTGTAATGGATTTAGGTGAGGATATTCCTGAGGGAAGTTACCATGTATATGCAGCAGGCCAGTCTGTGCCAATCAATACAGATATTCCCGTCGAGGGCGAATTCATTTCTTTGATCGGCAGTTTAAAGGGTGAACTGGGCGGGTCGCTGTACACCGAAATTAGCGGGTACTGCCCTAATGATAATTACCCTGTGATGGATATGATCATGGAATACAATATCAATCAGGCCCTGGCGCAACTGGTTCAATCAAAAATAGTAAAATGGGCACAGACTGTTGAACGTGGCGGTTTGGCAATGGGTCTTTATACACTTTACCGCAGATCAGGAATCGAATGTGGTTTGAAAATCAATATGTCAATGAATCTAAAAGTAGAAGAATACCTCTTTGGTGAATCATTTGGTGCCGCTCTGGTACTCCTTAGTGGAGATGAATTAATGGAATTCCAGCGTCTTTGTATGCATTACAGCGTTCCAGCTACCACCATAGGCCGGGTGAGTTCCGAGAAAGAGATTACTGTCAATAAAGACTTGAAAATTACCCGTGGAATTCTAGAATCCTATTCAACCGCATCATAGGATTAATTACCGGTTTTAACTTGCTTTATTCCTTAAATCTCATGGTGAAATTTAACCAGTTCAACTTTGGATTTGCGACTATGTAACCCGAATAATTAACTACTATAACCATAATAATATATGGATATGAAGATATAATATAAAGTTAAATATTATATAATAATAAAAAAAAATGGGGCAGACTTCACGATGTCCTCGGCACAAGGTGAACGTCTACCCCTTCCACATACCAAAGGTACCAAACCAGCACCTTCAACGCTTAAAGTATTGGTTTATTTGAAACAAGTCAAGAAAAATATTTTTCGAAATATTTAATAGATATTCTATGTGAATACCACCAAAAGAAGTACCGGTGGAGGGAATCGAACCCCCACTCCCTTGCGAGAATCGGATTTTGAATCCGACGCGTCTACCAATTCCGCCACACCGGCATTTTTTTGAAACATATTCCTAATGAAATTATAAGTTTGACTAATACTGTGTCAAGGTGATGGAATTGTTAAAAGGGTGAATTCATTCTAAATTCTAAACACCATAAAACCAAACATTAGTTTTACTGGCTTCTTCTTAAGTAAAAAAATAGAAAAATATTATGATGAATACATCGAAATACTTAATTCAAAATGTAGAGAAATATGGAAATAGTGCTGCCTTGTCCATTAAAGACAGCGATGGGCATTGGCAAACTGATACTTGGAATGATTTCTATCACGCTGTTTTAGATATATCTAAATCTCTTATTGCCTGTGGAGTAGGAATAAATGAAAAAATAAGTATATATAGCTACAACAGGCGTGAATGGTATGCCTGTTACGCAGCTACACAGCTTATTAATAGCGTTGCAGTTGGAATCTATCATACCTGTTCGTCAAACGAGGTAGAATGGGTCGTTTCTAATTCCGATTCAAAAATAGTTTTCGTGGGAAATAATCCTAATGATAATGGCGAGACAGAAAAAATGCCAAATCATAGACTCATGCATGTTATTGATAAACTTGATAATGTTGAATTGGTTGTTATCATGGACGGCGTGGAAAAACTGGACCATGAAAAAATAATTACCTGGGATGAATTCATCGCAAAAGGATCAACGGTAGATGAGGCTGAAATAAACGCACGAAATGATTCTATCCAGCCTGATGATACATCTTCCTTGATCTATACATCCGGAACCACGGGTAACCCGAAAGGTGTAGAATTGACCCATAAGAACTGGACCTTCGAATTAGATTCCGTACTAACAATTATGAAATTCAATCAGGGAGAATTATATGTATCCTGGTTACCCCTTGCCCATGTTTTTGGACAATTGGTTGATAATCATTATTGGATTCGGCGTGCCCTTCATATGCATATTGTGGACAGCCCTTTGAATACTGTCGATTATGCAAAAGAAGTCCATCCCCATCTTTTTATCTCCGTACCAAGGATATATGAAAAAATATATTCGAATTTGAAGGCTGCCATTGATTCAAGGTTAATTTTAAAAATTGGCTTAAAGATCCCAGGGCTTTCTAGTGTTTTCAAAGGGAAATTAAAAGCAGCTGTAGGCTTTGGAGACTTGCGTTTTGCAGTCAGTGGAGCTGCTCCCATTAATCCAGATATACTGAAACTTTTTCAATTCTTGGAAATCCCATTGTTTGAAGGCTATGGTATGACAGAAAACACAGCAGGAGCAACTCTTAACTATGTTGGAAATAATAAAATAGGATCCGTTGGGAAAGCATTTCCGGATACCGAAGTAAAAATTGGAAATGACGGTGAAATCCTCCTTCGCGGCGACCATGTGATGAAAGGGTATTATAATAATGACCAGGCTACAGCGGATACAATTATTGATGGTTGGCTGCATACCGGTGATGTGGGAGCAATAGATTCAGAAGGATTTTTATCAATAACAGGTCGTAAAAAAGAGATCTATGTGAGTTCCGCTGGAAAGAATATTGCGCCGCTTGTGATAGAGGAAACTATGAAATCTATACCGGTTATATCGCAGTGTTTTCTTGTGGGTGATGCACGTAAATTTTGTTCTGCGTTGTTTACTTTGGACGTAGGTGCAATCCTGAGAGATAAAATCGGTTTGGATCCTAATGAAATCCCAAAAGATCCACTAGAACAATTGGCAATGTTAAAAGAAAATGGGCATGAACTGTCCGATTTTACCGAAAGTGATGATTTGAAATCTGAAGTGCACTCTCAGGTTGATGATCTTAACGGTCAATTTTCAAACCCCGAACAGGTAAAAAAATTCTTAATACTGCCACGTGATTTCACGATTGATGACGGTGAATTGACACCTACACTCAAAATACGACGTAAGCAGATCAATGAAAACTGGTCTGATTTGATTGAGTCAATGTACACTGAATAAACGTGGGTGATATATCGTTTTTAGGCTGCGGATCCTGGGGAGGAGCCTTGGGATTTGTAGCTGCCCAGAAAGGGTTTAATGTTACCATGTGGCACCGCAATTCTGCAGTGGTTGAATATATAAAGAAGACTAGGGTGCATTACCTGGTCCCTGAACTGCATTTTCCGGAGAATGTATTGTTTACAACTGATGCCGAGAAAACTGTGAATTCGGCGGATATTATCGTCATTGCTATTCCATCGCAATCTATCCGTAGAGTATTGGAAGATCTAGTACCCACCTTTAATAAAAACAAGATTATTGTCAATGTTTCTAAAGGTATTGAAATTGATACTTTAATGACAGTAAGTGAAATTATTGCAGATGTTATTAAAATAAACTATTGTAATACTGTAACATTATCGGGACCGAGTCATGCGGAAGAGGTGATAGCTGGTTATCCGACCACACTGGTATCTGCTTCAGCAGATCTGGGTACAGCAAAAAGAATTCAGGAATTTTTTTCCAACGAAAATCTGCGTATTTACAGCAATACGGATATTCGCGGTGTGGAGCTGGGCGGCGCCATGAAAAATGTGATTGCCATTGCCGCGGGAATCAGTGATGGCATAGGCTATGGTGATAATTCTAAAGCGGCACTCATGACCAGGGGAATGAGGGAAATCGCCAGGTTGGGATCGGCCATGGGCGCCGACCCATCCACCTTTTCCGGATTAAGCGGTATTGGTGACCTGATTGTAACCTGCCTGAGCCGTTACAGCCGCAACCGCAGGGTGGGGCAACTCATTGGAGAGGGGAAAGTACTTGATGAAATACTTTCTAATATGCGCATGGTGGCGGAAGGCGTTGAAACTGCAAAATCATTACATCAACTCCTGGAAAAATATAAGGTGGAAATGCCCATTTCAGAGGGGATTTACCAGGTGCTGTTTCATGGGGCGGATCCAAAAGATTCTGTAGCAAAATTAATGACCCGGGAACTGAGCCATGAGTCATAGGAATCTATCTATGTTGAATAACTTTTTCCTCCTGTGTAATACCCATGCTTACCCTTGTATTTCGATTGCTAGAACAAGTGCTTCCTAAGCGTTCGATCTGTCGAAGAGGGGAGAACTTGAAAACGGTAAATGACGGGCAAATTTTTCCAGTTTTGTCGTTGCATCCCGCCTTTTTTCATCAATAATCCAAGCATACCATTACCGTGTAGTTTGTATATTTTCATGCCCGATATGCCCGGAGATTTCTTCAGGTATTGATCTTTCCCGATCTGCCATGTTTTAATGATTCACCGCATCACATTATAGCCCCGGTCACCCGGGGTTTTTTGTTTGTGGGATGATGGGTAGATTTGAACTAAATATGGTAAAAGTAATCCTATTGTTACAATTTATTTAAATTAACCAATACAAATTGTTAGCATTGAAAAATAATGATATTTTAAAATGGAAAATTTTTCAATAAGCAAAAAAAAATATCAACATGATTCTTAGAGCTTTACTATCAATATTATTTATTTTTTCATATGTAAAATCACAAACGCGCTACCTAGATGAAATATTTGATGAAGTAACAAAAACGGAAGATGTGATATATGGTAATGCACCTGATCTACCATTTGTGTTTTTGTTTGAATGGAATACTATAGATATTGATCTTGATATGGATATCTATGAACCTGCAGGTGATACAATAACAAATAGACCTGTAATTATTTTTATTCATTCAGGTGCATTTTTCACCGGTAACAATGAAGCAGATGATGTTGTAGCTTTATCCATTGCATCGGCTAAAAGGGGCTATGTAGCAGTCAGTATGAATTATAGGCTTGGATTAAATGTATTAAGTAGCTATAGTAGTGAGAGAGCTGTTTATCGAGGAGTACAAGATGCAAGTGCAGCTATTAGATATCTTCGGGAGCATCACACAGATTACGGTATTGACTATGAAAAGATATTTATTTGGGGCACAAGTGCAGGTTCGTTTATCGGACTTCATTTAACTTTTACAGAAGATGATGAAAGGACCGAGTCAACTTTTGGAGGAGGAGAAGATCCAGATCTTGGATGTATCAATTGCGAAGGAAATGATTATGAGCATGATAGTAAGCCTAATGCAGTTATAAGTTGTTGGGGAGCAATTGGTGATTTAAACTGGATAGATCAGCATAATAATACTCCTACAATTATGTTTCACGGGACATCGGATGCCGTCGTTCCCTTTAATTCAGGTTATCCATTTACAATAGACATATTTTTACCACTTGTCTATGGTTCAAACCTTATTCATAATCGTCTAAACGAATTAAACATAGAAAACGAACTTTATGCTGAAGAAGGGCTATTACATGAATATTGGGGTACCTACAATGGAAGTTGGGCTGGAGGGCCAAATGATTATTTTGACTTAATTAAATATGCTTCATATTCATTCTTATTTAGTCTGTTATACCCATATCTAGTAGGAGATGTAAATACAGATGGATTAATAAATAATCTTGACTTTGCAAATATGTTATCTTTTATCATTACTGAGGATAATCCCAATGTTAACCTATATTATTCAGATTTAAACTATGATGGTCTGATTGATATTTTTGATTTATTATTTTTGCTAGAATTAATATAGTAGAAAACATCCCTTCACCCGGGGTTTTTTGTTTGTAGGGGGTGGCGACGGCATTTATGTTACGGAAACAAAATCCGATGAGATTTCGCAGTTTTATAAATTTATCTTAATTAAATAATAGGATTTACTATAATTTATTTTATGAAAAATCTATTAATCTTTATCTCAATCGTTTTTATTCCGATCTCGCTTTTTTCTCAGAATGATGTGTGTTTTGAATTAGAGGAAAATCCTTACCCCAATCATCCTGCATTTGGAATTTTTTCAAAATATGTAAATGTACTGGGTTGTATTCACATCTATGCTGAATCCAATATTTCTGATGAAAAGGTGCTTCATGTGGCATCCGTTGCCGCAGAACTTTTAGATAATAATGAAGACGGCACTGTAGATGATCTGCTTATTGAAGCATCTCTTACAGAATTAAATACCATTATGCCTGTTTTCCAGTCAGAAAATGGAAATTCGATTGATACATTCTTTGATAATCTTGGTGATGATGGGTGCACTGGCGCTGTATTATTCAGAAATGAAATTGATCCAAACCAACCGGGATATTGGGGAAGCGATGCAACGGTGGAGGAAGTTTTGCACACCATCAATTCTTGCGGACATGTGGAAGTATATCCTTCTCTTTATGCCCTGGAACCAAATTCGTCCTATCTTACTGGTGCTATGGATATTGCTCGGGGCGGTCAATTCATCACCATGCCCAATTCTTATCCCGACGAAGCCTGGTATCATTATGATGATTGGACCTGTGAATACGACTGCATGGCCATGGAATATTTATATTGGTGTATTGTCACATATATGGGCATTCTTTCGGATGCGCAAACTTGTGCTGGCATTTCGAACGAATGGGAACCCTGTACACCGGAATTATTCGAATCTACCGATACGCTCATGTTTAATTTGGTAAATGACACGGAGAACATGCTCCCGCAGTTAGCACCAGACGGGAATTATTGCCCGGCTAATGTGGGAATCGGAAAAAATACTAAACCGGCATCTTTTCCAATTCTTTATAACTACCCAAACCCATTCAACCCGGTAACGCATTTAAGGTATAACCTTCCTGAAGATGCTTTGGTTAATATCACTATTTATGATATGATGGGGAGGCAAGTCAGCACACTGGTAAGCAGTCAGCAAACTGCGGGCTTTAAATCAGTACTATGGAATGCTGACAATGATAAAAGTGTAACCGTATCAGCAGGGCTTTACCTGTATACGATAGAGGCTGGACTGTATAGGCAGACCAAGAAGATGATACTGCTAAAATAGATTTACCCTTTCTACAACATCAAGCCCCGGTCATGCGGGGTTTTTTGTTTGTGGGAGGATGGGTATAATAGCAAGGCACACACATTTTAATGCTATTTTTTGATATTTAGGCTGGTGGCGTGTAATATTGATTATATGAAGAGATTCCAAATTGTATTATTAGTTATGCCACTTTTGTATTGGGCTGGATGTGGAGACGACGAAAATGAAGATAATCCTGTTATTCCTGGTCGTAAAATATATATTGTAGGCAGTGATGACGATGGTGCTTGCTACTGGGTAAATGGATCCAGGGTCGAACTTCCCGGTGGAGCCTGGGTAACAGATATAGTTGTTGTTAATGGAACGGTATATACTTCTGGTACCGGGGAAGGATCCGATGCCTGCTATTGGATTAACAACATTCGTTATGACCTTCCGGGCAATGGAGGAGAGGCTGAAGCAATTGCTGTAGATGGCAGTGATGTCTATGTTGCTGGCTGGTATAATGATGGTTCTTGCTACTGGAAAAATGGGGAACGGATCAACCTGACTACCAATGGAGAATCGATGGCATTTGCTATTGGGATTCGTAACAATGGGGATGTATTTGTTGGCGGTTATTACGTGAACAATCACCATTACGTTATTCCATGCTATTGGAAAAATGGCAATAATAGATCGAACCTTCCTGTACCCACCGGAGGCGATGGGGAAGTCTATGATATTACCTTTGATGAGGATGGCAATATGAGGTATTACGCGGGCTATACAATGAAACCGGATGACCTTACAGGATATGCACCCAAATCTTGTTATTGGCGTCATACAGTTAGAACAGACTTACCCGACGGAACTTCGGACATAAGTCTTTATGGAACAGGTTCTTATGGTATTACAATCGATGGTGGCGATATTTATGTTGCCGGATACACGGATTGGATTGAAGACATCAATAACCCTTATACCACTGGGGGTACATTTCCTCGGTACTGGAAAAACAATACTATTCATGACCTTGAAGGAGGCCCCATGACTGGTTTTGGAACGGGTCAGGCTAATGATATTCGAGTAGCCGATGGGAATGTTATTGTTGTGGGTATTGCGACCCTTGGCCCGAATTATGATGACAGCGGTGAGAGTGCCTGCTATTGGCTCAATGGCGAACTACATTACCTGGAGGACATAAGTGGCGTTAGGAGTGAAGCTAAAGGCGTTTTTATTGACTAATTTTTATTACTAACCTGATATACTTATACCCATATTAGCCAATCAAGTGCGGGTCACCCGGGGTTTTTTGTTTGTGGGAGGATGGGTAGATTATTCTATGCTTGATAAAAATAAAATACAGATATTCACAGATGGAGCATGTAAAGGTAATCCTGGTATAGGTGGGTGGGGTGTTTTAATAAAATATTCCAAAATATCAAATGAATTAAAAGGATTTCAATCGCAAACAACAAACAATAGGATGGAATTAATTGCTGTTATAGAAGGGCTTAAATCAATAAAAGAAGATGCAAAAATTGAAATTATTACCGATTCAAAGTATGTTAAGAATGGAATTAATCAATGGATTGTTAATTGGAAAAATAATGGATGGAAAACTGCCGCTAAAAAGCCAGTAAAAAATAAAGATTTATGGCAAGAGTTAGATGAATTAGTTCAAAATTATAGTATTGAGTGGAAATGGGTAAGAGGTCATTCTGGTCATCCAGGAAACGAAAAGGCTGATCAATTGGCAAACGAAGCTATTTTAGAATTCTATGATGGGAACAGCTATCCTAAGCGACGGGTAATAACGGGCGGTAATGTACCTAAAAGTGGCTAAATTGACCAATTAACCATCTTTTCATAAAACAAAAAAGCCCCTATATTTCAGGGGCTTTCTCGTCGGAGAGAAGTTTAATTAGCCCTTGTAGTTCAATGGATAGAACAAGTGCCTCCTAAGCATTAGATGCAGGTTCGATTCCTGCCGAGGGTACAGACTAAAATTTTAATTGAGGACCATATGTTAAAACCAAAAAAAGAACTATTCCGGAAAGAGATCAAAAGGGATCCGTTTCTGGAGACCATGGATAAAGCTGAAGCGCATTTCGAACAGCATAGATCAAGTTATATGAAAGTTGGTCTGGCTGTTATCGCAGTTTTGGTATTACTCAAATTTTATCTCAACAATAATGCAATGATCAAAGCGTCATCCAGTACGGATATGGGCCAGGCACTGGTTGCCTTGAACACGGGTGATGTGCAAAATGCCAAATTTCAGTTTGAAACAATCATGAATGACCATGAGGGTTCCGAAACGGCCCAAATAGCGGGTTTTTATCTCGGGAAAATAGCATATGAAGCTGGAAACAATGAAAAAGCTCAGGATTATCTCAACCAGTATGTAAAAAGGAAGCCTGTGGATATCCTGATACCACCTGCGACACTGATGCTGGCTAATATTGCGGTAAAAAGTAATAATTATCAGTCTGCTTTGTCCTATCTGGACGAAGGCATAGCTGCCAGCCCGGATGAACATCGTAAGCGGTTATTCAACCTGGAGAAGGCAAAAATAAGTCTGCAGTATGGAAATAAATCGGATGCACGTTCCATTGTGAATAAGGTTTATGGTGAGGATAATCTGAACTCAATGGAGAAACAGATTGCTGAAGAATTACTGGGCGCGATGTCTGGTTAAGTTCCTTGATTAAATATCCCTTTCCCCTTAATTTCCAGGGCTGTATAAGTGGGTTGCGAGACCCACTTTTTTTGTCTGGTTATGAGTAGATTAACAAAAATAGTTGAGAAAAACCTTCTGCCTGAAATGGTCCTGATGAATATTGTGGAAGATCCCCACGGGCACCTGGTGCGTGTGGTTGTGGATGGTGAGCGGCCAATCACAATTTCAGAAACAGCAGAATTGATCCGTAAGATAAAAGCATCCGAAGATACGATGGTTGAGTATCCGGATGGTCTCAGAATAGAGGTGACAACGCCAGGATTGGATCAACCCTTGGAAGAACCGTTCCAGTACCGAAAAAACAGGAGCCGCATGTTGGATATTGTTTTTGAAGATGGAGAAGTGAACCCTAAGACGGTTACTGGAAAAGTGATTTCCGCAAATGACTGCTGCGTTACAGTGGATCACGATGGCAGGGAACTCATTTTAGACTACAGTCAGATCAAAACAGCAAAGGTAAAATTGGAATTCAATTAATTCTGGAGAAATATTTTGATCAATAGAGAACTTATTGAAGTATTTTCTGAAATTGCCCGGGAAAAAAATGTCGAGAGATCAGAACTAGCTACTATCTTGGAAGATCTTTTCCTTTATGTAATAGAAAAGGAATATGGCGATTCTTCAAACTGCAGCTGTATTGTCAATCTTGATAAAGGTGAAATTGAGATCTATGCCGAAAAAACTATTGTAGAAGAAATCGATGATCAAAAAGTAGAAATCACTTTGGCAGAAGCAATTGAAAAAGAGCCGGAAGCAGCAGAAGACCTTGAAATTGGCGATGTGTTCGTGGAGGTGATTGATCCCCAGATATTTGGCCGGCGTCTCATTGTGACTGCAAAACAATTCTTCGCCCAGAGACTGCGGGATGTTGAACGTAATTATATTTATGAGGATTACGCTCACCGAGTCGGCGAAATTATTATTGGCGTGGTACACCAGGTCCAGCGAGATAGTATTTTCATCAACATTGAACAAGCTGAATTGCGCTTGCCGAAGAATGAACAAATTCCTTCTGAACGGTATCGCCGCGGTGATACGATTCGAGCCGTAATTAAATCGGTAGAGATTACATCCAAAGGACCGGATATTGTTGTATCCCGAAGCGACAATCATTTTTTATACAAGCTGTTTGAGATGGAAGTACCTGAGGTCGAAGATGGTATAATAGATATAACAGCTATTTCCCGCAGCCCCGGGAATCGGGCCAAGATCATTGTGAAATCCAACGATCGCAGGATTGATCCTGTTGGTGCCTGCGTAGGGATGCGCGGTAGCAGGATCCAGGCCATTGTGCGGGAAATGAATAATGAAAAGATCGACATTGTTAATATGAGTGATCAGCCTGAAATATTGATCAGCCGTGCCCTGTCTCCGGCAAAACCAGTGCAACTATTCATTGATGATGAAAAGAAATACTGTGTGGCTTTGTTTGATGATGAAAATCTGGATTCGGCCATAGGGCGCAGCGGTACAAATGTTAACTTGGCGTCGCAGGTTACCCAATATCGGATTGATGCCTATGGTGTCAAGCAGTATGAACGTATCCAGGAAGATCATAAAACACCGTTGAGTGATATTGATGGTGTCCCCGAAAAAGTGGCTGTTGTTTTGTCTAAAACGGGAATCAAGAGTGTTTCTGACCTTCTGGATGCGGATATGGAAACTCTGTTGGAAGTAAAGGAACTTGATGAAGGTCTTCTGGATATTATCTATGAAGCGGTTCAGTCGTTTGTGGAACGTGAAATTGAAGTGGAAGAAGAAGTGGAAGAACTGCCTGATTTTCTGGATCTGGAGTTAGAAACTGCCGATAATCCGGATTCCAGTGACGAAACAGCCGATTCGGAGTTACCGGAAAGTGAAGATGAGGTGAAAGACCAATCTGAAGAAGAGGAGAAGGTCAATAGCTCCGATGAGAATACCGGCGATGATGAATTGAACCCGTCTCCGGTGGAAGAAACTGCAGAAAAGGGAGAGACTGCAGCCAAAAGTGTAAATTAATTCATGGCCAAAACCCGAATTTTCCAAATCGCAAAGGAACTGAATATTTCACATACGGATATTCTCAGCTTCTTGAAATCCAAAAAAGTTGCTGTATCAAGCCATATGTCGCCAGTTGATGAAACAGTTCATCAACTGATTATGGCAGAATTCTCCAAGGACAGGGAAACAGTTGAGCGGTACCGTAAAGAGCAGGTACGCAAAGAAATTCACGATGTCCGATTGAAAGAAAGACAGCAGACTACAAAAAAACTTGAATTACTTTCCCTGGATGAACAGCGCGATCTTGAACAAAAGGAAATTGAAATCCAGCGGAAACTCAAAGAGGAAGAGGACAATCGTCAGGCAGCACAGGAGAAGCAGAAAAGAGATCAACAAGAACTGCACCAGCAAAAGTCGGAAGAACTGAAACGAAAGCAGGAAGAAAAAGAGCAGGATTACAAATCAGCCCGGAGTAAAAAAGCCAGGGACCTGAAGAAAAAATTCAAAACCACTAAAAAATTGCGGACCATCAACCTTGAAAATATTCAATCGGAAATAGGGAAAGGGACCAGTAAGCAGCCCACAGCAAAGAAAGATACTAAAGCTGATGATTCGGCGGCGCCAAAATCAATAAAAATGAAGGTCAAGGGTGTCCTGGCTCAGATGGATGTTAAAACCAGGAAGAAAACCTATAAGAAATCGAAAGTAGATCAACAGCCGGAAGAAGTTTCCGATACCGTTAAACCCGTTATTCAGATCGCAGAATTTTCCAATGTGGATGAATTAGCCAAAATATTCGAAGTGACCTCCAGTGACATTGTGCAAACCTGTATTGAATTGGGAATGCTGGTAACCAAGAACCAGAGACTGGACTGGGATGTTGTGGAACTCATGGCAGATAATTTCGGGTTTACAGCGGAAAAGATCACCGATGTGGGTGAAGATCTGCTTTCGTTTGAAGATACAGATGAAGATATTGAAAGTGCTGTGCCCAGAGCTCCCATCGTTACTGTGATGGGACATGTGGATCATGGTAAAACAAGTTTACTGGATTATATCAAAAAGACAAATATTGCGGAAGGGGAATCCGGCGGCATCACGCAGCATATCGGGGCTTATCAGGTGGAATACAATAACCAGATGATCACGTTTCTGGATACACCGGGCCATGAAGCTTTCACAGCTATGCGTGCCCGTGGCGCCCAGGTCACAGATATTGTAATCCTAGTCGTTTCTGCAGATGATTCTGTTATGCCCCAGACGATTGAAGCTATAAATCATACCAAGGCTGCCAATGTCCCAATGATTGTGGCCATCAATAAGATGGATAAACCAGGTGCAGATCCGGAGAAAGTACGCCGTGAATTGTCGGAACATGAAGTATTAACTGAATCCTGGGGAGGGAAAGTGCAGGATGTGGAGATCAGTGCCAAGACAGGAATGAGTATGGACAGCCTGATGGACAGTCTATTA
>Ga0208411_1000630_pt1 | contig 26489 bp, 13 predicted proteins | sample ETN01SmetaG_4_FD_185793 | JGI IMG/M metagenome (GOLD analysis project Ga0208411, IMG submission 185793) | Marine microbial and viral communities from oxygen minimum zone, Eastern Pacific Ocean - ETNP2014F12-01SV261 (SPAdes) (version 2) | ecosystem: Environmental > Aquatic > Marine > Oceanic ... | reverse complement strand
TCTCCTGCGAGGTGGGATGACTGCCTCCATATTCATGAATGGCTACGGTGCGGTCATGTTGTTCCATATTAAAATCACATACGTGCTGATTACTCTCGGTGTTACTGACAGTGTACTTCACTTCCGATCCATAAAAGGGCACCACAAAATCATCGAGCCTTACGGTCCCTTCAGTACCGCAAACATGTGCCCACTGCTGGTTGCCGGTCATAAAGGAACAGTAGTAACTGGCAGTAACGCCATTCTCATAAAACATTTCACCCGAAAACTCCATGGGCACCTGGTCCGGGCTATCGGCGCGCGCCGCCCCCTTTAGCATTCGCCCACTCACTGACTGGGGCATCGCGTAATTCATCACCCACAGGTTGAACCGGATATTGTACCAACCCAGATCCCCAAGGCAGCCCAGGGGTTCAAGATCACTGTGCATGCGGATGTTGCCGGTGAGAAAATCCTCGCCTGCATTAAAACTGAACTGCGAATTGATCCGGCGAATGTCTCCAATACTTCCATCAGTCAAGGTTTCACGTAGCGCATCGAGTCGCTTACTGTGCATGAACATGACTCCATCCATGAACTGCACGCCCGCTTCATTACAGGCAGCAATAATCTCCTCCACTTCAGCCACATCAACACCACAGGGTTTTTCAGAAAGCACGTGTTTGCCGGCTTTGGCGGCCTTAATGATCCACTCCTTGCGCACTCCAGTAGGCAGGGGGATGTACACTGCATCAATATCATCGCGTGCGAGGAGTTCATCATAGCCTTCCACCGCCTCAGGTTTGGTGGGGAACGGGACGTGACTGGAACAGTCATCAATCCATGCCTGCGCCTTGGCCTTGTCCCGGCTGGCCACCGCCACAATCTCGCCATTGCCCGAGAGGGCAACCGATTGCCAGTTTTTGATCCCAATCCAGGCGGCACTCAGAAAACCCCAACGACATTTTTTTTCACTCATAAATCTAATCTATTTACTTGGTAAAACGGGGGGCGACTCTCGCGGCGACCCTTGAGTTTGGCAAGAAATTTGCCTAGCTATGCATGACCTGCCCTCCATCGATATTAATTGTCTGGCCGGTGATGTTGCAGGCATATTCTGAAGCCAAGAAAGCCGCCATGGCTCCAAACTCCCCGGGTTCCTGCCAGCGGCCCAGCGGGGAAATACTTTTGATCTTGGCTTGAGCCCAGTCTTCGTAATCAAGACGTTCCTCCTCTGGCAGGGTCTTTTGCCCCGCCTCCCACACTGACTGGTTTAGACCGGTTTTCACCATGCCCGGAGAGAGGCAATTAGCCCGCACATTGAAAGGCGCCAGGTCCTTGGCGATGACCTGCATAAAATTGATGACCCCGGCCTTGGCCGCACTATAGGGCGGATCAGTGGGGGAACCAATTTGAGCTGCCACGGAGCTGAGAAAGAGAAACGAGCCGGCTTTCGCTTCACGCAGCACCGGTGAAAACGCATGGGCAGCATGCACCGCACCCATTAAGTTGACCTCAAGAACCCGGGACCAATCATCCGGCTCAAGATTCCAGAAAGGACATCCAAATTTCCCGGAACCGACTGCAGCAGCACACACCACGTGACGTACCGATCCCAACGAATTGCCGAACTGCTCCGCCGCGACCTCCACATCCTGAAGCTTTGCAATATCGCCTACTGAAACTTCCGCTTCCAATTCCGCAGCCGTTTTGCGAACCCCTTCATCACAATCCAAAAGCCCCACGCGAGCCCCTTCCTTAACGAAGGTTTCAGCAATTGAACGGCCAATACCCTGCGAGCCACCCAAAACAACCACTCCTTGTCCCGTAAGTCGAAGATCCATTTTGCGCAGTGTTAATCAACCGGTTGCAGAGCGCAATGTTCAACGAAGTATTCCACAATAGTCGCAACGGCCTGCTCATCATAACTTTTCTTTACAGATAAATTACCCCAGACCGGCTGCGGCCAACAAGGATCATCAAGCCTTCTTCCCACAACATGCAGGTGAAGTTGTGGGACAAGATTTCCCAGAGCCCCGAAGTTAACCTTGGGATTTTTCTGCGTCTGCTTGAGATGCCGCGAGATCTCCTGACAATCACTCATAATTCGCGTCAGTTCAGGCGCCGGCAAATCCAATAAATCGACTGCATCAGTTTCCGGCACGAGAATAAACCATGTCACTGCCGCATTACGATGCAACAGCAGGTATCCATTTTTCATCCGGCCAAGAACATGACAGTCCTGTCTCAATTGAGCGTGAAGTTCAAACATCGGTGAAGGGATTTGTACCGTGAGGAAGCGCACTTGCAAAGTCACCAGCGATCGGCACAATCAGCTCCCGTTACCCTGAAACATGAATAAACTCGTTCCTTTCCTGATGGCTGGGCTGGCTTTGCCGGTTTTAAGCGCAAATTATACAGTGGTACCCAACTGGGCCAAGGTTCCCACCGGCGAAAAACAAATCGGCAACATGCACGGCGATGTGGCGGTAAGTTCCAAGGGCGAAATTTATGTCAGCGTCCAGGCCGGCCCGAAGGCCGGCGTACAGGTATATGATAATAAGGGGAACTACCTGCGCAACGTTCCCAAGGCTCCAAATGATTTTCATGGATTTGTCATTCGCAAAACCGGGGATGGCGAACACATCTACGGTGCGCGACTGGGCGGACAAAACATCCTCAAGCTTACCCTGAAAGGTAAGGTGATCCTGGATATCCCTCCCAGCACAATCCCCGACAAGTATAAGAATAAGCGGAACGAAAAATCCTTTGTCCGCCTAACAGCCATGGATGTTGCTCCCAATGGGGATCTCTATGTGACTGACGGTTATTCGACTGACTACATCCATCACTTTGACAAGAGCGGCAAGTACGTCAAAAGCTTCGGCGGCCGAAAAGCGTTGGGTTCACAAACACTCCATAAAATCTGTATCGACACCCGTTATGATCCTCCCCGCATTCTGGGAGCTGACCGGGAAAAGTATCGTTTGATCCATATTTCACTTGAGGGAAAATTTCTTGGAGTTTACGCCAAGGACGTTCTTCGCCCCGCCGCGGTGGCGGTGCATGGAAATCTGGCCGTCGCCGGAGAGATCAAGGGCCGCTCAACCCTTTATGACAAGGAAGGCAAGGTGGTCGCTCATCTGGGCCACAATACCGCCCCGGGCGAAACCGCCACCAACAAGCTGCCGCCAGCCAAATGGCGTCCTGGATTTTTCTCCGCCCCGCACGGCGTGGCCTTCAACGCGGCCGGAGATTTATTCGTTGCCGAATATACCGTACACGGACGCATCCACCGTTTTAATGTGAAGAAATAAAGGTGCTACCTGGCATTAAACAGTTCGAGTTGACCGATCGTGTAGCGATCATTACCGGAGGCTCCAAAGGTTTAGGCGAAGCCATGGGGGCGGGACTGGCGAGTGCCGGAGCCAACCTGATGCTGGTCAGCCGCAATGAAGAGGAAGCCCAAGCCACCGCGGAGAAATTGGCCAGCGAATACAACTGCCAAGCCATTGGCTTTGCCGCCGATGTCTCCAAACAATCAGACACCGAAGCCATGGCCGCCAAGTGCCTGGAGCAGTTCGGGCGTATTGATATTTTAATCAACAGTGCCGGTATCAATATCCGCGGCCCCATTGACGAAGTCAGCTACGAGGAATTCGCCGAAGTACAGCGTATCAATGTCGATGGCACCTGGCTGGCCTGCCGGGCTGTGCTCCCTCACATGAAGGAAAAACAGTATGGCCGTATCATTAACCTGGCCAGCGCCCTGGGACTGGTGGCCATTGCCAACCGTACCCCCTACTGCAGCAGTAAAGGCGGAGCGGTGATGCTCACCCGTTCACTCGCGCTCGAACTGGCCAATGAAGGCATCACTGTCAACGCCATTTGTCCCGGACCCTTTCTCACTCCGATGAATGAACCCATCGCAGAAACCGAGGAGGGCAAGAAATTCATCGTGGGTGCCACCGCGCTCAAACGCTGGGGAGACCTGAAAGAAATCCAGGGGGCCGCCATATATCTGGCCAGTGCTGCAGCCAGCTACACCACCGGTGCCATGATCAGTGTTGATGGCGGCTGGACCGCGCAATAGCTCCACGGCTATTGCGCGAATAGAACAGAACTGTTAGCGTCAAACTGCAAATGCATCGACCTCTGTGCATTCTATTTGTGCTACTGACTTCCCCGGGAAGTTGGGCGGCAACCGTTAATGAACTGCCTTGGTCCTTCAAGCCACTAAAGAGCGCAACCCTCCCCAATATCCAGCAGCCAGACTGGCCTCAAACCCGACTCGATCACTTCATCCTTTCGCGGATGGAAAAGGAAGGACTGCAACCGGCCAAAGCGGCTGAGGATCGCGTAATTTTACGGCGGCTTTACTTTGATTTGATTGGCCTGCCGCCCACCCAGAAGCAGATGGATACCTTCAAGCGCGAAGATTTCGCGAAGACGGTCGATCAACTGCTTGCCTCCCCGCACTACGGCGAGCGTTGGGGGCGCCACTGGCTGGACCTGGCACGCTACACCGACAAGACCGCCAGCTGGCTTAACTCCACCGCCTCGGCCTGGCTCTACCGCGATTGGGTCGTGAAAGCCTTGAATGACGATCTACCCTACAACACGTTTGTTAAAAAGCAGCTGGCCAATGACCTGATGGCCGGGAGCGACCCGAAGGACAACGCCGCATTGGGTTTCCTCGGTCTGAGTCCAACCTACTGGAAGGAACTGCAGTTGCCCCCGGAGATTATCAAGACCACCGTAGCCGATGAATGGGAGGAGCACATGGACGCCTTGGGCCGCACCTTTCTCGGGCTCGCCTTTGGCTGCGCGCGTTGCCACGACCACAAGAGTGATCCGGTGACTCAGGAGGATTACTATGCCATTGCCGGTGTCTTCGCCAGTGTACGCATTACCGATCGACCGATGATGAAGGAGGAGCTTTGGGTGCCCGTGGCCAAGGCCCGCGAAAAGGTGGCGGCACTGGAAAAGAAACTGGCGGAGTTGAAAAAGAAAAAGTCCGCAGCACAGGTTCTCGGCACAAAAGTCCCGGAATTTTCCAGGGATTATGCCGGAGCAATCGAAAAACTAAAACCCACCTTTCACGCGCCATTGAATGTCGCTTCCAAGAATCTCACCCCTGAAAGCGGGGTCCAAATCTTGAAAGACAAATTTGCCACCTTTGGTTCCGGACGAATACGCGGCGAAGTCAAGACGCTCAGGGATGCCTACACGGTTTCATTCTGGTTTCGCAACAACCTGGCCAACAACGCGCGGCCGGTTACCGCATATCTGTTTTCGCGCGGACAGGATGGCGACAGTCGGGCGCCGGGCGATCATCTCGGCATCGGCGGCACTTCCACCCAGGCCGATGGAACGCTCTTTCTTTTCAACGGCAACGTCGCCAAGGGTTCGGTGGGAGGCAAGACGGTCATCGCACCGGGCGGCTGGAACCACGTGGTGTTCCTGCGATCGGGAAGCAATGTGAGGGCTTACCTTAACGGCGCAACCCAGCCGGAGTTTGAAGGGGAAATCAAATCCACCGCTGCCGGCTCCCGGGAGATTTTCATCGGGGGCCGCAACGACCGTTTTGCGCTATTGTCGGGTCACGTGGCACACTTCACTTTTTTTGACCGGGCATTAACGGCCAAAGAAGCCCAGCAACTCCACACGGCTTCCGGCCAACCCAAGGGCTCAAAGACTGAGCCCAAGGAAAGCACCAAGACAGTGATCGCCCAGGCTGATCCCAAGGCGCAAATCGAAAAGGTGACCAGGGAAATGGAAGCCATCAAAAAGAATACGCCGCATTACAGTATGCCACTAGTCAACGGCGTGTCTGAAGCGGCCCTGTTCGTAAACCCCGCCAAGGGCAAGCACGGCACATCTCTGGATTACAAGAAGGGCGAGGCACGCAACCTGTCTCTCCACAAGCGCGGCAACCCCAATATCACCGGCAAAGTGGTGCCGCGACGTTTTCTCAATGCCTTCCCTGTAAAAAACGGCCAGGTACGCCAATTTAAAAACGGCAGCGGCCGACTGGACCTGGCTGAGGCCATCGTGAATGAAGCTGCGCCCCTGGCCGCGCGAGTCATCGTAAACCGGGTGTGGCTGCATCACTTTGGGAGCGGCCTAACCTCAACCCCCAGCGACCTGGGCTCCGGCGGAGACGCACCCACCCACCCGCAACTTCTTAATGACCTGGCCACACGCTTTGTGAAAAACGGTTGGTCACTCAAATGGCTGCACCGCGAGATCCTGCTCTCAGCATGCTGGCAACAGAGCATCCACTCCAATCAATCTCAGAAACTGGATCCTCTCAATAAACTTTATGGGCGCATGAATCGTCGCCGACTGGACGTGGAAGCCTGGCGCGATGCCATGTTACAGGCCAGCGGCCAACTGGATCCCTCCCTCGGCGGTGACCCCATGAATCTTGAATCCAAGGATAACAAACGGCGTACGCTTTATGGCCTTATCCATCGACGCGAACCCAACCAGATGCTGCGCATCCACGATTTTCCCGATCCCACTGCGCACGCGCCCAGCCGCCCCCAAACCATTACGCCCCTGCAACAACTCTTTGCCCTCAATGGCCCCTTTATTCAATGGCAGGCCGAGGCATTGGCGGCAAATTTGATGAAGCAAACCGGCACCGAAGCCAGAGTGAATATCGCCTATGAAAAACTGTTCCAGCGAACACCGCGCCAAACGGAAAGAAAAATCGCGACCGCTTTCTTTAATGGAACCAAAAATGACAAGGCCGCCTGGACGCAGTACACCCACGCGCTCCTGGCCAGTAACGAGTTTCTCTTTATTGAATGATGAACCCACCCTTCTCCATCAACAGGCGTAGTGCCCTTGCCCGCATGGGCGCCGGCATGGGTACCCTGGGTCTATTTAATGCGCTGCAATCCCAGGCGAACCTGACGCCGCACTTTGCCCCACGCGCCAAGCGGGTGATTCATCTTTTCATGAATGGCGGTCCCTTCGGCCCCGACTTCATGGATCCCAAGCCGGCCCTCAAGAAATATGAAGGTCAACGGCCCGAGGGCACGGACCTGCGCACCGAACGCCCCACCGGCGGGCTACTCAATGCGCCTTACGAATACACGCAGCACGGCCAGAGCGGACTGCCCATCAGCAGCCTGTTGCCGCACACCGCAAAGTTTGCCGATGACATTTGTGCGCTGCGCTCGGTGCATACCGACAACCCCAACCACGGCCCGGCACTACTCCTGATGAATAACGGTACCATGACTCCCAAGGTGCCGAGCATGGGTGCGTGGTGCAGCTACGGGCTGGGAACCGAGAACACCAACCTGCCCGCCTACATCGTGTTGTGCCCCGGCCGGCCGGTCCGATTTTCCATCCTGTGGAATAGCGCCTTCCTGCCTTCAAAACATCAGGGCGTGTACATCAATCACTCAAAGATTACGCCCAAGGAAATGATTCCCTGGCTGCGCAACGCCAAGCTCGATACCGCCACCCAACGCAAACAGTTGGATCTTATCTCTGCACTCAACCGGGAGCATCTTGCCACCCAGGGCGGAACCGACAACGCGTTGCAGGGACGCATTGAGGCGATGGAAACCGCATACCGAATGCAGTTTGCCGCTACTGACGCCTTTGATATCGAGAAGGAACCCAAGTCCATACGCGAGAGCTACGGCAAGGGGCATTTTGCCAACGGTTGCCTAATCGCCCGGCGCCTCTCTGAACGCGGCGTGCGCTTTATCCAGGTTTACTATGGCAACGGCCAACCCTGGGACACGCACAAGAACCACAACAAAACCACACCCACTCTCGCCAGGAACATCGACCAACCCATGGCCGCGCTTTTGGGCGACCTGAAGGCACGAGGCCTTCTGGAGGACACACTCATCATGTGGGGCGGCGAATTTGGGCGGACTCCAGTAAGCGAAAATGGCAGTGGCCGCGATCACAACCCGCATGGCTTCCTGATGTGGATGGCTGGCGGCGGGGTCAAGGGCGGCATGGCCTATGGCGAGAGCGACCCGTTTGGTTTCAAGGCCGTACACAACCGCATGCACATCCACGATCTGCATGCCACGATGCTATATTTGTTGGGCTTTGACCATGAAAGGCTTACCTACCGTCTTTCTGGACGTGATTTCAGGCTCACTAATGTATCGGGGGAAGTGGCCAGGGAAATTCTGGCCTAAGCCGGGCTCCCTCAACAGAGTAACTATTATTGAGAAGTTGCGTCTTTTATTGTATAAGAATCCACCGATGAACGATCCCTCAAAGCGCCTTTTGATTGCTCTATTTGTCAGTTGTTTACTGTCCGGCCCCCGGGGTGCTGAGGCGGCTGAGCCGAGTGCCGAAGGGCTGGCATTCTTCGAGAAAAAAATTCGCCCGGTGCTGGTGGAGCGTTGTTACAAATGCCATTCAGCTGAAAGCGAGAAGTTGAAGGGCGAACTGATGCTCGATACCCGCGTGGGCATCCGTAAGGGCGGCGAATCGGGACATGCCGTGGTCCCGGGGAAACTGAAGGAAAGTTTACTGATCGAATCCATTCGGTACGAGAATGAGGATCTGGAAATGCCGCCCAAGGAAAAGTTGCCCGAGGCGGTTATTGCCGACTTTGAAAAGTGGATCATGATGGGCGCACCCGACCCTCGCGAAAACAACGCGGCGATCGAAAAACCGAATTGGCAAAAATCCAGGAACCACTGGTCCTTTAAGGCGCCTCAACAACCCGCTATTCCCAAGGTGAAGCAGGATAACTGGGCTCGCTCGGATATCGACCGCTTTGTTCTGGCCGGCCTGGAGAAGCAATCCCTGCAACCGGCCACCCAGGCCGATCGGCGCACCCTGGTTCGCCGGCTCTTTTTTGATCTGAACGGTGTGCCGCCCACACCGAAGGAAGTGGAGGCTTTTGTAAATGACAAGGACCCCGGGGCTTATGAGAAACTGGTGGACCGACTGCTGGCTTCTGAAAGTTTCGGGGAACGCTGGGGACGCCACTGGCTGGATATCGCACGCTACGCCGAATCCAGCGGCAAGGACGTCAACCTCACCTATCCGCATGCCTGGCGCTACCGCGATTACGTGATTGATTCCTTTAATGCTGATAAACCCTACGACCAGTTCATTCGCGAACAGTTGGCCGGCGACCTGATGCCTCCCCGTGATGACAGCCATCAGGCCGAACTGATGACGGCCACCGGGTTTCTGGCACTGGGGCCCAAGTCACACAACGAACGCAACCGAATGCAGTTCGCCGTGGATCTGGTGGATGAACAGATTGAAACCCTGTCGCGGTCCATGCTGGGACTGACCATCGCCTGTGCGCGTTGTCATGATCACAAGTTCGATCCCATTGCCCAGCGCGAATATTATGCCATGGCGGGAATCCTCTACAATACCGAGACCTATTTTGGCACGGTGGACGGCCCGGGCAACCGCCGAAGCACGCGGCTATTGAATCTGCCGGCAGAAACTGCTGAAGGTCATGGGAAAACCCTGAGCACAACCGAACGTACCCGACTGGAAAAAACGCTGGCCGAAAGCGTGAAGGCCCGCGATGAACTCGTTGCCCAGGGACGGCGGGAACGGCGGGATGGTTCCGGCGACATTCAACGCACCCAGTTTCGTATCCGCGTTGCCAGCAGTCGGGTCAGTGATCTTAAGGAGCGGTTGAGTGGCTACACCGAGAATGGTCAATCCATTCCGAGGGCCATGGGCGTGCGTGACCGCGGCTTTGTGCGCGAAACCCGACTTTTGGAACGGGGAGAAATTAATCAACCGGGCGAACGGGTTGGCCGCGGTTTTGTTTCCATCATAAACCCCGATTTCAAGCCCTTCTTCAACCGGCGCGGCAGTGGGCGAAAGCAAATGGCTGAATGGATTGTCAGCCCTGGCAACCCCCTGACTGCCCGGGTGATGGTCAACCGCATCTGGCACCATCTCTTTGGCCAGGGATTGGTGCGCAGCATGGACAACTTCGGTTCCACCGGCGACGCCCCCAGTCACCCGGAGCTCTTGGATCATTTGGCCCTGCAGTTTGTGGATCAGGAATGGTCCATTAAGAAAATGATTCGTCAGGTTGTGTTAAGCCGCAGCTACCAGATGACTTCAGATTATGATTCGGCCAATTACCAGACCGATCCGGACAATCGTTATCTCTGGCGCATGAGCAAGCGACGGCTGGATGCCGAGTCACTGCGTGACGCCATGCTATCAGTAAGCGGACTGCTCGACTGGGATCGCCCTCGCGGCTCACCGGTGGCCAAGGCGGGTAATGGCCAGATCAACCGCAGCCGCAACCTTCAGGGCCGCGATCTATTGACTGGCTCTGATCACCGCTCGGTATTCCTGCCAATTGTCCGCGACAGGGTGCCTCCCTCACTGGATCTCTTTGACTATGCCGAGCCCTCCCTGGTAACCGGCAAACGCGACGTAACCACCGTTCCCTCCCAGGCCCTGTACCTGATGAACAACCCTTACGTCTCCCGCGCAGCCGACAACATGGCCCGCCGCCTGTTTAATCAAGCCTCTTCAGGACCCGAACGGGTAAGCCTTGCCTTCAAGCTTGCCCTGGGTCGGGAACCCACGACGGTGGAGGCACAAAAGGTAAAACTCTTCTTCGAACAAACCCAAAACCTGCCTGAGACAAAAAACTCAACCAGCCAAAACCGTAGCGGCAGCACCTGGAGCAGCTTCTGCCAGGCACTGCTGTGCAGTGCTGAATTCCGTTATATTAACTAGCCATGAATCCTATTTCTTTAACCTCTCTGAGCCGCCGCGAAATGCTTAAGAGCACCTCGGTGGGTTTCGGTTCCCTCGCCCTGGCGGGTCTGTGTGCCCAGGCAGCGGAGCAAAGTCCTCTGGCCCCCAAGGAACCGCACTTTAAGCCCAAGGCCAAGCGCGTGATCTTTCTCTGTATGCGCGGCGGACCTTCGCACGTGGATACCTTTGATTATAAACCGCAGCTTACCGTTGATGAAGGCAAGCCAGGCCTGGGCCGACGCGGATCCAGCAGCCGATCCAAGCTCATGGCTTCGCCCTGGAAATTTTCCCAACACGGCCAGAACGGCCTATGGATTTCCGAACTCTTCCCGAAGCTGGCCAAGCACGCCGACAAACTTTGCCTCCTAAACGGCATGCACACCGATTTACCCGCCCACCCCCAGGCCTTTGTTAAAATGCATACGGGCAATTCCCAGTTCGTGCGGCCTTCCCTGGGTGCCTGGACCTTGTACGGGCTGGGCACCGAGAACAAAAACCTGCCCGGTTTCATTGTGCTTAGCCCGCAAACCGGCCTGGGCGGTTCACAGAATTACGGCAGCGCATTCCTGCCGGCCATCTATCAGGCCACCCCCATCGGACGGGGCTCACGCAGTCCGCGCGGTGGGAATGGCGCGCAGGTCACCAACATTGCCAACCCGAGACTCTCCAAGGAAAAACAACGCCTCCAGCTGGACCTGGTTCAGGGCCTGAACACCGAACGCCTCAAGCAGGATGAAGTGAACCCGGCCATTGAAGGAGTGATTGAATCCTTTGAACTGGCTTTTCGCATGCAGAGCGAGGTTCCGCAGCTAATGGATATTAGCAAGGAACCAGCCAGGATCCGCGAGGCTTATGGGATCAGCAACCGCGAGACCGCCAGTTTTGCCCGCCAATGTTTGCTTGCCCGGCGCATGGCCGAGGCCGGGGTACGATTTATTGAACTCAATGCAGGCAACTGGGACCAGCACCGCACCCTCAAGACTACCCTCGAACGCAATTGCCAAAGCACCGACCAACCGATCGCCGCATTACTGGCAGATCTGGAGGAACGCGACATGCTTAAGGATACCCTGGTGATGTGGGGCGGAGAATTTGGACGCACCCCGCACGCGCAGAATGGCGATGGCCGCGACCACAATAACCGCGGCTACACCATGTGGATGGCCGGCGGCGGCGTAAAGGGCGGTATAACCCACGGCATGACTGATGAGTACGGTTATGCGGCAGTGGACGGCAGGGTACACATCCATGACTGGCACGCCACCATCCTTCATTTACTGGGCCTGGACCACGAGAAGCTGACCTTCAATTATGCGGGGCGCGATTTTCGCCTGACCAACGTATACGGCAACGTGGCCAAGGAAATTCTGGCCTGAGCCTGCCCTCCCCTCCAATGTAACCACCTTTGTGGGAGTCGCGTCTTTCATTGTATAGGAATCCATCAATGAATGACCCCTCAAAGCACCTTTTAATTGCTCCATTTTTCAGCTGCTTGCTGCTTGGAATCCAAGGCGTTGATGCAGCCACCCCGAGTGCCGAAGGCGTGGCATTCTTTGAGAAAAAAATCCGACCGGCGTTGATAAAGTATTGTTACGAATGCCACTCCGAAGAAAGCGGCAAAACGAGAGGCGGCCTGTTGCTGGACACCAGGGAGGGCATGCTGCAGGGAGGCGACAACGGCAATGTCCTGGCCGGCGACCCCTACACAAAATCGCTGTTCTGGGAGGCAATCAGCTGGGCCGATATGGATATGGAAATGCCGCCCAAGAAGCAAATGCCCGCAGAAGTCATCCAATCATTTCGTTCCTGGCTTCAAATGGGGGCACCGGATCCGCGGAATCGGCAAAAGATCGTGTTGAAATCCAAGGTAGACCTGGATGCGGGCCGAAAGCATTGGGCGTTTAAAAGCCTCACCGCCACACCGGGAGCTACGATCGATTCGCTGGTCTCGGCCAGGTTGACCTCCGCTTCCCTCACCCCGGTTGGACCTGCCGATGCCTCGACCCTGCTGCGCCGAATTTCTTTTGACCTGATCGGCCTGCCTCCCTCCCCGGAGGAGTTGGCAACCTTCAGGGCGGCCTGGCAGCGCAACTCGAAGGCCGCCATCATCGCCAAGGTGGACGAGTTACTCAAGCGACCGCAGTTCGGCGAACGCTGGGGTCGGCACTGGCTGGACGTCGCCCGCTACGCCGAATCAACCGGCAAGGACGTCAACGTCACCTACCCGAACGCGTGGCGTTACCGCGATTATGTCTTTGATGCCTTCAACGCAGACAAACCCTACGACGAATTCATTAGGGAACAGATCGCCGGGGATATGTTGAAGATCAAGTCCGATGCCGAGTGGCAGGAGCATCTCATTGCCACGGGCTTTCTGGCCATGGGAACCAAGGGGCTCAACGAGCGCAATCCGCGACAATCCCAGATGGACGTGGTGGACGAGCAAATCGATATCATGAGTCAGGCCGTGCTGGGACTAACCGTCTCGTGCGCCCGCTGCCACGACCACAAGAATGATCCGATCCCGATGACCGATTACTACGCGCTGGCCGGAATTTTTCTGAGCACCAAAACCTATTACGGGACAATTCCATCGGCCCAAAACCGCCGGTCCACCGGACTGATTCAGCTTCCCCTGGCTGATCCGATGCAGGCAAAGAAGCAACTCACCCCAACCGACATTCAGCGGCTGAAGGATCAACACCGCCAACTCATCATGACCCGGCGAACCGCGCGCAACAACGAAAAGACCTCGCAGTCGCAGTTGGCCAACATCCGCCGACGCATTGCTGAAACTGAAGCCACCCTCGCGGCCCTGAACGAGAACGGCATTCCGGCGACGCAGGCCATGGGTGTACTGGAAACAAAAAAACCCATCGAAGCCAACGCGCTGGTTCGGGGCGATGTAGAAAAGCCGGCACAGAAAGTGCCGCGTGGTTTTCTGCAGGTGCTGCCTGCGGGAGGCCCGGCCACCATTCAACGGGGAGAAAGCGGCCGGCGCGAACTGGCCGACTGGTTGACTTCAAGGAGCAATCCGTTGACTGCCAGAGTGATGGTCAACCGCGTCTGGTTACAACTCTTCGGGGAGGGACTGGTGGCCTCGCCGAATAACTGGGGCCTCACCGGACACAAACCGACGCACCCCAAACTACTCGATCACCTTGCCCTCCGGTTCATGGCCCAGGACTGGTCGGTCAAGAAACTGATCCGCTCCATCGTGCTCTCGGACACCTACCAGCGCAGCTCCCAAATCAACCCCGCCAATTACCAGGTCGACCCGGACAACAAGCTGTTGTGGCGCGCCAATCCGCGCCCCTTGGACGCCGAGGCCCTGCGCGATTCCATCCTCACCGCCGGCGGCGGGCTGGACCTCAAGCGCCCCTACGGATCGCAGGTTTCCCAGGTCGGAGACAAGCGAGTCGGCGGTTCATTTAATCAGGGTCAGATGTCGACCGAGGTACGCTATCGATCGGTCTACCTGCCCATTCTTCGGGACGACCTGCCCGAGGCCCTGGGGCTTTTTGATTTCGCGGACCCAAATGCCTCCAATCCAAAGCGCGAATCAACCAATGTTCCCTCGCAGGCGCTTTACCTGATGAACAGCAAATGGGTCCTGACCGAGGCCGCAGCCATGGCAAAGGATCTGGTTAAGCGCTTCCCTGATCGGGAATCACGAATCAAGGAGGCCTTTCTTCGAATCTACAGTCGCCCCCCCGACGCGGTCGACCTCGCAGCGGCAAATGGCTTTTTCAGTCGCTTCAAGCCGGTGGATCAAAAGGTGTCCAATCCGGAACCCTTCAGGCGCCCTCAAGGGCGTTTTCAACGCAGACCCAACCAAGGACAGCGCCCGCAGGGACAATTCCGGCGACCAGGCCAGGGCCAACGACCCGGGCGCATGGACCGAGCGGGTGGCGGGAGAGGAGGCCCGCAGCAGACCCCAACCATTCCCGCCATGACCGCGGAGGAACAATCGCTCGCCGTGTTCTGCCAGGGATTGATGGCCAGCGCCGAGTTCCGACTACTGAACTGACAATTTTCTGAAATCATCATGGAACAGCTTATTCATCGTCGCGAAGCCCTTCGAACCCTAGCCGGCAGCTTTGGCTCAATCGCCTTTGCCGCCCTGACCACCGGGCAGGCCCGGGCCGAGGCCGGGCAAAATCCTTTGGCGGCCAAGCAACCCCATTTCAAGCCGCGAGCCAAGCACGTCATCTTCCTCTCCATGCGAGGCGCGCCGTCTCACGTCGACACCTTTGATTATAAACCCCGGCTAAATGCCGACAACGGCAAGCCGGGCAAATATGGACCGACCCTGCTGGGGTCTCCCTGGAAGTTTGCCAGGCACGGCACCAGCGGACTTTGGATCTCCAGCCTGTTTCCCCACCTGGGCAAACACGCCGATGATCTCTGCCTGTTGCGCGGCATGCACACCGACCAGCCCAACCATAGCCAGGCCACCCTGCAGACCCATACCGGAAGCTTTCAATTCGTCCGCCCGTCCATGGGGGCCTGGACGCTTTACGGGCTCGGCACCGGGAACTCCGATCTGCCCGGCTTTATCGTGATGGGCGACACCTCGAGCCCGGTCAACTTTGGCAGCTCTTTCCTGCCGGCCATTTACCAGGGCACCCAGGTCGGCGGATCCTCGCGCAGCCGCCGCGGAGACTCCGGGGAGACCGCAGAATTTCCAAACGTCAAGAATCCGCTGCTGGATCCGGCTTCACAGCGCGTCCAGCTCGACCTGGTGCAGCAGTTGAACCGCAACAAGCTTCGTCGGGACGAGCACCAACCGCAGGTGGAAGGGGTAATCCAGTCCTTCGAACTCGCCTTTCGGATGCAATCTACAATGCCCAAGTTGCTGGACCAGTCGCAGGAATCCGAGGCAACCCAAAAACTCTACGGCATCGGCGAAACCGCCACCGACTCATTTGGTAAACAATGCCTGCATGCACGCCGAATGGTGGAATCGGGTGTCCGCTTTGTGGAATTAGCCCACGGATCATGGGATCACCACAAGAACCTGCGTGAAGGGATGGAAACCCAATGCGCCCAGATCGACAAACCCATTGCCGGCCTCCTGGAGGATCTCAAGCGCCGCGACCTGTTAAAGGACACGCTTGTTATCTGGGCCGGCGAATTTGGCCGCACACCGCATGGCCAGGGAGGGGACGGTCGCGACCACAACCACAAGGGGTACACCACCTGGATGGCCGGTGGCGGCGTAAAGGGTGGATTTGGTTATGGAGCCACCGATGAATACGGCTATGAAGCAGTGGAGGACAGGGTGCACATCCATGATTGGCACGCCACCATCCTTCATCTACTGGGCCTGGACCACGAGAGGCTGACCTATCGCTATGCGGGGCGCGATTTTCGCCTGACCAATATCCACGGCAAAGTGGCCAAGGAAATTCTGGCCTAACTTCGACTGCCAAATAATCTATTTTCCACAACATAACTGAAAAAAATCCAGTTTCTGTTGTTGTAGGATAAGTGTCTTCGTTATGTCGGTAACCAGTGTTGCGCGTATGCGTCCTCATGATAGGGTGTGGGCGCACATCATGAAGCCGTTCAGCCATTATTTCAGTGTATTAACCTGCCTCAGCCTTCTGGCTGGCGTGGGAGATGTTTTTGCGGCCGAGTCCACTGCGGAGGGCCTGGCTTTTTTTGAGAAGAAAATCCGGCCGGTACTGGTTGAGAGATGTTACAAGTGCCACTCGGCCGGCAGCGAAAAGGTGAAGGGGGAACTGCTACTCGACACGCGCGAGGGAATTCGCAAAGGCGGCGAATCAGGCCACGCAGTGGTGCCGAAGAATCTGGAGGAGAGTCTACTCATCGAATCCATTCGTTACGGGGATGAGGACCTCGAAATGCCGCCCAAGGAAAAACTTCCGGACTCGGTCATCGCCGATTTCGAAAAGTGGATCATGATGGGCGCGCCCGATCCGCGCGATGGGAAGTCAGCACCCTTCTTCAAGCCGGATTGGACAAAGTCAAAAAATCACTGGGCCTTCAAGGTGCCGAAGCAATCCATCATTCCAAAAGTGAAGGACGCTGACTGGCCACGGACGGATGTCGACCGGTTTGTGCTGGCTGAACTTGAGGAGAAATCCCTGAAGCCGGTGGGCGAGGCGGACCGGCGCACACTGATCCGGCGGCTTTACTTTGACCTGAACGGCCTGCCCCCTTCGCCAAAGGAAGTGGATTCCTTTGTCAAGGACACCGACCCCGAGGCGTATGAGAAACTGGTGGACCGATTGCTGGACTCACAACACTTCGGCGAGCGCTGGGGCCGACATTGGCTGGATGTAGCGCGTTATGCGGAGTCCAGCGGCAAGGAGTCCAACATCACCTACCCGCACGCGTGGCGTTACCGCGACTACGTGATCGACTCCTTCAACGCTGACAAACCCTACAACCAGTTTGTCCGTGAACAGATTGCCGGGGACATGATGCGCGCGCGTGATGACAGACACCGTGCCGAGTTGATGACGGCAACGGGTTTTCTGGCCATCGGACCCAAGTCACACAACGAAGGCAGCCGGTCCCAGTTCGCAGCGGATTTGGCCGATGAGCAGATTGAAACGATGTCGCGCTCCATGCTGGGGCTCTCCATTGCCTGTGCGCGCTGTCACGATCACAAGTTCGATCCCATCGCCCAGCGCGAATACTATGGGATTGCCGGAATCCTCCAGAGTTCCTCGACTTACTATGGCACCGTCGAGACTCAGGGCAACCGAAGGGACTCCAGTCTCAGGACTCTGCCCCTGGAAACGGCCGACTCCAAGGCCAGCCCCCTTACTGCAGAATCGCGTGCGCGGCTGGAAAAAACCCTGACCGACGGCAAGAAAGAACGGGAGAGACTGGCGGCCCAGCGAGTCGAGGACCGCAAGACCGACTCCGTTAATAAGATTGCGTGGAACAAGCAGTTACAGCAGGCCCTGAACACCCAGCTTAAATCCACGCGCAAACTACAGGTGGACGGCAATTTCGGTTCCAATACAAAAAACGCACTGAGGCAATTCCAACGTCTTAAAAAACTGCCGGACCATGGCCGGATCGATGAAGCGACCCGAAAAGCGCTGGGCCTCCCGAGCTTTAGGGAGAAATATGATTCATTCAGATATTTCCAACGAACACGCCGGGTAAGAGATCGCATGAACGTCGCCTCCGCGCAGATCAACAACTATGACGAGAATGGCACGGCCAAACCGCAGGCCATGGGCATGCGCGAGCGTGGCTATGGGCGCGACACACGGCTACTGGTACTGGGACAAGCCAGACGGCCAAGACAGACCGTCTCGCGTGGGTTGGTAAAAATCGTCAATCCGGATTACCGCGTCAGTTTCAGCCGACGCTCAAGTGGTCGACTGCAATTGGCTGATTGGCTGGTGGATGCCGATAATCCCCTGACTTCGCGCGTGATGGTCAACCGTATCTGGCATCACCTTTTTGGTCAGGGCCTGTTGAAGAACATGGACAACTTTGGCTCCACCGGTGGAGACCCGAGTCATCCTGAACTTTTGGATCATCTGGCATTGCGCTTCGCGAAAAACGGATGGTCAGTCAAGGGCATGATCCGCGAGATCGTGCGCAGCCGGACCTACCAACTGGCTTCCGATTACGATTCGGCCAATTACAACGCCGACCCCGACAACCGTTATTTGTGGCGCAGGAGCACGCGACGACTCGACGCAGAATCCATTCGCGACTCGATGCTCTCAGCAAGCGGCCTGTTAAAACCGGACCGGCCGCGTGGCTCTGCAGCGAGCAACGCGGGCGACGGGCGTGTGAGTCGCCAAAGCCGAACCCTGAGAACTACCACCGACCACCGCTCGGTTTTTCTGCCCATCGTTCGCGACATGATTTCTGAGCCACTCAGGCTCTTCGACTATGCCGAGCCCTCGATGGTCACCGGTAAACGCGATATCACCATTGTACCTGCACAGGCATTATACCTGATGAATGACTCCTTTGTCACCCGCGTTGCCGACGCCATGGCCAGCCGGGTGCTTACCGAGCAGGTTTCCCCCGATAAAAGAATCGATCTGGCCTATCAGCTCGCCTACGCGCGACCGCCCAAGCCTGATGAGATTGAAAAGACACAGCAATTTTTCAATCAATACACTATGAGCACCGGTGAAATCAGCCAGCTAAACCGGGGGATGAAGGAACTCATCGAGCCGGTCAAGGAGTTGCAGCAGGCCCTGAACGCCCAGCTCAAATCCTCGCGCAAACTACAGGTAGACGGCGATTTCGGTTCCAATACAAAAAACGCACTAATCCAATTCCAACGCCTTAAAAAACTACCGGACCATGGCCGGCTCGATGAGCCGACCCGGAAAGCGTTGGGCGTCTCTAGCTTTAAGGAGAACCTTGAAAAGATTGCGTGGAACAATGCCGTGAGCACCTTTTGTCAGGCCCTCCTCTGCAGCGCAGAATTTCGTTACCTCGATTAACCCATGAATACCCACATCCACTTTCCACCGAATTTTTCCCGGCGCGACCTGCTCAAGGGGGTCTCCTCGGGGTTTGGTTATCTTGCCCTGGCCGGGATGTGTGCCGAGGCTGCGCCGGCCAATCCGCTCGCGCCCAAGACAACGCATTTTGCGCCAAGCGCCAAGCGGGTCATCTTCCTGTGCATGCAGGGTGGCCCCTCACACCTGGATACCTTTGACTACAAACCCAGGCTCCAGGCCGACGCCGGCCAGGAGATCAAGCAGGCCAACCAGTACCAGAGCACCCGGGGGAAACTGCTGCGGTCGCCGTGGAAATTTACCCAGCATGGCCAGAACGGCCTTTGGATCTCCGAACTCCTCCCGAATCTGGCCAGGCATGCCGATAAGCTTTGCCTGATGAACGGCATGCACACCGATTTGCCCTCCCACCCCCACTCCTTTGTCAAAATGCACACGGGCAACTCACAGTTCGTACGGCCCTCATTGGGCGCATGGACGCTGTACGGCCTGGGCACCGAAAGCAGGAACCTGCCCGGCTTCATCGTGCTCAACCCTTCATCGGGCAACGGCGGCGCGCAGAATTACGGCAGCGCATTCCTGCCGGCCATCTATCAGGCCACACCCATCAGCGGAAGCAGCGGGCAGATCAGCAACATTGCCAACCGCAGGATGTCCCGCGAACGCCAGCGCATGCAGCTCGACCTCGTGCAGGGCCTTAACCAGGGGCGCCTCAGGCAGAAACAGGTCGATCCAAACCTGGAAAGTGTTATCGATTCCTTAGAGCTCGCCTTTAAAATGCAGACCGAGGTGCCTCAACTGATGAACGTCTACAAGGAATCCTCCTCGGTGCGCAGAGCCTACGGTATCGGCAGCCGGTCCACCGATAGTTTTGGAAAACAATGTCTTTTGGCCCGCCGCATGGCCGAGGCCGGTGTGCGTTTCATCGAGTTAAACTCTGGAGGCTGGGACCATCACCGCGGCCTCAAGAGCGGTATGGAGCGCAACTGCCGGGCCATCGACAAACCCATCGCTGCGCTGCTGGCCGATCTGGAGAAACGCGATATGCTCAAGGATACCCTGGTGATGTGGGGTGGAGAGTTCGGGCGCACCCCGCACGGCGAGAGCGATGATGGCCGCGACCATAACAACCGTGGCTACACCATGTGGATGGCGGGCGGCGGCGTGAAAGGCGGCATGCGCTATGGCCAAACCGACGAATACGGCTTTGCCGCAGTCGATGGCCGGATGCACATCCATGACTGGCACGCTACGGTGTTGCATCTTCTGGGCCTGGACCATAAGAAGCTCACTTTCCACTACTCGGGTCGCGATTTTCGCCTGACTGATGTCCATGGCGAAGTGGCCAAGAAAATTCTGGCCTAACACAACCGGAAAAAATCATACTTCTTTTGTCGTGGAGAAGTGCCTTTATTTTTTCGGCAACTAGTGTTGCGAAAATGCGTCCCTATGATAAGGTAAAGCGGTAATCATAAAATCGCTTAGCCATTATTCTACAGCATTTACCTGCCTTTGTCTTTTAGTTGCTAAAGGAGGTATTTTTGCCGCCGAGTCCACTGCGGAGGGATTAGATTTTTTTGAGAAAAAAATCCGCCCGGTATTGGTGGAGCACTGTTACAAGTGTCACTCGGCCAGCAGCGAAAAGGTGAAGGGGGAGTTGCTACTCGACACGCGCGAGGGAATCCGCAAGGGCGGCGAATCGGGACACGCGGTCGTGCCGGGCAACCTGAAAGAAAGCCTGCTGATTAAGGCAATCCGGCATGGGGACGAGGATCTGGAGATGCCGCCCAAGGAAAAGCTTCCGGCCTCGGTCATCGCTGATTTCGAGAAATGGATTCAAGACGGTGCGGCCGATCCCCGTCGCGCAACCCGCCCGGTTGCCAAAGCGGATTCCATCGATATCGAGGCCGGCCGAAAACACTGGGCTTATCAACCACTAAAAGCACCGGCCATCCCCAAAGTGACAGATGCCGCCTGGCCTGCCAACGACATCGATCGCTTTATCCTCGCCAGGCTGGAGTCAGCGGGGCTGCAACCCGGTGCCGATGCAGAAAAAATTATTCTGATCCGGCGGCTTTACTTTGACCTCGTCGGCCTGCCCCCCACCCCGGAGGAGATCACCCGGTTCGTCGACGACAAGTCGCCCGGGGCGTATGAGAACCTCGTTGACCGATTGATAAAATCGCCGCGCTTCGGTGAACGATGGGGTCGCCACTGGCTTGATGTTGTGCGCTACGCCGAATCGATGTCACTGCGCGGACGCTTACTCAAACATGCCTGGCGTTATCGCGACTACGTGATTGAAGCGTTCAATGACGATCTGCCATACGATCAGTTTCTCACGCAGCAACTCGCAGGCGATTTACTGGAGACATCATCAGTCGACGCCCAGCGGCGGAATCTCATCGCCACGACTTTCCTGGTGATGGGTGACGCGCTCCTCGAGAACCAAAACAAGAGCCAGCTCGACATGGATATTGTCGATGAACAGCTCGACGTTATAGGAAAAAGCCTGTTGGCACAAACGATCGCCTGCGCGCGTTGTCACGATCACAAGTTTGACCCCATTCCCACCAGCGACTACTACGCGATGGCAGGGATTTTCAAAAATATTCAGGGATTAAAGCACGCCAATGTTTCCACGAACATGGAAATTCCCTTACCAATTTTGGAGGAGTCAAAACGAGAACTGGAGATTCACAGTTCGGCGGTTACCAAACTGCAGAGCGAAATTAGCGAGCTGAAGCCAAAAATTGCAGGAAACGACCGACTCCCTGTGCAGGCGAAAGACTTACCGGGGATTGTTGTGGATAATCCGGATGCAAAAGCCATCGGCAAGTGGGGTAAATCTGACGGCATTAAAAACCGCGTGGGTTCTGAGTACCTCTTGTCTAAAACCTCCGGTAGCAAAGTCATTTATCCCGTGGCTTTTCCGGATGAGGGCAGATACGAAGTACGCATTACGATTGCCCAGCACGCAAACCGTGCTCCCAAGGCCCATGTGACCGTACTCCATAAGGACGGAAATCAATCCTTTCGTATCGACCAGAGAAAGGCCCCGGGAGCCTTTAACAAGGATAGATCCGATGGCTATTTTCAATCGCTTGGATTTTTTGAATTTCCATCCGGCCAATGGGACGCGGTTGAGATTTCTGTGAAGGGTGGCGGTGGCTTTGTCATTGCTGATGCGGTTCAGTTTCTGCCTGTCGACAACGACGGCAAAGTGACAATCCCCAAGTCATCCCAGCAAGGTAAGCAACTTTTGGCTGCCGAACAAAAGGCCCTCAAGACGAGAATGGCCAAACTGAAGACGGAGCTTTCTGCACTCCAAAAGCGAAAACCCGCCCGTGAAATGGTGAATTCAGCTGTCGAAAAAAAGAAGCCAACGGATTTGAAGATTCATATTCGCGGCAACATCAATAATCTGGGCGCCATCGCTCCACGCGGTGTGCTTCAGGTCGCCAACCATGGCCCTGCTCCAAAGATGCCCACCAGTAGTAGCGGTCGCCTGGAGCTCGCCCACTGGATTGCCGATCCATCCAACCCGTTGACAGCGCGTGTAATGGCGAACCGCGTATGGCACTGGTTGTTCGGCGCAGGACTGGTCCGCACAGTGGATAACTTTGGCACAATGGGTGAATCGCCGTCTCATCCCGAACTGCTCGATCATCTGTCTTTCCATTTCATCCAGAAAGGTTGGTCTGTGAAGAAACTGATCCGGACGATTGTGCTTTCCAGAACCTACCGGCTTTCGTCCTCGCGAGGCGGGCAGCCGGAAGACCCGGAGAATCGACTGTTGGCTCACATGAATCGGCGGCGGCTGGATGCTGAGTCACTACGCGACACGATGTTGTCTGTTGGCGGCACGTTAAAATTAGAGATGGGAGGGGCCACTTTCCCCGCGAATCTTAAAACAGACGTTGGCTTTCAGTTTCAGGAACCACGACGCAGTGTCTACGTACCCGTATTTCGAAGTAGTTTGCCCGAACTATTTGAAGTATTCGATTTCGCCAATCCGAGCTTGGTAACCGGCCGCCGCGACATCAGCACAGTGGCTCCCCAGGCACTGTTCATGATGAATCATCCTTTTGTTCGCACGCAAGCCAGGCTTACCGCCGAACGTCTTCTGAGCGATCCACTACTAAACGAATCGCATCGCATCAATCATGCCTATCTGCAGATTCTGGGACGCCACGCAACGGAGACAGAGGTGTCGCTGGGTCAGGATTTTTTGAAGACGGTGACTGATACGAGTGAGAAGGGCCGGATCGAGGCCTGGACACAGATGGTGCAATCAATGTTTTTGACCATCGAATTCCGTTACATCCATTAAACTAGCTGGTGATTGATGAATCCCCTTAATAATTGCATGACACGACGAGAGGCCCTGAAGCAGTCCGCCTGCGGTTTCGGCAGCCTGGCGTTGGCCGGCTTGTGTGCCGGCTCGGTTCAAGCGGCGAATCCGCTTGCCGCCAAAGCGCCACATCTTCGTCCAAGGGCGAAGCGGATCATTTTCCTGTTTATGCAGGGCGGCCCAAGTCACGTCGACACATACGATTATAAACCGGCGTTATACAAGAATGACGGCAAGAAAATGGCGTTCGACGACGCTCGCACGATTGCTAACACGGGCAAACGCGGTACTTCTGAGCGTGTTATGAAACCAAGGTGGAAGTACAAACAATATGGAGATTCGGGACGTCAGACTTCTGATTTGTTTCGTGAAACAGCAAAGCATTCAGACGATCTCACCTTTATTCACTCGATGCATACCGAAGGGGTCGCCCACGGACCGGCAACGCTGTTTCTGCATTGTGGTTCGACCAGTTTTATTCGACCATCATTAGGATCCTGGGTCACCTATGGACTGGGAACTGAAAATGAGAATTTGCCAGCATTCATTTCTCTGGCGCCTCTCTCGTCATCTGGCGGTGCCCGCAATTACGGCAGCGCTTTTCTTCCCGCAGCAAATCAAGGCATAGCCATTGGCAAGGACGGAAAGTTTGACGCCAACGCCACGATTCGGAACCTGGGCAACACTGATTTGTCGAAAAAGGAGCAACTACGACAACTCCAGTTCCTGCAACGCCTCAACGCCGAGCAATTGAAGGGCGCAAATCAAGACTCTGAACTGGAAGCGCTCATCAGTTCCTATGAGTTGGCGTGGCGGATGCAGAACAATGCTCCCGGTGTGCTCGACCTGAGCCAGGAGACCCCGGGAACGCGGGCGATGTATGGTATCGGTGAAAAGGAGACTGATAATTTCGGTCGGCAATGCCTGATGGCGCGCCGACTGTGCGAAAAGGGCGTTCGCTTTGTTCAAGTCACCTCTGGGTCTGCTGGTGGGGCTAACAATTGGGATCAGCATTCGAAATTGCCCCTACACGAACCACAGGCAAAGGCGGTCGACAAGCCCATCGCAGGACTGCTGCAGGACCTGAAGCAGCGGGGACTGCTGGAGGACACCATCGTCTGGTTCAGCGGTGAATTCGGTCGCGCGCCCTACGCTCAGAATAATGGCACCGGCCGCGATCACAATGCAGGAGGATTTACGACCTGGCTGGCTGGCAATTGCCTGAAGTCGGGTTTTACCTACGGTTCCACCGATGAGTTCGGGCACAAAGCGGTCGAGAACAAGGTCCACATGCACGATCTCCACGCCACCTTGCTTTACCTGCTGGGACTCGACCACGAGCAACTGACTTATCGCTATGCCGGGCTCGATTTTCGCCTGACCAATATTCACGGGGAAGTTGTGCAAGACATCCTGGCCTAATTTAGAAGCCTTGCCTCTAAAGCCCTGGCGCGGCAGTATTTGCCCATGCGTTTTCCTCTATTACTGGCAGGACTAATTCTATCCTTCTCTCTCTCTGCAGCGGACAAGAAACCCAATATCCTGATGATCGCTATTGACGATCAGAATGATTGGATTGGCTACCTGGGCGGCCATCCCATGATCAAGACCCCGCACATTGATCGCCTCGCCAAGCGCGGCACGGCCTTTACCAATGCCCATTGCCAGTCGCCCCTGTGCAACCCATCGCGCACAAGTCTGATGACCAGCCTGCGCCCGGGCACCACCGGCATTTACGGGCTCGCTCCCTGGATTCGTAATGTGCCTGAATTCAAGGACACCGTTACCCTACCCCAATACCTCAAGAAACATGGCGGCTACACCTCCTATACTACCGGTAAAATCTATCATGGGGGCAACGGGCGGCGGAAGACCGACAAGGAATTTGATGTGATTGGCCCGGGCGCCAGCGGCAAGCCCTTTCCCAAGGACAAGAAGAAACTGGTTACCACACCTTTTGGCAATCATCGCCTGGTCGACTGGGGCACCTTCCCGCATAAGGACGAGGAGAAGGGCGACTGGCTGGTAGCTGACTGGGCGGTCGATCAGCTCAATCAAAAGCCCAAGGAACCTTTCTTCATGTCCGTCGGATTTTTCCTGCCGCACGTACCACTCTTTGCCACGCAGAAATGGTTCGACCTGTATCCGAATGATGACTCAGTGCTGCCCAAGATTAAACGGGGCGATCGCGATGATACGCCGCGCTTTAGCTGGTACATGCACTGGTACTTGCCGGAAGTACGCCGCAAATGGCTGGAGGAAAATAACCAGTGGCGAAATATCACCCGCAGCTACCTGGCCTGCACCTCGTTTATGGATTCGCAAGTGGGCCGCGTACTGGCAGCCCTCAAACAAAACGGCCTGCAGGAGAACACCATTATTGTGTTGTGGAGCGATCACGGTTGGCACGTGGGCGAGAAAGGGATCTCAGGCAAAAACTCACTGTGGGATGATGGCACGCGCGTGCCTTTGATCTTTGCCGGGCCGGGCGTGAAAACGGGTCAGGTGTGTGCAAAGCCTGCTGAGTTATTGGACATCTACCCGACCCTGACTGAACTCTTGAAACTGCCGGCCAATAAAAAGAATGAAGGCCATAGTTTGATGCCGCAGTTAAAGAACGCTAAAGCGGAACGTAAATGGCCGGCTATTACCACGCACAACCATGACAACCACGGTGTGCGCAGTGAAAACTGGCGCTTTATCCAGTATGCCGATGGCAGCCAGGAACTCTATGACATGAAGAAGGACCCCAATGAATGGACCAACCTCGCTCATGACTCGAAATATAAAAGCGTGATTGCCGAGCACAAAAAGTTTCTGCCCAAATCAAACCGCCAACCTGCCCCGGGCAGTCGCTCCCGTATTCTCACCTACGTAAAAGGCAAAATTGTGTGGCAGGGTGAAGAGGTAAAACCCACGGACCCGATCCC
>Ga0208411_1000621_pt1 | contig 26674 bp, 18 predicted proteins | sample ETN01SmetaG_4_FD_185793 | JGI IMG/M metagenome (GOLD analysis project Ga0208411, IMG submission 185793) | Marine microbial and viral communities from oxygen minimum zone, Eastern Pacific Ocean - ETNP2014F12-01SV261 (SPAdes) (version 2) | ecosystem: Environmental > Aquatic > Marine > Oceanic ... | reverse complement strand
CATCAGGTGAATCGGCAGACATTCCCTTGAGCGGTTGGGCCATGGCCAGCGTGGTGTATGGCTTCAAGGGGTTGGTGTTGTAGCCGCCGCACTGGGCCCACATGTTTTTTACGCCACGCAAAATGGGGTGCTTGGCCTGCTCGGGCACGATGTCCAGTCGTGTGCTGGAGCGGTGGTTGCCTCCATAGTGCCCGGCCCATTTCTCGCCCAATACCTGACGGCCGAAACCGTCCTTGTAATCGGTTCCTCCATAGCCGTTGTTGTATTTCACGTAGGGGCTATCCTTGGGAATCTTGTTGAAGCCATGCGTGGCGGTGCGTAGGCCGACGATGGGTCCGGCCCGGTCCAGGTAAGCTACAAAATGTTTCATCTGGTCGGCGGGCCAGTTCTGGAAGCGCGTGAAGATGACCATCAGGTCGGCCTTATCCAGTTCCTCAATGCCGGGTACGTTGTTGGCTCCGGGTTGGATTTCTCCTTTGGCGTTCACACCAAACACAACCGAGCATTTGAACCCATGGTGTTTGGCCAGGATGCGAGCCAGGGCAGGCAGGGTTTCCTCGGATCGGTATTCGTGATCGCTTGCAATGAAGACCAGATGCTTGCCTTTGCCGGGCCCGCTCTTGCCTTCATAGACAAGCGGGGCGGCGGCGTTTAAGGACCAGAATGAACCGGCAAGGCACACGAGCAGAAGGAAATAGATTTGGCGCATGGGGAAAACTTTAGGCATACCCAGCCAACCTGACAAGCTCAAGGCATGGCGCGTTGACAGGTTGCCAGAAAAGCAGGAACCTCGTCAGACACATCCGATTCACTAAAGGTTATATTTATGCTTAATTTACGATCCATCCTTGTTGCGTTTTTTTTCCTGCCGCTTTTGACCGCTCAAGCTGAAAACGGGGCGGACCTTATCAAGGCTTCAGGTGTCAAGGGCGGGTTCATCGTTCACCTGGGCTGCGGTGCGGGAGATCTCACCATGCAGTTGGCAGCTGGCAAGCAGTACCTCGTCCATGGATTGGATACCAGTTCTGAAACCGTACAGCAGGCACGGTTGAATTTGGCGCAGGTGGAAAAGTTTGGGACGGTGACTGCCAGTGCGTATGATGGAATGCATCTGCCTTACGCCGAAAACCTGGTCAACCTGATCGTGGTTTCTAATGCAGCCAAGGTGTCGCGTAAAGAGATGCTCCGGGTACTGGCGCCTTTGGGTGTAATTCTACAGAAAGAAAACGGGGAGTGGGTTCGAACCGCCAAGCCTTGGCCCAAGGCCATTGATGAATGGACACATTTTCTGCACGGCCCTGACAACAACGCAGTAGCCCAGGACACGGAGGTGGATGCGCCGCGTTCATTGCAGTGGGTGGGTGCACCGCGCTTTAGTCGCAGTCACGAGGAGATGTCCAGTTTCAGCGCCTGTGTAACCACACAGGGTCGTCTCTTTTATATTATCGATGAAGCGCCGATTGAGTCGGTGCGTTTCCCTTCCCAATGGCGATTGGTGGGGCGTGATGCCTTTAATGGGGTAATCCTGTGGAAGCGCGATATCAGTCAGTGGGTGGATCATACACGGCATTTTCGTTCCGGCCCCGTACATCTACCGCGCCGGTTGGTGGCGGTGGGTGAGTCGGTCTATGTGACGCTGGGACTGGATAAGCCCGTGGTAAAGCTGGATGCAGCCACCGGTAAGACACTCAAGACCTACGCCGGTACTGAGCGTACCGAGGAGATTATTGTTCGTGATAAAACCCTGTACCTGATGGTGGGTAATTCCGAGATTTCCGCCGAGGGAGCCGGGTTAAAACGCCGTGGGGAACCGGTGCCTGTTGAGCGCCGCTACGTGTTGGCACTGGACGCGGTCTCCGGCAAAACCCTTTGGAAATTCGATACCCCAGCCAACGAATTTTTCATGCCGCTTACCTTGGCGGTACATGGCAAGTACGCATTTGTCCATAGCACCGGCGGTTTGATTTGTCTCAATGTTGCCAAGGGTAAACAAATCTGGAAGGCACCCCGCGAGACGCCCTCCAAGCGCATGGCTTTTTCTGCGCCCACTCTGGTGGTGCACGATGATGTTGTTCTGTTGGCCGACCAGGGCGTGGCGCCGAAGAAAGACGCGGCCCCGGCGGCTACCGACAAAATTAACTGGGGCGTGCACGGATGGAGTCTGGGGGGCTACGCGCGCCGGGGCACCAATGTTAAACTCTCGGCTTATGCTATTACTGATGGCCAGAAGCTTTGGACCTGTCCGGCGGCTGAGGGCTATAACTCGCCGGTGGATGTTTTTGTCACCGGCGATCTGGTTTGGGTAGGAAAGGATTTTAGTGCCGGCAGGGACATCCGCACCGGGGAGGTGAAACAACAGATCGATGCGACCCAGGCGCCTGTCGGCATGAGTCACAACCGTTGTTACCGCAATAAGGCCACCTCCACCATGATCATTAACAACAAGTCAGGAGTGGAAGTGTTGGACCTGGAAAAGGGCTGGCAATCCAACAACAGCTGGGTGCGCGGTACCTGCCAGTACGGTGTCATGCCCAGTAACGGATTGATCTATGTGCCGCCCGATGCCTGTGGCTGCTTTAACCAGGTAAAACTCCAGGGCCTGCTCGCCATGAGTGGCAGGCACAATCATATCTCCGAAAAAGCGGCAGAGGGCAAGCTCGAGAAAGGGCCGGCTTACGCTCAACTGGCTAATCAGGATCTGCAGCCGGTCAATCCGCAATCCTGGCCGATGTATCGTCATGATCCGGCTCGCAGTGGATTTGCCAGCACACAGATTGCTCCCAAACCAAAAGTTGAATGGACCGCCAAAGTGGGGGGGGAATTAACCCAGCCGGTGGCCGATTCAGAACGGGTGTATGTGGCCGCCACCCAACGACACTCGGTGCATGCCTTGAACGCAGGCTCAGGCAAGACAGTATGGACCTACATTGCCGGTGGCCGCGTAGACTCTGCTCCAACCCTCTGGCAGGGGCGACTCTTGTTCGGTTGTGCCGATGGCTGGGTTTACTGTCTGCGGGCCAAGGATGGAGTATTGGCCTGGCGTTTTCGAGCCGCGCCCAGTGAACGCCTCATCACGGTCTTTGGTCAGCTGGAAAACAGTTGGCCGGTACACGGGGCGGTGCTGGTCCAGAATGATACCCTTTATGTGGTGGCAGGTCGCAATACCTATGTGGATGGCGGCCTGAGGATGTTCGCCCTGAACCCGACCACCGGTGAACAGATTTCCACAACCCACATTCAACATTTGGATGCGGAAACAGGAAAGCAAACAGGCACAGAAAAAGGGCGCAGTTTCGATATGGAAGGTGTGCTGGCCGACGTTCTGTCAGGAAACGGGCAGCAGGTTTTTCTCAAGAGCATGTGTTTTGATTCGGAGTGTAAAGAGAGTAGCGAGCAGGTTCCGCATCTATTTACGCCCACCGGTTTTCTGGGTGATGACTGGTATGTGCGCAACTATTGGGTATTCGGCACCGATACAGGTGCGGGCTGGGGGGGCTGGGCTCGGACCCAGGGTGGAACCCAGGTTCCTGCCGGTCGTATCATGAGTTTTGATAGCCAACGGGTTGTTGGTTATGGCCGCGAAAAACGTGTGGCTGGAGCCGTGGGACACCGGGGCAATTCCTTTCATCTCTGGGCAATGGACATGAGGACGGCTCAGGAGAAGGCGCCGACCCCGAAGGAAAAACGACGGGGTAAAGGCAAGGCCAAGGACATGACCTATCTCTGGTCCAAAAAAATTGATATGATTGCACGTGCCATGATTCAAACTCCGGGCCAAATGGTGTTGGCGGGCATCCCGGATTTGGCCAAAAGAAACTCCAACGAGCTGGCATTTGACAATGCAGATGAGGTGCAAGCGGCCTATTCCGGATCAAAAGGAGGGATCATCCGTTTTGTAAACACGACTGATGGAACTCAAACTGGAGAGATTAAGCTTGGTACCCGACCTGTATTTGACGGACTGGCCGCAGCTCACGGAAAACTCTTTATCGCACTGAAAGACGGTCGTCTGCAGTGCCTCAAATAAACCCCATAGATCCCAAATGAAATCCCTATTTCTACTTACTCTTATATACCTAGGCTGCCTGAGCGTAACTGCTGCTGATGAAGCCAAGCATCTCTTTCTGCTTTCGGGGCAGTCAAATATGAGTCGCTTCCAGCATAAGCAATTCTTCATTCCTGCGGTGCAAGCTGCGTATGGGGCCGATAGGGTCATTATCATCAAGAATGCCCAAGGAGGCCAGCCCATCTCAAAGTGGTATAAGGCGTGGGCCTCCAGCAAAGGGGAGAAGCCGAAGGAAACGGGTCAGCTCTATGATTCTCTGATTGAAAATGTAAAAGAGAAAACGGCCGGCGTTCAAATCAAGAGTGTTACCTTCATATGGATGCAGGGAGAAGCCGATGTCAAAGCCGGCAATGTTGATGTATATGCCAAGAGCTTTAGAGGGCTTCTGGGTCAGTTGGAAAAGGACCTTAACCGTAAGGATATCAATATCATCATCGGACGCCTGAGCGATTTTGGTTTGAAGAAGCGTTCGAACCCAAAGTGGGGGCAAATGCGCAAGGTGCAGATGGCATTGGCCAATGAAAACCCGCGCGCCTGTTGGGTGGATACCGATGATCTTAACGGTGAAAAGCACAGCCTTCATTACCTTAAGCCTGAAGGTTACAGGAAGCTTGGCGAACGCTATGTCGAAGCTGCCAGGAAGCTTATTAAAGAAAACAACAAGTGAGCTCTATCCACTCTAATTCATCTCTGAACCGATTTATTGTCATGCGGTTTTTCTATGCTGCACTTGCCATTGCACTCATTTCGGGATTTTCAAGTTTGGCTATCGAGAAGCCCAATATTCTTTTTGTTCTTTTCGATGACATGGGTTACGGGGAGCCAACCTCTTACCGGCCGGCAAGCCTGTTCAAAACACCGAATATAGATCGTATGGCAAAGGAGGGCATTCGATTTACTGATGCCCATTCCTCGGCTGCCAGCTGCACGCCGACCCGCTATGGGTTTCTTACAGGTCGTTACCCGCATCGAATCGGGCAATTCGGTGTATTGAGCACCTTCTCCCCGCCGCTGATTCCCAAGACCCGGCTGACTGTGGCTTCCTATCTAAAACAAAATGGTTATATTACCGCTTGTATAGGCAAATGGCACTTGGGGATGGACTGGAATAAGCAAAAATCAAAAGGAAAAAACAAGGCTAAGCCGCAACTCATGATCGGCGATAAAATGACTGGCGGCCCCAATGCGGTTGGCTTCGATTATTTCTATGGCTTTACTCATGCAAGAAACATCAAGACGATCATCGAACAGAACACCGTGGTGAAAGAAGTTAAGCCGGTTGAAAATCAACCACTCATGGTTGCCAAGGCAATTGAGTTTCTGAAGGGACGTTCGCTTAATAAAGAAAAGCCATTCTTTCTCTACTTCCCAATGTGTCCCCCGCATAAGCCGGTAGTTCCAGCCCCTCAATATGTCGGCAAAGGGGGCAAGGTCGGCAAAGGGTCCTATTCAGATTGGGTATACCAAGGAGACGATATGCTGGGGCAGCTGCTCGATACTCTGGAATCAACTGGTCTAGCAGATGACACGCTCGTTCTAGTCTCAGCAGACAATGGAGCTGCTGGAAGGGAGTATCCACCACTTCGGGAACACAAAGCCAGCATCTATGAGGGTGGGCACCGTGAACCTTTTCTGGCCCGGTGGCCCGGCAGGATTAATCCCGGAACAACTAGTAATCAGATTATTTCCATAACCGACATCTTTGCTACCTGCGCAAGTTTGCTTGGAAAATCTTTACCCGAAAATGCAGGTGAAGACAGTGTCAGTTTTCTCAAATGCCTATACGGAAAACAACAGGGCCCCTTTCGAGAGGCTAGTGTTCAACAAAATGGGAAAAAGGCTCTGGCGATCCGCAAGGGCAAATGGAAGTTAATCGTTCATGGCGACAATAAGCGGGAGCTGTTTGATTTGAATGCTGACATAGGAGAAACACAGAACATAATTCACACACAGCCCGAGGTCGCAGCTGAGTTAGTCCTGTTACTGCAAAGCTATCTCGACACAGGACGCTCTACGCCGGGCAAAGCTCAACCCCTTGAACATAAAATATCACTGGATCAAATTCGGTATAAGAAAAAGTGAATTTATATGCTAACACTTTGGCGTCCGCGCTTGCGGTTTAATTAAGATAACTGTTTGCTTGGGCCATGCGCTTTTTTTTCCTTTTAGTCGTCTTTTCTGCGTTCTCGGGGGCAGCAGCCGACAAACCGAATATCATCCTCCTGATGGGTGATGACCACGGCTGGGCGGAGACCGGTTACAACGGCCATCCACACCTCAAGACACCTGTGCTCGATGAAATGGCGCGAACGGGCCTGCGGCTTGATCATTTTTATTCCGGTCATCCTTCCTGCTCACCAACGCGTGGCAGTTTCTTGACCGGGCGGCATCCCAATCGCTACGGCACCTTCACGCCAGGTTACTCCATTCGGCCAAAAGAAATCACCATGGCCCACCTGTTGGCCAAGGCCGGTTACCATTGCGGACATTTCGGAAAGTGGCACTTGGGGCCGGTGAAGAAGGATTCGCCCACCAACCCCCGTGCGATGGGATTCCATGAATACGTGTCGCACGATAATTTTTATGAGATGAACCCGCCTTTCTCGCGCAATGGCGGTCCTCCGGTGATTATTAAGGGCGAAGGTTCAGAGGTAACCATTGATGAGACCTTAAGGTTCATTCAAGACGCACAGAAACGGGAGAAACCGTTTCTAGCGGTGGTATGGTTCGGTTCACCGCATGAACCCTACAGTGGGCTGGCGAAGGATCTGGCGTTGTATGACAACCTGCCCAAGGAATACGCCGAGCGCAAAGTACGGCTGACCTCCAATGAAACCGGCCGTCGAACACAACGCTCCTTGCGTGATGTGTTGCGTGAGCGGTATGCGGAGATCACCGCCATGGACCGCGCGATCGGCAAGTTGCGCACACGATTGATAGAATTGAACCTGCGAGACAACACGGTGCTGTGGTATTGCGGGGATAACGGCAGCCCTCCCAGTTATGGCCGGGTGGTGACGCCCTTTCGCGCAGAGAAGGGTTCGGTGTATGAAGGGGGAATCCGCGTACCGGGACTCATTGAATGGCCGGCCAAGATCAAGAAAGGTCGTGTGAGTAAGGTCAACGGCGTGACCAGCGACATGCTTCCCACCTTATGTGACTGGGCGGCCGTGGAGTTGCCGAAACGTCCGCTGGACGGGATCAGCCTCGCCCCGTTGGTGAACGACAAGATGAAAACGCGCTCCAAGCCGATCGGTTTCTGGAGTTTTAATACCCGCCGCGCCACGCGCAATGGTGCCAAGCCCTACTTTACGGCTGAGGAGCAACAGGGCACCACGCCGCTGGTGAAGTTGATGGGCAACATCCCCACCCGCAACTTCCGTAATTATCACCAACCCCCCATTGAAGAAGCGGACTACGGCGGCGCGCGCGTGTGGCTGGACAACCGCTACAAGCTGGTGATCCCTGGTAAAGCTGACGACGAGCCCGAACTCTACGATCTGCAAACTGATCCGGCTGAGGAAAAGAACCTCGCCGCCGAGCAACCGAAGGTCGTCGCCCGCATGAATCGCCACTTGCTCGATTGGCAAAGCTCCGTACTCAACAGTCTGCGCGAACAAGATTATTCCAAGAAGTAAACCATGCCCCGAACAACTCTCGCTCTCATCCTCGCCCTCGCACTGCCGGTAATTGCCGGAGCGGCGCCGTTTATTGTGAAGGACGGCGAGGCCCGCGCGGAGATTGTGTTGGCCGAGGACGCGCCGCGCTCAACGCGTTTTGCGGCGCGGGACTTGCAGGTTTACCTGGAGAAAATGTCCGGGGCGAAATTGGCGGTGGTTTCCGAGTCCAGCGGTAAGGGCTTAGTGAAACTGTTTGTTGGGGAGAGCGCGGGCACGCAGGCCCTCAAGCTTTCAGCGGAGGGTTTGGAGCATGGAGCCTACCGGCTGGTTTCCGGTTCGGACTGGCTGGCCTTTCTGGGCGATGACACTGATTTCGTGCCCAAGGAGCCGTGGGCGAAGAACAACCGGGATCGCGTTACCGGCAAGTACCAGCGGGAATGGGAGAAGGCCTCGGGTACCTCCTTCGGCGTGCCCAACGGCGGCATGTACAAGAACCGCGAGCGTATGCCCGCCGAGCTCACCCGCGAACCGGACGAGCGCTACTGGACCTTCGACGAGCGTGGCTCTTTCAATGCCGTCTGCGGTTTCCTCAAGCAACTGGGCGTGCGCTGGTATCTGCCCGGCGAACTGGGCGAGGTGGTGCCCCGGCGCAAGACCATCGCCCTGCCCAAGCTGGATACGATCGTGAAGCCGGATTTCCCGTTGCGGCAGTTCAACGTCCGCTTCAGCACGGCCAGCGATCCCACCACCATGTGGATGATGCGTCTGGGCACGCGAAACCCCTACGGCCTGATGGTGGCCCACGGGATGCACACCATGACCCACAACGAGTACACGCTGAAGAACCATCCCGATTGGTTCGCCCTTTACGGCGGCAAGCGTGCCGTCAATCTTGGCGAGCGCCTCAACCACCTCTGCTACTCCAACCCCGAACTCTTCAAGGCCACCGTCAAGTGGGCTCGGGCTCAGTTCGACGTCTACGATTACACCAGTGTCTCCATCATGCCGCCCGACGCCTATGTCGCCATTTGCCAGTGCTCCCTCTGCGAAGGCAAGCAAATCGACGACATGGGTTCCCGCGGCAAGCTCTCCAATCATGTTTGGGATTTCGTGAACCGCGTGGCCCAGGAGGTCGGCAAGACGCATCCTCAAAAGAAAATTCTTTGCTGCGCCTACGGGGCCAACACCAATCCGCCCACCAACGTCGACAAGCTCGAACCCAACTTGCAGGTCATGATCGTGGGCGGGCGGCGTCCCCGAAACACCTTGCCCGAGCAGCGCGAAGCCATCGCCAAGCTGCAGGCCGGCTGGCGGGCCAAGACGGACAACCCGCTGATGATTTTCGAAAACTATCCCTTCTCCTCCCGTGGCTTCTACCTGCCCGCCTTCGTCTCCAAAGTGCAGGGCGATAGCATCAATGGGCTCAAGGGAATCTCCGTGGGCGAGGACATCTGGCTCACCCTGCGGCAGGACTTCGATACGGTCGACATCGGCTTCAACCATTTTCAAGTGTACTTCACCGCCCGCGCCTACTGGGGCGGCAAGGCCTACGATCCTGTGGCCGAGCTGGCCGAGTATTGCCGCCTCTTCTACGGCCCCGCCGGCAAACCGATGCAGGCCTTCTTCGAGTACTGCGAGCCGAACTATCAGGCCATGGAAAAGGACAAGGCGAAGGTGGATCACGCCCTGGGCCTATTCGACGCCGCCAAGGCCGCCACGCCTCCCGACTCCGTCTACGCCAAGCGCCTCAGCCTCATCGATACATTTCTCAACACCCTCCGCAGCAAATCCAAGCTGCTTGGTCGCAAGCGCGGGCCTGTCCCCTACATGCGCACTGTAGGCTCCTGGGAACCCAAGGAGCCCATTGTCATCGACGGCAAGCTCGATGATCAGCATTGGAAACGGCACCGCAGTTGGACCGTTGGAAAGCTCCGCGAGCTGCAGACCGGTGCCCAGCCCGTTTTCGGTACCACCGTGATGTCGGCCTGGGACCGCTCCGGCCAGAACCTTTACTTCGCCATTCGCTGCGACGAGCGCCCCGGCGAAAAGCTCAACGTCGCAACCACCAAACGCGAAGACCAATCCCTCTGGTACGGCGACTGCGTGGAAATTCACTTGGAGACCGATTCCCACAGCTACTACCAGATTGCCGTCAACCCCGCCGGTGCCCTCGTGGACCTCGATCGGGGCGCCGACAAGTCCGCTTGGTTTCGCTGGGAGTCACAGGCTGAAGTCGCCACCCACGTCGCCGACGACCATTGGACTGTGGAGATCCGCATCCCCGTGACCATCGACGAGAACGATCCGCTCAACCAAGTCGTCGGGCGCAAGCCCTCGGTTAGCTTGCCATGGCACTTCAACGTTTGCCGTCAGCGCATCCGCGAGCATGGTGCGGAGTATTCCGCCTTCTCCCCCACTGGAACCTCCGGCTTTCACGCCCCGCGCAAGTTCGCCCAATTTTACGCCGGCCATTCCACCCGGTTCGAATTCGATCCCGAGTACTCCGATTATCTCATCGCCGGCAAGGCAGCCGACAACCTTCTGCGGGCCCGCAAGAACCAAGAGGCCCTCGCCGCTTTTACTGCCCTCGCCGCCACCGAGGACGCCACCGACCTTCAGCAGGCCGCCGCCCTCCGCTTGGCTGCTTCCGCTGCCCGCAACCTCAAGGACTACGCCAAGGCCGCCGAACTGGTCGAACGCATTCCCTTGCCCGCCGTGGCCAAGACCGTACGCATGGAAAATCTCCTCGCCCAGCGCAAGCACGCCGAGCTTCTTGAACAATTCGGCAAGGAGAATTTCTCGAATTGGCCCTTTGCCCATGTCGGTATCGCTGCCTTCATTCGGGCCCGGGCGTACCTTCTTAACAAGGACGGCCAGGCCGCCGAAGCCGACCTGCAGACTGCCCTGGTCCTCACTTCCGACAAGCACCTTCGCTCCAGCCTCCTCGCCAACCTCGGACACAACCGCGAAACCAACCTCAAGGACGACGCCAGTGCCCTTGCTGCCTACCGCCGAAATTTCGTGGGCAAGGAACGTATTGGAGGGGCAGACGAATTTCGCTCCGTCCAGCAGGCTGCCCGCATCCTTTCCCGCCAAGGCAAACACGCCTCCGCCCTCAAAACCCTCGCCAACATCGACGCCGTCAAGCAAACGGGCTCGTGGCGCGCCACCACCTACGCCATCCAAGGCGATATTCTCACCGCCGCTGGTCGCAAGCCTGAAGCCCGTGCCGCCTACCAAAACGCCCTCGCCAAACCCGGCTTGCCCAAGGCCTGGCGCGAGGCTATTGAAAAGAATCTCCAATAACCATGAATCACCTCCTCACTCTCCTCTTCCTTTCCCTTTTCAGCACAACGCTCGCCCTACAAGCCGCTGGTCTGCGGGTGGGAACGGCGGTGGTGGATATTTCGCCGACAGTGAAACCCTTTCAACTGCGCTCCGGAAAATCCACCTACGTGCATGACCCGTTGCATGTGCGCGCGGTGGCGTTTGAAAACGGCCAGGGCCGCGTGGTGATTGCGGTGATGGACGCGATTGGTGTGGGCCGTGAGATGTGTGATGAGGCCAAGGCCGCAACGGCCAAGGTGACCGGTTGGAAGCCAGAACAGATGCTCATCGCCGGCACACACACGCACACCGCGCCCAAGGGCGGCGATACTTCGCCCGGGCGTATTGCATACGAGAAAACCCGCCGTGAAGGTCTGCGTAAAGTACTCATCAAGGCCATCCAATCGCTGGAGCCGGCCAAGGTTGGGTTTGGGTCCGCCGAAGAGGCGAGTGAGGTGTACAACCGGCGCTGGTATCTCAAGCCCGGCCGGATGGACCCGAATCCCTGGGGGCTTCAGGACAAGGTGCGCATGAACCCACCGCGTGATGCGATTGTGAAACCGGCCGGGCCGACCGATCCCGAACTGTGCGTGATCTATGCTCGCACCCGTCGTGGCAAGCCGCTGGGGCTGGTGGCCAACTACGCACTGCATTACGTTGGCGGCATTCCGCGCGTGACCGAAAAGGATGGCCGCGTGGTAGGGATGGCTTCAGCCGATTACTTCGGCGAATTTGCCCGCATTATGCCCCATCGCGTGGGCGGTCTGACTCCGCCGGCCAACTTTGTGGCCATGATGAGTAACGGCGCCTCGGGCGACATCAACAACATCGATTTTGACAGCAAACGCCCGCCGCGTGCGCCTTTCGAGCAGGTACGTGTGGTCGCCACCAAGGCGGCCACCGCTGCCTGGCGTGCGGTAAAGAATATTGAGACCTACCACGACAACCCACCCATCGCCATGCTTCAGCGCGAGGTGGAACTGCGCTATCGTGTCCCTAGTGACTCCGAGTTAGCGAAGGCCCGTAAAATCCTCGCGCTGCCGCCCAAGGAACGTGAGACGATCCACAGAAAATCCAGTTCCTACGCCTCGCACACGCTGCGGTTTGCCGCACCCGATGCTCCACGCACCGAAAAGGTGATCGTGCAGGCCATTCGCATTGGCGATCAGGCGATTGTCTCCATGCCCTTCGAGGTGCTCGTGGAGATTGGTTTGGAGATCAAGGACAAGAGCCCGTTCCCGCATACGTTTTTGATCGAGCTGGCCAATGGCGGCTACGGTTATCTGCCACCACCCAATCAACACGAACTGGGCGGCTACGAAACCTGGCTGGGCACCTCGCGCTTTCTCCCCAACGCCTCCACGCTGCTCACGCGCAACCTGCTGGAGATGTTGAAGGAACTCTCCCAACAAACGAATTGATATCCGAATACACGAAACCACTTCTGCCTTAAACTAATTCTTTCACCACATATCCCGCTGCCGCAAACCCGAAGGCTCCAGTAACCTGTGTGGCTGCCCCTAGTCCTCCCTCACAGTCCAGTTTTATTGAACCGTCCCCCAAATTTTTTTCCTCGCATACAGACCCGTCAGCCTGTGGATACATCACGGGTTCTTGAGAATACACGCATGCCAAATCCCATTTCTTGGTGCCGCGCGGAAACCCATGCTTTTGCCGCAACTGTTTGCGTACTTTAAAAAGTAGCTTGTCGTACTTGGCGCGGGTTAGATCAGTAATTCGCACTGCGGTACCATCACGTCTGCCTCCCGCCGCGCCGCAGGTGATGACGGGAATCTCCCGTTTCCTGCATTCAGTTAATAGTAGGCATTTATTGGAAAGCCCATCAATGGCATCGACCACATAACTGAATCCATCTTTCAAAATGGATTCAGCGGTTTCTTCAGTGAAAAACTGCTGTTGAGGGATGACTTCGCATTCAGGGTTAATTTTGGAGATGCGCGCGGCCAGTTCATCGACTTTCGCTTTACCGATCGCTCCTTCCAACGCATGAATCTGGCGGTTGGTATTGGTCACACACACTTCATCCAGATCAATCAGTGTAAGTTTACCTACGCCCGAACGCGCCAAAGCTTCAGCGGTCCATGAACCGACTCCTCCCACGCCTATGACTGCCACGTGGGCTGCGCGCAGTTTTTCCAGACCAGCAGTCCCGTACAAACGGGCAATCCCGCCAAAGCGTGCGGCGTACTTTTCCATTAACGGCCCAGTTGTTGTTTGACTGCTTCCTGGAACCCCTTGCGCACCGGTGAATTATCTCCGTTGGAAAAGCCTGCGCGTTGGATCATCATTACCACAATAATTCCACGCTTGGGGTCGGCCCAGCTTTGGGTGGCATAGGCTCCCCCGTGGCCGTAGGTGCCAGCCGATAGAGTTTCAGTCACACCCACCGGTTCCTTCACCACCTGAAAACCCAGCCCCCAGCTCATGCCTTCCACAAAACCGGTTTTGATGTCTCCAGTTTGGGTTTGAGTCATGAGCGCCGCAGTTTCTTTTCTTAAGACCCGTTTGCCGTTGTAGGTGCCGCCACTGAGCATCATCTGGTAAAAGCGCGTAACATCGCCTGCGGTGGAATAGAGTCCGCCGGCCGGGTAGGGTGTGCGCTTGCGGTTACTGATGCCGCCGGCCAAAAAGCGTACCTCCACCTGCTGCAGTTCGCTCTTCTTGTCAGGGCGATAACTCTTGGCTACGCGTTTGGCCTGCGCAGGGGTCGGCCAAAATGTGGTGTCCTTCATATCGCACGGATCCAAAACGCGCTTTTGTAAAAACTTTGCAAAGGGGATTTTACTGACTACTTCCACAATCCGGCCCAAGGTATTGATGCCGGCGTTGCTATAGGACCATTTGCTGCCCGGCTCAAAATTCAGTGGTGTCTTGGAATAGCTCATCACCAGTTCACCCAGCGTGCTTTCGTGTCGGGGCGAATTGGTATTGGCAACCCCGGCTGTGTGGGTGAGGAGATCCCCGATAGTGATGGGTCGGGTCGGACGCTTGAGAATGAGTTTACCTCCCTCACGTCCGTCCACCATCCATTGCCCCTTGAATTCGGGCAGATGTTTTTCCACCGGATCTTTAATCGATAGCTTTCCTTCCTCCTGTAATTGCAAGACGCAGACTGCTGCCATGGGCTTGGTCATGCTGGCTATCCAGAAGAGGTGATCGGTTCGCATGGCTTCTTTGGTTTTTAGATCGGCGTACCCCGTCGTTTCCAGGCTGAGCATCTTATCCTTGGTGGCAACTGCCGTGACACTGCCGGAAATGACCTTGTCCTTCACGAAGGTTTGCATCTGCGCCCGCACAGGCGTGATGGCCGTGGAGCCGGGTTTTGCAGCCAGCCCACTGAAGACGGTCAGGAGTAGGGAGAGAGTTAAAAGGATTTGTTTCATGAGTTTGGTTTAACTGGTTTTGCGGTGGGTCTTATGGATGGCAGCCTGTGCGGTGCACTTGATTAAAATTTCATCGATACATACATGCGGCGGGCGCGTGGCCATCCACACCATGGCTTCAGCGATGTCTTTAGCCACCAACGGATCGAGTCCTTCATAAACTTTATCGGCCTTTTGCTGATCACCCTTGAAGCGAACCATCGCAAATTCGGTTTCCGCCAGACCCGGGTCCAGCGTGCCTACGCGTACGCCCGTGCCGTTGAGCTCCAGTCGCAGTGTTTGGGTGATCGATTTCTCCGCCGCCTTCACACCGCAATACACCGAGCCATACTCGTAGGCGACACGGCCGGCAATGGAACCAATATTAATGATGGTGCTGCCGGGGTTCTCGACCATGAGCGGCAGGCAGGCGCGGGTTACGCGCATGAGGCCCAGAAAGTTCGACTCGACCATGGCCTCCCAGTCCTCGTCCTTGCCTTCAGCCACCGTGTCTATCCCGTGTGCGCCTCCGGCATTATTGACCAGCACATCAAGCTTGGGCGTGAGTCCATTGATCCATTTAACACATGTATTCACACTATCGGTACAAGCTACATCCAGTTCGTGGAAATGGGCTGACGCGGCCCCTTCTTTTTCGCACTCTGCGGCCACTGCCTCCAGTCGCTCCATGCGCCGCGCGCCAATCACAATATTTGCGCCTTCGCGTGCGAAGTGCAGGGCTCCTTCTGCGCCAAATCCGGCTGAAGCGCCCGTGATGAAAACCCATTTATCCTTGAGAGATGTATTCATGCGTGGGCCGATGATGGCGGCTGCGCTTCCAAAGGTAAATTTCTTTTCAACCGGGCCCATGCATTTACAATGACCCCCATGAGCCGTTTCATCCTCTTTCTGTCTGTTGTCCTCTGTGCTTTTATCGGGGGAACACAAGCTGCCGATAAACCGGTGGCTACCTATTCAATCGTTGCCTTTGATCCGGCTACCGGTGATCTGGGCATTGCCGTGCAGAGTAAATTCTTTGGGGTGGGTTCGGTGGTGCCCTGGGCCAAGGCCGGGGTGGGCGCGGTGGCGACTCAATCCTACGCCAATACCACCTACGGACCCAAGGGCCTTGAGCTCATGGCCGCCGGTAATTCCCCGGAGGAGACCTTGAAAATCCTGACCAACGCCGATCCCGGTCGTGACCAGCGGCAGGTGGGTATGGTTGATGCCACTGGACGCGCTGCCAGTTTCACCGGCAAAGGTTGCAACGCGTGGGCCGGTCACAAGGTGGGTAAACATTATGCTACTCAAGGAAACATTCTTGCCGGGGAAGCCGTCGTGGGCGATATGGCTGCCGCCTTCGAGAAGGCGCGGAAAAAACCGGATACCGAATTGGCCGACTGGCTTGTCGCCGGCCTTGCCGCCGCTGAGGCCGCTGGAGGGGACAAGCGTGGGCGCCAGTCCAGTGCTCTCCTGGTTGTTCGTGAGAAAGGCGGTTACGCAAGGTTCAATGACCGTTTTATCGATATTCGCGCTGAAGACCACAAGACACCCGTCAAGGAACTCGCGCGTTTGCTTGAACTGCACAAAAAATTCTATGCACACAGCCATCGCAACAAGCCTTCGAGGAAAAAATGAAACGCATACTTCTTATAGCGTTGGTTACGTGCTGGTCTGCTTCAATTTTGGCGGCCAAGCCGAACATACTTTTTATTGCGATCGATGACTTGAATGACTGGGTTGGTTGTCTGGGCGGACATCCGCAGGCGCGTACGCCGAATCTGGACCGGTTGGCTGCCTCAGGCGTACTCTTCTCCAATGCGCATTGTGCCGCGCCCTCCTGTAACCCTTCACGTTCAGCGATCTTTACGGGTATCTCTCCACACCGCTCCGGGCTTTACCGCAATGGACAGAAGATGCGTCAGGTACTGCCCACTACCGAGTTGTTACCCAAGACATTGTCGCGCGCCGGCTATTGGTCAGCCGGATCGGGCAAGATGTTGCATTACTTTATCGACGCGCCTTCCTGGGATGAATATTTCCCTGACAAAAAGACGGAGAACCCTTTTCCGCGAACGCTTTACCCAAAGAAACGGCCGGTGAGCCTGCCGCGAGGAGGACCCTGGCAGTATGGCGAGACTGACTGGGGGCCATTGGATGCTACTGATGCGGAGTATGGCGGGGATTATCTTGTGTCCGAATGGGTCGGCAAAGAACTCTTAAAGAAACATGACAAACCTTTCTTTCTCGCCTGTGGAATTTACCGGCCGCACGAGCCTTGGTTTGTCCCGAAGAAATATTTTGATGCGTTCCCAATTGATAAAATCCAGCTGCCGCCCGGATACCGGGAGGATGATCTGGAAGATCTTCCCACTGAAGGCAAAAGGCTGGGGCCAAACCGTTACTTTGCCCATATCCGTGCCCACAAGCAGTGGAGGAATGCGGTGCAGGGGTACCTGGCCTCGATTTATTTTGCCGACACCATGCTTGGTCATGTTTTGGATGCACTCGATAAAGGGCCGAATGCCAAGGATACCATCGTGGTGCTGTGGTCTGATCACGGTTGGCATCTGGGTGAGAAACAGCATTGGCAGAAATTTACTGGCTGGCGCGCCTGTTCCCGGGTGCCGCTGATCGTGCGTGTGCCCAAGGGAACATCCGGTCTGCCAAAAGGAACAACCCCGGGCACCTGTTCCAAGCCGGTGAGTTTACTTAGCCTGGCTCCGACACTCCTCGAACTATCCGGCCTTCCACCCCTCAAGAATCACGATGGACCCAGCCTGATTCCTTTATTGGCTGATCCGAATACCAAATGGCCGCACGTGGCAATTACTCATCTCGATTCTCCGGGTAGTTTTGGCCTCAGCACAGAGAACTGGCGCTACATTCATTATGCGAAGGGCGGTGAGGAACTCTACAATATGGAGAGTGACCCCTATGAATGGCGTAATCTTGCAAATCAAAAAACGCATCAATCGACTCTGGAACGTTTACGCGCATTGGCTCCAAGGAAGTTTGCCAAGTTGGTTCAACCGAAAGTGGATACCTTGCCGGCACTAAAGTGGAAACCTCTGGCCGTCGGAGAAAAAGCACCCCTTTCCAAGCCTGATGGCAATCCTTTCGATGTCGTTTTCATTAATCGGAGTGCAAGGAAGGTAGAACTATTCTGGATGGACCGAACCGGTGGTCACAAACCCTATGCACTGATTGTTCCAGGGGCACAATATGCGCAACAAACCCGACCGGGTGCAGTGTGGATGATTGCCGAGGCTGAGGGTAAGACTGGCAGGAGTCTCGGTTACTTTGAAGTCGGCGACCGTGCCGCCCGCGCTGTGGTGCCAAAGTAGGGGTGGCTAATGGCCGGGTAGCCCTCTATAATCCAAAGATCACATGATTCTAAAACGCATCCTTCTTGCCCTTTTCATTACCTGCTGGAGCGCCTCGTTGCAGGCAGCCAAGCCCAATGTACTCTTTATCGCCATTGATGATTTGAACGACTGGATCGGAGCCCTCGGGGGGCATCCACAGGCGCGCACGCCAAACCTAGACCAGTTGGCCAAGCGGGGGGTGCTCTTTACCCGCGCCTACTGCACAGCCCCCTCCTGCAATCCTTCCCGTGCCTCGCTCATGACCGGTATCCTCCCTTCCACCAGCGGCGTCTATCACAATTCGCAGCCGTGGCGTCCGGCGATGCCCAAGGCGGTGACCTTGCCTCAGCATTTTACAGAGCATGGTTACTGGTCGGCCGGTTCAGGAAAAATCTATCATGGGCGTTTTCCTGATCCCGCCTCCTGGCAGACCTATTTTCCTGACCAGAAAAAGAATAAACCCAATGACCCGCTTCCTGCCAAGCGCCCGGTTAATGGCTTTCCCAAAACGGCGCATTTTGACTGGGGACCGGTAGCCCAACCGCCCAAGGCAATGGGTGACTATCAGGTGGCCGACTGGATTATTGGCCAGTTGAAACGTGAACACGACAAACCCTTCTTTCTGGCCTGCGGCATCTACCGGCCACATCTGCCGTGGTATGTGCCCCAGAAATATTTCGATCTCTTTAATGAAAACGAAATCAAACTGCCACCCACTATCAAGGATGACCTTAAGGACGTGCCTGCTGCCGGCGTAAAGATGGCCAAGCCGCAGGGGGACCACACCAAGGTGCGCAAACATAACCAGTGGAAAAAGGCTGTGCACGGCTACCTGGCTTCCATTGCCTTCGCCGATGAACAGGTTGGGCGCGTGCTCAACGCATTGGAGAAAAGCCCGCACGCGGCCAATACCATCATCGTACTCTGGACTGATCACGGTTGGCATCTGGGCGAGAAAGAGCACTGGCGAAAATTTACCCTGTGGGAACGAGCCGGGCGCACGCCGGTCATGTTCGTGGTGCCCAAGGGAATATCCAAGGTGCTGGCTCAAGGCACCAAAGCCGGCACGCGCGTGGATAGACCTGTGGGGCTCATCGATATTTACCCCACACTTGTCGATCTCTGCGGGTTGAACGAAAACAAAGCACTGGAAGGTCAAAGTTTGGTGCGGCTACTGGATGACCCCAAGGCAAAGTGGGATCGGCCGGCCCTGACCACCTTTGGTCGCAAAAACCATGCCCTGCGTACCCCGCAGTGGCGTTATATCCGCTATGGAGATGGATCTGAGGAACTTTATGATCACACAAAGGACCCCAATGAATGGACCAACCTGGCCGACAAACCCCAATACGCGGGACTGAAGAAGAAACTGGCCCGGTGGTTCCCCAGAAAGAATGCGCCGGGAGCCGCTGCTAAAAAGAAATAGATTTTTGACTGTTTTAACCCAGTTTCCACTGAGCTTGGCGTAACACAGCCAGAGTGCTGCCGGCCATTTTTTCATACCACACCGTTACCAGTGAATCGTCATCCAGTTGGACCGTCGTTGGATACCCAAGGTCCCCACCGGCACCGTCGCCGGAAACGATGAGGGGTTCACTCCAGTTCTTGCCGTGATCATCGCTCACGCGTGCCTGATTGCCGTAGGGCTTGCGGCGATGGCCGTAGCTCATCAGGAGTCGACCGTCATTGAGGCGCATCAAATGCGAAGGGAGTCCCCATACGCCGATTGCGTGAGGTTCACTCCAGCTCTTGCCTGCGTCGGTGGACTCAGTTTGCAGTGTTTCGCGATTGTTTTTCGGGTTGTGGTTTCGGATGTGTACGATGAGGTTTCCATTAGTTGCTTCCACCGCGTGCAGTTCGTGATAGTCCTTGGGGTCATCACCTTTGCGGGTGGGGATTTGGGCCAAGCGCTCCCATGATTGGCCATCATCGGTGGATTCGCACACGCCAACCCATGTTTTTTCGCGCCACAGATTTTTGCCTGCGTAAAGCACCCGGCCATCCTTCAGGTTCACCGGTCCGTGAGGGCTATTGACCAGTGAGTCATAGCGTGGGCTCCAGGTCACGCCGCCGTCAGTACTGCGGATCATCCAGGTGCCCAGTTCACTCTTGCGAGTGTCGGCGGGCACGCGGTTGTGCGCGGCCAGCCACTGGTTGCGTCTTTCCTCGGGCCATTTCTTGTGGGTGCCTTTTTTCAGGTAATACTCATCATACGCATTGGAGGTAAAGGTGGTGGCTAGTAGCGAGCCCTTGGCGGTTTCCAGAATCCCTGCATCACGATCATCAATGGGGCTGTCCAATAACACACGTGGGAAGCTCCATGTTTGTCCATTGTCCTTGGATCGCATGAGTTCCACCTGCCCGAAGGGGCACACGTGGCTCTCTCGGCCGCCTGAGCATGCCAGGAGCAGCTCACCATTTTGGCGCCGCGCCAGCGTGGCCCAGCCGTGGTAATGATTGGGGCGCAGGCTGATAACGCGGGTATTGGCAATCTTTGCCTTGGGCTCTGCGGCACGGGAGATGAAGGGAAAAGCGAGACCGGTTCCAGCGAGAGTGCCCAGCATTTGGCGGCGTGAGAGTGAAGGCATGGGAAAGAGTCTGCCTTAAATTTTACCGCTGACAAGTCTTCAACGCGTGTTTGTCTGGATGATGAATTCTCTGGGAGCGGAGAACGTATCGGTGGTGAATACCTTTTTCAGGATATGCGTCATATTTGGTGACGTGCAGGCCATGATGATTTTGTTGTTGGTTGTGATGGGAAGTATGCAAACACACGCTGCTCCCAAGCCCGCGATGCCATTCACTAACACCTTGGGCATGAGGTTTATTCCCGTTCCCGGAACGAGGGTGCAGTTTTCAGTTTGGGAAACGCGGGTGAAAGACTATGCGGAGTACGCGGTGGTTAATTCTGGGGTTGATGATGGGTGGAAAAATTTTGTGTATGGGGGGTTCATACAGCCTGAGACGCACCCGGTGGTGAATGTGAACTGGAATGACGCGCAGGCGTTTTGCGCGTGGTTGACAGAAAAGGAACTGAGGGAAGGTGAAATCAAGGCCGGGCAGCGTTACCGGTTGCCAACCGATGCCGAATGGAGCATTGCGGTGGGTCTGGCAGGGGAACCGGGCAACACGCCCAGGGACAGGGCCGAGGCATCTGTGCCCGCCGTTGGGGAGCTCGATCCCGAACTGATTGCCGATGGCAAGGTGCTTTTCCAGAGCAAGAGTTGTTTCACCTGTCACCAGACTGCGATCGGCGTACCCGCCCCCGCAGGCTTGCCGCTCAAGGCACCGAAGTTCATGGGCGATTTCTGGGGTAAAGAACGTGAGGTGGAATTAAATACCGATTCAGGTTCCGCAGTATTTGTGTCCAGCGGCAAAACCCGTCAGGTTAAGCTGGATGATGAGTACTTCATGGAATCACTGCTGAAACCCAATGCCATGGTGGTAAAAGGGGCGGTCCCTGCCATGCCTCTCCTGCCGACCACACTGGAGGAACGCAACGCGCTGATGGCTTATGTGAAATCGCACAGCGGCACCGGAGCAAGGATCAAGCTCGTGGTGATGAACGGAATCGTGCTTCAAAAGATCGACGCGGTTAAGGGTCTCTATCCCTGGGGTAAAAAATGGCCTCCGCCTGAAGGAGCCGGAAATTATGGCTTTCAAGGGCAGGGCCTGAAAGCGGCGGACACCTTTAAATACACCTCGCCGGCAGGCAGTTTTTCGGCGAACGCGTATGGCCTTCATGACATGGGGGGCAACGCATACGAATGGTGCGAGGACTGGCATGACTCGGCAAAAAAACAACACCGGGTATTGCGCGGTGCGTCCTGGAACCTCTCCAGCACCCTCGACCTGTTGGCCTCCTACCGCCATCACGACTCCCCCGGCAATCGCATCATCAACAACGGTTTTCGGTGTGTGTTAACCGATGGAACAGAAGCTGCAGCCGAACCGGTCAAGCCTGAGCCAACGCCCACCAAGCCCTCCCTTCCCAAGGCGTTTGTCAACACGCTGGGTATGAAGTTCGTTCCGGTTCCGGGAACGGAGGTTCAGTTTAGTCTGTGGGAAACGCGGGTGAAGGACTACGCAACGTTTGCGGCGGCCAATGCGGATGTGGATGGGGAATGGAAAGACTTTGGCTATGGATTCAAGCAGGCAGACACGCACCCGGTGGTGGCTGTGAACTGGAATGAGGCACAGGTATTTTGTGAGTGGCTGACCAGCAAGGAGTTGGCGGAAGGGAAAATCAAGGTGGGGCAGAAATACCGTTTACCGACAGATACCGAGTGGAGTGTGGCAGCGGGCTTGGGCAGGGAGACAGGCAGTACGCCCCAGGAGAAAAGCCTGGGAATCAAGGGCGTATATCCATGGGGCAAAGGGAATCCTCCACCGAAAGGGGCCGGGAATTACTACAAGAACCATAACGCAGACAGTTTTGATTACACCTCGCCGGTGGGCAGTTTTGTGGCGAACAAGTTTGGTCTTCATGACATGGGCGGCAACGTGTGGGAATGGTGCCGGGACAGGTTGGCTCCAACCTCCGGTTACCGTGTGTTGCGCGGTGCCTCCTGGGGCGATATTGATGCAGACAACCATTTGTCATCCTTTCGCTTCAAGGACAATCCAATCTTTCGTTCCAGCCTCTACGGTTTTCGGTGTGTGCTGACGGGCGGTTCAGGCCGGTGAGTTTTTGGTTTCATCTATTTCACGCAGTAGTTCGGGTTTGACCGGTCATGGCGCCAGCGTAGGCTGCATGCATGAAGCAGGTTTTCTTCTTTCTCTTGTTGTCCGCAGCTCTTTTACCAGCAGAGAACTGGGCGCAGTTTCGCGGGCCTAATGGTGCCGGGATCAGCACCCAAAAAGGCATTCCAATAAAATGGACCGCCAAGGATTACGCGTGGCAGGTGAATCTGCCAGGAATCGGCCACTCCTCCCCGATTGTTTGGGAGGATCGTGTGGTTGTCACTTCCGCAGCCAACAAGGGAGAGAAACGGTTTATCGAGTGTTACCATACCAAGACCGGTAAATCCATTTGGAGTAATGAGCTGGGTGGAACGACCCACCCAAAGCACGGTTTAAATAGCTTTGCTTCGGCTACTCCGGTGACCGATGGGAAGAAGGTGTATGTGTCTTGGGGCGATAATGATGAGTATTTTATTATCGCCCACGACTTCAAGAGTGGAAAGGAACTGTGGCGCACCCAACTGGGGGCTTCGTTGAGCAAACATGGTCATGGCACGGCGACCTCACCGGTGCTTTTTGAAGATTTGGTGATCATCCTTAATGAACAGGATACGGGCACGGGCTATATCGCTGCACTCGATCAGGCTACTGGCAAGGAGCGTTGGAAAATTGAGCGTAAGATCGAGATCATGACCTACGCCACGCCCATTATTATCGAGGTAAAGGGCGAGCCACAACTGATCAACTCCTGTCTTGATGATGGGCTGATGGGTATCAATCCGCGCACGGGCAAAGTGTTATGGAGTACGCCCGGTAATTTCGACCTGCGCACGGTTGCCATGCCGGTGCACTGGAAAGGAATCGTGTATGGCAGCTGCGGAGGAGGTGGTAAAGGTAAGCTGATGCTGGCAGTGAAAGTCGGAGGCAAGGGAAACGTGAGCCAGACGCACATCGCGTGGAAGCGGCAGCGGTCTTTGCCTTATGTGCCCACTCCCATTGTTTACGGTGAACATATTTACCTGTGGCTGGACAATGGCATTGTTATCTGTGCCAACGCCAGGACGGGTGAAGAGGTATGGAATGAGCGTGTGGGTCGAGGTGATTTTTCCAGTTCACCGGTCTGTATTGATGGTAAGATTTATTGCAGCTCACGCACGGGTGAATTCACCGTGATCAAGGCCAGCCCAAAGTACGAACTTCTGGGCCGTAGCCAGCTGGGTGAAGCGACGCACGCTACACCTGCAGTGAGTAAGGGAAGGATGTTTTTGCGCGGGTTTAAGAAACTCTACTGTCTGGAAGCGAAATAGCGCTTTCTATTAGGGCATCACGATTAGGAACTGCACCGAATCCACAATCACGTATTTGCCGTCGGTACCCTCGGTCCCGATGGTGACTGAACCTTTACGGCCTTTCTTGAAATGAAAAATGCCGATCGACCTGAAAAGCTTGGCGATGGGTGCCGGTTCGCCCTCATCAATCTTTACCACTTTTTTCCCCTTAGAATGGTTCACAGTAATGGGCACACCATTGGCCCGTCGGATATTGGAATTGTGTGAGATACGCACTTCATACAGGCCGGTGCGCGGGAGGTTGGGAGTGAAGGTGGCGCTCTTTTTGCCTTTCTTTTCCTTCATGTCATGAATGTAACTTTTACCGACAAAAGGAGGTGTATGCACGCTGTGTTTCCATTCGCCCACCAGTTTGGCTTCGGTATCATCGACCACAGTGCCCGCCAGTTTGGATTTATCGGGGACAATGAACTTGATGTTCTCGGGCTTGTCCACCTGATCAGGTCGGGGCAGCTTTGGTTCGTCGGCCATGATGCTCATTGCAAATGCCAAAAAACAAAGTGCGCGTGATAGTTTCATTGGATAAAAAATGCCCGGTAAAAGGGCGCTCGGCAAATCAATTTGCCCTCTTGGGCCGGGTCCATTAGCATTGAAGCACATGAAACGTATTTTTCTTTTTCTTGGGTTAAGTGGTGTAATGGCTCTTTCGGCGGCGCAATGGAATCAGTTTCGTGGCCCCGGTGGCGAAGGTAAAACCGATGCGGACCTGCCACTGGAATTTGGTGAGGGCAAAAACGTGACCTGGAAAACCTCGATGGTCGGTAAGGCCTGGAGTTCGCCGGTGGTGTGGGACAACCAGATTTGGTTTACCAATACTGAGGAGGACGGTCACAAGCTTCGGGCAGTGTGTCTGGATGCCAAGAGTGGCAAGGTGTTGCATAACAAACTGGTTTTTGACATCGCCAAGCCGCAAAAAAGCCCGGTGGCGATGAACAGTTACGCTTCGCCTACGCCGGTTATTGAGCAGGGACGCGTGTACGTGAGCTTCGGTGCCCACGGCACGGCCTGTTTGGATACGAAAACTGCCTCAGTCATTTGGCAACGGCAGGATAAAGAGTTGTATTGCGATCACTTTCGCCTGCCTGCCAGTTCGCCCATCTTACATAATGGATTGCTCTACCTGATCTTTGATGGGGCTGACCGGCAATTTGTGGCGGCACTGGATAAGAAAAACGGCAAGACCAGGTGGCTGCATAAACGCGCCTTTGATTTTGGGACGGACAATGGCGACCGCAAAAAGGCATATGGCACCCCTTCAGTGATCAAGGTGGGTAAAGGAGAACAGCTTATTACCCCTGCGGCGGTTGCCACAGAAGCATTGGATCCGACCACAGGCAAACTGCTTTGGACTGCGCGTACCGGAGGTATGAATGCCTCAGGCCTTCCGCAGTACGGTCACGGACTGGTGTTCGTGAACAATGGCATGGGTTCGATGAGTGCCATCAAGCCCGATGGCAAAGGTGATCTTGAGGCTGCGTGGAGTACGCGCCGCAACATCCCCAAAAAATCATCGATGATCCTGCATGGGGCTCACCTCTATATGGTGGCTGATACCGGTGTGGCCTCGTGTCTGGAGGCCAAGAGTGGCAAGGCGTTGTGGAGTGAGCGCTTGGGTGCAGGTCAATTTGCCGCCTCACCCATTCTGGCCAAGGACCGACTCTATTTCTTTGGCATGGATGGTGATGTGGTGGTGACGAAGGCTGCCACTGAATTTAAGGTTTTGGCTCGCGGGAAATTTGAGGATGGCTTCATGGCCACACCGGCTGTTACTGGTAACGCCCTCATTCTTCGCACCAAATCAGCGGTTTATCGGGTGGAGCATTGAAGCGATTCCCCGGATAAACGATGCAGGAATACCGCCAGAACGCGCATGTGATATCGCTCTTCATTTGGTCGGTGCTTTGTGTTGCGGTGGCGATCATCCTTTTTGTTCACAGTACGGAGATTATCGATCGTGGTTTGCGATGGGCGGAGATCGTGGGTGGCGTGGTTCTCCTGGTTATTGGACCGGTGGGGCTGGCGATCTATCTGATCCGGGTGGAGACTCTCTGGGTAAGTGTGGATTCGGAGCGGGGAATTCTCGTGAATGGGAAGCGCCTGATTCGGTGGGAGGAGATTGTGCGGATCGATCGGCGACGTCCAAGACTGCGATCATCGACTGGTTCTGCGAAGATTGCGGAGTTCAAGTCTCCATTTGGAGAGGATGAAGAGAGCAATGGAACGAGTAGCGGGTCAGGGAGTTCCGGAGGAGGGAAAGGGTGTGTGGATCCCGATGCTGCCTTGTTCTTATTGGCCATAATTATTATTTTTGCTGCCCTTCTGTTGGCCATATGGCTTATCTTTTTTGTGTTCATCCCGCTGGTGATCGTGCCGGTGATTGAGGTCTTCTCGCCATGGGGAAGTCATGTCACGATTGTAAGGCGGAAATGGAAAAGGAATCTCCTGCTGCGAAATCTTCGGGATCCCGATGGGTTCCTCGCCGAAATTCGTTCGCGCGTGCCAATTCACCATATCAAAAAATAATGGAAAAGGGGACAGTGTGGCAGTTTCCCCCTCACATTCGTGTTGCGATTTGTGACTGACCCGCCACAATCGGAGCATGACCCGCAAGGCTTCCTCCGTTTCCCGTCGTCGTTTTCTAGAAACCTCATCGGCCACTGTGGTCGCGGCGGCGACCTGCCAGATTGTGCCGCGGCATGTCGTGGGCGGTGCCGGACAAACCCCTCCTAGCGAGACTTTTGGCGGTGCACTCATTGGCGTGGGTGGGCGTGGGCCGGGTACCTACAAGGGCATGTGCCAGGATCTCAACGTCAAGCAGCTCGCCTTGTGTGACGTGAAGTTTGTGGGACGGGCGGACAATAAAAAGTTCTACACCGAT
>Ga0208411_1000617_pt1 | contig 26783 bp, 25 predicted proteins | sample ETN01SmetaG_4_FD_185793 | JGI IMG/M metagenome (GOLD analysis project Ga0208411, IMG submission 185793) | Marine microbial and viral communities from oxygen minimum zone, Eastern Pacific Ocean - ETNP2014F12-01SV261 (SPAdes) (version 2) | ecosystem: Environmental > Aquatic > Marine > Oceanic ... | reverse complement strand
GACAATTGCCACGGCCATGTTCTACCCCATAAACGGATGCTGGGGTGCTGTCCTCTCTGGTCCTTAAACCGCTACGGGCTATGGCGTCACCTAGGCTGAATCATCAGGTTTCTCAAGAGCTTCCCCGGCTTCCTTCCCGGTGAAGGGCTTGACGGTAAGAAAGCTGCAGCATAACTAGAATATGTGGATCCTGTTTAATAACGGTATTTTTTATGGCCAAGCTGGATATCATCACCGCGCCCGACCCGCGCCTGAAAGTAAAATCCACCCCCGTCGAGAGGGTGGACGACGGAGTGCGCCGACTTATGGACGACCTTTTTGAGACCACATGCGCCGCCTATAATGGTGTCGGCTTGGCCGCGCCCCAAGTGGGCGTGGCAAGACGGGTCCTGGCGATTGATCTTTCCCTAGGAGAGGAAACGCCCAACCCCCTATATGTAGCCAATCCAAAGATCATCTGGTCTTCCGAGGAGTTTCTCTCTGCCGAGGAAAGCTGCCTTTCAATACCCGAGCACTCTGCTGAGGTCATCCGCCCCGCGGCGGTGCGGGTACGCTATCTCGACCGGGATAATGAAGTCCAGGAGATGGACGCCGAGGGGTTCCTCGCCATCTGTATCCAGCATGAGATGGATCATCTCGACGGCATTCTGTTTATCGACCATCTGACGGCGGTAAAACGGAACATCATTCTCCGCAAACTAACCAAGACGCATAAGCGTACCTCCGCCAAGGCCGCGGTAACCGCTCCCATCCTCTAATTTTCCTGGAGGCCAGCCATGGCCCAGCACCATTTACGTCTGGTTTTTATGGGATCGTCGGATTTTTCTGTCCCCGTGCTAGCGGCCCTTCTTGAGGCTGGTCATGAGGTGAAATGCGTTTATAGCCAGCCCCCCCGTCTCGCTGGCAGAGGACAGAAGGAGCACTCCGCCCCGGTTCATGTCTATGCCAAAGCGAAGGGAATACCCGTGCATACTCCGGAGAGCCTAAAAGGTCCGGAGGAAGAGACGGCCTTCACCGCGTACAAGGCGGATGCCGCCGTGGTTGCGGCCTATGGATTGCTCCTGCCCGCCGCCTTCCTCAACGCCCCGTCTCTGGGCTGTCTTAACGTCCATGCGTCGCTGTTGCCCCGTTGGCGCGGCGCTGCACCTATACAACACGCTATCCTTGCAGGGGATGAGGAATCTGGCGTCACCATTATGAAAGTGACGGAAGAGCTTGATGCTGGAGATATTCTGTTGGCTAACTCCGTCCCCATAACCCCGGAGACCACGGCCCGGAGCCTCCATGACGAACTCTCCCAACTGGGCGCAAAACTGATGGTTATGGCCTTGGAAGCCGCGGCGGAGGGTACGCTAGCGCCACGCCTGCAACCTCAGGAAGGGATCACTTATGCCAAAAAACTGACCCCCGCCGAAGGCCGGCTTCACTGGCAGCGTCCGGCGAGTGAACTGGAGCGCCAGGTGCGCGCCTTCACGCCTTGGCCCGGCGCCTGGTTTGAATATGAGACCGCGGGAAAACGTGAGCGTATCAAGGTTCTCTCGGCTAAGGACCTGGCAGGTGGCGGGGAGAAACCAGGCACGGTCTTGGACGACAAGCTCACCATTGCCTGCGGCGAAGGGGTGCTTCGGATTTGCCGCCTGCAACGGTCCGGAAAGTCGGCCATGGGAGTTGAGAGCTTCCTGCGCGGCTTTCCCGTTCCCGCACACACCGTCTTGCCGGAAGGCTAAGCATCTGTGCCGCGTTATAAGCTGACCATAGAATATGACGGCGGCGGTTTTGTGGGCTGGCAGCGCCAAGAAAACGGCCTGTCGGTGCAACAAGTCCTGGAAGAAGCTATCAAGAAGTTCTGTGGCGAAGCAACCACACTGTTCGGTGCCGGGCGCACCGATACCGGCGTTCATGCGCTGGGCCAGGTGGCCCATTTCGATCTTGCGGAGGCGGCCGAGACGGACACCGTCCGCGACGCCCTCAATTTCCATGTCAGGCCCGCCGCCATTTCAATCCTGGCTACCGAGCTGGTGGATGACGATTTCCACGCCCGATTTTCGGCTACTGAGCGGGCCTATCTCTACCGTATCATAAACCGCCGCTCGCCGTTGACCTTGGATAAGGGGCGGGCTTGGCACGTGATCGTGCCTCTAGACAGCGAGGCTATGGCCGAAGCGGGGATGGCTCTTGTGGGTTTTCATGATTTTACTTCTTTCCGTTCTGTCCATTGTCAGGCGGAATCGGCAGAAAAGACCATGAACCATATTGCGGTTACGCATCAGGACGAGGAAATCCAGCTGTTGTTACGCGCTCCGTCCTTTCTTCACAACCAGGTGCGTATCATCGCAGGTACTCTTGCTTGGGTGGGGGAGGGTAAATGGACCACCGGGGAGGTGGTAGATGCGTTGGCCGCCTGTGACCGTAGTGCCGCCGGACCCACCGCTCCGCCGGAAGGGCTGTATTTTCTCGAAGCTATTTACGAAGAGAAAAAGAAGCAATAACTCCTGGGCGTTTAGATGCCGGTGGCAATTTCACAGAGGGTCATTATTTATGTTCCACGGCCTCAGGAGGCCGGAAAATATCCGTCAAGGATGTGGAAGTAAATTTCCGTAAGCGCTTCGAGGTCCTCAAGCGCCACGCTTTCATCGGTTTTATGCATGGTGGCCCCCACCAGTCCGAACTCGGCAACCGGACAGAAATGACGGATGAAGCGGGCGTCAGAAGTGCCGCCGGACGTGTTGAGTTGCGGCGTCTTTCCGGTGACGGTTGAAACGGCATTCTCAACCAGCTTGCTTAAATCTCCGGGCAGGGTGAGAAAAGGTTCGCCCGATATCTCAACATCTAGTTGATAGTCCGTGCCGGCCGAATCGAAACTTTCCCGCAGCCAGCTTTCCAGCCCGGCACCGCTATGGGTGTCGTTGAAGCGGATGTTGAACCGGACCTCGGCCCGCGCTGGGATGACATTAGGGGCCTGATTGCCCACATCCACCGAGGTCACCTCAAGATTCGAAGGCTGGAAGTGTTCGGTTCCCTCGTCCAGTGGTTGGGTGGTAATAAGGTCGAGCATGTGCAAAAGGCGTGGGATGGGATTGTCGGCGTGCTGGGGATGGGCCGCATGGCCTTGGGTTCCCATGACAGTCAGATGACAGTTGAGGCTGCCGCGCCGTCCAATTTTTATGGTCTCGCCCAGATATTCGGGGTTGGTGGGCTCGCCCACCAGACAGGCATCCAGCGTTTCACCGCAATCCTTCATCCAGTCGAGGACTTTTGCTGTGCCATTGACGGCCGGGCCTTCCTCGTCACCGGTAATGAGAAGGCTTAGAGAGCCGGGAAAGTCGCCGCCGCGTTGATCGAGAAAACGGGCGCTGGCGGCCACAAAACAGGCGATGGCGCCTTTCATGTCGGCAGCCCCGCGTCCCACAAGCCTGTCCTCGACAATCTCGCCGGCAAAGGGGTCCGTGTTCCAGCCTTGCGCGTCTCCAACCGGGACTACGTCGGTATGTCCGGCGAAACAGAAATTAGGCGCGGTATCGCCAATGCGGGCGTACACATTGTCCACATCCGGCGTGCCGGGGGCGGAAAAGGTCATCCGGTGGCAGGTAAAGCCCAGTTTCTTCAGCGCTTCCTCGAGAACTGTCAGCGCGCCGCCGTCTTCGGGTGTCACGCTGGGGCAACGGATGAGGGCGCGGGCCAGATCGAGAGGGTCGGTTCTCATATGGGTCTCTAACGCACCTCAATCACGCAGCAATTCGTTGATCGAGGTTTTGGAACGGGTCCTTTCGTCCACCTGCTTGACGATGACCGCACAATATAGGGACGGTCCGGGGGAGCCGTCGGGCAGCGGCTTGCCCGGCATGGACCCCGAGACTACCACCGAATAAGGGGGTACCCGTCCAAAGTGAATCTCGCCGCTGGCGCGGTCGATGATTTTCGTCGAAGCACCGATATAAACACCCATGGACAGCACCGAGCCGGTCTCGACGATGACGCCCTCGGCAACCTCGGCGCGGGCGCCGATGAAACAGTCATCCTCGATAATCACCGGCCCTGCTTGAAGGGGTTCCAGAACGCCCCCGATCCCCGCGCCCCCGGAAATATGACAGTTCTTTCCAATCTGCGCGCAGGACCCCACCGTGGACCAGGTGTCCACCATGGTGCCGGAATCCACATAGGCCCCAAGATTGACGAAGGACGGCATCAGCACCACGCCGGGCGCGATGTAGGCGGAATGGCGTACCACACAGTTGGGCACGACCCGGAATCCCGCCTGTTGCCAGCGTTCTTCGTTCCAGCCCGCGAATTTGGAGGAGACCTTGTCGTACCATCCCGACTTGCCCAGCCCGGGGTCCCACTGGCCGGCTGGGATCACCACATTGTCCTTAAGCCGGAAGGAAAGAAGAATGGCTTTTTTCAGCCATTGATTAACATGCCACTGGTCATCATCTTTTTCGGCCACGCGGAGGGTTCCCGAATCCATAAGATTCAACGTTTCTTCTACGGCTTCGGGAATTTCACCCTTGGTGTAGATATCGATTTCCTGGCGTGATTCCCAAGCATCGTCGATGATTTTTTGCAAATTTGAATACGTCATAAAAATTCCAAGGCGGAAAGAGACGGAAAAGAAGGTGGGAACATGCGGCAGCGGACTTTCCCTGTCAACGCCTTGGCAAAGGGGGATTAAGCCGGCGCTTTGCCTTGCGGGGTGCGGGCCGCCACCAGATCGCCGATCCAGCCCGTCAGATCATCGGTGACATGGTGAATATGGTCGTGGCTTTCTGCTTCTTCCGCCCAGCGCGTGTGGTTGCGGACCCAGATGGTGGTCATGCCCATTTCTGCGGCCGCGACGAGATTTCTCGGGATGTCCTCGAACAGGGCTGTGGTTCCTGCGCACAGCCGAAAGCGTTCAAGAAGACGGCGATAGGCGGCGGGTTCGGGCTTGGGCAGGAAATCCGCCTCGATGATATCGAACACGTGCGTGAAGAACTCCCCTATACCCAGCCGCTCGAGAACCCTTCTGGCGTGGCCCCCGGAGCCGTTGGTGTGGATGATCTTGCGCCCCCCAAGTTTTTTCAGGCACCGGGCCAGCTCCGGATCGGGGGTGAGCATGGTGAGGTCAATATCATGAACATAATCGAGGAAGGCGTGGGGGTTGGTGCCATGGTGAAGCATAAGACCGCGAAGGGTGGTGCCGTATTTCCTGAAATAGTCCTTCTGGACCCTGAAGGCGTCATCTGCCTCAATTCCAAGCTCGGCGCTGATAAAGGCTTTCATGCGCTGGTCTATCACGGCGAAAAGGTTTGAATCCGCCGGATACAGCGTGTTGTCGAGGTCGAAAATCCAGTTTTCCACATGCTCCAGGGAAAGGCCGGAAACGGGCACCGGGGCTTCTCCGCTACGGGGCGGGGGCTCTTTTGTCGTGGCTGGAGTCCTTGCGGGCATGGTCGGTGGGTTTTCCCAGTGGGTTTTTTAGGTGAGATAACGCCCCGCCAGTCTGATTGAGTGCCGCGTCCCTGGCAAGTCCGGGGTGGAGGATCAGGCGAGGCAAAACCTAAACAGGATGACGGGCTTCTCGAGCCTGACTGGGTCCGCGATGACGGCGGTGAAGATAATGACGAAACCGCTTCGGAGCAGACGCTTCCCGATCCCGATTGGATGGTGGAGGAGCCGCAACAGAAAGAGCTTAATGATGGGGAAGGTGAGACGAAGAGCCTGGAGAGATTCCAACCCGGGATGGGCCCCGCCTCCAAGGCTCAGCCCGAGTAACAGCGCGGCCAGGCCGGTAACTTGGGCTCAGGCGCGGCGCACCAGCGTGCCGACGCCGTGTTCGGTGAAAATTTCCAGCAACAGGGCGTGGGGCACGCGCCCGTCCATGATAACGGCAGCCTCCACACCGCCCTGAACCGCCAGGATACAGGTCTCCACCTTGGGGATCATGCCGCCCTCAATGGTGCCGTCGGCAATCAGTTTCTTGGCTTGGCTGATGCTCAGTTCCGGGATCAGGGCTCCCGACTTGTCCTTGATCCCCTCCACATCTGTCAGCATCAGTAGGCGCTTAGCGGTCATGGCTTCGGCCACGCTTCCGGCCACTGTATCGGCGTTGATGTTATAGGTCATATCGTCTGGGCATACTCCGATGGGGGCAATCACCGGAATGATGTCCGATTGTTTCAAGGTTTCCAGGATATGCGGGTTTACCGCCGCTGGTTCGCCGACGAAGCCGAGGTCGAGGACATTCTCAATACTCGAGTCCTCGTCCCGCTTTTTGCGGCGGAGTTTTTTAGCCATAACAAGACAGCCGTCCTTGCCGGACAGGCCCACGGCGTTGCCTCCGGCCGACTGGATGGCCCAGACGATGTCCTTATTGATGGAGCCCGACAGCACCATTTCGACGATTTCCACGGTTTTCTTGTCGGTGACCCGCAGCCCGTCGACGAAGGAACTTTTGATCTTCAGCCGCTCCAGCATGCCGCCGATCTGTGGTCCGCCGCCATGCACCACGATGGGATCGATCCCCAGCTGCTTGAGCATGACCATGTCGCGAGCGAACAGTTTCGCCAGCTCCGCTTTCCCCATGGCGTGGCCGCCGAACTTGATGACGAAGGTCTTGCCTGCGTAATTGCGCATATACGGCAGGGCTTCAGACAGCGTGTGCGCCTTGGCCAGCCAGGCGTCGTGAATATGCGTCGGTGCCGGGGTTGTTTTCTTTTCCTTGCCCGCGGACGGGAGCGGGGCGTCATCGAAGAAATCCTGCAATGTCAGAGGAATGCCGCGGCGCCCGGCCGCTTCCAGAAGTGGCTCGATATGTTTTTGCGGAATATGCCCGCCACTACCACCGCTGCTCCTGGGATAGGTCCAGCGATAGACACTGGTGGGACTGATACCGAGCCATTCGGAGATGGTCTGCGGCCCGCCACACAGGGCGATGATGCGGTCGGCAATCTTGGACATGGGAGAAATTTACGAATTAAGTAATAAATGTCAACGAAATAAATTACTTTTTTAGTAAATATTCCACCCCACAGGTGTTATCCCAGGCCTCACCCGGCTTCGCACAGCCCCGCCAGCATGGCGCGCAGTTCGGGTATGCCGCTGCTCTCGCGGGCGCTGGTGGCGATGATGTAGGGAAGGGCGGCAGGGTGCTGGCGTATTTCCTCACCCAGCCGTTCCTTTATCTGTTCTAGGTCCTTCGCCTTGGCCTTGTCGGTTTTGGTCAGCACCATCTGATAGGAAACGGCGGCAGCATCGAGACGGTCCATCAGATCACGGTCCACCTTCTTGGCGCCGTGGCGGCTGTCCACGAGAAGGTAGAGCCGCCGCAGAGTCGCCCGGCCGCGAAAATAGGCGTCGGTCAACTCCGTCCACCTGTAAATCTCGTGTTTCGGCGCCTTGGCATAGCCATGACCAGGCAGGTCCACCAGCATCATACGGTCGTTAAGGACAAAGAAATTGATCTGGCGGGTGCGCCCCGGCGTCTGGGAAATCCTGGCCAGGGTTTTGTGTCCGGTCAGGGCGTTGATAAGGCTCGACTTGCCCACATTGGAACGGCCGGCGAAGGCTACTTCCGGCAAGGTGCCGGGGGGCAGGTTGTCCGCCGTCGTGGCGCCGGCGACGAAACGGCATTCTCCGGCGAAAAGAATGCGCCCCTTTTCCAGAGATTCAGGCGTGATCCCGGCCGCCGAGTCCACCGTATCTTGTGTATCCCGATCCGTGCCGGACATGATCCATTCCCCCGCCTTCAGCTTTTCTTTGCTGGAGCATCCATCTTTTTCATCAGGAACCATTGCTGGCCGATGGACAGCACGTTGTTCCAGGCCCAGTAAATTACCAGCCCCGCCGGAAAATTGGCGAGAAGGATGGTGAAGATGAAAGGCAGGAACATGAAGATTTTGGCTTGAACGGGGTCGGCCGGGGGTGGATTGAGCTTCTGCTGGAGATACATGGTGAGCCCCATGAGGATGGGCCACACGCCGATATGCAGAAAAGACGGCAGATCAAATGGAAGAAGCCCGAACAGATTAAAGAGCGACGTGGGGTCGGGCGCGGAAAGATCGGCGATCCAGCCGTAGAATGGCGCCTGGCGCATCTCGATAGACACAAACAGCACCTTATAGAGGGAAAAGAAGATGGGGATCTGAACCAGCATGGGAAGACAGCCCGCCGCGGGATTAACCTTCTCCCGCTTATAGAGCGCCATCATTTCCTGGTTCATGCGCGCCTTGTCCTCCCCGAACCGCTCCCGCAGTTCAGTAATCTGCGGGTGCAGCTTCTTCATGGCGTTCATGGCCCGGAAGGACTTGTTGGCCAGCGGATACATGAGTAGCCGGAAGATGATGGTCAGGGCAAGGATGCCGAGACCGAAGTTGCCGAAAATCCGGTTGAAGAAATTCAGGGCGTAGAAGATGGGCTTGGTAAGAAAATAGAACCAGCCGAAATCAACCGCCAGGTCGAACCGGTCAATGCCGTAGGTGGTGGTATAGGCGTCGAGAAGCTCAACAATCTTGGCTCCGGCGAAGAGATTACTGGAAACCTCAGCGTTGCCGCCCGACGCCAGAACGAATTCCCGACCTAGGTAATCAGCCTGATATTTGTTCCTGCCCTGCACATTGGCGTGGATGAAATTGGTGTTGACCCGGTTTCCCCTGTCCGGGGCCAGGGCTACAAGCCAGTATTTGTCCGTTATCCCCAGCCAGCCCCCGGTGGTGGTCTGGGCGATCCGGTGTTCTTCCTGAAGTTCATCGTAATCCAATTCCTCCAGGGTGCCATCGAAGACCCCCAGCGGGCCCTCGTGAAGGATATAAAAGCCCAGGGTGCTGGGCGTTCCCGTGCGTGAGATCAACCCATAGGGATACAGCGAGACCTTCTCACTGCCCGTGTTTTCAACCCTCTGGGTGACGGTGAACATGAAGTTATCGTCAACCTCGAAGGTTTTAGTAAATACCAGCCCCTGTCCGTTATCCCAGCGCAGCGTGACGGGATTCTCCGGAGACAAGACCTTGCCGTCGCTCAATCCCCAGACCGTTTTGTTATCGGGGACCGCAACGCCCTTGGCTCCCGCTGTCCACCCATGGCGGGCGAAATAGGCATCCGGCGTGCCGGGCGGGGAAAGAAGGGTGATAAGCGGGCTCTCCCGTGATAGGGCTTCGCGGTATTTGACAAGAGTCAGATCGTCGAGCCGGGCGCCGGTCAGCGCCAGTGAGCCCACCAATTGCGGAGTTTCGATCCGCACCCGTCCGCTTTGCAAAAGGACTTCCTCGCGGGTGAGGGAAGGGTGCTCGTCTTTCTCTGTGGGGGACGCCACAGGCTGCATTGAAGGCGGCGCCGGTGTGATGCCGCCGCCGTCACCTTCCAGGACTGGCGCTTCCGGCACCATACCGCCCTCGCTCGCCTCCTGCGAGACGGTTGCATCCTCGACCGGCGGCGGCGGGCTGAAGAAATATTGGAACCCCACCAGAATCAACAACGACAGAAGTATCGCTAGGAAAAGATTGCGTTGCTCATCCACGGCCATCGCCCTCCCGGCTTAAAGGCACAAAGGTCTGCAACGTCTGTGGCACCGGGTCATGGCCGTGGCGGCCCCAGGGGTGACAGCGGGCAATCCTGGCGATGGTGAGAAAGGCTCCCTTTACGGCGCCGTGGCGGGCAACCGATTCCAGCGCGTATTCCGAGCAGCTTGGCGCATACCGGCATCCTCCCGGCAGGACCGGGGCAATCAGTATCTGATAGCTACGGATCAGGACACGCAGTAGGTGTTGTACAAGATTCATGCGGGAACCAGATATCTTAAACAGGGTGATAGGCTTCAAGCCGCTTTAAGGATGTCACAAGATCATCCAGAAGCTTGGGAAAAGGACGGGTCAGGGTTCCCTTGCGGGCGATCAGGACAAAATCATACCCCGGCTTAGCGTGATCGGGGATGACCTTGGTGACCACGGCGCGGAGACGCCGCCGTGCCCGGTTGCGTTCCGCGGCGCCGCCCACCCTTTTACTGGCGGTATAACCGATACGTATGGGCACGTTTTTCTCCATGGAGGCGCCGGAAGAATCCCCCTTGCGGACCATGGCCTGGAGAATTAGGCCGGGCGTTACCGATTTACAGCGTACGGCCGCGACGCGGAGGAAATCCGACCGCCGTTTGAGGCGCTCGATAACGGGGGACATGGATTTCAGGCGGACAGGCGTTTGCGGCCCTTGGTGCGGCGTTTCGCCAGCACCCTGCGGCCACCTACGGTGGCCATGCGGGAGCGGAAACCGTGGCGGCGCTTGCGAACGAGAACGCTTGGCTGATAGGTGCGTTTCAAGGGTCGACTCCGAAATATTTTGGGAGTTCAGAACAAGGACGGCTGTATAAAGTCTGGAGCCGGGGAAGTCAATGTTACTCACTGCCGGATTTCCCCGCAAAGAGCGCATTTAGGCCCCTTCCTCTTTGGATAAGCAGCCCTCTTCTGTCTGCCCGTCGAATCCCGATCTCCCTCTAATCCCTCCCTAATCTCCCAGTGCCACGCCTTCGCGGCGGGGATCGGCGCCGCCCAGCAAGCCCTCCGGCGTCACCTGAATACCGTGTAGGCCGCTGGTCATGGGGCGGATGGCCACTTCGTGGCCCATGCGGGTAAGCTCGTAATCCAGAGCCTCCAGGGGCGTTCCTGCCTCAATCACGGTGATATGAGCGCGATTGGCGTGATTGGGCATGGCGATGGCCTGCTGGATGTTCAGCCCCTGGTCGAGCACCGCGACGATGGTTTTCAGAATATAGGGGATGATGTTGATTCCACCCGGCGACCCCAGAACCAGGACCAGCTCGCCCTTCTCGTCGAAGACCAGGGTCGGGGCCATGGAACTGAGCGGGCGCTTACCCGCTTCCACCCGGTTCGCCACCTCTTTTCCGGCTACCCTGGGGTGGAAGGAAAAATCGGTGAGCTGGTTGTTGAGAAGGAAGCCGTCCACCATCAAGCGCGAACCGAAGGCGTTTTCGATGCTCGACGTCAGGGCTACGGCGTTGCCTTCTCCGTCGATGACGCTGAGATGAGTGGTGGAGGGGCGCTCGATCGTCTCTCCGGGGCCCAGGTTAAGCTGTTGTGGGGGGTCTGGCATGATGCCCGGGGACACCTCATCCATGGCCCTGTGGGGTGACACAAGGCCCGCCCGCGCCGCGAGATAGCCTGGGTCGAGAAGTTGCCGCTGCGGCACCGCGACGAAATCGGGATCGGCGATGTAAGTGTTGCGGTCGGCGAAGGCCAGCCGCGTGGCCTCACTCAAAAGATGCACCGTTTTCGCCGCGCCCGGCTCCAGTCCGCCCAGATCAAAGGAGTCGAGAATGCCAAGACCCTGCAACATGGTGATGCCGCCGGAAGAGGGTGGCGGCATGCCGCACACCCGCCAGCGTCGGTAGGGGCGGCACAGGGTGGGACGCTTCTTCGCCCTGTAGGCGGCCATATCGACCAGGGAAAGCGTTCCTGGATTGTCCGCCTCCCGCACCGCGGCCACCACGTCGCGGGCTATGGACCCTTCATAGAAGACCCCGGCGCCGTCTTGCGCGATGGCTCGGAAGACGCGGGCCAGGGGCTCGTTGACCCGCATCTCCCCCACCCCAAGGGGCTCGCCCTCAGGCGTGTAAAAATAGTCCTTCGCGGTGGTGGAGGCGCGCAGATAGTCGTCGCGGGCGATCAGGCCGTGAAGGCGCGGCGAGACGGCAAACCCTGTTTCGGCCAGTTCGATGGCGGGGGCGAACAGGGCTCTCCAGGGCAGAGCACCATGCCGTTTATGGACCAGTTCCAGCATACGCAGCAATCCCGGAACACCCACCGATTTACCACCCACAACGGCCTTGAAGAACGCCTGTGGCTGGCCGAAAAGGTTGAGAAACATCTCCGCCGTTGCTCCCGCCGGCGCGCTCTCCCGCCCATCATAGGCGGCAACCTGACCACTCGCGGAGTCATAATGGAGCAGGAACCCACCGCCGCCGATTCCCGAGGATTGCGGCTCCACCAGACCCAGAACCATCTGCATGACGATGGCCGCGTCCACGGCGCTGCCGCCCTGGCGCAGGATATGACGTCCCGCCGCCGCCGCATGGGGGTTGGCCGCTACCACCATGAACCGTTCTCCGGTGACGGCGCTGGGTGTTCCGCCCGGGACGCCGATGGCGGCCTCAGGCTGGGCGCGGCCGTTCGATACCGGGGTGCAGCCATAGAGGAACAAAATGCTGAGGAAAAGGAAAAAACAGGGTTTAAACATAAGGTCCGAAGCTCACCATATCCTGGGAGAAAATCATAATACTCCCTTGAACGTGCCTCGCCGGGGATGCCATATGGGCGGAAGAGGGCCACCATAAGTGGATTTTTTGCAGGAGGCTTTGCCCGGTCGGGGGAATGCAGTATAACTCTTCTTCCCGGTTTTTGTTGCGGCGCACAACACCCCTTGAATGGCCGCACCGGAGCTGACACGTTGCCAGGATTGGTGTAAGGAGCGACAAGCCAGTGAGCATCCTCAGCCGTGTAAACCGTATCTCCGTGCCCGATATCCAGGCCCGCAAGGGCGGCGAGCCGGTGGTCTGTCTGACCGCCTATACCACCCCCATGGCGAAACAGGTGGACCCCCATACGGATCTGATCCTGGTGGGGGATTCCCTGGGCATGGTGCTCTACGGTTTCGAGACCACCCTGCCGGTGACCCTAGATATGATGATTGCCCACGGTGCCGCTGTCACGCGCGGATCATCACAGGCCTGTGTGATTATCGATCTTCCCTTCGGTTCCTATCATGAATCCCCGGAACAGGCCTTTCGCAACGCCTCGCGGGCGATGACGGAGGCCAGGGTTAGCGGAGTAAAGCTGGAAGGCGGGGTGGAAATGGCCGACACCATCGCCTTTCTCACCCGCCGCCATATTCCGGTTCTCGCCCATATCGGGGTCATGCCGCAATCGGTGAACCAGACTGGCGGCTACCGGGCGCGCGGTAAAGACGCCGAGGACGCCGAACGCATCATCGCCGACGCCAAGGCCGTGGCCGAGGCCGGGGCCTTCGCCGTGGTCATCGAAAGCACTTGGGAACCCGTGGCCCGCGAGGTCACCTCCCTGTTGTCCATCCCCACCATCGGTATCGGCGCCTCCAATGCCTGTGACGGCCAAATTCTCGTAACCGAGGACATGGTGGGGCTGTTTTCCGATTTCACGCCCAAATTTGTCAAACGCTACGGCGACCTCGGTCAGGAAATCTCTAATTTTGCAGCCGCCTACGCTGCCGACGTGCGTTCGCGGCGCTTTCCTGGACCCGAACACTGTTTCGGGGCCGCCAATGGGAAGGCGAAGGTCGCCACCGTCGTCAGCGCCGCCAAGGTCCGCCGCAAGGCCGTTTAGAGCACGCTTTCCAGCTTCACGGATCTCTGAAAGGATGGCGGAATGACGAGGAATTCCGGTATTTCCGTTATACGCACGGTTCCCAAACTGCGTGACCGGGTATCCGCCTGGCGCAGCCGGAACCAGCGCATTGGTTTGGTGCCCACCATGGGGGCGCTGCACGAAGGCCATCTGGCGCTGGTGAAACGGGCACTGGAAACCTGTAACCGGGTCGTGGTCTCCCTCTTCGTCAATCCTACCCAGTTCGGCGAGAACGAGGACTTAAGCACCTATCCCAGGGACGAGGCTGCCGACCGGGCTATTCTCGGGGAGTTGGGCGTTAATGTGCTCTATGCGCCCACTATGGAAGAGATGTATCCGCAAGGCTTGGTGACTTCGGTCCGGGTGCCGGAACTCGCCGAGGGCCTGTGCGGGGCGTTCCGGCCGGGCCATTTCGCGGGCGTGGCCACGGTGGTGACCAAGCTCTTCTCACAATCCCTTCCTGACATGGCGGTGTTCGGCGAGAAGGATTACCAGCAGTTACAGGTCATCCGTGGGCTGGTGCGCGACCTCGATATTCCCGTCCACATCGAGGCCGTGGCCACAGTGCGGGAGGCGGACGGCCTCGCCCTGTCGTCGCGTAACGCCTATCTCTCGCCCGCCGAACGTGCCATTGCGCCCACCCTGTTCCGGGCCTTGATACAGGCGGCAGCGGCGATCGAGGCGGGGGGGGATGTCCGGGACCTGATCGAGGAGGGCGAAAGGGCGCTTCTGGAGGGCGGCTTTTCGAAAGTTGATTATTTCGAGGCCTGTGACGCCCTGACCCTGAAGGCCGTGTCCGATGCCCATGCCCCGGCCCGGATTCTGGCCGCAGCGCATCTCGGCACTACCCGCCTCATCGACAATGTTGCCGTTGCCGCCGGTGCGGGGGACTGAGCCCCTCATTCCGCCCGGGTTTCCCATGAAAAAACCGGCGCTGCAATGACGCCGGTTTATTTATCACTTCCCATGTGAGAAACCCCTCAGCGCAAATAAATACGTACCTCGTTGGTTTGCGCCTCGCCGCTGCTCATGGCGGAGAGCTTCACCCGTTCGGCGGGCAGCCCCATATCCGACAGGGCGCGCAGAACTTCCTCGGCGCTGCGCCGCGCGGAATTTGAATTTATGGAAAGCTGGGTCGGGGAGCCGCCGCTCGGGGTCACAGCCACCAGATCAAAGGCGGCGTCGGGCTGGCGCGAAATGGCCCGGTTGACGGCCGTGTAAAGGGCCTGCTGATAGTTCACGTCCTTGCGGTCGAAGCGGATAACCACCAGGGGACGCCGATTGGTTGGCGAAAAAGGCACGTCCTCTTCCAGGGCGGTGCTCGTAATGGATTCCTCCATCGAGGTGACTTGCGCAATGCGGGTGCTCAGGGGGGTGCCGAAGAACTCACCGTGCTTGACCGCCAGCGACAGCACGGTGAGGTTATTATGCTCACGGGCCACATATTCAGTCTGCCGCTTGATGTCCCCGTTGAGTTCCGAGAGAAGCCGTTCGATGACCACGATGGTCCTATTGACATCGTCTTCGAGGATGGTGAGCTGGCGGTGGTCCTCCTCGATGGCGCCGGAAAGGTTAAAGGCGGCCCGGGTGGATTCGAGAAGGAACCCGATCATCGCCGCATCCGACGTGGCGCGGTTGGAAAGGCTGTTCATATGGGCGATATCGTTGCCGAGAAGTTCAATCTGGACCTGGCTCTCGTTCCACTGCTGGGTAAGGACGGGATTACCAGGCGTGGTGCCCACCTGAAGGCGGGCCTGAATGGCGGCAATAAGGCCGTAATAGGTCTGGGTGTGCTGAGCTGTCTGGCCGCGGATATTCTGTAATTCGTTGTTGTGGACGTTAAGGGCGCCCTGAAGGTTACCGAGGTCGTTACGCAGTTGCACGATTTTGCCGCCGACGAAGGTGCCCGTGGGTTGCCCAGGTGGGGCCTGCGCCATCGAAAAATCAGTGCTGCCCAGCATTGGCGGTGCGGCGGCGGGCGGTGGTGCATAGCCCGGGGGTGCTGCGGGCGGCGGCGGCGCATAAACGGGAACCTCAGTGGGGGAGCCGCCCTGGTCAACGGCGGCTTGTCCTGGCGCAACGGGAATGTCAGAAGCATCCGCGCTTTCGGTCTCGTCATCGCCGGAAAGCGAAGGCCAGAAAGTATCGTTGATGTAGGAGCAGCCGCCCAAAGCAAGGGCCGCCCCGAGGAACACCGCGTTTACGGTCTTAAAAGCCATGGGAAAAACATACCCTTAAGTTTCAATGTTCGAAAACCGAGCACCGCCAGCTACACAAAGAATATGCGAAAGGAAGCACAGGCAGATCCCCCCGTCCACTGTTAGGCCGATACTACTCAAACCATGAAGCGGCCACAAGTGGCTTTTAGTGTGTCTCAGCAGGGCTTTTTTACTGTAGCATTGCCGTTCTTGCCATTCCGGGGCGATTTCATTACTGTCCCCCACCTTTCCCGCCTCCATGTCCACGGAAACTGCGGTTTTAAGGGCCAAGGCGGTAAAATAAGCGCCCGTAGCTCAATTGGATAGAGCGTCTGACTACGGATCAGAAGGTTGGGGATTCGAGTTCTCCCGGGCGCGCCAAGTTTTCCAAGGGGTTCAGCGTTTTTCGTTGGGCCCCTTTCCCTTGAATAGGTGGTATTGTAACCGACGCTTCCCCAAATCGCCGAGGCGCAGAAACGGGCGCGGCGGTGGATGGAGAAACACCCTAAATAACCACCCCAACACCCGATAGACACCAACACAACTGTGGCTGCAGAAATAACCTCTTTGTGCGGCGGCACGCTTAAAGGATTTCAAGAACCTGTTCCGGCGGGCGGCCGATGGCGGCCTTACCGTTGGCCAGAACAATGGGGCGTTCAATCAGGATCGGGTGCTTGACCATGGCCTCGACCAGGTCGTCGTCGGATAAATTGGGGTTGTCGAGGTTGCCTTCGGCATAGGCGGCCTCTTTCTTGCGTATCAGCTCCCTCGGCTGGAGCCCCAGCATGGCCAGGATACCCCTGAGTTTTTCCGCCGAAGGCGGAGTCTCGAGGTATTCGATAACCGTCGGCTCAATTCCACGTTCCCGCAGCAAGTCCAGGGTCTGACGCGATTTGCTGCAGCGCGGATTGTGATAGATGGTAACGGACATGGGCACTCTATCCTTAAGCAAGGGTTTGAAGGGAACAGCGCCGGAAAATGGGTGTTAAAATAGGCATGCTGGCTCCTCATTTTTGGGGCCGCAGTCTCTGACGTGCCCTGGCCCCAATCTGGCAGGATCACTTATATAAACCGCCCGTCGGGAGATAGCGACTCCTCGCTTTGGGCATCCACGATCCTGCGCGCGATGTCGAAACAAAAACCGGCCCGTCCCAGGGCGGCAAGTTCCTTCTCCCGTAGTTGCTGGTCTTCCTTATGGTTTTTCTCATGGTTTTCTGGGGCGGCTCCCGGCCCAGGATGCCGCCGGAAGGGACCGATGCGGCGGCGGCGGGAAAAGGTGACAGCCGCTGAAAATTCCGGATCGGGGTCCTCTCCTTCCAGGGCGACGAGGGCCTTATCTATGATAGACCCGCCCACTCCCTTGGCCATCAGTTTGGCGCGTATGGCGCGGAATGACGACCCCCGGCGATGTAGGGAAGCGGCCTTGGCCGTGGCGTAAACCCCGTCGTCGAGAAGGCCCGTGCGCAGGAACCTGGCAATGATGTCTTCCACCTGTGCCGCGCCTTCATCCCTGTCGGTGCCGTGGAAACGGGCCGAACGTTCCACCTTGGCTATCATGACTCGTCTTAAGTTGGCCACGGAGCTGGAAAAACGCTCCATATAATACAGGGCCGCGTTCTCCAGATAGCGTGCGGTGGCCTTGCGCGGGGTTCTCCGTGACCCGGTTTTTTGTTGATGCTTCGACGCTGTTGTCATGGGTGTAAGATTCGCACAGGATGGCCCGGAATAACCAGTTGCTTGTGGAACCATTGATGGCGGAGATATCTATTCCAACTTCGAAAAAAGGCCCCAACACCATGAACACGTCGCCGCCGCCCGTGCCGCAACCCGTGGAAATTGGCATTGTGAACTGGATAGGGGTGTGGACCCTCTATCAGAAAGAGGTGCGCCGGTTCCTCAGCGTGTTTACCCAGACCGTGGTGGCGCCCATGGTGACCACGTTGCTTTTCTACGCCGTGTTCGCCCTGGCCCTGGGGCGGGCCGTTACCCATGTGGGTGCGGTCGGGTTCAGCGAATTTCTGGCACCGGGCCTGATCATGATGGCCATAGTCCAGAACGCCTTCGCTAACACCTCCTCTTCCCTCCTTATCTCCAAGGTACAGGGCAATATCGTGGATATCCTGATGCCGCCCCTGTCGTCGGGAGAAATGGCCTTTGCCTTCGCCATGGGCGGGATGACGCGAGGCCTTGTGGTGGGGGTCGCGGTTTCGCTGGCGATTCTGGTCTTTGTGCCCTACACCATCCATTTCCCGCTTTATGTGGTGTTTCATGCTCTTGCAGCGTCCCTCATGCTGTCCCTGTTGGGGATCATGGGCGGTATCTGGTCGGAAAAATTCGACCATATGGCGGCGGTAACCAATTTCGTTATTACGCCGCTGGCCTTCCTTTCCGGGACCTTCTATTCCATTGACCGGTTGCCCGGACTCTGGAACACGGTGGCCCGCTTCAATCCTTTTTTCTATATGATTGACGGGTTCCGTTATGGATTCATCGGCCAGTCTGACAGCAGTCCGGCGCTGGGCGTTGCCGTTATGGTGGTCATGGACTTTTTATTGGCCGTGGCGGTGCTGCGTATGTTCTCCACCGGATACAAGCTCAAGACCTGACCGTCAGGCGCCACGGCCATTGCTGCCCGCGCGCGTTGACACCGGCCTGCCAAACACTGATAATCCCGCGCTTTTCCGGGGCAAAGGACGGGGCCTGGCACCGTTCTTTATTTTTTTCGGGAGAGTGTGACGTGATTTCCGCCATCCTGCCCACGTATAACCCTGCGGATCTGGCTTTCGAGCGCGGGGAAGGGGCCTATCTTTTTACCGCGGACGACCGGCGATTCCTGGATTTCACCAGTGGAATCGGCGTCACCAGTCTCGGCCACGCCCATCCCCATATTGTCAAAGCCCTGAAGGAACAGGCTAGCAAGCTGTGGCATTGCTCCAATCTTTACACGATTCCGGATCAACAGCGACTTGCCGAACGGCTGGCGGCCAACAGCTTCGCCGATACGGCATTCTTCTGTAATTCCGGCGGCGAAGCCGTGGAGGCGGGAATAAAGATGGCGCGCAGATACCATCATGGCGCCGGCCACCCCGAACGGTTTCGGATCATATGCGCCGAAAACGCCTTTCACGGGCGCACCCTGGCCGATATCGCCGCCGGGGGGCAGGAAAAACACACGCAAGGCTTCGGACCCGTCGTGGACGGCTTCGACCATGTTCCCTTCGCCAACCTCAACGCCCTGCGGGCGGCCATCGGCGAGGAAACGGCAGCCATCCTGATAGAGCCGGTACAGGGCGAAGGCGGCATCCGGCCCGCGCCGGAGGACTATCTCCAGGGCCTGCGCGCGGCGGCGGATGAGTTTGGCCTGTTGCTTTTCTTTGACGAGGTGCAATGCGGAATGGGTCGCACCGGCCGCTTTTTCACCCATGAATGGGCTGGGGTGACACCCGATATCGTGGCCGTGGCTAAGGGCATCGGCGGCGGGTTTCCCCTTGGCGCCTGTCTGGCCTCGGAAAAGGCGGCCGCGAGTATGGACAGCGGCTCTCACGGTTCCACCTATGGCGGCAATCCTCTGGCCATGGCGGCTGGTAACGCCGTTCTTGATATTCTTCTGGGCGACGGGTTCTTCGATCACGTGGCCACCATGGGAACGCTGTTACGGGAGCGGCTCGACGATCTGGCCACGTGCCACCGGGGCATCGTCACCGACGTGCGCGGCCTCGGGTTGATGCTGGGACTAGAATGCGCGGTTCCCAACCGGGATCTTATGACGAAGCTGCGGGGAAACGGCCTGTTGACACTGACAGCCGGTGACCATGTGCTGCGCATGTTGCCGCCTCTGGTTATCGAGGAGAGTCATGTGGACGAGGCTATGGAAATTCTTGAAAAAACCTGCCGGGAATGGGAGTAAGAAGCATGGGTTCTCCCCGTCATTTTCTCGATCTCAATGGCATGGAAGCGGGCGTCCTTCAGGACATTCTTGTCCTGGGGGCCACCTACAGGCGCGGGGAATCTCCGTCCGGGAAAGAACGCCCCTTGAAGGGTAAAACCCTGGCGCTGATCTTCGAGAAGCCCTCCACCCGCACACGGGTTTCCTTCGAGGTGGGCATGAAACAACTGGGCGGTGATGTGGTGGTGCTTGGCCATACCGACACCCAGCTCGGCCGTGGCGAGACTATTGCCGACACCGCGCGGGTCTTGTCCCGCTACGTGGACGCAATCATGATCCGCACCGATTCCCATGAGAAACTTCTCGACCTGGCCGGCCATGCCAGCGTTCCGGTCATCAATGGCCTTACCGATTATTCTCACCCCTGCCAGATTATGGCTGATCTCATGACCTTCGAGGAACATCGCGGCCCTGTCGCCGGAAAGGTTTTCGCCTGGGTCGGTGACGGCAATAACGTGGCCGTTTCCTGGATTCATGCCGCCGTTAAATTCGACTTTACCCTGCGTCTGGCCTGCCCGGAGTCGCTCCCTCCCCCGCAAGAGGTTCTTGACTGGGCGGGCGCGCAAGGCGGGGCGGTTTCCTTTGGCAATGATGTGGCTGCCGCGGCCGCGGCCGCCGATTGCGTCATCACCGATACCTGGGTGTCCATGGGGGACAAGAACGAAAAGGCGCGCCGCGCCGCCCTGGCTCCGTTCCAGGTGGACGAATCGCTGATGAAATCTGCCGCCAAACAGGCCCTCTTCATGCATTGTCTTCCCGCCCACCGTGGGGAAGAGGTGACGGACGGGGTGATTGACGGCCCCTGGTCGGTGGTCTGGGACGAGGCGGAAAACCGCCTCCACGCCCAGAAAGGCATCCTCAGCTGGTGTTTGCAATGAAAGACGGGCCATTTCCCATGCGTTGGTTATTTTCCGCCTTTGTGTTTTCCGCGCTCGTGGTGGCGGGTTGTCAGACACCGCCGCCGAAACAGGATTTTCCTGAGCTGACCTGGGCCCACCTCGACCCTTACGTTTTTAACGTTGGCAAGGCAGAAGTGGTGTCGCAGTTTACGGCGCCCTTACAGGAGCCCCATATCGAGCATCTGCTGCCGTTTACGGTCCAGGCCGCGGCCATGAACTGGGGCCGCGACCGCATCCAGGACGGTGGCGAGGTGGGTGGGACCGTGACCTTCATCGTCGAAGAGGCCAGCGCCGTGGAAGTGCCCCTGCGCCAACAAAAAGAGGGTGTAGAGGGCTATTTCACCGACGAGCAAAGCGAGCGCTACGACATGAAAGTGAAGGTGAAAATACAAGTCCGCGGCGGCGACCGCTCCACGGGTTCGGTTACCGCCCATGCGGTTCACACCCAAACGGTGGCTGAAGACATTACCCTGGATGAAAGGGAGCGTGTCTGGTTCGCCATGACCGAAGCCTTGATGCAAGAACTCAATACTACTCTGGAGGCAAACATCCCGAAATATCTGGAAAAATTTTTGCTTCGCAAGTTTAATTGATGCTTTCATGAAGGACGTGCCCAGGATCTTGCGTTGTGCGATCCCGGTTTATTTTCGTTTTAGGCTCACATAATTGGGCAAACTGGGGTTCTGTGTTGGGAAGGGTTTTCTTAACGGCCTGTTGTCTCGGTGGCTTTCTGGCGGCATCCGCCGCCAAGGCTCAGGACATCTATGATGACAGGGCCCATAGCGCCGTGACCGTTGCGCCCGGCGACTACCGCTACGCGGCCACGCCAAGCTCCTCCCTGCCGCAGTACTATCCACCACCGCCCAGCGCCTATATCAACTACCGTCCTCTTTATTATGGTCCGGCGGGGCCGGCTCCCGCGCCGGCTGCTTATGGGGGCTACGGCTATGCCGCCACCTCCAGCGCGGTTCTGCCGCAGCGCTATCCGCCGCCTCCCAGCTCCTATGTTGGTTATGGGGCGCCCGTCTACAGCGTGGCGCCCCGCCCCTATGCGCGGCTTGTTCCCGCGGTTTCCTACCCCGTCCCTTATTCCGTCCCTGCCAAGGCCGACGTTGCCCTGGCGCCGGCCTTGGAAGCTGTATCGGCCTCCGAATCCGTGGAAATGGTCGCCATGAGAGAAGAGGGTCCTGGGAATATCTATTATGCCTTCGACATCATCGGCGCCGTGTCGTTCATTCGCGATCACGAGTTAGGTGGCAGTTCGAACCGTGATGCTTTGGAAGTGCGACACGAGGACGACCTGGTTCTCGGCAACAGCCTGGCCGTGGGCTATGACTGGAAGGATCACGGCTTCCCCATTCGCACCGAGCTGGAGGCGGGAATCCGCTATCGTTTCGATCTCGATTACCGGGCGAAATCAGTCACCAACGCCTCTCTTGTCTCCGGTTACACAACTAATCTGGCAACGATTTTCGCCATGACCAACGCCTATTACGATTTCGATCTGGAGTCCGACTTCCGGCCCTATGTGGGGGCCGGCGTCGGCTGGGCGCGCCACAGGGCCGACACCGAAAGACGTGATTTTCCAACCAATTTCACCGTCAGTGAGATCGACAACACGGACAACTTCACCTGGTCGCTGATGGGCGGCGTGATCTATGACTGGACACGCAACTGGGGGCTCGGACTGGAAGGCCGGTTTGTGGACCTTGGCGACGTGACAGTAGGCCCCTTCGGCGCCGGCGATAAGGTGGATTCCAGGTATTATTCCTTCGATGTTGTGATCGGCATTACCTACACCCCCTGACCGGGCTTCGTGAAGATCATCCCCGCCAGAAGCTGGGGGCGAACAGGATCAGCACCGTATAGAGTTCGAGCCGTCCGATCAGCATGCCGCAACTCAAGAGCCATTTCGCGGAATCGGGAAGCGCGGCGAAGGTTCCCGCCGGGCCGATAACCTCGCCCATCCCCGGCCCCACATTGGCGATGGCCGACGCCGCTCCGGACATGCTGGTGAGAAAATCGAGGCCGAGAAAGCTCAGCCCCAGGGCGAGAACGGTGAAGGCCAGCGCGAACAGGAAGAAGAACCCCATCACTGATTCGGAGACATCGGGAGGAATCGGTTTGCGGTTGTAATAAGGGGTGAAGACCCCGTGGGGCTGCATGAGCCGCTCGATCTGGGCCTTGGTGGTGGCGTAAATCACCTGGAAGCGGAAAATCTTGATGCCGCAAGTGGTGGATCCCGCGCATCCTCCCACCACCATGAGGAAGAAAAGGAGCGACACGGCGAACCCTCCCCACAGTCCGAAGTCGGCCGTCGAATAGCCCGTTCCCGTCATCAACGAGACGGAATTAAAGGACACGTAGCGAAGCGCCTCGAGAAACGCCACGTCGTTGCCCAGCCATTGCCAAACAGTCAGTGTGGCAACGGCCATGAAGGCAATGGACAGAAACCAGAGCACCTGACTATCGGTCACAAGCTGCCTTACGTTGCCGCGCACCGCCTGAAGATAAAGAACAAAGGGCATGCTGCCGAGAATCATGAAACAAGTGATGATGGCGTCAATGGTTGCGCTATTGAAATGGCCCACCGAATCATCGGAGGTGGAAAATCCGCCGGTGGCGATGGTGGTCATAGCATGGGCGATGGCCTGGAATCCGCTCATGCCTGAAAGCCAGAGCGCGCCCCCGCAAATCAAGGTAAGCGACACGTAGATTAGACCGATGCCGCTTGCGATCTGCGCCGCGCGTGGCATCACCTTGTCCGAGGTGTCCGACGATTCCATGTGAAACAGCTGCATGCCGCCCACGCGCAGCATGGGCAGCACGGCAATGGCCATAACGATGATGCCAATCCCCCCCAGCCATTGCAGAAGCGCCCGCCACAACAAAATCCCCGGAGGCGCGAAATCAAGGCCGGTAATGACCGTGGAGCCGGTGGTGGTGATCCCCGACATGGCCTCGAAAAAGGCGTCGGTGAAGCTGAGATCAAGATTGGAAAACATAAAGGGTAACGACCCGAACAGGGCGATAACCAGCCAGCTCAGCGTGGTCAGAAGGAATGCCTGGTGGATGGTAAACCGGAAGTCATCGCTTCGGTTGCCGAGAATCAGGCAGATCCCCAGGGACAGGGTGATCAACGCCGAGGCGGCGAATACCTGCCAATCGGGATTGTCCACGGCCCCGTCCGCGATGGCGGGCAGGCACATGATGACGGCTATGGTCGTCAGCAAGATGCCGATAACAAACAGTAAGGGTCGGAAATCGATCACAGTCCGGCAAAAGTCCGTTTCTGCCCCGCCAGCGCCAGCACATCATTGGCTAATCATCTGCCGCTGTCCAGTGAAGGATGCGTACGCGCGTTGTAAAAGCTTGTTCCCGGGCGTTACGCGTTGGGGGTGTGAATCCCCTCCGGCGCCCCGATCATGGCCAGAAATTCTCGCCGGGTGGCCGTGTTGGTACGGAAACCACCCAGCATGTGACTGGTGATCATGGAGACACCGGGTTTGCGGACCCCGCGCATGGTCATGCATTGATGGACGGCGTCAACGACCACGGCGACGCCCTTGGGTTTGAGAACGTCCTGTATGGCGTTAGCGATCTGGGCGGTCATGCGTTCCTGGACCTGAAGGCGCTTGGCATAAATCTCCACCACCCGGACCAGCTTGCTGATGCCGACGATCCGGCAGTCGGGAAGATAGGCCACATGGGCCTTTCCGATAATCGGTGCAAGGTGGTGTTCACAGTGGGATTCGAAGCGGATGTCCCTCAACACCACCATTTCATCGTAATCCTCGGTTTCCGTGAAGGTGCGCTTGAGGATGTCTAAGGGATCATCATTGTATCCCGAAAAATATTCCTCATAGGCGCTCACCACCCGTTTGGGGGTGTCCTGAAGCCCTTCGCGGCCGGGGTTGTCGCCGGCCCAGCATAGCAACGTCCTTACGGCTTCTTCCGCTTTTTTGCGCGAAGGTTTCTTGTTTGCAGCCATGGCTTAAAAATTTCCTGTTTGAAGGCGCGGACCCGATGTGCCGGACCGGCGTGGGTTGAGGTCCAAAAACGAATGGAAGGATCAGTTGAGACGCCGTTCCTCGTCGGGAAGATCAAGGGAAAAAGCGGGGATGGTGATATCGAAATTTTCTCCGTCCTCGCCCACCATCTGATAACTACCAAGCATGATTCCCGATGGCGTGGGCAACGGCGTGCCGCTAGTGTATTCGAAGGTTTCGCCGGGATGCAGCACCGGCTGTTCGCCGATGACACCCTGGCCGCGTACCTCTTTGACACAGCCATTGGAATCCGTGATCTGCCAGTGGCGGCTGATGAGCTGCACCGTCTGCGCACTCTGGTTTTCTATCTGCACGTGATAGGCCCAGATATACTGGTTGTCGTCCGGTTCCGACTGTTCCTCGAGATAAATCGGCGTCACCGTAACGGCAATCGAATGTGTGGTTTCGCAATACATACCAGTCCCTTATGCGCTCTTTAGTGACGGCGTCACGTTTTTGACGGGGAGAAATGGCGGCCTTCCCTTCAGCCGGCGCCATCCCTGTTTAAGCATATGACGTTAGGGGGGGCGTTTGTCCAGTTACAAACGGGCCGCTCCGACCCCAGATGTCCCACAGAGTCATTGTCCAGGGCTATTATACGGCTTTCAGCGCCTGAGCTATATCCTCTTTCAGGTCATCCACGTCTTCAAGCCCCACCGACAGCCGCACCAGGCTTTCGCCGATACCTATGCGGGCGCGTTCCTCTGGCTCAATACGCTGATGGGTGGTGGTGACGGGATGGGTGATGAGGCTTTTGGTGTCTCCCAGATTGTTGGAGATATCAATAAGTTCCAAGGCATTCTGAAAACGGAAGGCGGCTTCTTTGCCGTCTTCGCTATCCCCGCATGCCAGCTCGAAAGAGATAAGGTTGCTCCCCGAGGCCATTTGTTTCATGGCCAGTTCATGCTGGGGGTGGCTGGCGAGTCCGGGATAGATCACTTTTGTAACGCCCTCCAATCCGCCCAGATAGGTGGCCAACTCCAGCGCATTGTTGCTCTGGGCCTCGATTCGCAGTTCCAGGGTCTCCAGCCCTTTCAACAGCACCCAAGCGTTGAAGGGGCTCAAAGCCGGGCCGGTATGACGCACGAAGGGCTTCAAGATGTCATTACAGAACTCAGTCGTGCCCAAGACGGCGCCACCCATACAGCGGCCTTGGCCGTCGATATGCTTGGTGGCGGAATAGACGATGATATCGGCCCCAAATTCCAGCGGATGCTGAAGAATCGGCGTGGCGAAAACGTTGTCCACCACCAGTTTGGCTCCGGCGCCATGGGCAAGATCGGCCACCGCCTTAAGGTCGATGATCTCCAGCGTGGGATTGGACGGCGTTTCCAGAAACACGGCTTGAGTTTCTCTGCTCAAGGCTTCTTTCCACTGGTCTAGGTCGGTGCCGTCGACGATGGTGATCTCGATCCCGAAACGGGGCAGGATTTCAGTGACGATATACTGACATGAACCGAACAGCGCCCGCGACGCCACCACACGGTTGCCGGTTTTCAGCTGGCACATGAGGGCGGCGAAGACGGCAGCCATTCCCGTGGCCGTACCGCGGCAGGCTTGCGTCCCCTCGAGAAGCGCCATCCGCTTCTCGAATATGGAAACTGTGGGATTACCGAAACGAGAATAAACGAAACGGTCAATCTCCTCCTTGAAGGCGGCCTGGGCCTCTTCGGCCTTGTCATAGACGTAGCCCGAGGTGAGATACAGCGCCTCGCAGGTTTCATCGAAGCCCGAGCGCTCCTGCCCGCCGCGGATCATCTGGGTCCGCGGACGCCATGTCTTTGATTTTTTACTCTTTTTTTTCTTAGCCATGTGATTAATCCTTCGCCTACCTTGCCCTTGACGCTAAACCCATAAGAGCAAAAAAAATCCCCGACCTCTGCGGCCGGGGTTTTTCACCTCCGACCTTTTAGCGTTTTGTTTTACGTGGCCGCAAGCCGGTCGGCTCAAATCACCACGACGGTTCGCCGATTAAGCCCCTGCGGTTACGGTTTGTCAAGAAATCACCGCCTGCAACTGCCGCCGCCGAGGACACAGAAACGGGCACAATTGGGGTGGTTGAGGCTGACCTCCTTAAGAGATCCCAGCAGGGTCGGCCCCATATCGAACCCTTCCTCATGGGCGATAAGCGTGCACGCCATGACATGAGACGCTTCGGTCCCTTCGGGTTTGACCACCATGCGCGAGGTGGCGCACATCATATACCCGGGTGAAGCGCCAAGCATGTCCCAACAGGCCGACTTGCCGATGTGGCGTTTCCAACCTATTTTATGGAGGATTTCGCGGGTGTAGCTCAATGGCAGAGTAGAAGCTTCCCAAGCTTTTGACGG
>Ga0208411_1000616_pt1 | contig 26817 bp, 17 predicted proteins | sample ETN01SmetaG_4_FD_185793 | JGI IMG/M metagenome (GOLD analysis project Ga0208411, IMG submission 185793) | Marine microbial and viral communities from oxygen minimum zone, Eastern Pacific Ocean - ETNP2014F12-01SV261 (SPAdes) (version 2) | ecosystem: Environmental > Aquatic > Marine > Oceanic ... | reverse complement strand
TAGGGAAGAAGCGCCAACCTTATGACGATGACCGTTGGGGCGTGTGGGAACCCAACACTTTCGGCACCCACGAATTCATAGAGCTCTGTCGGCGCCTGGGTGCTGAACCCTATATTTGCCAGAACAGCTTTGACAGCATTCAGGAGATGGCTGACTGGGTGGCCTATTGTAACAAAAAGACAGGTAAGCTCGCTGAAATGCGCAAAAGGAACGGACATCCTGAACCGTTTAACGTCAGGTTCTGGAGTGTCGGGAACGAAAGGGGTGGAAAAGGCTACATCGACATGGTTCGAGACGCAGCTGTAGCGATGAAAAAGGTCGATCCGAGTATTATAGTAACATGCTCGGGGGCCCACGGGCCGCGGGCTCATATAGACCCATATCTATTCGAAACTGCCGGGAAGCATCTGAATCTCCTCTCGGTTCATGAATATTGGGTTGCAAACTTTCAGAGACACCATGCTCCGGACTACCTCTCCTGCATGATGCTTTCCGAAAAGCCCGATGCTCACATAAGCTCCATTGTTAAATCGATTGAAAAAGCCCGAATGCGAGGGCGGATCAAGATTGCCTTTGATGAATGGAACCTGCGCTCCTGGCACCATCCTGGATTTTCAGGTCATCACGCCAGAAAGGTTGATTATCAGGACCCTAAGATCATCGCATTGATCAAAGCTCGAGATAAAAGTCTTGAACCCTCTCTTTACACCATGGCTGATGCGCTGTTTTGCGCCTCGTTCTTCAACGCCTGCCTTCGTAACGCTGACCACGTAACCATGGCAAACATCTCGTGTCTTGTGAACCAGACGGGGCCGCTTTATGTCCATCCCAAAGGGATCGTAAAGCGCACTCATTTTCGCACCATGGCGATGTACGCCAATCTACTTCAGGCATATGTGGTTAAGGCAAAAGTTAATGCGGATAAGCTCACGCATGGCTCGGCATCCGTTGCAATGGTCGATGCCATCGCCACGGTGGATAAATCAGGCAAGAAATGGGCTGTGGCCATGATGAACCGTCACCCCTCGAAAGAGGTGGTCTGCACGCTCAAAATAGGAGAGCTGCCGGTTGATGGCACATACAAGGCAACAATCCTCACGGGTGACTCCCCCGATGCCTACAACGACATCGAACATCCTGACCGTGTGGCACCAAAGGAGGCTGAGCTGACAGTTAAGAAGGGTGCCATCAGCTTGCCACCCCATTCACTGGTAATTGTTGATGTACTGTTAAAGAAGTAACTCGCTTAATCGGATACTGGGCCGCCTGAAAGGCAAATAAGAAGAAATCACTTATTCCCCAGAAAACGGGGGATTTGATGTTCGTTGGGTTCGATTCCCAACGCACATCCTGCTCAGTTGTTTTCAGCCAGGAGTTGTTTGAGTTTCGGCGTGTTGAGCGTGCGCGTGATGCGAAACACGCCAGCCGGGCCATTGGGGTGGCCGATGTAGATGAAGATGTGTTGCACACCGCGTTTCTTATTAATGATGGCACCCGCGGGGTGGAAACCGTCGGCGGCTGAATAAAACCCTCCTTTACGTGCCAGTAGGCGGCATTCACGGCGCCATTGGCTTTTGGCCCAGTCCTTGGGATCGATGCTCCAGAGCCAAAGCTGCATGCGGTGGCGTTCGGAGCGGACGATTTCCAGTCGCTTGGTAACGGGGTTAAAGGAGAGGTCGACTGTGTCCACCAGACGCGGGTCCTGCAGATTGGTTTTCTGAATGATGGGCTTTTGGCCGGGTACCCAGCTCATTTGTCGATGGGCGCGCACTTGGTTTTGGTCACGCGTTACAAACCGGTACTGGCCATCGTGCAACAGTGCTGCCGGTTCGTATTGTTTGAAACCAACCGGATGTTCCTCAGCCTTCCAGGTCGCGCCGCCATCAAGAGAGCTGAGAGCCACGAGTTTCTCTGAATACTTATGGTATTGATTGACCTCGCCAAACCAGTTTCCAAAAACCAGGAGGCCGTGCTTTGGATCATCCAGGATGCGCGGGCCAATATTGATAATCTGGTGATTGAAAGTGTCCTCGCGCAGTGCCTTGGAGAAATGTTTCCACGTGCTGCCGGCGTCTTCACTGCGGAATACTCCGTGATTGTTCACTGCCACCACCGCGCCACTGCGCGCGGTGCCAATGGCGTGCAGATGCACCTTGTAGCCCAGTGTCGACTTGTTGCCTTTATCAAACTTGGCCCGGTGCGATAATGGCACCACTCCACCTCGCAGTCGGTCTTCAGCCTTCATGCAGTCACGCAGGTCATAGGGCTTAGACCAGGTTTTGCCTTCATCAGTACTGCGTAAAACCACGCCATAGGACATTCTGGGATGTGGTTTGCCCGCACCCTTGGCTCGGTGGCCGGGAATGCGCCGGTGCATGACAATGAGTGTGTCCTTGGTCATTGTAGCCACCGGCCAGCCGTAATGGTTGCAGTCGCCCGGGGGATTCACCGGCAAATTCACCGGTGCCACTTCAATCAAACCCTGCCTTGCCCCCTTCGTCCAAACCGCTGTCTGTGCATCCGATACTCCCAACAATTTCTGCGCGAAGGCATCCAACTGGGGTGCTTGTGATACGGCAGCTTGGCTCATCGCCATTGAGGTTAAGGCAAACAGAACGTATAGGGCTGCCATGGATTTCATTGGATGTTGATTTTTCCTTTCATTGAGGTGCCTCCAAAGGGGCCATAGATGCCCTTGCCCCATTTGATGTTTTTAAATGACTTTATTTTTCCAAGGTCTTGAGCCAAAGAACCCGTCAGTTGGGTTGAGGCGAGGCGCTTGCCATCCTGTAAGACTGCCAATTCAGATCCATTAAGCACAAACTCAATTGTTGTTGGGCCTTCAGTCCACTTTGTTGGTGCGGACAGGTGGCCGGCCATGGTCAGCTGGTAGACCTTTCCGTATGATTTCCATTTGTTCGGGGCTAGAAATGGGAATTTTTCCGGTTCCCATTTGAAGGGAGCTTTTGAGGAGGTGGCAATGAACAGGTCTGATCCGTTGGAAACCAGGCTGGTGACGCGTTGGCCCCAGAGGTTGCGGGGACTATGGTCGTGGTTTTCAGCGTCATAGGGATGCACGATTTGAGCGGAAGGGTTCGGATGATCGAACATCCGCCGCATAAAATTCCATTGGTGGCTATCGGGATTGTGACGCCACAATTCGCCCCACGGCCAAACGCCCACCATAAGGTCGCCCCCATAAATAGCTGTGGTCTGGGCCTCTCGAGCGCTTTTGGAAACGCCCGCAGGGACCGGTGGCCATCCTTTGAGGTCTGTTATTTTCTTTCCATCATAGGCAAAGACGCGCCCGGTCGGATATTGCCCCATCAGCAGGCGATCATGAAACGCGAGGCTTGAGTAAAGTTGATAACTATACTCAAGGCTGGGTTCAAGAATCATTCGCCACTGGTTGTTCTCAAACACATAAAAACCGCCGATGTTCGATCCCGTTACAATTTGATCGTCCAACTGGCCCCACGCGAATGTGGTCTCTCCGACCACCGGGAGCCTCAGGGTGAGGGCTTTGGATAGGTCGACCTTGGGCTGTTTCGGTGTCCAGGGGCAGGCATAGAGTCGGCTAAAACCATCCTGCTCATTTAAAAAGTGCCGGTATGGTTTTCCATTTCGATGAACGTGGTAAAAGCAGAGATATCCATTGGCATAAAAGAAAAGCTGGTAACTTCCTTTTTGAGGCGGCCCAAGAATGGTTTTACCATTAAATGTTACGTTGCTGGAGCCAAAGGCGAGCAGACCATTTCCAATGCGCATCGTTTCGTGTTTTCCCCCGGGTCCCGCAACCTCCTGCCATTCGTGCAATTTTGGTTTCCACGACTTTAAGCCGCCTTCGGTGGAATAAATTTTTCCATCGCGCCCAAAGAGATAGGCCCCGGTGAGAGTGTTATTGGGTCGGGGCAGCTCTTTTACCGTGAACTTTCTTTTTCCATCCTTTGATCGAATAAAAAACTGCAGAGCATGCCGGTCTGCCCGGTATCGCGTGTTATAGGCATTTTGAAAACCCGCACCAACAATCAGCTGCCCATCGTTACTGGTTGCCTCAAAGAGTGACCCAAAACTTTGGCCAAGATCCTGCCCTCGATTGATGATGACGGTGATCTTGGTGGGGTTTGCGCCCGCTGATTTAACTGGCGTTAAACTGTAGAAAAGTAAAATCAGCAGGCCGGAAGAAATGACCTTGGGATTCATTTTTGCTTCTGCTGTTTCCGTATGATTTGGGCGAGATACTTTGCTGTTTCGTCGGCAATCACGTTGTATCCCGCAAGGTTGGGGTGACGGTCCCTGGTCCAGCCGGGAAGATGCCCGAGGATACCGTCAAGTTCGTTGCTCATCACCAACACACTGGTGCCCCTGAGGTAGGGCTTCACGAGGGCATGAAACTTCTTGGGCACCTTGGCCAGTGGGTAACGACGGTAGTTGAGCATGTTTGGCCCCTTCTTTAATTCGGCGGTATAGCGGGGGTTGAGATCAAAGACTTCCAGGTTTTCCTTTTTTGCAACCTGTCGAACCAGCCCATTCATGAGCGCGGTTGTCTTCACATCAGAGAAGGGGATATTGGTTGTTGGAATGATCCGGGCCTGCGGATGATCACGCCGGAGCAGGCCGATGAGTTCATGGAAGTGTCTGGGGAACTCGGTTTCAAAATCTTTAATCCGGCCTCGGTCATTAATGCCGTAGCGAATGAAGACATAGTCGAGCCCGGGAAGATTTGAGACGGATTTTTTGTATCGTCCTGCATCAATCAGGCGCCGGATGTATTCGCCGCTGATCCCGGATTGGATGACGTTGGTCGGCGGCAGGTCGCCTGCTGCGGCAAGGAGTTGCTCGATTACTTTTTCCAGATGAGGTCCCTTTGGCTTGATGACGCGCGGGATACTTCCTTCGGTCGTGCTGTCTCCCAAAAGAAGAATTTGAATCTTGCCCCCGTGCTCGGCTTGTGTGGATGAGGTAAAGGAAAAGATCGCGATGAGAGATAAAATTATTTTCTTCATGAGGCTGGAGGTAGTGCAGTTAATTTTTATTGGTAAATTGCAGTGAGTAAAGGTCGGCCTCGTTCATCACAAAGCGCAGGCGGATGGATTGGCCGGCGAGTTTTCCGACATTAGCGCTGTCTTTCCATTTCACGTGGCCGGCGATGGCGTCGCCCTTGATGGTGTCGCAGTCTTCCAGGGTGTAACCGGCAATGGGTTGCCCTTTGGTATCCTGTATTTCAACGCGGATTTCTCCGGCGCCGGCTGTGGAGTAGTTCAACTCGAGCGTGTTGCCGGTAAAAGTCATCGGCTTGGTTACGAATTCTCCTTTTTCATAACCGGCGTTGACGGAGATAAAGCCGTCGAGGCGCAGCTTGTAGTGGCCGCCCCCGTACATGAAGAGGCTCATCTCGGTGGGGCTGGTTTGCACGGCGTTGAGCGTGATGTAATTGGCGCGATTACCCCAACCGGAGGCACCCAGCCCGGGCCTAATGAAAGCCTCCTTGAAGTGGCGATAATAAAGGTTGCTGCCCGGCCGCGTGGCCATGAACACGATATCCGTGATGGCGCCTTTACGTGCCTGGAAACGTGTGGGCAACGCGATGTAAATGTGCGGCGCACGGAAATAGGGTTGCGTGCAGCTGGTGTAGAGATGTTCGCCCGGCTCATTGGCCTGCATGTTCACCGGCTCGGACCAGTTGAGGAAATCCCTGCTGGTCGAGCGACGGATGGCGCGGCGGCCCTTGTCGAACCAGCGGAAGTAACACACGTAAAGCTGCTCGGCCTCCGACCAGAACGCGCCATTCTGCGAATCAAAACTGCCGAGGTCCTCGGCCAGCACGGGCTTCTTTTGCAGAAGCCGCCAGCGCAGGCCATCGGCCGAGGCAAAGGCCTTGAGCCCGCCGGGGCCGTACTTGGCTCGTAACGTGGCGCGTTCATCCGGGGTTTTCCAGCCGCCCCAGTTCTCGGGCGGATAACGCCCGCCGCCAAGCGCCTTGTAGCGTTCATTGGCGGGCACGTTGGCGCGAGTGTCGATGAAGGGCGTAAAATTGTGTGTCACCAAAAACGTATCCTCGCTCATGTCCACCACCACATTGCCCTTGGGCATCTGCGGCACCGAATGCAGGCGCAGGTTTGGCTCGGTCCAGTGGATGCCGCCATCCTCGCTTTGCGCATACAAGGTCACCTCGCCTTCGTGGTATTTCCCCCAGCCATTGCGCCAATGTGCGCCGGGCACCTTGTCACCGCGGTAATAGAGCCGGAGCTTGCTACCATCCTTCAGCACGGTGGCGTAATGCCCGAAAGGTCGCGACGGCGTCCGGCGCAGCTTGTGCGGCTGGTGCAGTTTCAGTTTTGTGCCCTCAAGTTTGCCAATCAGCAGATCATCCACAAACAACTCCCGCCGCGAACCGATATCGACCGGTTCGGAAGAGGCCCATGTCTGCGAAATTAACAGGAGCAATGTGCTAATGGGGAAAAGTGAATTTTTCATGGCAGCAGTGAATGGTCCTTTTCCCATTGAATTATGGAGGCAGGGGAGGCCTTGCCTTGATGCAGAATCAATCGGTATCGCAGGATGACAGGTTTTTTTTGGGACAAGATCTTTGGTTTTTGTCCGGGCCAGACAGGGTTTTGCATACTCTTCTTGTCGCGCAGAATCCAGGACTGGGGATGGCCTGCTGACTTGGGATGGCAGAGAATGGTAAGGCCGCTGGTTTTTCCTCCGTTAAATTTCCCTTTCATATCCATCCACGGCCCGGCACTAACGGAAGTGCGTTGTGGGGTTAGGGTGCCATTCTTACCGGTGAACTGGATGTCCTCTGGTAATTTGATGCGTGTGGAAAAACCGCCATACCCTTTTTCGTTTTCCGCTCCCCCAATCCGGGTATCGGGTTGAGTGGCTAGCAGACGGATATCAAAGTCAATTTTACGCAGGTTGTTTTCACGGGGATGGATCCGGATCTGCGTGGTTTCATTCACAATGGGCTTTTTTCCTTCATGCCAGTGGATTGATTTCCAATGGACATTCAGATGGAGGGTGAGGGACTCATCTTTTTTCCTCTCCACTTTCAGTTTGCGTACATCCCAGGATCGATCGCTGGTGGTCCAGCCATCCCCCATGCGTTTACCGTTTACCTCCAGAAAATGCCATGCCCAGAAAATGCCGCGGTGATGCGGGTGGTCTTTGGGAAAGTCTTCAGTGAGAATGTTTCCCGAGAGATCATATAAGGGATGAATATAATTGGCCCGGGCATGTTTGCCTTGTTGCGCCTTGGTGGTCCGTTGATAGAAAAGGACTTTTTCCCCGGATTCAGTGATCAGCACTCCTTCCTTGGTGATCTGGTAATCCAGCTTGGGCTTGGCGGGGAGCAGCGAGGCCAAGCCAACCAATATGCTAAAGCAAAGGAATCTTTTCATCACTTGGAGGTTACGGCGCTCTCCCAGCTGTCCCTGGTCAGCGATCGGTCCTGAATGGAATGGCAGGAATGCCATCCCTATTATAGAGATTGGCATTGGCGGGGTTCATGGTGAAGCCGTAACGGACGGCAACAGGCTTCGGTACGTCCGGTGATTTAACGACCACTGTATCTCCCTGAATGGTGGCCTCCGCCCAAACCCATTTCATGTCTTCTCCGGCAATGGCAAAATGTTCCAGCTTGCCACCCTTTACCTCGGCAGTTGGCTCCAGCTTGGTTTTTTTGCCAACCATCAAACCCTTGCCCACATGGTCAAACGATATATGAACCGCATTCCCCTTGATCTGATGATCCTTGTAAAGCGGCCCGGTCGGAACAAGCTCCTTCTTGTCATAGGTTTGATGTAGTGCCCATTGAGCAAGCCGGCCTCCCACATCCTGCTTGTTACGCGGATGAATATCATTGGGGTTGTGGGCATCTGCAAGGTCAATAGCCACAGCCATGCCGGTGTGCGGGATATCAAGTGCTGCGGTCTGCGCCTCGCGAATCTTAGCCCATCCATCTCCTCCCGCAGGGTTCTTGTTGGGTTGCCGGAAGTTTGCCAACTGCACCCAGTAGAATCCAAGGTCCTTATTTTGGAACACCTTCCGCCAACCATTTACCAGGGCATGTTTCTTGTGATAGTAGCTTTTGCCTTCCCCACCATTGGATTCGCCCTGATACCAAATGGCTCCGCGCATGGCAAAAGGGGCTAGAGGATGCACCATCGAGTTGTAGATGGCTGATGGACTTCCTCCTCCGACCCGGGTTTCTGCTGTATACCCTTTTACCTGTTTGGCAATTGAAGCCAGTTCAGGAACTGATTCAAATCCGGCCAGGGTAGTCCAAGGTTCAATACGTGTCCCGCCCCAGTTGGAACCAATGAGGCCCACGGGCACATTCAATTCCTTATGAAGTCTTCGCCCAAAAAAATATCCCACCGCACTGAAGCCACTTGAGGTCTTGGAAGAGCAAGTCTGCCAGTTGCCTGCACCTTGTTCTTTTGGTAGAGGGCTGGTGGTGTGCCCCGGTACATTGAAGAGTCGCATGAGTGGATGGTTTGAGTTCGCAACTTCCTCCTTGGCGTTCATGGAGGATCGGAGTGCCCACTCCATATTGGATTGGCCGGAACAAATCCATACCTCACCCACCAGAATATTCTCGAGGGTCAAGGTGCTTTCCCCGCCACCGGAGGTGATCGTCATTTTGGCCGGTTTACTGTTGGCCTTAAGAGGTTTAAGTGAGGTCATCCATTTACCATCCTTATTTGCCTTGGTAAGCAACTGTTGGCCTGCAAAGGAAACGTTTATCTTATCCCCCGGTTTGGCCCATCCCCAGATTGGGACTTGGAGATCGCGCTGTAATACCATGCCGTTGCCAAGCACATTCGGCAGCTTGAGTTCAGCCAGGCCATTGAAGGTTAGAACAATAAGTGAAAGACAATATAATAGGGCTTTGGAATTCATAATGAATAATGGGTTCAGGACCATTGTCCCGAGTGCTGCAGGAAAGGCAACGAGAAACGGAGTTGGCGGATTTTACGGCTTCACCGGTAAGGCGATTTCATGCAGGTGTTTTCCGGCAAAAAGGTACAGGCGGTTACCTTCCCTCCACGGACTGACCAGTCCATCCGGGCCCTGCCATTTCGCGTAACCCCTGGCATCGCGCTTAAAGGTCTTGAAATTGGTCGTGGTGCTGTAGATGACGTGAGGGTTGGAGTGCTCGGACCACGCGACCAGATATTTGAGCAGACCGGCGGCATTTTTGCCGAGGTAACCGATGAAGGCGGGGCGATACTGGTTGGATTTTTTTGTCCACGGTTTGCCGGAGGTTATCACCGGGTTTTCGGTGAAATTTTTCCAGTGCCGTCCGTCAATTGATGTGGCAAACCCCACCGTTGGCCCTGGCCCATGCGTGGGTGTGCCGCGCATGAAGGCAAGCCACTGGCCGTCAGGTAATTGCTGGATGGCATGGTAGGAGGATGCGCTTTTCATCCATTCTTCATTCGTGGTGGTTAGCGCGGGCACGATATTCCAGACGCTTACCTTGCCCTGTCTCGCGTCCTTCCAGAGGGTCCATTTGTTGGCTGCCAGATCCGGGCAGGTGGCTAACGCGGTCATTTGCCAGCCTTCCCCGGGCGAATCAGGGCTGGCGGTCCAGGCGCCGTGGTAATGATTGAAGTAATGAAAATACATGAACCAAAGTTGTTCCTTTTCATTCCAGACCACGCACGGGCTGCTGAAGTGCGAAGGGTCACCGGGGTTTGGGCCGGTGGCGCGGTAGTTGGGCACGGTGAGCACCCGGCTGTGTTTGCGGCCAGAACCCGGCAGGGCCGCCAGCTTGATATAAGGGCCCTTGATGGACTTGGCCACCGCACAGCCGATGCCGGACATGGGGTCGTGGTGTGCGTAGTACAAATAGTAGTGCCCATCCGGGTTTTTGCCGTGGTTGTTCCTGACGAGGGTCGGGTAACCCAGTGACCGATGCCCGCCCTTCGGCCACTGCGGGTTTTTCCAGGAACTGTGTTCCCAATTCTCGGTCTGTTTTAAAATCTGCGTGGTCGAAACAGCATCCAGCGGTAGCGGCCCTTTCAAGTCCGACAGATCCACGCACTTGAAATTATTATTCAAACGCTCCGCTGCTGTGGCGGCAATCGCCACAGCGATCGATGTAATGATGAACCTCATTCTTGGGCCGGTGTATCCGTCGGAGTTTTCGTCAGGGGAAGCTTGTAGCAGGCAGCTTCGCGGTGGTTGCGCACCAATAAATATTTACCCACAAGTGTGTGGGGATTCCAAGTTTTGCCATCCAAAGCAGCGAAGCGCGACACCTCAATTTGTCTTTTCGGACTGGCTTCAATGAGGATCACTTCGCCATTTTCAGCCATGATGAGAATATGATTTGCCCGCATTAAAATTTGCCCATGCCCGAAACGGCCATCCTTCCAGTTTCGGCGGCCATCCTCCTGATTGATACAGGCAAAGATGCCATCATCCAGTCCGTAGATATGGCCTTGATGCGCAATTAGATTGGTAAACTTGGCTTTCATGAAGCGGGAACTCCAAAGTTCATTGGCCGAATATGATTCCTCACTCTTATTGACCTGAATCAATTTACTGCCCTGTCCATATCCCAGGCTGATCAGGATTTGATTGTTGGCCAAGGCCACGGGCATCGACACGTGCGGAACTCCTGCCTCCCACTTGAAAGACCAAAGAACTGAGCCAGTCTCTGATTTGTGAGCGGCGAGGCCATCCTGGTTAAAGATCAGGATTTGCTTTTCACCATGAATCGTTGCCACACAGGCGGAGCTGTAACCGGCGCGACTATCACCGCCTGACCAGACAGGTTTTCCGGTATCGAGATTATAGGCGAGTAACGATTTACCCGCTTCACCTCCTGCACTGACAATCACCTTGTCCTCCACGATAAGAGGCGAACTGCTGTACCCCCATTCCTTGGCTTTGTTTCGTTTTTTGGCGGCACCTGTTTGATCCACTTCATCGGCAACTTTTAGTCCGGCATCAGAGGCGATGTTGCGTTGCCATACTGGTTTGCCGGTTGGAAGCTCAAGACAATTAAGTATACCCGTGGCTCCCAGGGCGTATACCTTGCCATTATGTATAGCCGGGGTCGCGCGCGGGCCTTCACCGGCTATCTTGGTATTGTAGTGGCCCGGATTGGAGTGCATCCAAAGCATTTTGCCGGTGAGTAGATCATAGCAGGAGACAACTTCATTCTCATCACGTTGTTCCTGCGTAATGGCTCGGTGAGCTGATACAACAAATCCTGACCAGGCTGCGCCAATGTCTTGTCGCCACATTTCCTTTGGTGGATTGGTTTTCCAGTCGGTTGCCAGCCCGGGACCGGGAGTTTTGCAATCACGGGTTGGTCCCAGGAATTGCGGAAACGAGAGCCCGGTAGTATTGGAATCTGAAGTTGTTGAACCCGGGGACTGTCCTCCAATTGCCACTTCAGGCAGTGAACGGTTTGCCCAGCGCCATTCAAATATCGGCACCATGTTTCCGCTGACTTGATCGAACCGGAAACAGGCCGCAAACAGGGCGAATGCTCCAATTAAACTAAACAGGATTCGGAGTCGTAACTGTTTTGAGAATCGCGAAAATATCAGTGCCCAAATGGTGAGGAGCACAAAAGAGATAATCAATGCACCCGCTGTCTGTAATACGCGTTCCTGTTGATTATCTCCACTGCCCGACCAAATAGCAGTGAGTACAACTGCCAAACAGGCGGAAATAATGATGGCCGGCCACCAGCGTGGTTTGGTTTCAGTCGGGTTCTCCTCGGTGAGTTCCTGTTTAATCGTTTCTTCTTCAGGTTCTTCCATAAGTGACAGGGGTAATGGTCTACCACAGCGATGGGATGGGCCAGACGAAAATGAAAGGCAGTTCGTTAGGGAAATTCAGACTCCCAGGCCGTCGATGGGATCGTGATTGAGTAGCTGGCCGATTTCCAAGGGGGTGCCGGGAACCAGGCGCAATTGGCCCGGGTCAATCATGGTCCGCAGAATGGTGCTGATGAGATGGCCCGGGTCGTAGGGTTTACTACTGGGTTCACCTCCTTGCTTGTCAGACTGGCCGATCACCTTGCCACCCCCCATGCCGCCGCCATAAAGAATGAGGGGGGCGAGTCGGCTCCAATGATCGCGTCCACCCCGTTTATTGATCTTGGGGGTGCGACCCATTTCTCCGCAACAAACCAGTAAAATTTTTTCAGACAGGCCGCGCGCCTCGCAGTCACGAATGAAGGCCGCCACCGCATGGTCAAAGCTGCGTCCGACCGCCTCCATGCCATCAGTCATGTTCAGGTTGTTGCCATCGGCATGCATATCCCATACCCCGGCGTAGCTCGCATGGATGGTGACATAACCACAACCGGCCTCGCACAGCCGCCTGGCCTGAAGCAGGAGTTTGCCAATGGTGTTGGCCTGGGCATTATACAAACCCGCCTTGCCCCGGTTCACCTTGTTCCAGCGGGTGCCTCCGGCGTATTGACTGGTGTCATACCTTGCCAGGGTTTTGGCATCTTCCTGTGAAAGATCGAGTGCCTTGGAAACTCCGCCCCCGAGCAGGACTTCATACGCCTGTTGTTGAATTTCATCGGCGGCATTGATATTGCCCGATGCATCGGTTTGCCGGTTCAACTTATCCAGTGCGTACAGGAGCGAACGGCGATCGTTAAGAAATCGTTCACGCGGCAGGTTGAGTTTCATGTCCTCCTGCAACTGGCCACCTTTGCCGGGAATGAACGGGGCAAAGCCTGCCCCATAGGATCCGGTCTCAGATAAATTTCCACGGGCTGACGGGCCGGGGACATTTTTACTGACTGAGGCGGGGAACAGGACTGCGGAGGTGGGGGTGCCCGACCCTGGTCGGGTGGCGCCTGCCACCCGCGCAAAGTGGGTACTGATGGCCGCTTCCTTGGAGAACTTGCTGACAATGGGCTGGATATTGTGCCCGCCATTACGGGTGGAGTAGGAGCGCACCACATTAAATTTATGGGCCAGCTTGGCCAGCTGACTCATGGCTCCTCCAAAATGGACCCCGGGGATGGAGGTGGGGATCACCTCGCCCACGGTGCGAACGCCCGAGGGTGCATCAGGCTTGGGATCAAAGGTCTCCAATTGGCTCGGGCCACCCTGCTGAAAAAGAAAGATGACCGATTTGCCGGTTAAGGGATTAGGGCGTCCATTGGACTGGTTGGCCAGTGCCTTGGTGTTTAGTAGTGAAGAGAGGGATAAACCACCCATACCCAGTCCGCCAATCTGCAGCAGTTGGCGCCGGTTCAGGCTTTGGGTTCCATCAAAGATACTCAGCATCACTTATCCTTTGAGGATTAAAGAATACCGGTTATTCAGGATTTTTCCAGAGGGAATTACTTGATGGTTTTTTCGATCCGCCGGATGAAGCGCAGTAGCAATGGATGGGCGGGCTTGGCCATTTGGCCGTGGTTGTAGCCATCGAGCTCCATGATTTTGGTGTCTGGATGTTCCACCACCTGCATCATGCGCCACATATAGGCATTTTCTTCATAACGCCCGAGCATTTCCAGTTCACGATCACCGGTAATGAGTAATAGCGGCGAGGCATCCTTGCGCACATGAAAGAGGGGAGCCATGTCATCCAGGATCGGTTGTTTGCCGTCAATACCACGTTCCTTGCGAACGGTAAAATGGGTGATGGTATGGCCACTATAGGGGATGAGCCCCGCAATGGCGTTGGCATCAATCTTGTGGACCGCGAGCCAGCGTTTGTCCAGGCCCACCATGCTGGTGAGATAACCTCCGGCTGAATGTCCACTCACGTAGATGTGCTTGGGGGAGCCGCCATACTTTTTAATATTCTTAAAGGTCCAGGCCACGGCTGCGGCTGCGTCCTCAATGTAAACAGGCGACTTGACCCTGGGATGCAGCCGGTAATTTACTGCTACGACTGCGATTCCCTTTTCCTGCAGTTCTTTGGGCACACTACGGTTGCCCGCCTTGAGACCGCCACCATGAAACCAAACCAGGGTGGGGAAACTCTTGAGATGCTTGGGATGATAGACATCCAGCCGGCAACGTTCTTTCATGTAGTTATCCAGTTCACCCGTGCGGTAGAGGATATTAGTGGCGGTCTGGTAAAGGGGCTTGGCCTTTTGAGCTTGAGCAGGAGCCAAGAGAAGGAGGTAGAGAATAATGAAAAAGTAGGATCGCATGGGCGTGGGAGACAGATTATACCGCCGCCCCCAGCGGGGGCAAGAGGGGGATTCATCAGTGAGCTTGCCTATTAATATTCAGGGCAGCAGAATGAAGCCAGCCCCATGAAAACCCGTCTTTTAAGTTCCATCCTCTTAGCGTGCATTCTGCCTCTACTGACCTTGGCGCAGCCTAAGGAGGCAAAACCCAAAGTCCTGATTGGCGGTAAAACCCCGCGTGAGGTTTTGATTGAATTCAAGTTTCAGGGGTTTCTGGCGCTGAATGACCGGCATTGGCAGAGTTACCGTTGGATATTTTCCCGAACCGATGCCAATGGGGACGGGCGCCACTCCAAGGAGGAATACATTGTTAATGGCCGCTATATGACTGAGCAATCCCGTAGGGGGATATTTCAGGCTTCAGACCATGATAAGGACGGGTTTGTGAGTGCCTTTGAATATTTTGAAAACCGTATGATCACCGATGAAGCCAAGCTGATCTTTGAAGCGATGGATGGAAACCATAACGGGCAGTTGACCCGCGCTGAATTCATGGCCAGTAAACGCATTAAGGATCCCAAGCTGGCAGCGGCCATCTTCAAGGCGCTGGATACCAACGGGAACGGGGAACTGGTGATCCCTGAATACCTGCGGGTCTGGGGCAAGTGGGCCCGGCACTAATTTTTATCCGCCATGCTTCGATTTCTTTTGGTCCTTCAAGCCCTGCTTGTTTTGCCGCTCACAGCAGCGGGTGTTCTGGAAAATTTGCCGGGGCCAAAAAATCCTACCCCACTGGATAGATTTATTCTTGAAGGCATGAAGGAAGTCAAGGTGCCTGGACTGGCGGCCTTGATCTTAAAGGAAGGCAAAATCTTTTGGGCCGGCTATTATGGCTGGGCGAATATCGAGGAGAAACGTCCTGTCACCCAAGATACTCTCTTCCAACTGGCTTCCATTTCCAAGACAGTGACTGCCTGCATGATCATGCAGCAGGTAGAGCAGGATAAGCTCAACCTGGATGCCGATATTAATACCTATCTTCCTTTTAAGGTGCGCAATCCCAAGTATGCAGATCAACCCATTACCCTGCGCCAGTTGCTCTGTCACACCTCTGGCATTCGCGATAACTGGAAGGTGCTGGAGGATCAATGGGTGAAGAACGGGGACTTTAAACTACCTCTCAGTCAATCCCTGCCGGCTTACCTGATTGAAGAGGGGGAATTCTTCAGTGCTAAAAAAAGTTTCTATAGCTGGGCTCCCGGCACCAATAATCAATATTGCAATGTAGCGGTGGCCTTGGCCGCGCATGTGGCTGAAGTAAAATTAAAAACTGCCTTTGAAAACCTTTGTGCTCAGGGAATCTTCAAACCGCTCAAAATGGAAGGCACCGGGTTTCTTCTTGCTTCAGTGGACGCCAAAAAAGTGGCCATGCCTTATAGTTACCGAAAGAAGAGTGGCAGCTTCAAGGCGCTCGGGCATCACGGTTATATTGATTATCCTGCGGGCACCTTGCGGGCGAGCGCTCCCCATTTAGCACGGTTCCTAATGATGTTTATGGGCAATGGTAGATTGGGTGAGGTGCGTGTTCTGAAACCTCAGACTGTCGAGGTCATGAAGGCAATCCAGTATCCGAAGCTCGATAAGAAACAGGGGATTAGCTGGTACTACACGCGAATGGGAGGCAAACAAATGATTGGGCACGATGGAGGAGACCCAGGTGTGACAACTCAGATGTTGTGCCAACCTGAGGCAGGAACGGGGATCATTATCCTGATGAATGGCGAACCAAAAAAAGGTTCATTTGAAAAAAACCTACCCCTACGTTTGCTTGATCACATTAACTAGAATGAGGGATTAACTTTATTTCACCGGATTTACGCAGTTCGGTTGGAGTTGTTCCAGTGATGCGTTTAAAGCTGCGGTTGAAGTGGGGCAGGGAATTAAAGCCGGTTTCAAAAGCGATCTCACTCACATGTGTGTGTGGGTTTTGGAGGAGTTTTTTTGCGCTCTCAATTCGCAGGCGGACCACATATTCGGTAAAATTCATTCCCACATATTTTTTGAACTGTTTGCAGAAATAGAACGAGCTAACATTCAGTTGCCGGGAAATGGCATCCAGCGTAATGGAATTGGTGTGATGTTTGTGCAAATATTTCTTGGCGCGTTTAATGAGTGGCGGTTCGGTATACTGGTCCTCAAGGAAAATCCTGTTGGCTTGTTCGCCAAGCTGATCCGAAAAATGGGTAAGCAGGCGTAACAGGGCTTTCTGTTGTTTTGGGCTTATGACCGTCCCCTTTTTATAGGTCTGTTTTATTTCCTCTATGTCCCCGTTTAAATTCCACTTGGATAACTGCTGTATGGCGCGGCGAACTTTTGTTGGGGAGGGTTTCCGGGTAAACATTTGGCCGGTATAAAGATAGGCTTGGCATTCTGCCCCGATAAAGACAGGCACCGCCATATCCACCATTCCGAATGGGCACGACATGATTTGGCCCTGCTGGGTGGAGGATTTTATGAGTTTTGACTGCACATCCAGGCAGACACTGCAGGCTTGCGGGTCTTTGCCTACGATGGAGCAAAGCGGGTTTGTGTGGCTGCACGTGAGGAACGGGGGCTGAAAGTGATCGCGAGGATGCAGGGCTAAGGGCAATCCGGTTAGGTCGCTGAAAGCCTGATGGAATTCAATGAAGAGCTCTGAGTTGCGAATCTGCTGAATAACCGCCTGCATGTCTGGGCGGCTCGGTGGGTTCGGATTTTCAGTGCCACAAAAACCCGGTTCCCCTTCAGAGGTGCTCGGGGGTTCTGCTAATTGCATGGGGTTCATCAGGCAGTCTGTGCTGGCAGACTCTCAGAGGTTAATTCTCAGAGGTGCTCCTTGACAAGTAAATGTCACTTTCCTCTAGAATTATGGAGGGAGGATGAGGCTAATAAGCTCTATAAAGAGAGCCGTAGTGAAAGGGTTTCCCTACCGATCGTTATTTAACGTGATCTGGTAAGCGGCGCCATTGAGGACTGCTGTTTTTCCTGAGTAATTAAAGAAACCACGGCAACCATCCAGATGGGCCGTTACGGTGGTCGTGCATTCAACACTCACATACCATTTACCCGGAGGCAGTTGCGCCCTGATGGTCTTGATGTTGCCAGCTCGTGTATTTGCATGATCGGCGTTGCTGCGAAAAGCGGGAGCATCTTTTTTCAGATACAAACAAAAATCGAATCCCTGCTCACCTTTCAGCCCAACCTGAATTTCGGTGGCGGGTTTGGTGGTTTCAAAACTGAAATGGTGATACTGCAAGTCCCCGATCCGGGTATGGGCAGGATCATTATCAGCGGTGCGTTTGTTCATTTGGTGGGCGAGGCCAGACTTAAGCACGCCTTTGAGAGCAGGGATTCCCGTGCCATTTAGTGCGTAGCGAAAACAGGCTTCAGTCAGTTGGAGTTTTTCACCAGTAGTTGAACCTTCAGGATGGGAGCCGATATTGATGATGCGGCCAGTCGTTTTTTCCTTTTTGTAGGCCCAGACGGCTGCTCCCTCGTGGACTTTATTTTTGGGCAAGTCATAGGTGGCCAGTACCTCCACGTGCTTCATTTGTTTGAGTGTAGCCTGCGAAAGCCAGTTGCCGTTGTTGTGGTAGATATCGGCTACATAATAGTCACCCCCAAAATCATGGTACTTGAGCAGGGGCGACTCATGCGGAATCACATGCCCGAGTCGGGTCTTCTTGATCCCGGAGGTAAGCGTGTTATAGGGGAAGATGTGCAGATAACCGAGGCGGCGCAGTGAGTTGGTGTTGGTGTTTCGACCGCTCAAAAACGAACCGGCACAACTACCTGAATAGCTTCCTCCATTATCAAAGAATTTCCGGAACACCTTGCGGCCGGCTGATTCCAGGGTTTTACCATGAGCAGTTGCTCCGCCGCCATTGACGTAGATCAATCGGAACCGTGGTTGGCCATCAGGGTAAAGAAGCACGCCGTTTTCATCGTGGTCACTGCCGACAATGAGTTCACGCTGCTTGTCTGGGTCGCGGCCTGCATAAAGCTCATAGGAAAGGCCGGCTGATTCAGCGGCCGGCAGGCTGCGTCGACTGGAGAGGTTCACTCCGCCATCCATGAAGACATCCTTATAGAACCCTTCGTGTCGGTGGGCGGACCTGGGCAAGGGGGGCTTGCCGGCATTCAGTATACGGCGGTGTTTCAGATTGTACTTTGCTCCATGCCAGAGCGGTTGATAACGCTGGTGAGGAGGGGTATTGGGTTTCCACCGGTTGGGATTGTAAATGAGTACCACCCCATCAGGTTTTCCAATCACCTCACATTCGTTCTGCTTCACCACGATCCCGGTTCCCTCGTCCAAACCGATTCCCAGTAAGGCACCCCGGTCATGGGATTTATCCATCTTCTTTTCAGGATCGGTGAGCACCTTGGTCAGGTCAAAGTGTCGGAAGCGCGGGATCACATGTTGATCGATGGCCGCATTACGCAGGAACCCAAAGCCATGTTGATGGTTGCCCAGCAAAATACTGCTGCCATTGGTGTCTCCACGCATCAGGAAGGATCCCTGAATGGTGGCGCCGGCCGAACTGCCGCCAATAACCCCGTCCCGAGCCAGCAATTCCTTGAATGCTTTTTCAGTCCGGGTACCGGCATAGGCATCAACCAGGCGCCATTGCCTGCCACCAGTGAACCATACCGCATCGGCCTTTTTTAGGGGTTCAACAAATTCCTCGGTATCGGCAACGGACCGGTCGTGGGTGTGCAGGGCCCTGAACTGGGTGAGCCCCATTGTTTTACGCATGGCTTGGATCTTCGTGCCATTCAGATAGTCGTATTTCTCGCTGCTGGAGGAGGCGGTGGTCACCACCACGATTCGGGCATCTTTGCCTCCGGCAAGCTTCACAAACCGGTTGAAGCAAAGTCGGTCCTTATCGTTGCCCCCAATGATAACAAGCGTACCCTTGGTGGGTCCGGTTGTTTGGGCTTGGCCCGGTCCAAGCAACAGTAAGCTGATAAAGAGGAGGATAATTGGCATGGGCGCGCAAGAAGATTACTCCATCAGAGATAAGGGGACAATTTTTATGTCACCTCAAAAAATTCGCCGGGCAACAGCGTGTGCTCTTATCTGCCAAAAAAAACCACCCCTCGGGAAAAAGAGGGGTGGGTAAAATTAATCCTGAAGGATTCTGCCCAAAAGGCCGTGGGTTGTTATTTCTCCTTCTTGAGGCCGAGACAGAAATTGCCGCCACCGGTCTTGAACTCGGTGGGGCGTTTCTTGCCGAGTGCCACACACCATTTTAGAGAACCGCCTTCAACGGTGAGGATGCCCAGGCGATCCTTCCCCTTGTGGCTGCCCATGGTTCCCTTCGCGTCCAGGGTCCAGGGAGTCTTTGATGTATCAAGAATCAGATCGCCCCCTCCCAGACTTTTTTCGCCCTGGGTGCCGGATACACTTTTATCCTTAAAGACAAGGACATGGCCCTTGGCGCCATCAATGACGGCCCCCTTCCAGGTGCCGGCAAGTTGTTTCAGGATTTTTGCATTGTCATCGGCCAAAGCTGTTGAAGGGAATAGGCCGACCAATGCCAAGGCGTTTACGGTAAAAAGGGTAAGTAAGGATTTCTTCATCACCTCCAAAATCTATTTTTTGGAGAACTAAAGCTCAATAGAGATAACGCAACTAATATTGCTGAATTTAGAACAATATATGCTCGGCTTCGGTGGGGGGTCTATTTGGCCCTAATCCCCTTAGATTTCAGCGGGGTAAACCGGCATATAGTTAACCTTAAGCTTGTAAGCCAGAGGGAATTCGGCCAATTAATCCAGCGCAATGGTACGTTTTCTAGGCATCTTGATGGTTCTGTTTTGTTCTGTGCAATCAGGTTGGGCGGCAGACTGGCCGCAGTGGCGCTTTAATGCGGGGCACGGAGCGGTGACACCTCATGCCCTGGCCCAGAAAATGCATTTGCAATGGTCCCGCCAGTTGTCCGCCGCCAGCCCGGCATGGCCCCCGACCCAATCCAAGCTGGATTTTGATTTGGCGCCCGAACCGGTTATTGCTGAGGGGCGCCTCTTTGTCCCCAACTCAAACACGGGATCAGTGGGGGCCTATGCGACTGCCTCCGGGAAAGAGCTCTGGCGGTTTTATGCTGAAGGGGCGGTGCGTTTTGCGCCGGTTGCCAGTAAGGATAAAGTCTGGTTTGTGTCTGATGATGGTCATCTCTATTGCCTGCAGGCGTCGAATGGGAAGCTCCTGTGGAAATTCAATGGGGGCCCCGCTGAACGCTGGGGACTGGGACACGGGCGCATGGTTTCCACCTGGCCGGCCCGCGGTGGTCCGGTTTATCGAGAAGGAAAAATTTGGTTCACCGCGAGCATCTGGCCTTTCATGGGGATTTTTGTTCATTGCCTTGAAGCGGAGACCGGTCGGGTTCTTTGGACCAATAGTGGAGAGGGGATGAACTACACCGTGCAGCCGCATGGCGCACCTTCCTTTGCCACGGTTGCTCCGCAGGGTCATCTGACTCTGGCGGGCAATCAACTGATTGTACCGGGCGGACGCTCCACCCCGGCTGTCTTTGAGGCGGATACAGGCAAGTTGTCCCATTTTAAATATAACAAGAAAAACGGCAACCATCGGGTTTATGCCGGAGCCGAATACTACTTTGTGGATGGGGAACGTTATCAGGCTTCCGATGGCAAGAATCTGGATGATGGGCGGCCAAAACTCATTGGTCCGGATTATACCATCAGCCAAAATGGAGAGAAACTGACAGTCCAAAAACTCATGGGCCAATCGCAAACCCGGCCGGTAAAGGATCGTAAGGGGAAAACAACGAAGGAAACCAAGTTTGTTTTGGATACACTTTGGAAGGCAGAAATAAATAAGTCGGCTGGGGAATTGTTTATGCAGGCCGGCGATCGGTTGTATTTCTGTGATGAAGACCAGGTTAGCTCCTTTGAAATAGCCGGCCTCAAGGCGGGTAAGTCCACTTCGGTTTGGTCAGCCAAGATAAAGGGGGAACCCTGGACCATGCTGGCGGCCGATAATCGGCTTTTTGTGGTGACCCGGGACAGTCGCCTGTTTTGTTTTGGGGAGCAAAAAGTGGAGCCCGAACATCACGGCTTGCCCTCGTCTGCTCTCCCTTCACCAAAGCGAAAGCCGACCGAACAACTGCAGCGTGCCTTAAACCAAATGACTGGCACTGAAGGGCACGCACTAATTCTTGGAGCGGATTCTGGCTCTTTGGATGGGCTTCTCAATGACACCAAGTTGCATCTGGTGGTGGTGGAGTCCGATTCAGCTAAGGTGGCTGCCTTGCAAAAGCGCTATGACGCGGCGGGATATTATGGAACGCGCATCAGCCTTTTTCATCGCAAGAACCCGGCTGATTTCCCGGTTGCACCCTACTTTGCCAATCTGGTTTTGGTGCAGGAGCCGATTGCTGCTGCCTTAAATCCGGAAACAATCCGGAAAGTTGCCCAATCGGTGCGCCCTTATGGAGGAGTGCTTTGTTTGCTCCATAAATCGGGCCCGTTACAAAAACAGCTTTCGGACCTGCCTCAATTGCAGCTTCAGGAGGCGCCCAGCGATATGCTCCTGGCCGTTAGGAAAGGAGCTTTGCCCGGTTCAGCAGACTGGTCTCATCAGTATGCCGATGCGGGTCAATCGGTTGTGTCCAAGGATAACAGGGTTAAGGCTCCCTTGGGATTGCTTTGGTTTGGCGGCCCTTCGAATGCAAAGATTCTGCCACGACACGGACATGGTCCCTCGCCGCAGGTGGCCGGGGGCCGGTTGGTTATAGAGGGGGCTGACATCCTGCGGGCGGTTGATGTTTATACCGGGCGATTATTATGGGAGCGCGAACTAAAAGGGGTTGGGGAGTACTACAATATCACTGGGCACTTTCCCGGGGCCGGGGAAGTGGGGAGTAATTATGTGACTTTGCCTGATGCAGTTTATGTGGTCTATGGCGCCAAGATACTTGCACTCGATGTGGTCACCGGACAAACACAGCGCGAATTCAGTTTGCCAAAGGATCCCAATTTCGGTTGGTTGAGTGTGCAGGATGATTATTTGGTGACAACCATTACTCCAGTTGCCGTCAAGTTGTCCGATATTGAAAAGAAGCAGAAGGCCTTCGATACCGCCGACAAGGACGCCAGGGACGCTGAGGCGAAAGCCAAGAAAATTGTTGCCGACAAGAATAAAAAGAAGAAGGAAAAGGACGCCGCCCTCAAGGCGGCCGCCGACAAGCGCAAGCTTTCTGATAAGGCCGATAAGGAGTTGGCCGAGACCCTGGCCAAAGTTGATGGCTCCCGGTTTGCCTCAGGCAGCCGGCAACTTGCTGTGTTCAATCGTCACACCGGAAAACTGCTTTGGACGCGGGATGCCCAGTTTAATTTTCGCCACAACAACATCGCGCTTGGGGTCGGCTCGATCTATGCCATTGACAGCCTGACTGAAGCCCGGCTGAAGGCGCTGAGTCGGCGTGGATTGAAACCGAAAGGCAAGCCCTCCCTCTTTGCTTTGGATATTAAAACCGGTAAGGTGCTTTGGCAGACCGATAAGGATATCTTCGGCACCTTCCTGAATTATTCAGCGGAACATGATCTTTTGCTTCAGGCCGGAAGTGCCTATCGCGACCGGGCCAAGGATGACATTGGCAAGGGGATGATTGCCTACCAGGGGCGCACCGGAAAAATTCGTTGGGCCAACCGGGACTTGAGCTACAGTGGTCCGTGTCTGCTTCTGAAGGATCGGATTATCACCAATGGCAACGGCGGTTTTGCTGTGGATATCAAGACGGGCAAGCCGACCGGCTGGAAGTACACGCGCAACTACGGTTGTAACACAGCCATTGGCAGTGAGCACCTGCTCACCTTTCGGTCTGGAGCGGCAGGCTTCTACGATTTAACCAACGATGGGGGTACCGGCAACTGGGGAGGGTTTCGTTCCAGCTGCACGGCCAACCTGATTCCCGCCAATGGGGTTCTCAATGCGCCCGACTACACCCGCACCTGTGGTTGTGCCTATCAGGTGCAAACCTCGCTGGGCCTGATCCATATGCCCCAACTGGAGTATTGGACCTTTGGGGCGCAGGTTCCGGAGGAGGAGGTGGCCATTAACTTTGGAGCCCCCGGGGATCGGCGTGGGCCGGGCGGGAAAATGTGGTTGGATTTTCCTGAGGCCGGGAGTCCTTCAGTTAAAGTGGAGGTGGAAATTAAGCCTAAAGGCACAGAAGTTTTTCGGCATCACTCCAGCCGGGTGAAATCGGGTGAACTCAAATGGATTGGTGCCTCCGGTTTGGAGGGAGTGGAACAGGTGGCCATCAAACTCAAGGATAACGGGCCATACCGGGTGAAACTGCACTTCATGGAGCCCGAATATATTCAGGCAACGCAACGCGTGTTTGATGTGGCGCTGCAGGGAAAGACCGTGTTGCCTAAGCTGGATATTGCGAAGGCGGCGGGAGGCCAACACCGGGGGATTACACGTGAATTTAAGGTGGCAGTGCAGGATCAAACCCTAAAGATCAACCTTAAGGCGCATGGTCAGGCAAAACCCGTTCTCTCCGGGGTGGAATGGGAATTGGAGCGCTAGTCGCGGATTTTTCCTTAGCTGATGATTTCCTTGATCACCCGGGATTCCAACACACCGGTCAGTTTATGATCCAGACCCTGGAAGGGGAAGGTGAGTCGACTGTGGTTCACGCCCAATAGATGGAGCATGGTGGCGTGCAGGTCGCGCACATGAACCGGGTTCTCGGCAATGTTGTAACTAAAATCATCGGTCTTGCCGTAGTGCATGCCTCCCTTGATGCCGCCGCCGGCCAGCCAGCCGGAGAAGCAGCGCGGATGATGGTCGCGCCCGTAATTGGTGCGCGTAATGTTGCCCTGGCCATAGACAGTGCGTCCGAATTCCCCGACACAAACCACCAGGGTATCCTCAAGGAGCCCGCGTGACTTGAGATCCTTGAGCAGGGCCGCGGTGGGCTGGTCGACGTCACGGCATTGGCCCCGCATATTATCGGGCAGACGGGAATGATGATCCCAGCCGCGATGGAAGAGCTGCACAAACCGGACATCCCGCTCGATCATTCGGCGTGCAAGGAGGCAGTTCCTGGCATAGGAACCGGTCTTGTTGACTTCCGGGCCGTACATGGCCATGACTTCCTTGGGTTCCTTGGAAATATCGGTCAACTCAGGCACGGATGACTGCATGCGAAAAGCCATCTCCTGCTGGGCGATGGTTGTCTGGATTTCCGGGTCCTTGATTTCAGCAAGGTGTTTTTGATTCAGTTTCGCCAGTGAATCCAGCATCCGGCGCCGCACTTTGCCGTCGATCCCCTTGGGGTTGGACAGGAAGAGCACCGGATCGCCCACCGTCTGGAAGGGCGTTCCCTGATGCTTGGAGGGTAGGAACGAGCTGCCCCAGAGCCGCGCATAAAGCGCCTGGACATTCACCCGGCCACTCCAGAAGGCCGAGGGCATCACCACGAAGTCAGGCAGGTCCTTGTTCAGGCTTCCCAGGCCGTAACTCAGCCAGGCTCCCATGCTGGCTTGTCCGGGGATTTCCGACCCGGTGCAGAAGGAGGTCTTGCCCGGGTCATGGTTGATGGCGTTGGTGTTAAAGGAATGGACCAGACACAGGTCATCGGCCAGGTCTGAGAGGTGCGGAAGCAGTTCGCTCATCCAGACCCCGTTTTTTCCTTTCTGCGCAAACTTGAACATTGTGGGGGCAACCAGCTGTTGTTTGCCTCGGGTCATGGCAGTCACCCGCTGGCCCTGACTGACTGATTTGGGGAGTTCCGTCTTAAAGAGCTTGTGAAGGTCCGGCTTGTAGTCAAAGAGATCCACTTGGCTGGGTGCACCGGCCATGAAGAGGAAGATCACCCGCTTGGCCCTGGGCTTGCCCTTGAGACGGAAATTGGCCGCCGCTGCCGGCTGGGGAACCAGCGTGGCCAGGGCGGTGGCCCCCAGGCCCATGCCGGTGTTCAGCAAAAAGGATCGGCGCGAGCCGAGTTGGTCGTGTTCTCTTAAAAGATCATTCATGTTATTCACGGGTCTTGGTGATATCGAGGTTGTAGAGGGCATTAACCAGCACCGTCCAGGCCGCCAACTGCGTTTTCTCTTTTGCGCCGGCCAAGTTCAGGCCGCTACAAAGTTCATCGGCTAATTTCGGGTGTTCTGAATAATTTGTCTGCAGGTTTTTTACCAGGTCCAGGAGGATTGCCGTTTCCTTTTTATCAGGCAGTTTTGAGGTCACCGTTTCGTAGGCAAACTCCAGCCGTTCCCTGGGGCTGGCACCCTTGAGGGCGAGCGCTTTCTGCGCAAGCGACCGGGCGGCCTTCAGGTATTCGCTTTCGTTTAGGAGCAGGAGCGCCTGTGAGGAGGTATTGGTGCGTTCCCGGCGCGCAGTGCAGGCGTCCCGGATCGGTGCATTGAGAATGGTCATCTGGGGTGGCGGCATTCCGCGCTTCCAGAAGGTGTAAAGGCTGCGGCGATGGATGGCATCGCCGGTATCGGCCTTGAATCGTTCCCCGATCATGGTCACCGATTTCCAGAGTCCATCGGGCTGGGGCGGCTTCACGCTCCTGCCATACAGCGTGTTTACCAGTAGGCCGCTGGTGGCCAGTATCTGGTCGCGAATCATCTCTGCATCCATCCGGTACCGAGAACTCCGGGACAACAGGCGGTTCTCGGCGTCCCGGGCAAACTCCTGGGTCGTGGCGAGTGAACTTTGGCGGTAGGTCCTGGACATCACGATCTCCTTCATCAACGCCTTGATATCCCAGCCCGAGTCCATGAAGGACACCGTGAGATGATTGAGCAATCCCGGATGACTGGGCACCTCCCCCTGCGCGCCCAAATCCTCGGCCGTCTTTACCAGACCCGTGCCAAAGAACTGTTGCCAGAAACGGTTGACCGCAACCCGGGCAGTGAGCGGGTTTTTGCGGTCAACAAACCACTGGGCCAAATCCATCCGGGTGGCAACCTTGCCAGCCTTCTTCAGGGCGGGCAAAAATTCAGGGGTATCGCGCGTGACAAGTTGGCCGGGGTCATCGTACTGGCCGCGTTTCATGATGTGCGTGGGGCGCACCTCCTTGCGTTCCTTCATCACCATGGCCTTGGGAATTTCCCGGTCCAGGGTGTCGCGCTTTTTCTTGAGGTCATTGTGCTTGGCTGTGGCCGCCTTGTGTTGAGCGGCCAAGGTCTTCTTTTTTTCCGGATCCTTTTCCCCATCCACCTTCTTTTTAAGCACCTTTAAGGCCTGGTCACTCTTGGCAACCTGGGTATTGAGTTGTTCCAGAGCCTTATTTTGCTGGGGCGTGCCCAATGACGCAAAGGGCGGCTGCAATCCGTCCCGGGGGCGGCCGCCGGTTTCAGGGGCTGCATCGATGTTGTTGAAGAAGGCGAACATCGAGTAGAAATCCTTCCGGGTTAGGGGATCGTATTTGTGATCATGACACGAGGCGCAGTGAACGGTCATCCCCATGAACGTGGTGCCCACCGCGGTGACCCGGTCGACCACGTTCTTGTAAAAGCTTTCCTCCGGAAGCGCGGTACCGCGGTCAATGATTAGGTGAAGCCGGTTGAAGCCTGAGGCCACCAGCTGGTCGTTGGTCGCCTGGGGATAGAGATCGCCGGCCAACTGGTACTTAAGAAAATCATCATACCCC
>Ga0208411_1000602_pt1 | contig 27223 bp, 36 predicted proteins | sample ETN01SmetaG_4_FD_185793 | JGI IMG/M metagenome (GOLD analysis project Ga0208411, IMG submission 185793) | Marine microbial and viral communities from oxygen minimum zone, Eastern Pacific Ocean - ETNP2014F12-01SV261 (SPAdes) (version 2) | ecosystem: Environmental > Aquatic > Marine > Oceanic ... | reverse complement strand
TTGTATTCCAGCCCGGGATCCGTGAAACTGGTGGTATCGATTCCGGCGCCTACCCTTTCGCCATCCCGGTATATGTTGTACGATTCTGCACCATGTACAACAGACCAGGTTAGGGTAAGGGTATTTTTTGCAACCTTGACCTGAATATCACGGGGTTTTTGCGTCGGAGCACTGCTGCAGATCATACCTGTGCGCAGGCCCGAAAATCCAAAATCATCCAATGCCTGGACTTCGTAGCAGAATTCTTGTCCCGATGGCACATCCCGTTCATAACGATTGACACTGTCACGCTGTACTTCCGCACCATTTTCAAAAAGCACATAAGATGCTGCATGCTGGATATCTTCCCAGGAAACTGCAATATGTTCCGGGGATGTTTCCACGGCAGGAGGATTCAGGTTGAGAACCGGATCGTGATCTGTGATCGGGCCGGTGCCGGCAAAAGAATAGACCAGAACAGTATTCTTTTCAATGGGCAGCATCAGTTGCAGGTCTAGGGATTTATTCTTTTTCATGGATCCCGGGTTCAGTTTGATACGGTAGGTTTCTTTTTCACCGGGAACCTGCCCCTCGTATTTCACTAACAGGTAATAATAATCCGGTTCTATATCCTTTATTGCAAACTCACCCTTGCGGTTGGTGGACTCTTCCGCCAGGACCGCATTTCTCAGGTTGAGAAGGGTTACCGCCGCCTTCTTTATGGGGGCATTGGCCGTATCCTGGATCACACCGGTAATAGCCACCTCTTCTGCTTTTATGATAGCCAGCAGGATAAAAAGAGCGCAAATTGTTGTGCGGACTTTCATCTTGAATCGGGATAATAATACATATCCAACTCAGAGTCCAGAAAATCAGGGCAGCCTGTAGAGGATGCGGTCTGGGTCAGAAGTGAAAAGCAGCGGTACCTGGGGCAGGTCTGCGTAGAGCTTGGCGGTAGTATCCTGGACATTTTTGCTGATGAATTCATGCAGTTCCGCTACAGTAACGCTTTTATCCCCATTATCCGCTTCCCCTCGCAGGCCCCGCAATAGATAATAGGTAAAAACACCATTGTTGGCATCGGGGTGCGTATAAGACAGCTGGTTGATATTGGATGCAAAGAGCGCCGTGATCCCTTCCGGAGGCTTGATTTCTTCTTCCAGAGCCTGCACCGGTTCTTCCGATTTCTTTTTTTTCTTTTTACCTTTCTTTTTTTGATTTGGATCTTCTTTAACTGCAGCCATCAAATTCTGCTTAAATGCAGGATTGTTGAAATCTACATCCATGAAAAGGGTAATATTTCGTACCTGCTTCATTTTTTGAATTTTAGCCAGGTTGGCATAGAGTTCTTCTAATGTATAGAAAGAATATTCATCAGCCATAGTGGCATCCTGTGGCAATAGGCATTTTTTACCATTTATGGTAGTACCTTCTCCGGAATAATAAAGGATCAGGTCTAATGTATCCGCGCCGGAATAGTGGAGGCTGCTTTCAATTTTATCCATGATATAGCCTGCATCAGGATTAAACATTTTTCCAAAATCCTTCCTGGTAACGCCATTATTGAAAAACCAGTACTGGCTGGGCACAATCTGGTGGTTTTCAATCCCAAAAAGGTCATGGAAATAATTGCGTACCATCCGCACATTCTCATCCGTAGATGTCTTGCCAGGGATATCCCTGTCTATAAATTCATGGTTGCCGAAGACAATGCCAATGGTTTCCCTTCTGGTGGAAACCTTGGGTAAGCCCGCGATAAGTTCATTTTTCTCTCTAGGTTTTGATGGTTTTATTTCAGCAGGATAAGGCATGCTGTAGGCCTTAAGCTGGGAGGCATTCTTATAGCTTTTCATTAATTCCAGATGCAGAGGAATTGATTTACGGGTCTCAAAATAATCATATATGTCAAAATAGACCGTGAACTGGTCTGAGCGGCTCATGATCTCAAAACTGAAATCAAAATATTTTCCCCCAGGCACCAGGCCGAACTGGTGAATTTCGTCCTCATCCAAGACCATAAAGGTGCTGTCTCGTCGAAAGCTAACGGAAGCAGTGTCGGACTTTCCTTCAGACAGGTTCTGGAAACGGGCGGTTAGGGTAACAATCTCATTTCGAGGTATATAGTTCTGGCCCCATTCGTTATCGATGGCAAAATCAGCGATCACGAAATTCGGAGGAATGATCTTGAGTGTTTCAAAAGATATTGGCTCCGGGTCCAGGTCACTGTCTGCAAATTCATCTATACGGATGCGAAAATTGCGGGTACCTGATTCGATCTTCAACTTGGCGTAAACAGGAAAGGCAATCGTAATGGTATCACCCACATAAAGGATGGGAATCGTTTTTACTGAATCAATTATCAGGGATGGAGTTACAGCGTTATCAATCGGTTCCAGCCAGGGCCGCAATTCCCGGGCTGGACTGCGACCGTCATTGGTAATTTTAATAACGACCTGGCCGTTTTCCCGGCTATCCAGCAACTCATTGCCGGTTGGTTCAACAAACATTTTTTCGATCAGTGTCAAGTGTGGTGCCGGCAATACCCAGCCGCACATGGTTTTTGACCTGGGACCCTCATCCCCATCCATATCTACCGATGAAACCTGATAGCAATACTCCGTATCAAAATCCAATCCTTTATGCTCAAAATAAGTACCTCTAACCTTCGTTAAGAATTGACTTTTCCCCTTTTTATCCATCAAGTAAATATTGTAATGTACCGCACCAGGCATTTTCTGCCATTTAAAGACCACTTTTCGAACATCGCCTCCCGTAACCAGATCTTTAGGATATTGTACTAAAACTTTTTGGCAGTTTTCCAGGGAAGGCGGACCCTCCGTACCAAATTTATCAATCACCCGTACTTTGTAACAGAAATAGGTACCCGGAGTAACATAATCCTTATAAAAAGTATCAATAACGGTATTTATGAGAACATCATCACGGTAAAGCCGGTATTGATGATAAACCTTTAGGTTAGATTTAGACCAATTAATGGTCACCTTTTCCAAATCCGCCATAGCCGAAAGGTCAACATCCAAGACTTCTTCATGGGTGGTAGCTATTACCTCGGCGGACGGGCCATCATCTCCATCTGAATCGAAAGAAGTGATACGGTAGGTATAAAGGCGGTCATATTCCAACTCTTCCTTAAAAAATGTCATATCTTTAGTTTCAAGAATCAACGAATCATTGCGGTACAGGTGATAGCCTGGTACATTGGCTACCCGTGACCAGGTCAGTTCCACTACATTTTCAATGATATCTGCTTTAAAATTAGATGGCGGTGGAAAAGCGCCTTTTGCACACTTAATACTAGATTGTTCTCCTTCTGTTCCGTAACGGTCTACTGCCGCCATCGAATAACAGTAATTTACACCAGGAGCTACATTATCTATGAACATGGGTATGTCTGAATCTGCTCGATAACTCTCATTGCGAAAGATCTTGTAATAGGTAGCAATGAGAGATGGATTATCAATTTCAAGTCGTACAGCATTCACATCCCCAATAGCAGCAATCTCTGGTGTGGGAACTTCAGGATGGGTACTTACCATAAGATCCGGAGAATTGGCTCCTTCATCGCCATCACTATCAATGGAGTTGATCTGGTAATTATATACTGTACCCCATGTAGAAGATGTATCTACATAGGTCAATTCAGATTGAATCGACAGACGATCGCCATCCCGGTAGATGGCATACTGTTTAATGCCAGGAACAGCGGCCCACTCCAGGTTTACAATTCTTCCACTGCCCTCCGTTTTCAGAGCTTTTTGCACAATAGAAGGTTTCAGGGTTGGATACTGATAGGATGACTTTTCCTCGATTTTATTGGATTCCGGCCCTTCCAAGTCATAGAGGTCCCAGGCGCGAACCCAAAATTCATAGCGTTTCCCAGGAGCTAGTTTATCCGTGAACTCTGTAGCAATGATCTTTTCAGCGATGGGTCTGCCGTTTTTGTAAACACTGTAAGACTCAGCGTGTGCCAGTGGTTTCCAGGTAATTGTTACTTCTTCCACGCCTCTCACAATGTTCATCTCCGGTCGCAATCCATCTGTTGATAGATTAATACGCAAACCTTTCACATCCTGGTTGATAACTTCCACATGCTTCCCGCCGATAATCCCATCATCATCGTAATCCACGTTGTTGCCATAACCATTACCGTATGCCTTTATGCGGTATTTTCCGGGAATTATGCGGTCATCAAAGGTGAATTTTCCTGTAAATCCGGCGGTATACTCGCTCCACAACTGGTTGTGCTCAGTATACAAGAATATTTTTGCCTCATTTATCCTCTCTTTTCCCTCTTCTGTAACCAGTCGGCCTGCAATCTTATAGTTAGCTGGTGTGCTCGCTAATTTCGGATCGGACAATGGACCTTCCAACCCGCTTTCAGTCAACGATGATAATTGATAGGCGAACTCCTTGTCATACTTCAGGTCTTGATCCTTATAATTATCATCAGGGGTATTGGTAATCACCTTGCCGTCTCTGTAGAGGTTGTAGAAACTGGCTCCAACCACCCGTTCCCATTCTACCAAAATCGAATTCATTTCCGGCGAATAGAGTTCCCCAAGTGTCAGGGTGATATTTTCCGGGGGCGGGTACTGCGCCACATCACATACCATGTCTGATTGTGGCCCTTCAATCCCATATTGGTCAATAACCGAAACGGTAAAACAATTTTCAGTTCCCGGGGGCGTTTTTTGTAGAAAGGATGTCTGCTCTGTGGTGTCACTAAGGGTTCCATTAAGATAGACCTTATACTGCACAGCCAGGTCGTGGGGTTTCCAGGTCAAATTCACTTGGCTGTCGCCTGCCTCAGCGGCAAGTCCCTTAATTTTTTTCAGCTCTGGATGGGTCCTGGCTTTTACTCGTTCGGATTTAGACCCAGGTTTTTTATGGTGATCCATGGTCGAAATAGTATAGATATATTCTTTGTCGTAATCGAGTTTCATGTGATGATAGGCATTTTTGGTAGTTGCATTCACCACTTTCCAGTCATCCTTAATTTCGTTATATCTGTAAATAACGTAAGCCTTGGCATTTTCGACCGCATCCCATTGCAGGCTTATGGTATTTTTCTTTACCGTGGTGGTAATGTTTGCTGGCGGAGCGAATAACGCTTTCCCAAATTCCGTCAGGGACCGTTCCCCTTTTTTTCCATCCATAAAAACCGTGGAAACATTATACGCATATGATTGTCCGCCGCCTGTTTGATCCAGATACTCAGGAACACTGACTCTCTCAATTTCCCGGTTGTCTTTATAAATTATATATTCTTTTCCATCAACAATAGGGCCCCATTTAATTTTAATCAAATCTATCTCTGATTCAATTTTGACCTGAGGCTGTTTACGGTCTTGGCTAGGTGCAAGTTCTAGGCCTTTCACATCTCCGGCAGTAAGATCGATCTGTTTGGCTAGACTGTATCCATTTCCCCCATAAACATTCAAGGTATACTTATCGGGCTTTAATTTTTTAAAATCGAATTTTCCTTTACGGTCGGTCTCATCTTGCCCGATCAATAGTTTATTGGATAGATAAAGATTTAACCGTACATCCTGAAAATCCTTGCCATCCTTATCTACCACCTTCCCTGAAATCTGGTAGGTAGTTTGCCCATAGACAAGGCCTAACAATAAAAATATAAGGGCTGTTTTACCGTGGGAGAATATAGAATTGCGCTTAAAGATGTTTCCAGATTCCATATTGTCCCGCACGGAAAACTTACCTGCAGTTGGAGTCTGTTTGATTGGGCAGGGTGTAGAGTTCGGACCTCCCCGCATGCGCATTGGGTGGCGTAAACCTACACACATCTAGATGTGTAAAGATATTATCTTTCACATGGAACTCCGCATTTGTGTACTGGAATTCAGTACGCCTAAAATTATTTTACTTCAGTAACTGTTGTCAAGAACTATAATGCAGGTTTATAAAAACTACGGTAACGCCTGATCAGTTTTCCTTTAACGGCGCAAATTTCTGCCAGAATTCAACGGACCTGGCCCAGGAATCAGAATCATAATAGGCCTTTGTACCGCCGGGAAGCTGCAATTGGTTGCGCATCATGGTAACCGGTCCCATGGGCAATTCTCCAATTCCTTCAGGGACAGCATGGATACTTATCAATTCCCAATCCGCTTCCGTGGAATGTTCGTTATTTTCCCGGAGTACATCGTACCGGTAACAGATGAGGTCCACCGTACCAGCGGGAACCGGATCCCCGGTAACAGCACGTATCTGAACATATGCTTCTTCATTGTCCCGTCGTTTGACCACCCCGGCCTCCAGTTCTGTCTCCTCCGTAATGCGCACAAAGGGACAAACAAAATGAGCCGTCTTTGCCCTGTCGGCCTGCACTACCCGCACCCCATCGCGGTATCCTTCCCGGAATTGGCCCTTTGCCATTTGTGCATCCGCGTGGCGGGCGATTTCTTCGAAACTCATGGTTGAAGAGTAAGTTCTTCCGGATCCCTTGACCTGGCGGCGTACAAAATCGTTTACGGAAATTGTCATATTTTTTCGACCTTATGCAGATAGTTTGTTGGGTTTATCACTATAAAATTGGTTTGATCATTCCTGAAAAATTACTAATCATTGTTGTTTAAACTCACTTCTGATAATTTTATGAATGAAATTTATCCCCTTGCAGTTTATTGGTTCAGACTGGGCGGCCTTTATTATTTTCTTTATCGCTGTCTTGATCCTGGTGGGTATCAGTGAAGTGGTGTTTCAACGAGGGATCCTTACAGCAAATGCCATCAGGATTATGGTCCATTGCACCGTGGGCACGGCCTGCAGCCTCTCTCCATTTCTGTTCATCTCCAATACTCCGCCGATATTACTGGGATTGTTTTTTACAATGCTCAATACGGCTGCTATGAAACGAAAAATATTTAAGGGTATTCATGCCCAGGAGCGAGTGTCCTACGGTACGGTCTATTTCCCCTTGGCTTATTTGATCATGGTGATCTTTTTCTGGGATTTTACTCATTTCCTTGTTATCTCCCTTTCCATCCTGGCCCTGGCAGACCCCCTGGCTACTATTGTGGGTCAATCGGCATCACGACCTTTAAAAACCAGAATTTGGGAGGATAAAAAATCGGTCCAGGGATCCGCAGCCATGTTTTTATGTTCCGGCATTATAGTCTACGGCTGGTCCTGGATTTTGCCCTCAGAAGTCACCAATATTGATCCCATTTATTTTGTACTGATTACAGCTGGCATGTCCACTATAGCTGAAATGATCAGTTTCCGAGGCAGTGATAACCTTTCTATCCCTTTACTGTCCTTTTTTACAATGCATTGTACAACGATCAAAGGCCCTTATTTTGAAATGATTCTGTTATGTGTAATTTTTTCATTCCTCGCTGCTTACCTGGCAAAAATGATTACAACCAACGGACTTTTCGGCGCTCTGGTCATGGGATTCCTGGTTGCAGGTTATGGGAATCTGGTATATTTGATTCCAATCGCCATTTTTTTCATTCTGTCTTCTGTACTGAGCAAAAGCATACCCTCCAAGACCTCTGTCATTCCCAAGGGATCAAAGCGGGATATTGTCCAGGTCTATGCCAATGGCAGTGTCGCGCTGCTGCTCTGCATTATCCATGGATTCACTGACAGTAGCCCAATGATATTTCTGCTTTTTTTATCTTCCGTGTCTGCCGCTACTGCCGATACCTGGGCCACAGAATTCGGAAAACTCTCAAAGAAAAGTCCTGTTTCAATTATCAATTTTCAGGTAATGACACCGGGGCTTTCCGGTGGGGTGACCAGGATCGGCACCATTGGTTCATTACTGGGTGCAGCTGTGATCGGATTGACAGCGCATATCCTGGGTGTTGCAGATTATGGTGTGTACGGTGTGATCGGCGCAGGGTTTATTGCGGGGATACTAGATTCAGTATTGGGTGCCACTGTCCAGGCTAAATATCAAACAGGGGATGGTCAGATCTTGGAATACATATCCCCTGGTGGATCTCTGGTCAGCGGTTACAAATGGATAACCAATGACCTGGTTAATCTACTAAATACTGCCTCCGCACCGCTGATCATGTATATTTATATTCAGTTAACCGGTCTGTAAAAAGAAAAAGTCCGGCCAGTCTGACGGACTTTTTCTGAATGGAATATTCTGGCAGTAGGCCTATATCACTTTATGGACAAGAAGTCCTACCATGACAATCAATGAAATAAAGATCAGGGCCACACCCATGTTACCCTTTTTAATTTCTTCCCATTCGTCGATCTCAGTGGACAGCATATCAAAGACTTTTAAGGCAATTCCTATGCCGAAAGCAAAGCCAACAGCCGCTGCGATGGACCAGCCAACGGCCCGGCCGTATTGTGTTAACATACCCATTAATGAGTTAGGATCTTGAAGCATCATTACTCCTTTACATTATTTTCAAGTTTTTGGTTATTTTTTGCATGAATTCAGCTGAATCCATTCTTCCCTCAGCCAGTTCATTAGCCATTTTCGATGAGCAGGACGCTACGAAAGTATTGAATGAATCTTTCGCAGTGGGAACCCGTACCGAAACCTGTACATTTGCAGGCATGTACGCATTGGATAAACCCATCTGTTTTTGATGCGCCACTGCCTGCCCCGCCGAAGCAAAACCGATGACCATGAACATTTCAAAATTATTTCTGCCGCTTTCCAGGGTCATAAAAAATGTATCCTCGCCCAGTTCAAACTGCTCTGAATCCACTGTGATCCGGTATGTTTTACAAACGCTTTTTACCTTTTTTTTAAAAGCATAGTTTGCAGATAGGCCATTCACTGTGAATAAAAAAGAACACAGGGCGAAAATACTGACTCTATAAACTCTCATTATTTCTTCAAAAAATTTAGTGTGGAGTTTACCCTTTTAGCTGTTGGGTAATCAAGGTCAATTTACCAGCCTCCCCGACTTGATTACTTGTCGAATAGGATGATTCGCGATCCCGTAGATAATCTCCAAATGGCCCTTAAGGTCCCACAGGATTATATCTGCTTTTTTTCCTATTTCCAATGAACCTACTTCTGTGTGCTGATCCAGGGTTTTTGCTGCTGTATAAGTGGCTGCTTTCAGGGCTTCCAGGGGCGGCATATGCAGATAAATACATGCCAGGGAAAGGATAAAACCCATGGACTGGATATAGCAGCTCCCGGGATTATAATCCGTGGCCAGGGCAATCTTCAGACCGGCCTGTTTCATTTGTTCAAACGGAGCGTAAGTGGTTTTCCCTAGGAAAAAGGTTGTACCAGGCAACAGCGTTGCGATGACGCCGGAATCAGCCATGTTTCGAATGCCTTCTTCACGTACTGCCATCAGGTGATCCGCAGTTACAGCATTTACTTCTGCCGCCAGCTCCGCTGCACCGGAAGGTTCAAACTCATCCGCATGGAGCCGTGGAACCAAACCATGTTTTTTGCCCGTTTCCAGGATTTTTCTGGATTGATTGGTAGTGAAATACCCTTTCTCACAAAAAACATCATTGTATTTTGCAATGCCCTGTTCAGCCACAGCTGGAATCATTTCCTTACAAATGATATTCACATATCCATCCGGGTCACCCGCAAACTCCGGAGGGCAGGCATGGGCGCCCATAAATGTGGGAATTATATCAATATCATGGGTTCGATTTACTTCATCTAATACTTTAAGCGATTTAAGTTCCGACCCTGTATTTAAACCATATCCACTCTTACATTCAATTGTTGTTGTACCCAAGGAAAGGAATTTATCCATGCGGGGTTTTACTCGGGCAACAAGGATTGATTCAGATGAATTTCTAACACCGTCGATGCTGTTTACGATGCCGCCGCCAGCTGCTGCGATCTCCTCATAGGTTGCCCCTCCAAGACGCATGGCAAATTCAGTTTCCCTTCCGTCCAGGAATACGGGGTGGGTATGAGGGTCAACAAAACCCGGGGTGACTACGCCCCCGCTGCAATCTATCTGTTCATCGCAATCTCCCACAGCGGTACCCACTGCTGCAATTCTTCCATTCTCAATGGCGATCTCTACAGATGTACGTGTCACCATCTTGTCCAGGGACGAATCAAAGGTAGCCAGTTCGCCAATATTGGTGAGTTTAAGACTCAAAACTATATCATAGGGATATCCATATCCCATTTCTCCGCATTTTCCAGCGCTTCTTCATACCCTGCGTCCGCATGTCGAAAAAGACCCATACCCGGGTCATTGGTCAGCACACGTTCCAGGCGTTCGTCCATTTCCGGTGTACCATCTGCTACGATCACCTGACCGGCATGGAGCGAATAGCCCATGCCCACCCCACCACCGTGATGGAAGGAGACCCAGGTCGCACCGCTGGCAATATTTACCATAGCATTCAGCAACGGCCAATCTGCTACAGCATCTGTACCGTCCTTCATGGCTTCTGTTTCCCGGTTTGGGGAAGCCACAGACCCGCAATCCAAATGATCCCTGCCGATCACGATGGGTGCCTTTAATTCACCAGTTCTGACCAGGTCATTCAGTGCCAGGCCGAATCTGGCTCTTTCTCCATATCCCAGCCAGCAGATCCGGGAGGGCAAACCCTGGAATTTCACCTGTTCCCTGGCCATGGTGATCCAGCGGCACAATGCTTCATTTTCCGGAAACATGTTAAGAACCAGCTCATCGGTACGGTAAATATCTTCAGGATCCCCGGACAGGGCAACCCACCTGAATGGACCTTTTCCCTCGCAAAAGAGCGGCCGGATATAGGCCGGAACAAATCCAGGATATGAAAAAGCGTCCTTTATGCCTGCTTTTTCCGCCTGGGCCCTAAGGTTATTGCCGTAATCAAAGGCTACTGCTCCCTTTTTCTTTAGATCCAGGATAGCCTGTACATGTTCCCCCATAGCGCGGTATGCTTCTTTTATATAGGCTTCAGGGTCTGTTTCACGAAGTGAATTGGCCTGGTCCAAGGTATAATGATTTGGAATATAGCCTATCAGTTCGTCATGTGCAGATGTCTGGTCTGTCACCAGGTCCGGTATAATATCCCGCTTAGCAAATTCGGCCACCAGGTTAGCAGCATTTCCTTCAAGTCCAATACTGAGTGGTTTTCTTTTCTTCAGGGAATCTTGTGCCCAGCGTACAGCCTCATCAAAGTTTTTCGTTGCACGATCCAGGTATTTAGTATCCAGTCGGCGCTGAATGCGGTGGGGATCGATCTCAATACATATACTCACTCCGCCAGCCATGGTCACAGCCAGGGGCTGGGCGCCTCCCATTCCTCCCAGGCCTGCCGTTAATACCCATTTCCCGGACAGAGATTTACTCTGCCAGTGAGTATTAGCAGCCGCAATGAATGTCTCGTAGGTTCCCTGGAGAATACCCTGTGTACCGATATAGATCCAGCTTCCGGCCGTCATCTGCCCATACATCATCAATCCCCGGTCCTCCAGTTCATTGAACTGCTCCCAGGTTGCCCACTTGGGCACGAGATTAGAATTGGCGATTAAAACCCTTGGTGAATAGGTATGGGTCTTGGCCACGCCCACAGGCTTCCCGGACTGAATCAGCAATGTTTCATCCGGTTCGAGGCGTTTCAGCGTATTTAAAATAACCTCAAAACAATCCCAGTTTCGAGCTGCTTTTCCTTTGCCGCCATAGACAATCAATTCTTCTGGAATTTCTGCCACATCCGGGTCTAGGTTATGCTGTATCATCCTGTATACTGCCTCAATCTGCCAGTTTTTACAGGTTAATTTCGTTCCCGCGGGCGGATGGATTGTTCTAGACATGTTTTCTTAATACAAAAACGACTGGAGAATTTAAAGACAGATTGATATGCCAGTTTTGGCAGATAAACCCCAACCGCAGGAATTTATTCCAAATATTTTACCAGTTTTTTAGCATAGGACGGCTGTTCCTTAAAGACGGTGTAGGAAAAAATGCTGATCCCGCTAAAATCATTTTTTCCCGTATGATAAATCTTTTGTCCGGCTGTACGGGGTTTTTGATTGTATACGGCGATACCCATTATGATGCGATCCAGATATTGAACAGGAAGGTTATCCTTCATAATCTGGATGTTGCGGTCGAAGTGATTTAAATCCATAGCATAATTCATAGGCACTGCCCAGTCAATATATCGCCCCGCCAGCCATACATCCCATTCCTGGCCAAACTGATTGCGGGCATCGTATAAATTGGGTTTTACAGCAGCAGAAACGATACAATAAGGCTGGTATGCCTTAATCCTCGTGGATGCTTTTTTTATAAATTTAGTGATCGCTTCCCGCTTGTAATCATTGAATGTAGGTTTCTCTTTTACTTCCAGGGCAGGCAGGCCTGGGATGGAGGCCGACTGATTAAAAAATAATTTCAGACCTACCGGGTTCAAACCCCAGCCTTTCCTATGATATCGGATATAATCAAAATGGATACCGTCTATTTTATAATTCTGCACCAGTTCCGTGATCACATTCTGCAGGTGCGCTTCCACCTCCGGATGGGTTGGTGCCAGGTAAAATCCCTCTCCATTGGCATTCTTGTTCTGTCTCACGGCCTCCAGTGTCTTTTGTACATTGATCGGATCTGGGAATTCTGTATCCAGCCAGGTAGGTTGTGTATAAAGCAGATGATCCTGGTGAACTGGAAGGTCCAGAGATGACCATAGATAATACACATTGAACCAGGCATGGATTGCAATGTTATAATGCCTTGCCTTTTTAATGATATATGCCAAAGGATCAAAATCTGTTCCTGCCAGTAAATGGGAGCGGGGCACTACCCGGGAGGTATAATAGGCATCACCTCTGCCTCTGATCTGCACGAATAGATGATTATAATTATTTCGCTCAGCGAATTCTATAACATCATCTATTTTTTCTGCAGTAATGATGTGATCACGAACAATCCAAAGCGCTCGCACATCAAATGTGTCGGCAAAAACAGGATTATTAAATAAAAAAAGAAGGGCAGCAACTGCTGCCCTTCTACATATATTCCCTTCGCGGTTCACTAAAAATGGCAATGGTAGAATAATCTTTATTCTGTTGACTCACCTTGCGGAACGGACTCTGCAGTCATACCAACAAATTCAATCAAAGACATGGGCGCACGGTCATTATCCCTGAATCCAAGTTTGGTAATTCTAGTATAGCCTCCATCACGGTCTGAGAATGAGGGTCCGATGGTATCAAACAATTCATGGATAATTGCCTTGCGAGGAATTTTTTTCAACACCTGCCGGCGTGCGTGCAGGTCTCCGCGCTTGGCGAACGTTACAAGGGGTTCCACATACATTCGGAGTTCTTTTGCTTTGGCATCGGTTGTTTTGATTCGCTTATGTGTAATCAGTGCTGAAGCCAGATTTGACATCAATGCCTTGCGGCTTGCTGTCTTTCGGCCCAGTTTACGTCCGGATTTATTGTGACGCATTGGTTATCCTTCTTCGGCCATGATTTTATCTATTTCCATACCGAAGTGCAATCCCATGGAGTCAAGTTTTTCGACCAGCTCGGTTAAGGATTTGCGGCCAAAATTCTTGTATTTAAGCATTTGGTTTTCTTCTTTATTCACCAGTTCGTAAATGTATTTGATGCCCGCTGCTTGGAGGCAGTTAAAGCTCCGAACCGATAATTCCATCTCATCAATCGTCGAGTTCAATAATTTCCTAAGCATAATGGTCTCTTCAGAAACACCATCAGAAATTTCCAATACCGATGGATTAGCAATCGCTTCCACGAATTTCAAATGTTCCCGAAGATAGGTAGCAGAATAGCTGGCTGCATCCTTGGCTGTGATCGACCCATCTGTTTCGATATCCATAGAAAGGATTTCAATTGGATCCTTGGCGCCAGGCACAGGTTGTATATTAAAGGACACATTGGTAACCGGGTTAAAAATGCTGTCTATGGATAAGGTTCCTACAGTTAGGTTTGGAAGATCATTCTCCTCCGATGGTACATAGCCCTTGCCAATGCCAATCCGCAATTCCAGTTCTATCTTCCCTTTTGCATTGATTTCACTGATATATTCATCAGGATTCAAAATTTCGAATTGATCACTGGCTTTCTGGATATCATTTGCAGTGAAGATATGTTTTCCTTTCAGGCTCAGATTCACTTTATCCGGATTATTATCCATCAGTCTGAAGCGGACATTTTTCAGATTCATAATAATATCCGCCACATCTTCCTTAACACCGGTCAAGGTGGAGAATTCATGCTGGACACCATCAATTTTTACATGGGTGATCGCCGCTCCAGGTATACTGGTCAATAGTACGCGTCGCAACGCATTTCCAATGGTGACACCAAATCCCCGTTCTAGAGGCTGGACGGTGAATGTTCCGGTATTCCCGGACTTGGATGTTGATTTGAAATCAATGTTTAGTTCTAAAGATTTACTTGCCATTTAAGATGTTTCCTAACTTGATTATTTAGAGAATAATTCTACAACCAACTGTTCGTTTACAGTGATGTTCATTTCATCCCGATCTGGGATAGACACAAAGGTCCCCCGCATTTTTGCCTTATCCAGTTCCAACCAGGATAATTCAATATCGCCTTTGATCCTGCGCATGGAATCCAGGACGCTGTCATTTTTCTTGCTTTTATCCCGAACTTCGATCATTTCACCGGGTTTTAAAATGAAGGATGGGATATTCACCACACGGTTATTAACCAGGATATGCTTATGGCTTACCATTTGTCTTGCTGCGGGCCGTGTAGGCGCAAAACCAAGTCGATAGACCACATTATCCAGACGCCGTTCAAGCAGTTGCAACATATTAATACCCGTCTCTCCTTTCATTTGATCAGCTTTTTCGAAGGTCAGGCGGAACTGTTTTTCCAGCAGTCCGTACATGAATTTAATTTTTTGCTTCTCTTGAAGCTGCAGTCCATAATTTGAAAGTTTCGAACGGCGGCTTTGACCGTGCTGGCCAGGTTTGTAGGGCTTCCTATTCAGCAAACGGTCATATTTGGGATTGTTAAAAATATTTTCCCCGAATTTCCGGACCAGTTTACCTTTTGGTGTATTATTTTTTGCCATGATTCGTCCTTATACCCGTCTCCGTTTTGGTGGTCTGCACCCATTATGAGGCAGTGGCGTCACATCAGTAATACTGGTGATCTGCAGTCCGGCTACTGCCAGTGCCCTGATGGCAGCCTCACGGCCTGGTCCAGGTCCTTTCACACGGACATCCACACTGTTAATACCCATATTCATTGCTGTTTGTGCGGCCTTTTCACCAGCCATGGTAGCTGCATAGGCCGTGCTTTTCCTAGATCCTTTAAACCCCAATGTCCCTGCCTTTTCCCAGACCAGAACATTCCCATAGGTATCTGTCAAGGTCACATGAGTGTTATTGAATGTGGATTTGATATGCGCGATCCCGTGCGGGTCGGCGGTTCTTTTCTTTTTCTTTTTTTGTTTTTCTGCCAAAATTTCCTCTTCTAATTGATGACTATACCGTTACGGCTTTTTTCCCAAGACCAATAGTCCGTTTTTTCCCTTTGCGAGTCCGAGCATTGGTCTTGGTGCGCTGACCATTCGTCGGCAAACCTCTGCGGTGGCGCAGGCCGCGGTAAGTGCCCAGATCTTTCAGTCGTTTAATATTCATGGCGGTCTGCGACCGCAACTCACCTTCAACCATAATCCCCAAATTCGCGATTGCATCCCGCAGAGCAATAACCTGTTTTTCTGTCAGATCCTGAACACGACTGTTCTGGTCCACTTTTGCTTCTGCGCACAGTTTAATTGCCGTTGTTGTACCAATACCATGAATGTACCTCAGTGCATATGGAACCTTTTTATTGCGGGGTATATCCACTCCTACGATACGCGCCATAAATAACTCCTAACCTTGCCTCTGCTTGTGTTTCGGGTTTTCGCAGATCACCAGGAGAACACCTTTGCGTTTGATAACCTTGCATTTATCACAAATTTTTTTGACTGATGGACGTACTTTCATAATATTTTACTTTTGTCTGTAAACAATTCGACCCCGGCTAAGATCATACGGCGATATCTCCAGTGTCACCACATCACCCGGTAGAATTTTGATGAAATGCATTCTCATTTTCCCACTGACATGAGCCAATACCTCATGGGCTCCATCTCCGATCTCAACTTCCACACGAAACATGGCATTGGGCAGTGTTTCCTTAATAATTCCATCAATGGTAATGGGTTGTTCTTTAGCCATCAGATCCAACGCTTAAAATCTGGGGGGCATCTTTTGTGATGGCAATGGTGTGCTCGTAATGGGCTGATGCTTTTCCGTCCCGGGTCATGATGGTCCAACCATCTTGGGCAGTAAAAACTTCCTTGGCGCCGGCATTGATCATTGGCTCGATTGCAATGCACATTCCCGGGCATAAAGGGTGTCCCTGCTTTTCCTGTCCATAATTTGGAATTTGCGGTTCTTCATGCAACTCAGTTCCTATCCCGTGGCCGACCAACTCTCGGACCACTGAAAAACCATTACTTTCTACGTAGGATTGCACGGCATAACCAATATCTCCTACATAATTCCCAGGAACAGCCTGTTCAATGGCTCTGTTTAATGACTCCCTTGTCACTGCCATCAATTTTTCTTTTTCAGCATCTACTTTACCAACGGCAAAGGTTCGTGCATGATCACCGTAATAACCATTGAGTTCCGCACCACAATCGATTCCAACAATTTGTCCACCCTGCAGAATATTTTCACCTGGAATTCCATGTACCACGGCATCATCTATTGATACGCATAATGTGGCAGGATACCCCATGTACCCTTTGAAAGCGGGCCGTGCACCTCTGGATCTGATAAAATCTTCCGCCATCCGGTCTAATTCGGAAACTTTTGCCCCGGATACCACATGTTTCTCCAGCATGATCAGTGTATCAGCAACGATTTGGCAGCTTTTTGCGATTTTCTCGATTTCACGCTGTGTGCGAGTATGCACCATCACATCCGCCTCCGTCCGCGAATCCGTCCCTGGCTTAAAAATCCATCATAATGCCGCATTAATAAATGAGACTCAATCTGCTGCAGTGTATCAAGGGCAACACCGACAATGATCAGCAGGCTTGTACCCCCAAAGAAAGATGCTAGGTCATAATTGATTTTCATGGTCTGCATCAGTATATAGGGGAATATTGCAACAAACGCCAATGCAATTGACCCTGGCAGTGTAACACGAGTCAGTATATTATCAATAAATTCAGCTGTTTTTTTACCGGGTCGGACCCCGGGGATAAAACCACCCTGTTGTTTCATGGTTGATGATACCTGAATAGGATCAAAGGCGATCGCAGTGTAGAAATAGGTAAAGAAAATGATCATTAAACCAAATACTGTCCAGTAAAAGGGATGGTTGAATGAGAACCATGCCATCAGGCTTTGAGCAAAATCACTGTCTCCAAGAAATGTTGCCACCGTGCTGGGCACAAACATGATCGATTGGGCAAATATGATCGGCATTACACCCGCTGTATTGACTTTCATGGGAATGTGCGTATTCTGCCCTCCATACACTTTTCTACCCACCACCCGTTTGGCATATTGGACCGGGATCTTACGTGTTCCCTGCGTAAGGAGTACAACAAAACAGATAATGATAAACATAATACCAATAAGCACAAATTCAGATAAAAGTCCACGCACACCTTCCTGGACCAGAGTGATCTCACTGAGGAGTACATTAGGGAATGCGGATATAATCCCGATCATGATGATCAGTGAAATCCCATTGCCGATACCCCGTTCCGTGATCCGTTCTCCAAGCCACATGAGGAATAATGTACCCGTCACCATACTGATTATTCCCGTAAAGGTAAACAGGAGCCCCGGGTTTAACACAATGGTATTGCCATTTGAATTCAAACCAGGTAAAAATACGGCTACAACTCCATAAGACTGCATGGATGCCAGCAATACTGTACCGTAGCGTGTAATCTGGGTGATCTTTTTACGGCCAGCCTCGCCTTCCTTTTGCAATCTTTGGAAGTATGGGATTACTGAACCCATGAGTTGAATAATAATGGATGAAGAGATATATGGCATTATACCTAGTGAAAATAGAGCTGCCTGACTAAATGCTCCGCCAACAAAAGTATTAAATAATCCAAATAGGGAATTTTCCAGACTGGTAAAGGCTCCGGCTAAAGCTTCCCCATCCACACCGGGTATTGGAATATGAGCACCAACACGTACAACAATCAAGAGAGAGACTGTGAATAAAATCCTGCTGCGCAGCTCTGGAATAACAAAAATACTCTGAATTTTATTGATCATTTTACCGTGGCCGTACCACCTTCTTTTTCAATTTTTTCTTTTGCTGAAGTACTAAATGCGCTTGCAGTGACTTCAAGTTTCATATTCAGTTCACCATCTCCAAGGATTTTTATCGGTTTTAACGCCGAACGCACCAGCCCTTTTTGAAACATGATCTGGGCATCAATCTTTTCTATACCCAGGTCACCTAAAGCATTCAGATTTACTATTTGAAATTCTTTTTTAAATATGTTGGTAAATCCCCGCCGCGGTAATCTGCGGGCCAGCGGCATTTGGCCGCCTTCAAACCAGGGCCGACGCTTAAATCCGCTGCGCTGTCCTGCACCTTTGTCTCCTCGGCCGGCAGACTTGCCCAAACCAGACCCATGGCCGCGACCAACACGCTTACGGTTCTTGGTTGAACCCGGAACAGGCGTTAAGGAATTTAATTTCATACTTCTTCTACTTTTAATAGAAAGGGTATCACATTGATCATACCGCGAATCACCGGTGAATCGGTTTTTTCAACAGTTTGATGTATTCTTTTTAGACCCAGGGCTTTCAAGGTTGCCTTTGCTTTGGGCTTATACCCAATGGGACTTTTGATTTGGGTCAATTTTATCGTTTTTTCTTTTTTCGCCATTAACCGAATACCTCGCCGATTGTAATACCGCGCTTATTGGCTATCGCTACAGCATCTTTCATACTAACCAATGCATCAACCGTCGCATGCACAAGATTCATTGCGTTTTTTGAGCCGATTCGTTTTGTGAGTATATTATGAATACCCACCTGCTCCATAACAGCACGAACGGGGGAACTTGCAATGATTCCCGTTCCCGGGGATGCCGGTTTCAGCATGATTCTGCTGGCGCCATGTTTTCCAATAATTTTATGGGGAATGGTCCCATTTACCAATGATACTTTAATAATATTTTGTTTCGCTGCCTCTTTACCTTTTTGAATCGCTGAGATCACTTCGTTTGCTTTACCGTGACCCACACCAATATGGCCTTTCCCATCCCCAACCACTACCAGCGCAGAAAACCTGAACCTTTTTCCGCGGGAGGTCACTTTTGCGGTACGGTTCACTTTTACCACCGTTTCTTCTTGCAAATCGAGTTCAGCTGGATTGATAATCGCCAAATCAAACTCCCTCTTAAAATTCCAAACCGCCTTCACGAGCCGCATCTGCGAATGCTTTAACACGGCCATGATAGGGGTATCCATTACGATCAAGCACAACTCGAGTAATTTTTGCTTTTTTGGCTTTTTGAGCCATTGCTTCGCCAACGAGCCTGCTGACTTCTGTTTTATTTCCTGCTTTTTTCAAAGTAGCTTGTAATTCTTTATCCTTTGATGAGACTGCCACAAGTGTTTTTCCTTCGTGATCATTGATGATCTGAGCCATAAAATTTTTCAGGCTACGCGAGACCACAAGTCTGGGGCGTTCTGAATGCAGTCTTGATGTTTTTTTACTGCGGTTTTGCCTCCGTTCGTTGCGCCGGAGTACGGAACGATGCTTAGCCATTATCCAATACCTCCAACAGTTTTACCCTGTTTTGAACGCACATATTCATTCCGGTAGCGGACCCCTTTTCCTTTGTAGGGTTCAGGTTTTCTAAATGACCTGATTTTTGCTGCAACTGCTCCAACCAATTGTTTATCGATTCCTGACACTGTTAAAATATTGCGGTCAATGGTTATGGCAATACCCTCGGGCAGATCGAAATAAATATCATGGGAAAATCCCAGCTGAAGTTTCAGGCGGCTACCCTGTATGGTCGCCTGATACCCGACACCAATAATTTCAAGTTCCTTAACAAAACCTTCCGACACACCCACAAGCAAATTATTGATCATCTGCCTGGTAGTGCCATGGAGAGCACGATGTTCGCGAATATCAGATGGACGTTCAACAGTGACCAGCCCGTCATTTGTAGTAATATTCATATCTTGATGGGCAGTGAACTCCTGGCTTCCTTTGGGTCCTGAAGCAGAAATGACTTGGCCATTCAGATCAACAGATACACTCTCTGGGATCGGGATTGGGTTTTTGCCAATTCTAGACATGACAGTTAATACACCTCGCACAAAATTTCACCGCCCACATTCAGCTTTTGCGCTGTTTTGTTGGAGATCACACCCTTGGATGTAGACAGAATTGAAATTCCCAAACCATCCAGAACCCGGGGAATGTCCCCGGAGTTCACATAGACCCGCAAACCTGGGCGGCTGACCCGCTGCAGGCTGCCGATCACTGGTTTTCCCTGGTAATCATATTTCAAAAATACACGAATAGATTCTTTATTATTGTCATCCGTAATAAAAAAGAAATCATCAATATAGTTCTCTTCTTTTAACACGAATGCTATTCTCTTTTTCATTTTACTGCTGGGTACATCTATCCAGCGCTTCTGAGCGGCAAGGCCGTTTCGGATGCGGGTGAGAAAATCAGCGATAGGATCAGTCATTGCCATAGATTTTTTTTCCTTACCAGCTTGCTTTCGTCACACCGGGTATTTCACCCTTCAGTGCCAACTCTCTAAAACAGATTCGACACAGGCCAAACCGCCTCAAGTACCCATGCGGACGGCCGCATTTGAAGCAGCGGTTCTTTTTCCGAGTTGAAAACTTTGCTTTGCATTTTGCTTTGTGAATTTTGGATTTTTTTGCCATTAGGCGGCCTCTTCCATTTCCTGTTTGATCGGTTTTTCCCGCAGCGGCAAACCCAGTCCTTTTAACAGCCAATAAGCTTCTTCATCAGTATTTGCCGTTGTAACAATGGTAACATTCAAGCCCCGAATGGATTCAATATGATCATAATTGATTTCTGTAAAAATTATTTGCTCCTGGATTCCAAAATTATAATTCCCGCGTCCATCAAATGCTTTAAATGACAATCCCCTGAAATCCCTTGTTCTCGGCAAGGCGACCGCGATAAGCCTGTCAAGAAATTCAAACATCTGATTTGCTCTCAAGGTTACTTTACAGCCCACGGGCCATCCTCTTCTTATTTTAAAATTCGAGATGTCTTTTTTGGCCAATGTAGTGATCGGTTTCTGACCCGTAATCTGGGATAATTCCGCAATAGCACTTTCCAGGCTTTTGTTATTGGTTTTCCCATCACCAACACCCATATTGATTGAAATGGAAAATAGCTTTGGAACTTCCATGATATTGGCGTATTGAAACCGGCTTTTCAGATCGGGAATGACAGTTTCCTTATACAGAGTCTGCAACCGGGGCTCGTACGCCGTCCGGGTAACTTTTTTCTTAGCCGCAGGAGTTTTTTTCACAGGTGCTTTTTTCGTTGTTTTTTTCTCAGCCATTTTTATGCTACAATCTCCTCATTGGTTTTTTTTGAAACCCTAACCTTAGATCCATCATCGAGGATTTTATACCCAACACGGGTTGTCTGGCCACCGTGCACCACCATCACATTGGAGATATGAATGGCGGCTTCTTTTTCCACCATACCACCAGAAGGATTATTCTGACTGGGACGAGTAGCTTTTTTCATAAAATTGATACCTTCGATGATAACACGATTTTTATCGGGAAAAACACGAAGGACCTTCCCCTCCATGCCTTTATGGTTCCCACTGGTAACACGAACAGTCATTTCTTTTTTGATGCGCATATTATATTACCTCCGGCGCCATGGATATGATGCGCATATATCCACCTTCTCGCAATTCTCGGGCAACAGGCCCAAAAATACGTGTACCCCTGGGTTCACCCTGTCCATCCAGGATGACTGCTGCATTTTCGTCAAACCGGATACTGCTACCGTCCCGTCTTTTGATTTCTTTGCGTGTACGAACCACAACAGCACGGCAAACATCCCCCTTTTTAACCATCCCCTCAGGGAGCGCTTTTTTTACCGTGATCACAATCTGATCACCAATTCTGGCATATTTTTTTCTAGAGCCGCCTAGAACCTTAAAACACAGGACTTCCTTCGCTCCCGTATTATCGGCAATTCGCAATCTTGTTTCTGATTGTATCATATCCGAGTTAACCTATTTTGACAGCTTCTCTAATTATCTCGCTAATCTGCCACCGTTTCCGTTTACTCATAGGACGAATGGCTGTTATTTTAACTATATCACCATCTTTGGGTTTTAACGATGCTGCGTGGGCAAGATAATTCTTATATTGTTTAACCCGCTTGTGGTAAACCGGGTGGGCTATTTCCCGTGTAACTCTTACATTCACAGTGCTATCCATTTTGGCACTAATCACTTTTCCAACAAGAGATTGACGCTTTCTCATTTCACTCATGCATTGTTATCCTTTGTAGCGCGAATTCCAAGTTTATATTCATGTATTACTGTTTTGATCTGTGCGATCTCTTTCTTGGTTTTACCAATCATAGTCGCATCTTCCAATTGCTGGAGCGCTTGTTGAAATTTCAAATTCTGCAATGCATCCAGATTTTCATCCAATCTTGTTTTCAGCTCGATTTCATTCATTTCACGCAGCTGCCCAACTTTCATTATAGTGGTCTCCGTTCAACAAGTCTTGTTTTAATAGGTAGTTTATGACCGGCATCCCGAAAAGCCGCCTCTGCCTCTTCTCGATTCACGCCATCCACTTCAAACATGATTCTACCAGGTTTGACAACCGCAACCCAGTGATCCGGCGCACCCTTTCCTTTTCCCATTCGCGTTTCCGCAGGTCGTTCGGTCACAGGTTTGTCTGGAAAGATACGGATCCACATTTTTCCGATTTTACGCACTACTCTGGAAATCACAATACGAGATGCTTCAATCTGACGGGCTGTAACCCAGCCTGGCTCAATTGCTTTTAATCCATAAGAGCCGAACGACACCTTGTTCCCGCGCATGGCCATCCCGCGGCGATGCCCCCGGTGATGCCGTCTGAATTTTACTTTTTTAGGTTCTAGCATGACTTACTTATTCTTCTGATCAAATTGGCCATTGCATATCCAAACCTTGATCCCGATTACTCCATAGGCTGTATGCGCTTCAGTTAATGCATAATCAATGTCTGCGCGGAGAGTATGCAGCGGAACACTGCCATCCATAAATTTCTCACTGCGGGCAATTTCAACACCGCCTAGGCGGCCGGCAACATTGATACGAATCCCTTCTGCACCCATGCGCATGGTGGACTGTATGGTTTTATTCACAACCCGGCGATATGATATCTTCTTCTTCAATTGATGGGCAATATTTGCGCCAACCAGAGCGGCATCCATTTCCGGTCGCTTTACTTCAGAGATATTTATCTGGGCGTCTTTGTTTCCGGTTAACTGCTTTAATTCTTTTTTTAAACGATTCACTTCTTCGCCTCCGCGGCCGATGACGATCCCGGGACGTGCTGTATATATAGTGACTGTAACCCGCTTTGATGTACGTGAGATTTCAACTTTGGAAATACCCGCATTGGGCAACCGATGCTGGATATATTTCCTGATTTTTAAATCTTCTTCCAATTCTGGAGAGAAATTATTATTTGGCGCATACCAATTCGACCGCCAATTTTTATTTACGCTTAATCTAAAACCTACCGGATGTGTCTTCTGACCCACAATCTACCTCATTAATTATTATCGCTCACAACGATGGTAACATGACTGGTTGGACGGCGGCGGGGGGATACCCGGCCCATGGCGGATGCCCTGAACCGCTTCATGACCGGACCACCGTCAACAAATGCTTCTATTATATCAAAGGATTCAGGGTCCAGATTTGAATCCTCCGCCAGGTTCATCAAATTTGACACTGCGGAACGCAATGTTTTTTCAATAACCACTGCCGCTTTTTCAGGAGAAAAATGTAATTGATTCAAGGCATCACCCACTTTTAACCCGCGAATGCTATCCAGTGTTTTTCGGATTTTATATGGTGACTGGTGCACATATCTTGCGATGGCTTTTGCTTCCATAACCACTAAATCTTCCTATCCCCGGAATGCATTCTAAATGTACGGGTCGGTGAAAATTCGCCTAGTTTATGGCCAACCATATTTTCAGATATGAAAATAGGAATAAATTTATTGCCATTGTGCACTCCCAGCGTATGTCCTACAAATTCAGGAGTGATCATGGACCGGCGCGACCAGGTTTTAATCACCTTCTTTTTACCACCTTCATTCATTTTTTCAATTTTTTTAAGCAGTTTTTCATCAACGTATGGACCTTTTTTTAGGGATCTGGGCATCAGGTATTATTTTCTCCGCTTCACAATCATTTCGTTAGATTTTTTATTCCGTTTCCTAGTCTTATAACCTTTGGTTGGCTTTCCCCAGGGTGTGGAGGGGTGTCGTCCTCCAGATGATTTGCCTTCACCTCCGCCGTGTGGATGATCTACTGGATTCATCACCACCCCGCGAACAGTCGGCCGCCTGCCCAGCCATCGAGTTCTACCAGCTTTCCCAGAAACGACTTGTTCATGGGTGCGGTTACCGACCTGGCCGATTGTAGCCAAACATTGTTCTCTCACCATCCGCACCTCGCCAGAAGGCAGTTTTAATGTGCAAAAACCATCAGAATGAGCCATCACTTGTGCAAACGCACCTGCACAACGCACCATTTGCCCTCCTTTACCCGGTACCATTTCAACATTATGCACCAACAGACCAGCAGGTATATTTTTCAAAGGTAACGTATTGGCTATCTTAAGCGGGGCGGAATCACCGGACAAAACAGGGTCACCAACTTTGATGCCAACCGGGGCCAGAATATATCGTTTTTCACCATCTTGATAATGCACCAAAGAAATATATGCAGATCGATTTGGATCGTATTCCACGGTAGCTACTTTCCCAGGTATATCGAATTTGTTTCTCTTGAAATCTATAATGCGGTAGCGACGTTTATGACCGCCGCCCCGATGACGTATTGTGATTCGGCCATGATTATTACGGCCGCCTTTTTTCCGTAAGGATTTCGTCAAACTTTTTTCAGGTTTATCTGTAGTCAAATCTGCAAAATCCGGGCGTGAAGCGAATCTGGATCCAGCCGTAACGGGTTTTAACTGTCGAATACCCATATGATTAATTCGCCTCTTCTCCCCGCATCAGATCGATTGTATTGCCAGTCTCAAGGGTAACGACAGCCTTTTTCCAATTCGACCGTTTGCCTGTCGTCCGGATCGTACGCCCACCGCTGCGGACAGTCATCTGTTTTGTTTTACCCAAACGGTTCATGGTGGCTACCTTAACCACTTTTACTTCAAATTTTTTCTCTACTGCTTTTTTGATTTCAGTTTTATTTGCATCAGGACAAACAAGAAAGGCATATTTATTTTCTCTCTCCTCCAGGATAGCCATTTTTTCAGTCAAAACTGGTTTAATAATAGTTTTCTGGTACATGATGCTATTGCTTTAAGATATCCGTAAGAACGGCAATACTGGCTTTGTCAATTAAGATTATCTCACAATCTATGAGATCGTAGGCACTGGCTTTACTCGCTTCAACCAGATATACATTTTTTAAGTTTCGTGTGGCGCGATCCAAATTGAGGTCGGATCCTGTAACAAGGATTGTAACTTTTTTTCCATCAAGCCCCAGGTTCTTCAGTATGGTTACAAATTCTGATGTTTTATGGCTTTCCATTTTCAATTCATCAATGATAAGCAGGCTGCCATCAGCAACTTTACTCGATAATAGGGACCGTCTGGCCAGTTTACCTACCTTCTTAGGTATTTTTTTTGAATATCCGTGAGGTTCAGGTCCAAACACTACACCGCCGCCGCGCCAAATGGGAGAACGAGTTGTACCAGCGCGGGCTGCCCCTCTTCCTTTTTGCTTCCATGGTTTTCTACCGCCACCATTTACCATGGCACGATTCTTTGTGGCGTGCGTACCCTGACGCATATTTGTCAATTCCGCCAGGATAGCCTGGCGGACCACAGCTGCATTTGGCGCAATGCCAAAAACGGATTTTTCAGCTGTTAAATCCCCGGCTTTTGATCCATCTATTTTGACTACATTCAATTTCATCTTACTTGGTAATAATGACTGTTCCATTTTTCGCACCTGGAACAGCGCCTTTCACTAAAAGTTGATTATTATCTCTATTAACCTTGATTATTTGCAAGTTTTCAACAGTAACCCTGGCATTACCCTGGTGACCAGCCATACGCATTCCAGGAAATACCCGGGATGGATCTGAGGCCTGCCCGATAGAACCGGGAGCTCTCATGGTATGGCCCGTACCATGAGTTTTTTTCTGCCTGGAAAAATTGTGTCTTTTGATCACTCCGGAAAAGCCTTTCCCTTTTGAAGTTCCAGTAATATTTACAAAATCCCCCTCTTGAAATAACCCTACATGGAACACTTGTCCGGTCTTGTAATCAAAACCTGGAACCTTGTCAAATTCAGCCAATACTTTCTGGGCATTTACATTCGCAGCATCAAAATGGCCTTTCATAGGTTTAATGGTATGCTTTTCTTTCCGTTCACCAAAACCGGCCTGTACAGCTTCATAACCATCCTTTTCCATTGTTTTGACCTGGGTGATAGCACATGGGCCCGCCGATAGTACGGTTACAGGAATAACCCGGCCATTTTCATCAAACACGCGAGTCATACCCAATTTTGTACCAATCAAACCGCGCATCCCTTACACCTTAATCTCAATATCAACACCTGCCGGAAGATCCAGTTTCATCAGCGACTCCACTGTCTTTGGTGTTGAGTTAAGAATATCAACCAGTCGTTTATGGATATTGGTCTGGAACTGTTCACGGGATTTTTTATCCACATGAGGCGAACGCAGTATGGTATAAATTGATCTCTTGGACGGCAGAGGGATAGGTCCTGATATAATGGCACCGGTGGATTTCGCCGTTTTCACGATCTTTTCTGTGGATTTATCCAGCAGAATATGATCATAGGCCCTAAGACTTATTCGTATAGTTTGATTTGCCATCAGTGATCAATTATTCTGTTATATCCGTAACAACACCAGCACCAACTGTATGACCGCCCTCACGAATCGCAAAACGCAACTCCTTGTCCATTGCGATCGGCGTAATCAAC
>Ga0208411_1000601_pt1 | contig 27251 bp, 21 predicted proteins | sample ETN01SmetaG_4_FD_185793 | JGI IMG/M metagenome (GOLD analysis project Ga0208411, IMG submission 185793) | Marine microbial and viral communities from oxygen minimum zone, Eastern Pacific Ocean - ETNP2014F12-01SV261 (SPAdes) (version 2) | ecosystem: Environmental > Aquatic > Marine > Oceanic ... | reverse complement strand
TCTCTAAAGTGAACTTGAGTATCTATACAGCCTGGCAAAACAAGCAGGTTTTTTGCATCGATAATTTCTTTAGCCTCGGTATCAATATTTCCAACTTTAACAATTTTTCCATTTTTTATGCCTATTTCAACATTGTTGAAATCTTCCTGAATAAAACATTTTCCATTCTTGATTATTAGATCTAACATTTATAAAAAAAGTAATTATATTATTAATTAAGATCAATCAATTATGAAAAAAAATGATGTTTATATATTGGAGGATAGAGGCCTTCTTTATCTAAATGGCGATGATGTTAAAGAATTTCTACAAAACATCATTACAAATAATATTGAAAAAGTAACAAATGATATGAGCTGCTTTTCAGCTTTGTTAACTCCACAAGGAAAATATCTTTTTGATTTTTTAATAATTAAACATAAAGCTGGATACTTTTTAGACTGTGAAAAAAAAAATATTGATCAACTTTATAAACAATTAAATTTATATAAATTGAGATCTAAAGTTGAAATATTAAATCTTAGCAATGAATTTGTGGTAGCGGCATTAAGCAAAGAAAAGTTTTTAATTTTGGATAATTCTAAAGATCAAGAAGGATGGACAATAAAATTTCGTGAAGACCCAATTTTTTTAGATCCAAGATCCAAAAATTTAGGAGCAAGATTAATTATTAATTTAGAGAAGTTATATTTATCTTTAAAAAAACTAGAATTGAAAACAGCAAATGTCGAAGATTATTACAGACATAGTCATGAGCTTGGCATTTCTCAAATTGACAATCAAAATCTTCAAAATAAAATTTTCGGAATTGAATGTAATTTCGAAGAATTGAACGGTATAGACTTCAAAAAAGGATGTTATGTGGGTCAAGAAAATACTACAAGAATTAAACTTAAAGAAAAACTTAACAATAGACTTTTTGCAATCAAAGTTTTAGAGGGAAAAATTAATAGTGAAGAAATTATTTTAGAGGATAAAAAAATAGGAAAATTGCTTATTAATAATCAAAATCCTTTTGCTTTAATAAAATTTCAAAATAATAAATTTAATTTTGATGATATCTATAAATGTGGAAATGCAATAATTAAAGTTCAAAAACCTGAGTGGTTATAGAACTATTTCACAAATTTTGATAAATCTGGTTTAAAATAATTAGGTCCTTTCATCACTTTTCCGGCATCATTATAAATTGGCTTACCATCAATTCCTAATTTGCTCATGTTAGAATTTTGAACTTCATTAAAACAATCATCTAAATTTATTCCAAATGCGTGCCCTGCTCCATAAGTGACATATAATAAATCAGTTAAGGCGTCGGCAGCTTCTAACAAATCTTTTTTATCAATTGCTTCTTTAAATTCTGCAAGTTCTTCTTTGATCAAGTTATATCTTAAATCATTTATTTTCTCTGAACTAAATGAGGGTTCAGATTTAACTTCTTGCCCAAATATTTCCATAAATGTTTTTACTTTTTGAAAGTTTGTCATTTTACTCCTGTAAGAATTATTAAAACTAGTATATAAATAAATTACTTTAATTATTCAAATAAATGAAATTAAGAAAAGAATTTGATAGTATTGGTGAAATAAACGTTCCTGCAGATAAATATTGGGGAGCCTCAACACAAAGATCAGATAAATATTTTGATATTGGAAAGATTCTAGTTAATCCATCAATTATAAAATCGATTGCTATAATAAAAAGATCTGCTGCAATTGTTCATTCAAAAGATAAGTTAATTCCAAGTAAAATTGCTAAAGCAATAATAAAAGCATCAAATGAAGTTATATCTGGAAAGTTTGATGACAATTTTCCACTAAAAGTATGGCAGACTGGTTCCGGAACTCAAACAAATATGAATGTAAATGAAGTAATTGCAAATAGAGCTATCGAAATACTTGGAGGAAAAAAAGGATCTAAAAAACCAGTTCACCCAAATGATCATGTTAATAAATCTCAGTCCACAAATGATGTTTTTCCTACAGCAATGCATATTTCTATAGCAGCAGAAACAATAAAAAAATTATTACCAAATCTAAAATTATTAGAAGAAATATTAAAAAAAAAATCAAATGAATTCAAAAATATAGTAAAAATTGGAAGAACACATTTACAAGATGCAACTCCACTCACTTTAGGACAAGAATTTTCAGGCTATAATGAACAAATAAAAAAGAGTTTAGAAAGAATTAAATACTCTTTAAAGGACGTTTTATATTTGGCGCAGGGAGGTACTGCTGTTGGAACTGGAATGAACACTAAAAAAAATTTTGATAAAAAAATTGTTAGAGAAATTAGCAAATATTGTAAAATATCCTTTAAACCGGCTCCTAATAAATTTTCAGAGTTAGCGGCACATGATGCGATAGTTAGCTTTTCTGGTGCGCTTAATTCTTGTGCGGTTGCTTTAATGAAAATTTCTAACGATATCAGATTTCTTGGATCTGGACCTAGGGCAGGTTATGGTGAATTAATATTGCCTGAAAATGAACCCGGATCTTCCATTATGCCTGGCAAAGTAAACCCAACACAATGTGAAGCAGTAACCATGGTTTGTGTAAAAGTTATTGGAAATCATACTGGTATATCAATTGCTGGCACACATGGACACTTTGAATTAAATGTATTCAAACCACTGATTGCTTACAACATATTACAATCAATTGATATAATGAGTGATAGTGTAAAAAATTTTTGCTTATATTGTGTTAAAGGTATCAAAGCCAACAAAACTAAGATTAAAGAACATTTAGATAATTCTTTAATGCTTGTAACGGCGCTAGCTCCAAAAATTGGATACGACAATGCTGCCAAAATTGCAAAAAAAGCATTAAAAAATAATACAAGATTAAAAGATGAGGCTATAAAATCAGGATTAATATCTGAGAAAGATTACGACAAATTTGTAGATCCAAAAAAAATGATTGGCCCGAATTAAATCAGGATTTTTTTTAAAATTGATTTAAGAATTTGAATATTTTTTATAATGTAAAATTCATTGTCTTTTTGGTCTTGATTGATTTTATTTATATGAATATTTGAAATTGAAATCTCATTATTATTAACATTTTTCATTAAATCAAAATAAATTTTGTTTATTTTTCTAGTTTTGTTAATAGGTAATTGAAATTTTCTTGCAAATTCAACATTATTTTCTATTTCAAGTACGTTACTTGAGCTAAATATTAATTCGCCTTCTTTTTCATAGTATTTAAAATTAGAATTTATAATACCAACATCATTTATTTTAAAAATTGAGTTAATTATTACAATTGATTTTTCATCAAAAAGTAAATTTATTTTACCACTGTCTATTATTTCATTATCTAAATCATCTAAAATTAATGTCAATTTACCGCTTAGATTTTCTAAAAAATTTTCATCAGCATTAAATAAGTAATTTAAAAAATAATCTATTAGAAATTTAGAATTCTTATCAACTAAAGTAATTTGCATGTCAAAATAAAAAGGATTTAAACCAATATCTGAAAATATTTTAATTTTTTGTTTTTTTAGTTTAGAAGATGGCTTGATTAATATTCTATCTTTCTCGAATTTATATGTAATTCCAATATTTTCATTTAAATAAGTAACTAAACTATTTCCTAAATAATTGGATTCATCTTTAAAAGTAAAATTATTTGTTATTTTTAAATTTGGATTTTTAAATTTAATTTCGTTGAATGTTTTATCAGGAACATCATAATATTTTTTCCAAGAAGATTTATAACTTATATCGAATATATTTCCGTTAATTAGTAGTTTTTTAACTTTATTTTTAATATCTATTAAATATTCCAAGCTATATATTGGTGATATTAAAATAATATTACTTTCTTCATCTAGATAAAAAAAATTACTTTCTTTAATTCTGATAGGTTTGTTAATTCTATTAAACATATGATCTCTAAAATCTTTAACATCTTTTTTTTTAAAATAAAAATTTGCTTTTTTAATTTCTAAATAATTCATTCTTATATTGAATTTTGAAAATATGTTTTGCATCGGTATAAATATTTTTAAATTGTTAATTTCTACAAGCATAGATTTTGAATTATTTTTATTTAAATCTAGCGTTGCATTTTCAATTAACAAATGTGGTGCTGGCAGTATTTTGTAAGAAACTTTATCTTTAATTTCTAAATTAATCTTAAATTCCTTATAAAATTTATTTTCTATTTCATTTTCTAGACTTTCATAATTAAATAAAACTGGTAATGATAAAAATATAATTATTAAAAAAATTGCTATGATGGAAAATAATACAATTGAGAAAATGTTAATTTTTTTTCTTTTCTTCATGGAAAATTAATATGGCTTATACTACAAAAAAATAAATGTTAAATTCAGAATATTATAATAATTTAAATGAAAATCAAAAAGAAGCCGTTTCCCACCTTAATGGTCCACTATTAATTGTTGCAGGGGCTGGTTCAGGAAAAACTAGAGTTTTAACTTCAAGAATTGCACACATTATTAAAAAAAATAAAGCATTTCCTAATCAAATATTAGCCGTAACATTTACAAATAAAGCGTCCAAAGAAATGCAAATAAGAGTATCAAAATTACTCAAAAAAGAAGCAACAGGACTACCGTGGCTTGGAACATTTCATTCAATAAGTGCTAAATTGCTTAGAAAACATGCTGCTGCAGTTGGACTTAAATCTAACTTTTCAATTATGGATCAAGAAGATCAGATAAAGTTAATTAAAAATATATGTAAAGCAGAAAATGTTGATATAAAAAAAATTTCACCTAAATATATTTTGGCAATTATTGATAAGTGGAAAAATAAAGGTTTCTATCCTAACGATGTAACTCTTAAGAGAAAAGATCCTTTAGAGAAAAATTTTTTAAATATATACAAAATTTATCAGCAAAAATTAATAGACTTAAATGCTGCAGATTTTAGTGACTTAATACTTCATACTGTAAAAATTTTCGAAAAATATAAAGATATATCTGAGATGTATTCAAAAAAATTTAAATATATTTTAGTTGATGAATATCAAGACACTAATTTTATTCAAAGTGAATGGCTTAAACATTTGGCAAAATATAATCAAAATATTTGCTGTGTAGGCGATGACGATCAATCAATTTACAGTTGGCGAGGAGCAGAAATTAAAAATTTTTTAGAATTTGATAAAATATATGAAAATACAAAAATAATTCGATTAGAGAAAAATTACAGATCTACACAAAATATTTTAAATGTGGCATCGAAACTAATTGAGAATAATCAAAATAGAGTAGGAAAAAATTTATTTTCTAATCAAGATGAAGGTGAATTAATAAGTTTAAATTGTTTTAGGAATGCAAAAGATGAGGCAATCGATATAGGTTCGGAAATCGAATTTCTTAAAAAAAAATACTCATTAAATGAAATGGCAATTTTAGTTAGAGCAATATTTCAAACGCGTGAATTTGAAGAAAGATTTCTAAAAGTAGGCATTCCATACAGAATAATTGGTGGTACAAAATTTTATGAAAGAGCAGAAATTAAAGACTGTGTTGCGTACTTAAGATCAGTTTATCAACCATTAGATGACTTATCTTTTGAAAGAATAATAAATGTTCCCAAAAGATCTATAGGAGATACAACAATCAAATTAATTAATGAATATGCAAAAAAAAGCAGTCTTTCATTAGAAGCTTCATCAAGAAAATTAATTGAAGAAAATAAAATAAAACCTAAAACAAAAATTGGATTAAATTCTTTATTAAATTTTCTGGAAAAATGGAGAAATGATCTAAAAAACAAAACTAATCATAATAAATTACTGCAAATTATATTAGATGAATCTGGATATAGTGAAATGCTTAAAAATAAAAAAGATCTAGAAAATGAAAATAGATTAGAAAATATTAAAGAGCTTTTAAATGCTATGAAAGAATTTGATAACTTGGAAAGCTTTCTAGAACATGTTGCCCTTGCAACTTCGCTTGATCAAGACTGGAAGGGTGAAAAAGTAAACCTAATGACTATGCATGCTTCCAAAGGTTTAGAATTTGATATTGTTTTTCTACCAGGTTGGGAAGAAGGATTGTTCCCACATCAAAAAAGTATAGAAGAAAAAGGAGAAAACGGCCTAGAAGAAGAAAGAAGATTGGCCTATGTGGGAATAACCAGAGCAAAAAGATTGGCAAAAATCTCATTTTCAATGAATAGATATTATCAAGGTGATTGGATGGATAGTATGGCATCAAGATTTATTGATGAGTTGCCCGATGAACATGTAAAAAAAAAAAATAATTTTAAAGAAGAACAAGAAGAAGACTTTGAGTTTAATCAAGATATTGGCTTTGAAAATGAAAAAACCAGCCCTGGTTGGATTAGATATCAGAAAAAATTAAAATGATAGATAAAATAAAAAAACTAATAATAAAAAAAAACATTGACGGATATCTAATTTCAAAAAATGATGAATATTTTACTGAATATTCAAAAATAAGTAATCTTAAATCGGTTTCAAATTTCTCTGGATCTGCAGGATTTGCCTTGATAATGAAAAATAAAAACTATCTTTTTGTTGATGGAAGATACACGCTGCAAGCAAAAAGAGAATCTGGAAAAAATTTTTATATTTGTGAAATAACACATGTTTGTCCAAAAAATATTTTTAAAAAAACAAAGCAGAAACCATTAATTGGTTTTGACCCTAATCTTTCTACGTATAATGCTTTAAAAAATCATTTTGATAATACATGTATTTTATTACCTCTAAATAAAAAATTATTTGAAAAAGAAAATAATAAAAATTTAAATAATAATAAATTTTATAGTTTAAATGATGATATTGCTGGTGAAAATTCAAATTCAAAAATAACTAGAGTGTTAAAATTATTAGATAAAAAAAAAATAGAAAACTTATTTGTAAGTGCTGGTGAAAATGTATGTTGGTTATTAAATATAAGAGGAAAGGATCTTCCAAATTCTCCTGTGGCCAATTGTAGATTGATTTTAACAAAAGATAAAAGAGTATATTTTTTTTCTGATAAATATAAAATTTCAAATATTAAGAAAAAATTAAAAAGATTAAAAATATCTTTTCACGAAGAGAATGAATTTTTTGAAATATTAAGTTTAATTGAAAAAAAAGGTAACTTTTGTATTGATAACCAAACTTGTTCAGTCCTTAATGAAGAGTTGATTAATTCAAAATTTAACATTAAAGATAGAATTGATCCAATTTATTATTTTAAATCAATCAAAAATAAAATTGAAATTCGTAATATATTGAATTCGCACATTGAAGATGGTGTAGCTTTAACCAAATTTTTATATTGGATTAAGAATTGTAATATAAATAATATCACCGAAAGATATGTTGAAAATAAATTAGAAACTTTTAGAAAAAAAAATAATAATTATTTATATCCAAGTTTTAAAACTATTGCTGGATCGGGTCCTAATGGTGCAATCATTCATTATAGATCAACAAAAAAATCAAATAGAAAATTAAATAAAAAAGAATTATTATTATTAGATTCTGGTGGCCAATATAAGTGGGGCACTACTGATGTTACCAGAACTATTTGCTTTTCAAATGCATCTGCAAAAACAAAAGATTTATTTACCAGAGTTCTTAAAGGTCATATAGCAGTTGCTTTAAGTAATATAAATAATCAAACAACTGGCGAAAATATCGATAAAAAAGCAAGAAAAAGCTTAAAATCTATTGGTTTAGATTACCGTCATGGTACAGGTCATGGAGTAGGGTTTTTTTTAAATGTTCACGAAGGTCCACAGAGTATATCACGAAATAATAAAGTTAAATTGGTTGAAGGAATGATATTAAGCAATGAACCTGGATTTTATCTTGAAAATAAATTTGGCATCAGAATTGAAAACTTAGTTTTTATAAAAAGAAATGATAAAAAGCTTAATTTTGAAAACCTAACTTTCGCTCCAATTGATAAAGATTTAATTAATTTTAAAATGTTAACAAAAAAAGAAAATGATTACTTATTTAAATATCATTTAGAAGTTTACTCAAAAATTTCTCCTTTCTTAAATAAAAATGAGAAAAAATGGTTAGCTAAATTAGTTTAGTAATTTATACCACTCATCTTGAGATAATATTTTTATACCCAGCTGTTTTGCCTGTTCAATTTTTTTATTAGTTGGTTTTTCACCAATAACTAAAAAATTTAATCTTTTGTTAACTGTACTAACAATTGAACCAGAATTTTGTTCTACCAATGATTTGGCTTCTGCTCTACTTAGATTTCTTAATTTTCCTGTAAACATAAAATTTTTGTCTCTAAGTTTTCCTTTTTTATTAATTGCTCTTTTTTGAATAGTTAAAATTTTACTTAATTTTATAAAAATATCATAATTTGTTTTATTTTCAAAAAATTTTTTTAAAGATTTAATTTGTATATCACCAATTCCATCAATATTTAAAAATTGATCAAAATGTTTCTTGTCTACTAATTCTAAAAAATTCTTTGTTGATTTAACGTAATCAGCAATTAATTTTGCATTTTCAATTCCAATATGTCTAATTCCAATTGAGTAAATAAATTTCTCTAATGAAACTGTTTTAGATTTTTCGATTGAATATTTTAAATTTGAAACCGATAAATCTCCCCATCCGTCTAAATTTGATATTTTATTATAATCTAAACTAAAGATATGTTGTGGTAATCTAATTATTTTCATATCCCAAAATTTTTCTACAACTTTTTTTCCCAATCCATCAACATTTAATGCTTCTTTTGAAATAAAGTGTTTTATTTTTTCAATTGCAATTTTTTCACAATCATAACCTTCGTTGGTGCATCTTCTAACTGCATCAAATTTATTTGTTACATTATTAAATTCTTTCTCTGTTTTAGAGCCGCAAGAAGGACATATTGTCGGAAATACAAATTTTTTAGAATTATTTTTTCTTTTTTTTATATCAACCTCAATTACATGTGGAATAACGTCTCCCGCTCTTTCTACTTTAACTGTGTCTCCGACTCTTATATCTTTTCTTGTAATTTCATCTTCATTGTGAAGCGTTGCATTAGAAACAATTACTCCACCAATATTTGCTGGTTTTATTTTTGCAACTGGAGTTAAAGCGCCCGTTCTGCCAACCTGAACTTCAATATTTAATATTTGTGAATAAGCGCTATTAGCTGAAAACTTATGCGCTATCGCCCATCTTGGAGCATTTGATGTAAAACCAAGTCTTTTTTGTAATTTTAAATCATTAATTTTGTATACTAAGCCATCTATATCATGCTCTAATTCAAATCTTTCATTTTCAAATTTCTTATGAAATAAAACTAGTTCTTTAATATCTTTGATAATTTTGTTGTATTTGCTTGTTTGAAATCCCCATTTTTGTAATGCTTTTAAAAAATCAGATTGATATTTAAATATATTGTTCTGAATAAAGCCATAAGTATAAGCAATAAAATGTAAGGGAATTTTTTTTGTTTCTTCTGGGTTTTTTTGTCTTAATGAACCTGATGCTGCATTTCTAGGATTTGCAAAATTATTTTTTAATTCTTTAAAGTTCTTTTTTTTTATAAAAACTTCTCCTCTAATTTCTATATCTTTTGGAAAGTTTTTATCTTTAACGGCATGAGGTATATCTTTAATCGTTTTTAAGTTTTCTGTAATTAATTCTCCTTCTGTGCCATCTCCTCTTGACACGCCAGTCTTAAGATTTCCATTTATATAAGTTAGTGACGCAGATATACCATCAATTTTAGGTTCAACGCTGTACTCTAATTCAATATCATTATTTAAATAATTTATTATTTTTTTTTCAAAATTAATTAAATCTTCTTCATTAAATGCATTTGATAATGACAACATTTGAACTCTGTGTTTTGATTTTAAAAAATTTCTAGATGGTTTAAAACCAACAGTTGTAGATGGTGATAAATTATTTCTTAAATATTTATATTTTTTTTCAAGATTAATTACTTCAATTTTTAATAAATCATAATCTTTATCTGATATAGTTGGAGAACTTTCCTCGTAATATAACTTATTATGTTTGTGAAGTTCCTTGATTTTATTTAAATAATCTTGTTTTATTTTTTTATTGCTCATAAAAATAATTTTTATTTAAAAATTTCTTTAAACTTTTTTAAAATAGAATCTCTTTTATTAGTATTTTCTTTCTTTGAAAGTTTTTTATAATCTCGATTGAAAATATTATAAGCTTCCTCATACCACCTGCTTGATTGATAGTTATAACCTAGTAGAGAAGCATATTTTTTTGATTCATCGATAAGTCCCAACTTATAATGCAATTCAACTAATCTAAGTAAAGCTTCCTCTACAAATATTGTGTCTTCGTAATCAATTATAACTTTTTTGAACCTATTTATTGCAGGTATCCATTTTTCTCTCTGAACATAATATCTTGCTATATACATCTCTTTTGATGCTAATATTTCTTTAATCAATTCTAGTTTAAATTCGGAATCAATTGCAAATTCAGTATTTGGATATTTATTAATTACAATATTAAAATATTTTTGAGCTTTAAGAATTTCATTGTGATCTTTTGTTTCATCTACAATTTGATCATAATGACAAAGTGCTAATAAATAATAAGCATAATTTCTTCTTGGATGATTTTTATACTTATCTAAAAATCTCTCTAACTCAAGAATTGCGTCGCTATAATAAAGTTGAGAAAAATATGCATAAGCCGCCATTAAGGAAGATCTTGGCGCCCAGATTGATTGTGGATACAGAAGCTCTGCTTCATTGAATTTTTTTGCCGCATATATTGCATCACCCCTATCTAGCTCTTTAAGTCCATCATAATAAGCTTCGATCATTTGTGCTTCTAAATTTTTTTCAGTAATTATTGAAACTTTTTCTTTTTCTTTAGAACATGATGAAATCAAAATTATTAAGACTAAAAAAAAATATCTCAAAGACAATTTCATTATTAAACTTTAGCAGAATTTTATTAAAATTCTAATTATTATGCGATAGATTTCAAATAATTAGTATAAGCAAAAGAATGTGGTAAATTTTTGCCTTTAATTTCTATTAATGAATAATTTCTTTTATCGCTAAAGAGTTTATTAAGAAGCTTGTTTGTCAAACTATGTCCTCCTTGTGAACATAATACTGAACCAATAATTTTATAACCTGATAAATATAAATCTCCCATACAATCTAAAATTTTATGATTTACGAATTCATGTTCATTTCTTAGTCCACCATCATTCAAAATAGAATTACCTTTGACTATCACAGCATTTTCCAAACTTCCACCTTTGCCCAAACCTAAAGTTTCTAACTTTTTAATATCTTCGTAAAGACTATAAGTTCTAGAATTAAATATGTCAGTTAGATTATCTTCAAGAATATTAATTTTATTTCTTTGTGTTTTTATTAATGAATTTTCATATTTTATTTCAAAATCAATATCCATTGTTACGTTAGACTTATTTATTGAAATAAATTTACTTCCTTCTTCAACTTGAACGTCTTTTTCTACCTTAATTAATTTTATTGGAGAGTCACTTATTCTATATCCGGCCTCTATAATTAATTCGACAAAATTTTTAGCAGATCCATCTAAAATCGGAACTTCCTGCGAATCTAGTTCAACGATTGCATTATCGATACTCAATCCATAAAAAGCGGCCATCAAATGTTCAATTGTTGATACTTTAACTCCATGCTCATTAGATATAGCAGTGTAAAGTGTTGAGTCGGAAACATTTTTAAAATTTGGAATAACAATGTTATTTTTTTTTAAGTCAACTCTTTTAAAAACAATTCCAGAATTTGGTGAGGATGGTAAAATCTCGAGTTTAACATTTAATCCTGAGTGAATACCAATTCCTTCGACTGATATTTTTTTTGAAATTGTTTTTTGCGTTAAAATAGACATTGAGTCCTTATACAAAAGGTCAAAAATAAGAGATATACAACTATTGTTACAACAAAATACAATTATCTTGAGAAAAACTTGAAAAATTTCTCAAAAAAACCTTCTTTTTTAAGAACTTTACCAACCATTTGAATTTCATTTTTTTTCCAATTTTCATTAAATTTTAATCCTGCATTACAAATTTCTAAATCTGTTTCCTCATAATAACTAATTTCTTTAAAGTTGTGTTTGTCGTCTAAATGAAATGAATTTTTGTTAAATAATTTTGATCCATTTCCTGTCAGAACCAGCGTTGAATTTGAAGAATCTTTAAAATCATTCAAAATATTTGCATTTTTAAAAACTAATTCAATAATTTCCTCTATCCTAGCAAGAACTACTTTTTTTAATAGTTCTACTGAAATATTTTTTTCTAATATTTCTTTCGTTAAACTGTTGTTCTCATAATTAATATTTTCATCATAAGAAAATTCTATCTCAGATTTATTAAAGCTTTTTTTTATATTTTCAGACTCTTCAATATCTAATTTTAAAACATGAGAAATATCTTTTGATATATGATTGCCACCTATTGGAATACTATTAATAAATTTTAATTTATTATTTTCAAATAATGTTAAAGTACTTCGCTCCCATCCAATATCAAGAAAGTTTATAAAGTTGCCTTCTTTAAAATAATTAATATAGCTAAAAGATTTAACATAGCTGCAACAATAAAAATTAATTATCTGTAAATTATTTTTTTTAATAATATTTATAATATTATTATATATTTTTTTTGGCAAACATATAAATTTAATTTCAATTATTATTTTTTTTACTTCTAAATCTTTTTTTGGATTGATTAGAAATTCTTTTCCATCTATAATGTATTTGTCTGTAATAAAATGAATTATATTGTCTTTAATATAATTATTTTTAATTAATTGATTGGCTTCTAAAATTAGAGAAGAATTTATGTCATTAAAATATACTTTTTGATCAAAATCTTTTTTTATTGATAAATCAATAGAGAAAATCTCTGGAGAGTCATATAATACAATGATATTTTCAAGATGATCAGAAATTTTTTTTTCTGCGTCCTTGATTATAAAATCAATTGATTTTGAATATTCGTGAAAATTTTCTTTATCAAAAATTTTCTTTGAAGTTGAATAAATATGATTAAGCCTTTCGTCAAAGACTCCCAATCTTAAATTGGAACGACCCAAATCTAATATTGTTGAATAATTATTTTTCTTCATGATCTAAAACTACACGTCTTGGTATTCTCAAATCAATAATTTTTACTGAATTAAGTTTATGACTGTCATTTAATTTAGTATAAATTTCCAGCGATTTAGAAATATTTTTTGCAGGTAGCAAAATAATCAAACCATTTTTATTTTGTAAATCCCATCTTTTGCTTTGGTGATAGAAATATTTTTCTATTTTATTTAATTCTATTTTTTGTTTTAATAGAATATTCTGTAGTTTTAAAAATTCTTTAATTGAAAATTTACCAAAAACCATAGGTAAATTTTTTTCATTTTTTGTTTCTATTGCCGGTGTAAACTTTTCATTGCTGCCAATATAAAATTTTTCTCCATTTATAAATGTTGTGCCTAAAAATTTTGTTTTTTTAGTATTAATAATTAGTTTGGAAGGTAGAATTTTCTGGATATTAAAATCTTCTAAAAAATTAAATTTACTTAAAGCAAGAAAAATTTTATTTTTCTCTATAAAAAATATGTTTTTATCAATAAAAATTTGTAATTCACTTCTTAAAAGATTTCGCTCCTTTTCACTAAGTCCTTGAATTTCAATGGAATTTATTAAATTTGTATTTTTGAATATCTTTATTACATTAAAATTAAAACTAGTACTTAGAAAGAGTAATATTAATAAATAAAAATATATCTTTTTTTTATTTATTGATCGATGCATCATATATAATTCTTTGTATTAATTTTTTAAAACTAATATTGTTATATCTTGCTATTTCTGGAACTAATGAAAGAGATGTCATGCCTGGCTGTGTATTAGTTTCTAACAAATAGAATTTATTTTTATAAAATCTAAAATCTGATCTTGTTACACCTCTGCATTTTAGAAGATTATGGGCCTTTAGGGCAATATTTGTAACTTTATCGTGATTTTTTTTACTTATTTTCACTGGAATTATATGTTCAGTTTTTGCTTTTGGGTTGTACTTTGCCTCATAATCATAAAATTTTCTTTTTGGTTTAAGTTCGATTGCTCCAAGTTTTTCTTTGCCCAGAATTGCAACCTGTATTTCTCTTCCTGGAATATATTTTTCAATTAATATTTCTCCATAACTTTTAAGTTTTATTATATTTATTATAAAATTTGATTTATTACATATAAAAACATTTACACTGGAACCTTCGTTTATTGGTTTAATTACTACTGGAAAATTTAATTTTTTTTGTACTTTTTGAATAATTTTTTTTTTTTCAAAATTTTTTTTAAAAATAAATTTAATATATTTTGGAGTTAAAATTTTGTTTTTTAAAAATATTTTTTTTGATAATTCTTTATCAATTGCCAAAGACGAAGAAAGAACACCGGAATGTGTGTATTTTATTTTTTCAGATTCTAATATTGCTTGTATATATCCATCTTCGCCGTATCTTCCATGCAATAAATTTAAAACTAAATCTGGTTTATATAATCTTAATTCTTTTACAAAATTACCATCTGGTTCTTTGATTTTAAGTTTATATTTTTTGTTTTTTTTTAACTCTTTCAAAACACTCTTGGCAGTCAAAAGACTTATTTCTCTTTCGTTGGAATATCCACCTGCAACTATAAGAATTTTTTTCATTATTCGGCAATTACAATTTCAAGATTTATATTTATTCCTGTTTTATCTTTAACTTTACTTTTTACATTATCAATTAATTTCTTCATATCGTCATATGTTGCATCCTTTTTATTTACAAAAAAATTTGCATGTTTGTCTGAAATTTCAGCATCACCAAATTTTAATCCTTTGGGAATAGAATCTTTTATCAATTGCCAAACTTTTTTATCTGTTTGATCGATTGGGTTTTTAAATGTACTTCCTCCGGTTTTAATTTTTGTTGGTTGAGCCTGTTCCTTTTTATTTTTAAGTTGTTCCATGTAGTTTTCTATTTCAATATTATTTTTTTTGGATCCCTTAAATGTTGCACTTAAAAAAATAATCTCCTTTGGTAAATCTGTATTTCTATATTTAAAATTTATTTTATTAGCTGGTATTGTTATAACTTTTCCATTAAAATCAATTGCCTGAACTGAGATTAATATATCTTTAAATTCTTTACCAAAACAACCGGAATTCATTCTTATACCTCCTCCAACCATGCCTGGAATGCAGGATAGAAACTCCAATCCACTAATATAATTATCTTTAGCAAACTCAGATAATTTTTTTTGTGTTGTGGCTCCGCCAGCCACAATCTTATCTTCGTTTAATATTGATATATTAGAAAAGTTTTTGTCTAGCTTAATAATTGTTCCTTCATAAGTATTATCTTTGAATAAAACATTAGACCCCGCGCCCAAAATAAATATTTTAGTTCTCCTAGAATAAATTTTAAGAAAATCAATTAATTCCTTAAGTGATTGAGGTTTAAAAAATATCTTTGTTTTTCCACCAATATTAAACCAGTTTAAATTTTTAATTTCATAATCAAAAAAAATATCACTACTTATTTTAGTTGCAAATTTTCGAATATCACTAACTATCATTAAATATTATTTTTTAGATTTCTCATCCAATTTGAAATTGATCCTGCTCCCATGCCAATATAAATTTTTTCACCATATGCAGTTTGTTTTAAGAATTTTGTTAAATTTTCTTCATTTTTAATATGAATTAATTTTACTTTTGAATTTTTTATTATCAGTTTAGCGAAAGAATTATAAGAAAAACCTAATTTTAAATTTTCATTAGCTTTGTATATTGGGCACAATAAAACGGTATCAGCATTTATAAAACTTTTGGAAAATTCTAATTTCATATTTTTTACTCTTGAAATTCTGTGAGGTTGAAAAACAGATATAATTTCTTTTTTTTTATAAACTTTTTTAACTCCATCCAACATTGAAATTATTTCGGTAGGATGATGAGCATAATCATCAAAAAATATTGCATTATTTTTTTCAAATAAATAATTAAATCTTCTTTGAACACCTTTAAATTTTGATAAAGCTTTTTTTATAATGCTTTCAGATATACCAATTGAGAAAGATACGGCTACGGCAGAAGCGGCATTTTTAATATTGTGAAGTCCCAATAAAGGAATTTTGATTTTTTTTATTAATTTGTTATTACCGGGAATATTGATCGATAAATTAAATTGAGAAAAAAATTTTTTTTGAACAACGTTGGTTATTTTAAAATTTGAATTTTTAGCTAACCCATAAGTATAAAAATTTTTATTTTTTATTTTTTTTAAAATTTCTTTATTATTTTTATCATCAATGCATACAAAAGCTTTTCCTAATGATGGTGTTTTTTCTAAAAATTTAGAAAAATTTTTTTTTAAATTTTTCATTGATTTATAATAGTCTAAATGTTCTTCATCTACATTTGTAACTATCGAGTAAGTAAATGGTATTTTAAGAAAACTTCCATCGGACTCATCTGACTCGATTAAACACCAATTACTTTTTCCAAGTTTTGCAGAATTTCCAAATGAGTTCAGAACTCCTCCATTAATTATTGTTGGATCTAATTTAGCTAAAGCAAAAATTCCCGAAATTAAAGAGGTAGTAGTAGTTTTTCCATGTGAACCGGCCACTACAACATTTCTCATTAAAGAAACTATATGTCCCAGCATTGCGCCTCTAGTATAAATTGGTAATTTTAATTTTTTAGCTTCTAATAATTCAGTATTTTTTTTTTTTATTGCAGAAGAAACAACCAGAATGGTACTTTTTTTTATATTTTTTTTATGATGATTTAAATAAATTGGTATTTTTTTTTCCTTTAGTCTTTCAACATTTTTGTTGTTTAAGATATCGCTTCCTTGAACCTTAAAGCCTAATCCATTCATTATTAAGGCTAATCCACTCATTCCTATTCCTCCAATTCCAACAAAATGGATTAGCTCTGTTTTTCCTAAATTAATTTTCATCGAATAGTTCTAATAATTTTTTATTTACATTATTCCACGTGTTTTGGTTAGATATAATTGTAAGTTGCTTTTTTTTTTTGAGATATTCATCTTTTTTCTCAAATAACTGAATCAATAAATTACTAATCTTATTAATATCAAAATTGTCTTGCTTGATTATCCAACAGCCACCTCTATTTTCATAAAACTTTGCATTAAAATATTGATGGTCATCTTTAGCAAAAGGAAATGGAATTGCTATAAATGGTATATTAAAAAAAGAAAGTTCTGCAATAGCAGAAGCTCCAGATCTAGTTATGGCAATATCATAGTCATTTAGATTTTTAAAAAGTTCTTCGTCAAAATCAAATAGGTTAAATTTTATTCCTGCATTTTTATATTTTTGTTCAATTATATATTTTTCTTTTTTATCAAAAACTTGTTGACTCATTTCAATTTGTAATTTGCTAGAAATTTTTAAAACTAATTCTGTGATATTTTTATCGAAAAATTTTGCTCCCTGACTACCGCCAATAATTAAAATTTTTTTTGTATTTGAAAATTCTTTAATTTGGTTTCTTTTATAAGAATAAATTTCTTTTCTTAAAATAGGGTCAATAATAATAATTTTATCTATAAATTTTTTTGGGAATAACTTTATATCTTTATCATAACAAATAATTTTCTTTGAAATCGATAGTATAAACTTGTTTGATTTTCCTAAAACACTATTGGGTTCAAATAAAAATATTTTTATTTTTAAAAATTTTGAAGCAATGCAAAAAGGTATGGACATATATCCGCCTGTGCTAATCAAAAAATTTATATTTTTTTTTTTTAAAAAAAAATAAGATTTAAATATTGATATAATAAATTTGATAAGATTTATTGGAAATAAGTATAGTTTAGAAAATAAATTAGGCACATCAATTAAATTAAATTGATACTTATTTTTATTTATAAATTTTGATCCTCTATTGTCTGTTACTATAATAGTTTCAAAATTATTTTTTAGGTGATCAAACATTGATAGGGCTGGCATAACATGACCTCCCGATCCACCTGTTACAATTAATATTTTTTTCATTATCAAAGTATTTTTCTTTTAGTTAAATTTAAAATAATGCCTGATATTATCGCGGTACTAACAATAGATGAGCCTCCATAACTTAAGAACGGTAAAGTCATACCTGTTGTTGGTAATAATCTTATATTAACACCTATATGAATAAAACTTTGTAATAAGATAATTGAAATACTGCCTATTAAAACTAGTTTTATATTATTATCTTTTATTAGGTTAATTTTTTGAATGACTTTATATGATAGAACTAAATACATAAGAATTATTCCAATAACAATAATTGCTCCAAATTCTTCAGCTATTACTGAGACTATATAATCTGTATGTGCTTCTGGTACTCTCGAGTTTAAAGTACCTTCACCTATACCTTTGCCAAAAAATCCTCCATTAATTATTGCATCACTTGCTTTTTCTGCTTGATAATTATTTCCGGATGAAGAATCTAAAAAAACTAAAAGTCTTAGCTTAATATATTCAAACTTCGCAACAAAAATAATCAAATATGAAACAATCAATCCTGCGGTAATAAAAAATGAAAAAAATAGAAAAATATTAATTCCAGATACAAAAACTATAGCCAACCATGCCATTGTTATAAGAAATGTTTGGCCCAAATCTGGTTGTGAGATCAATAATAGTAAAATTGGAATGAGAACTAATGCACTAAAAAAATACTTTAAATACAATTTCCTGCTACTATAAGATAAGATGGTAGAGACAATTATTATAAAAAAAGGTTTTAAAATTTCTATAGGTTGAAACCTGGGCAGAAAAGCAAGATCCAACCATCTTTTAGATCCTTTTACATCTGCACCAAAGAATGGGACGAAAACTAGACTTATAAAACTAATAAAGAATAAGATAATTGAAATTTTCATTAAAATTTTTTGATTTAAAAAAGAAAAAAATAACAAAATAGCTACTCCTAAAAAAATAAAAATTAAATGTTTTATGAAAAAATAATAAGAATTAGTATTAAGTTTATCTGAAGCTATTAGAGAAGTTGAAACCAAAGAGAAAAAAAGTCCTAATAAAAATAATCCTAAAATAAGAACTAAAATATATTTATCAATATTTTTACGCCAGTCATAAAAGTTGTCAAAATAATTGTTCATCCAATAACTCTATATTTTTTTATATAATTTATAATAATTTTATTAAAATACTTTCCTCTATCTTCAAAGTTTTTAAATTGATCGAAAGAAGCAGCAGATGGGCTAAATAAAATTACTTTTTTTCCATCAAAATTTTTTTTTATATCTTTAAAAATTAGTAACAATGAATTATTTAAACTTTTTGAAATTTTATATTTAATTTTTTTTTTTAGTATTTTTGAAAAAAAAATTTTGTCTTTTCCGTAAATATATGCATTAATTTTTCCAAAATATTTTCTATTCAATTTTAATTGATCTCCCTTTTTTGCTAGTCCTCCTAATATCCAATAAATATTTTCAAATGACTCTAATAATAGTTCAGTAGATGAAAGACTCGTTGATTTAGAATCATTTATTATCATTAATTTTTTTGAGTCGTAAATAATCTGTTGTCTAAAATTTAAGCCTTTAAATTTATTAGTTGTTTCAATTATTTTTCTAAGCCTAAGTTTTAAGAATTTTGACAAAGCAAATACAAAAGATAAGTTCTTAATGTTGCTTTTATTATCAAAGTAACGATTATTTATTAATTTAGTATATTTTTGGTATTTATTGTAATTTACTCTATAAATTTTTGATTTGATTTTATTTTTTTTAATTAAATAATTTAAGATGTTGTTTTGTTTTTCTATAAATGCATAATTTTTTTTGGATTGACTTTGAAGCAACTTAAATTTGGATTTTACATAATTTTTAAAGTTTTCGTGTCTTTCTAAATGATCTGGATGCAAGTTTAATATTAGAGAATAATCTGACCTAAAAAATTTACTATAATCTAGTTGGTAAGAAGATGCCTCAATTATAAAAATTGTATTTTTTTTTATTTTTCTTTCTAATAGTACTGGATTGCCAATATTGCCTGTTAATCTGACATCTTTTTTATGTGCTTTTAAAACGTCAAATAATATTTTTGAAGTTGTGGATTTTCCATTTGTTCCAGTAATAGTGATTTTTTTAATTTTTGGATGACTCAAATAAAATATATCAAGCTCGGTAATTATTTTGGACCTATTCTTTTTTAAATATTTAGATAATTTACATTTATTTATATCTATTCCGGGACTAAGTACTATATAATCAAAAGAATTCTTTTTTAGTTGTTTATAATCGAGTGTTTTTTCTCTATATTTAAACGGAACATTTTTCTGATTATCATCAATTATTTTGCAATCATTTTTTTGATTTAGATATTTAAATGAGGCAAAACCAGATTTGCCAAAACCATAAATTAAAAATTTTTTGTTATAAAATAAATTTTGTCTGGCATTCATTATCTTAATTTTAAAGTTGCCAAACCTATCATCGCTAGAATGATTGATATTATCCAAAATCTTATTACAACTGTTGACTCTGGCCATCCTTTTTTTTCAAAATGATGATGTAATGGAGCCATTTTAAAAATCCTTCTACCTGTCAGTTTAAAAGAGATAACTTGTGCTATTACTGATACAGCTTCTAATACAAATAAACCTCCTGTTATAGCTAGAACAATTTCATGTTTGGTAATTATTCCCACGGCTCCTAGAGAGCCTCCTAAAGCAAGAGAGCCTGTATCTCCCATAAATATTTTTGCAGGTGGTGCATTAAACCATAAAAATCCTAAGCAAGCGCCTATAATTGATCCGCAAAAAATAGATCCCTCGCCAACTCCTCTTATGTATGGAATTTGTAGATATTCTGAAAAAACAATATTTCCTGTAACATAACTAATAAATGCAAAACAAGCTGCTACAAGTATTACCGGAACTGTAGCAAGGCCATCTAATCCATCAGTTAAATTTACTGCATTAGAGGATCCAACTAACACAAATAAGTAAAAAGGAATAAAAAACCAACCCAAATTAATTACTAAGTTTTTAAAAAACGGAAAATATAAATTTTCTAATTCATTAGATTCGCTTGAAAAATATAAAATTAAAATTCCGATTAAAGCCAAAATAATTTGAATAATAATTTTAAATTTAAAGGATGCTCCAGAAGAATTATTTTTTTTTATTTTTTGATAATCATCATAAGCACCCAATAAACCAAATGTTCCGGCGATATAAATCAGAAACCAATTGTACGGATTCAAAAGATCACCCCATAATAATACTCCAGAGAAAACTCCCAACAATATCATCAAACCTCCCATCGTTGGGGTGCCTATTTTTTTTACAATATGTTCAGTAGGTCCATCTTCTCTTATTGGATTATGTATTTGTTTAGATGAAAAAAAATTAATTAATGGTGTTCCAATAACAAAAACTACAATCATTGAAGTGAACATTGATAATCCAGTTCTTACCGTTAAGTATTTGAATACATTAAAAAAACTGAAAATATCAACTAAACTAGAAAATAAACTAAATAACATTAACTCTTCCTAATTTTAACTTCTTGGCTATGGTATTTAGACCGGTAGAATTTGATCCTTTAATCATTAAATATTCGTCATCTTTAATATCATTTATTAAAAAATTTAAGATATCTTTTCTTGAACATAGGATTTTTCCTCTTTTTTGTGGTCTAATTTTGTTAAATGTATCAATAATATTATTTCCATAGACATAAACTTTATTAATATTAGTATTGTTAAGTATTTGAGCAGCTTCGATATGTAATTTTTTTGAAAATTCACCTAATTCCAACATATCACCTAATAAAATTATTTTTCTCTTTGATCTACTTTTCAGCTTATTAAATTTATTTAAAGCAAATTTTAATGATAATGGATTGGAATTATAACTTTCATCAATAAGATGAATTCTCTTTTTATTGATTTTAATATAATTATAATCGCCTCTCCCTTCGGGCAAATTATAATTAAAGAATAATTTTTCACTTATATTTTCTAAATCTAGGAAATTTGAAATTACAGCTAGGGTAGCAAGTATATTGTCTATATAAGTTTCTATATTTCTCTTAATTATAAATTTTTTTGATTTTCCATAAATATTTATTTTTAAAGTACTTATATTTTTTAAACTTGTTATTTTTTCAAGCTTAATATTTGATTTATTTTTTTTACTGAAAGAAATTATTTTTAAATTTTTTTTTAAAGCTTTTAAATTTAAATAATTATAAAATTGATCATCTGCATTTATCACAACTGAACCTTGATCTAAAATGTTGTCTATAATTTCTGATTTTGCTTTAGCTATATCAAACAAATTTTTAAAATTTTTAATATGAGCATAAGAAATATTTGTTATTACACCAATATTTGGTTTAATAATTTTTGACAAATAATCAATTTCTCCTTTTTTATCCATGCCGATTTCAAAAACACCAAATTTATCTTTCTTCTTAATATTAAATAATGAAATTGGTACTCCGTACTTGTTATTAAAAGACTTTTGTGAATAAGAGGTTTGATAAATTTTATTTAAAGATTGTCCTAATAATTCTTTTAAAGATGTTTTTCCTGCAGAACCTGTTATAGCGATTGCAATAATATTCGATGATTTTCTGATTAGACTTGAGCAATCTGAAAAAAATTTTAAAGAATTTTCTACTTTAATTTTATTTACACTTTTTTTTCCATAATTTTTATCAATAATGGAGACTGATGCTCCTCTCTTTATTGCCTCATCAGCAAATTTATTGCCATCAATTTTTTTACCTCTAATCCCAAAAAAAATATTATTTTTTTTAACTTTCTTAGAATTAATAGTGGCTTTATTGATTATTACTTTATCTTTTAATTCTTTGCCTAAAGTTTCTTCTACAATATTTGTTTTCCAGTTTTGGTTTAACTTTTTATTTTTTTCTTTAATTGATTTCATTATACAGTCTCTGTCTGAAAAATATCTTTCTCTTTTGTACTCTTGATAAGTTTCATGTCCTTTTCCGGCTACCACAAGTATTTCATTTGACTTAATATTTGTAATAGCAGTTTTAATTGCAAGTTTTCTAGATGGAATTTCAGACAACTTATATTTGCTTATTTTAATTTTTATATTATTTCTTATTTTTCTTGGATTTTCTCCTCTTGGATTATCGTCAGTTAAGTAAATTTTATTACAATAATCATTTGCAATTCTTCCCATAATTTTTCTTTTTGTTTTATCTCTTTCACCGCCACATCCAAAAACTAAATTAATTTTTCTTAACTTAAATTGCTCTCTAATGTTATTTAAACAAATCTCTAAGGCATCAGGAGTGTGAGCATAGTCTAAGATGACAATTGCATTATTTTTTAAATTTCCTAATTTTTCCAATCTTCCGGGAACTGGTCTTATTTTTTTAATAGACTTTGCAATGTTTTTTAATAATACATTACTTTTGTATGCTGCCAAAATTGACATCATAAGATTTTTAATTTGCACTTTTCCAATTAGCCCAGTTGAAAAATGAAAAATCTTATTATTTAGTGAAAATGTAACCTTTTGATCAAGATTTACAAATTTATGATCAATAATTTTTAAGTTAGAATTTTTGGAACCCAAGCTTAAATTTATAAGATTATTGATTTTTGAAATATTTTTTAATTTTGATGAAATATCTAAATCATTATCAAAAATAATGTATGAATTTTTTTTCATTAATTTCTTAAATAGAATCATTTTTGAATTAAAATAATCTTTAAAAGTTTTGTGATAATCAAGATGGTCTCTACTAAAGTTTGTAAAAATCCCAATATTAAACTTTAAATAATCCAATCTGTGCTGTTTCAATCCATGACTAGAGGCTTCTAAAATTACATTGTTAATTTTTTTAGATTTTAATTTTTCAAGAAATGTATTTATTTTTATTGGATCAGAAGTTGTGTTTGAAATTTTTTGATTTAAATTAATTCCATTAATTCCAAGTGTTCCAATTGATGCAACTTTAATTTTATTTAATTTTAGAATTTGATAATAAAAATTTACAATTGAAGACTTGCCATTTGTTCCAGTTACAGCAATTAAATTATTTGGCTTTTTTCTATTTAATTTTGACGCAAACTCTGCGAGTAGCTTTCTAGGATTTTTATTTTTAAGATATAAAACATTTTCGTATAATCTATCTTTTTTATATTTTTCAGAAACAATTATTCTTGATCCTCTTTTAATTGCATCTTTAATAAATTTATTTCCGTCGACATTATTTCCTTTTATTGCAATAAAAATGAAATCTTTTTTTACAAGTTTTGAATTAAAAGATATTCCTTTAAATTTTATTCTTGAATATTCTTTATTTAAATTTGGATAATAATCTTTAAGAAACATTATTTACGCTCTTAATATTTTGTGGCTAAAATTGGTCCAATTTTTTCTATTATTTGTCCTGTTATCCAAACAGTTGTCCAACCTGCCGTGTTTCTCCAATTGCCCTTGTATGGAGCACGTCCATCTCTGTATGTATATATAAATTCTTTATTTGGTTTTGGTTCATCAAGCATAACAATTAATACAAATTTTGGATTTGATGTTGGAAATACAGATGCAAATGTATTTATTTTTTTCTTTGAATATTTGCCTTTTTCTGGTTGATCAGCAGTGCCTGTTTTGCCTCCTATTTGATATCCATTAACATTAGCAAATCCTGCTGTTCCTTCTTCAGTTGAAACTATTTTTCTTAAAATAGGATTAATTTTTTTAGATAAATTTTTTTCAAGTATTCTTTTTTTTTTCAGTTTGTTTTCTTTATAGATCAAAGTTGGATTTATTTCAAAACCTCCGTTTGTAATTATAGAATAGCCTTTTGCTAACTGAAGTAATGTAGTTGCTATACCATGCCCAAAAGCTACTGTTGCTAGCTTGCACTTTCCCCATCTGCCTAATTGCGTTTCGCCTATCTCTTCAATATCAAAATTTATATTAGTTAATATACCTATTGATTTTAAAAATTTATCGTAATTTTCAATACCAACTTTTTCAGCGATTCTTACAGATCCAATATTTCCAGATCTAATCAAAATTTCTTCAGCGGTTAAATCAGAAGGAATTTTATTATCGTATTCTGATATAAGATTTCCGGCACAGGTAATTCTTTTTTTTAAATTTTTAAATTCAGTAAGAGGTTCAATGACATTATAATTAAGACCGGCAGCAATTGTAAAAGTTTTAAATACTGACCCAAATTCATAAACTCCCTTGGTAGCTCTATTTATAAATCTTAAATCATTAATTTCTTCTCTTTTATTTAAATTATAGTCAGGAAGAGAGATCATGGACAAAATATTTCCATTATTGATATTCATTAATATTGCGGCACTTCCAATATTTTGGAATATATTTTTCGATTTAATTAATTCTTCTCTAATTAAATATTGAAGATCGGTATCGAGAGTGAGCTTTAAAGGTTTTTTAGATACTCTCAATTCATAATCGAATGTTTTCTCTAATCCAGAAATACCATTATTATCATTATCAATTTGACCTAAAACATGGCTGAATAATTCTTCATTAGGATAAACTCTGGCAATTTTTTCCTCTTGTATAAATGATTTATCTCCTAGCAATAATATTTTTTCTAATTTTTCTTGCGAAATTTTTTTTTTAACATAAAAAAATTTTTTTTCATATATTTGTTTTTTGAAATTTTTTTCTGGAAATAACAATTTCAAAGTAATCAATAATTTTCGTTTATCAATTACTAAATTTGGATTAATACCAATATTTGTTATCTGTACACTTTTTGCTAAAATATTTCCATCCCTGTCTAATATGCTAGATCTGAAATTATCTTTTTTAAACAATTTTATTATTTGAGGTTTTTTTTCTAAACTTAATAAAATTACTTTAGATGAAAAAATAATTGCAATTACAAAAAACAAAAAAAATATAAATGCTATCCTTTCAAATGAAATCTTAAGATTGGATTTGTTTTCATCATAAGAAAATTCTGAATTATATTCGTCTGTTATGAATTTTTTACTGTTTGTTTCGCTCATTATTAGCTATTTTTCCAATTTCTATTTGGTCATTCTTTATCTTCATCCAATTTAAATTTTCAATATCATTCTGAATAAGTTCACTATCAAAATACAATTTTTGATATTCCATTAATTTTTTCGGCGAGGTTAGATAATTAAAATCGAGTAAAACTAATTCGTATTTATCTTCTAATACTCTTATATTTTCTTTAATTTCAAATATTTCTTTATCAAGTTTTTTAGTTGAATTCTTTGTGCTCGTAGTTGCGACTATCAAAAATATTACCGGAATAAAAAATAAAAACTTTTTCATTTATCAAATTGTAAATTTTCAATATCTATTAAATACTTAAACTTTTGTTTAAATTCTTCAAAATTGCTCTCATTGCTTATTTTAGTTGCAAATCTTAGTTTGGCAGATCTTGAGGGTGGATTTATTTTTTGTTCTTTTAAATTGGGAGTTATAGGTTTATTATTTTGTAATTTAAAACATCTAATATTATTGTCTTTATTAGGAACATATCTTGATGGATTCTTAATTTCTGAATAATTTCTAAAAAAAAATTTAACAATTCTATCTTCCAAAGAATGAAATGTAACAACCGCTATAACTCCTCCTATAGGAAGCAGATAGAAAGCATTTATTAATCCATTGATTAATTCGCTTATTTCTTTGTTAACAAATATTCTGAGTGCTTGAAAAACCTTTGTAGAATTATCTATTTTTGAATTTTTAAACCTTTTAATACTATTAATTATTTTTGTTAGATCTTCAGTATTAATTATTTTTCTTTTTCTTATTTCTATAATTTTTCTTACTATTTTCTTTGAATATTTTTCATCACCAAAAAATTTAAAAATTTTAATTAAATTGTTCTCAGTCATATTAGAAATAACTTCGTGGCATGAAAAATCATTCAAACCCATTTTCATATTAAGTTTTCCTGTGCTTTTAAATGATAAACCTTTGTTCAAATCTTTAATTTGGTTAATTGAGTATCCTAAATCAAAAATTATAGCTTTAAGATCACTTGATTTAATTTTAATATTATTTATTTGAGAAAATTTAATATTTTTAAAACAAAATCTTTTTTTGTATTTTTTTTCTAATTCTTTTGCATATAAATAAACATCCTTGTCTCTATCTATAGCAATTACTTTATTATATTTTTTTTCTAATATTTTTTTTGAGTATCC